>Ga0194121_10000342_pt1 | contig 82784 bp, 91 predicted proteins | sample TA2MahCa50mmetaG_FD_148609 | JGI IMG/M metagenome (GOLD analysis project Ga0194121, IMG submission 148609) | Freshwater microbial communities from Lake Tanganyika, Tanzania - TA2015020 Mahale Deep Cast 50m | ecosystem: Environmental > Aquatic > Freshwater > Lake | place: Tanzania: Lake... | reverse complement strand
TCAACGCCGTGATCCAGTGGGTGAAGAAGACCGCCCGCGGCTTCCGCAACCCGGAGCACTTCAAGATCGCCAGCTACTTCCATTGCGGAGGACTCGATCTCTACCCACACGAAAGCCGGTAGAGCCGTTTTCTGGAACGAGGAGGAGCCGCAATGTCACGCGCGAGACGCGTCGCCGTCGTCGGCGCCACCGGCATCGCCGGGCAGCAGTTCCTCGCGGCGCTGGCCGGGCATCCCTGGTTCGAGGTGGTGAAGCTCGCCGCGTCGGAGCGCTCGGCGGGCAAGCGCTACGGCGACGCGATCCGGCGCTGGTGGTGCACCGAGGCTCGACGTGCGCGACGTCGACATCGTGTTCTCCGCGGTCGAGTCGGAGGCCGCGCGCGTGCTCGAGCCGCAGTACGCGAAGACCGCCGCGGCCCTGAGCACGGCCTCCGCGTTCCGCTACGAGGACGACGTGCCGATCCTCGTGCCCGGCGTCAACCTCGCGCACGCCGCGTGGACCGACGAGCAACGGCGCCGGCGCGGATGGCAGGGCTTCATCGCGCCGTTGCCGAACTGCACGACGATGGGGCTCGTCGTCACGCTCAAGCCGCTGCTCGACCGGTTCGGCGTGCAGCGCGTCGTGATGACGTCGATGCAGGGCGTGTCCGTCGCGGGACTCTCCCCCGGCGTCGCCGCGCTCGAGATCCTCGACAACATCATCCCCTTCATCCCCGGCGAGGAAGAAAAGGTCGCGCGCGAGACCGGCAAGATCCTCGACGCGACGTTCCCCGTCAGCGCGACCTGCACGCGCGCGGCCGTGACGGAAGGCCACACCGAGGCCGTGACCGTCTCGCTCGGCCGCGCGGCGACCCCGGACGACGTCGCCGCGGCGTTTCGCCGGTTCGGCGTCGAGTTCACCGCGCTCGGTTTGCCGTCGGCGCCGCAGCGGATGATCACGGTCCACGACGATCCGTACCGCCCGCAGCCGCGCCTCGACCGCGACGCCGACGGCGGCATGATGACGAGGCAGTGGCTCCTGTCCCTCGTCGTCAGCGTGGCCGTCGTCCTCACCGCAGCCGTCGCCGGCGCGCAGGCCCCAGCGCCGCCGGAATACGGCGCCCCGATCAGCCTCGAGCAGGCCAAGAAGACCATGGCCGGCGCGGAGGCGGAGGCCAACAAGAACAAGTGGCCGGTCGTCATCACCATCCTCGACTCCGGCGGACAGACGGTGATGGTGCATCGCCTCGACAACGCGCAGTGGGGCAGCGTCGACATCGCGAAGGAGAAGGCCAGGGCGGCGGTCGCGCTCCGGCGTCCCACCAAGGCGTTGCAGGACGCCGTCGCGCAGGGCGGCGTCAACCTCCGCCTCCTGAACCTCGGCTACAGCGTGCTCGAGGGCGGCATCCCGATCGTCGTCGGCGGCAAGGTCATCGGCAGCATCGGCGTGTCGGGCGTGACGTCGCAGCAAGACGCGCAGGTCGGCCAGGCGGGAATCGACGCGCTGAAGTAGTACGCGCCGTTCGAGGGCGGCTTTGCCGCCGCAACCGAATCCTGGGGGGAGTTTCGAGGGGGCCGTCGCGGCCCCCCTCGAGGCTAGCCCCGGTACACCCGCGGCACGCGCGTGTTGATGCTGGTGAGGACCTCGTGGGGAATCGTGCCCGCCCACGACGCGAGCTCCTCGATCGTGATCGCGTGGTCGCCCTCGCCGCCGAGCAGCACCGCCTCGTCGCCGTTGTGCGCGGAGTCCCAGCCGATCGACACCATCATCTGATCCATGCAGATGCGGCCGACGACGGGATACCGCTTGCCGTGCACGATCACCTCGGCCTTGCCGCTCATCGCGCGCATGTAGCCATCGCCGTACCCGGCGGGCAGCGTCACCACGCGCGTGAGCTCCGCCGGCGCCCATGACGAGCCGTAACTCACCGGGTTCCCGGGCTTCACGACCTTGAAGTAGACGACGCGCGTCACCCACCTGAGCGCCTGCCGCACGGGCAGCGTCGCCGGCGTCTCGGGCGACGGCCCTGCGCCATAGAAGAGGATGCCGGGGCGCACGAGGTCGAAGTGACTCTCGGGCAACTGCAGGATCGCGCCGGAGTTCGCGGCGTGGCGGAGCGGTGTCGGCAGCGAGCGGCGCTCGTAGAACGCCAGCACTTCCTGGAAGCGTTCGAGCTGCAGCCGCGCGTGGGCGAGATCGCCGCCGTCGGCGTTCGCGAAGTGCGTGAAGATCCCCTCGACGCGCACGTGGCGGCACCTGAGCGAGGCCTCGAGCAAGGGCTCCGCGCTGTACCAGTGCACGCCGATCCGCTCCATGCCGGTGTCGACTTTCAGATGCACCTTGGCCGGCCGGCCGGCGACCGCCGCGTGCTCGTCGATGGCGCGCAGCTTGTCGACGGACGACGCGGTGATCGTGAGGTCGTGCTCGAGGAAGCGGGGCACCTGCCAGCCGACGAGCCCGCCCATGACCAGCACCGGCATCCGGATCCCCTGCCGCCGGAGGTGGAGCCCCTCCTCGAGATACGCCACGCCGATAGAGGGAGCCCCGATCGCCTCGAGCTTGCGGGCGACCTCGACCAGGCCATGGCCGTACGCGTTGGCCTTGAGGATCGGCATCACGCGCGCCGGCGCCACGTGGCGCGCGATCACGCGGTAGTTCTCGGCGAGCCGCGCGAGGTCGACCTCGAGATGGGTCGGCCGGAGCTCGTCGGTGGCGATGGTGGGCTCGTGGAGCGTCGCCATTGGCTTACGATACTCCACAACTATGAGTGTTATGCTCACAGTGGATGCCCTCGACGACACGCCCCGTATGACGCAGGACGCGCAGCTCGAGTCCTCCGTCGCCCAGAGCTTGATGGCCGTCAGCGCGGCGCTCGCGCGGGGCGCGCCCGCCGTCGAAATCCTTCGCAAGATCGCGGGAGAGGTGCAACGGCTGAGCGGCGCGGAGAGCGGCGCCGTCTATCATCTCGACCCCGACGCGCGGATCCTCCGCCCGATCGCGGGATACCACATCCCGAAATCGATTCCCGAGGCGCTCCTGCGGACGCCGCTGCCGCTTTCGCGCTGGCCGATCATCGCGGCCGCCCTGCGAGACCGGGAGACCGTGAGCTCGCAACACCCCGATTGGGCGCGCGGCGCTCCACCCGCCTTCCTCGGCGCGTTGCCACGGCACGCAGCGCTCATCGTTCCGATGATCGTGGGCGGTGAGCCCGTCGGAATCTTCTACGCCGCCTGGTGGTCGCCGAGCGCCGAGCTGCCGCGGCTGCCTTCGTGGGCGCTTTCGACGGTCGCGACCAGCGCCGGGGCCGCGATGCAGGCGCTCCTCGTGGGCCGCGACACCGTCACGAAGCCCATCCAGGGCTATCGCCTGCCGCCGCAGGATGTCGATGCGTTGCGCCGTCTCACGCTCTCCGTGAAGACGAGCGCGTTCTATGCCGCCGGCGTCGCGGGGCGCCGGGCGATGTTCTCGCCGAACGTCGCCGAGGAGCGCGGCATCCCCGAGGCGATTCGCAAGGCGACCGCGCACCGCGCGCAGATGTTCGTGCCCATCGTCGCGCGCGATCGCCTCGTCGGCTGCCTCATCGCGCTCTGGGTCTCCCGCACCCCGGAGCTCCAGCCCGCGGACTTCGCGCTGATCGAGTCCATTGCCGCCCAGGCCGGGGTCGTCGTCGAGAACGCGCGCCTCTTCGAGGCGAACGCACGCCAGGTCGAGGAGCTCTCATCGCTTCACGACCTCGCCCGGAACGTCACGGGCGAGCTCGAGCGCAGCGCCATCCTCGGGGCGCTGCACGAGCCGCTGCGCCGCGGTCTCGCCGCCGATACCGTCGAGCTCTACTGGCGCGCCAGCCGCGAGGCGGACCTCGAGCTGATCTTCCAGATCGGGACCGACGCTTCGGACGTCGCCGGCTTGCCGGCGGCGGTCCTTCGTGAAGCGCAGCCGATCCACGAGACGCGGGAAGGCCGCCAATGGCTCGGCGTTCCGGCGCTGGCGGGGGAGGGACATCCTGGGCGTCCTCACCATCGCGAAGACCGGCGCGCCGTTCACGGCATCGCAGGAGAGCTTCCTGCGCCACGCGGCGCAGCTCGTCGCGCTCGCGTTGCGCAGCGCGATGCACTACGACGAACGCGTCCGCATCCACGAGGAGCTGCTCCGGGCGCAGGAGCACCTCGTCCGCGCCGAGCGTCTGCGCGCGCTGGGCGAGATGGCGTCGGGCATCGCGCACGACTTCAACAACCTCCTGGCCGCGATCCTCGGCCGTGCGCAGCTCCTGCAGCAACACGTGAAGGACGCGCGGATGCTGCGCTGGCTCCGCGTCATCGAGCAGTCCGCGCTCGACGGCTCGAACACCGTCCGCCCCCCTGCAGGACTTCACGCGCGTCCGCAAGGACCGCCCGCTCGCGCCGGTCGATCTCACCCAGATCGCCGAGGACGCGATCACGCTCACCGAGTCGCAATGGCGGGACACGGCGGCGCGGCACGGTCTGCAGATCACGGTCTCGCGCCAGCTCACGCCCGTGCCCGCCGTGCTCGGCTCGGCGTCCGAGCTGCGCGAGGTGATGACGAACCTCATCCTCAACGGGGTCGATGCGATGCCGCAGGGGGGCCGCCTCACCGTCGCGACGGCGCACGGCGGCGACCGCGTGACCGTAACGATCGCCGATACGGGGATCGGCATGACCGACGAGGTCAAGCGTCACCTCTTCGATCCGTTCTTCACGACCAAGGGCCCACGCGGAACCGGACTCGGTCTGTCGGTGACGTACGGCATCGTGTCGCGGCACGGGGGCGAGATCACGGTCGACAGCGCGCCCGACGCCGGCACCACGTTCCTGCTCAGCTTTCCCGTCGCGACGGCGGCGCCGGAGCGCGAAGCGCCGCCGGCGGCGCTCGCACCACCGGCGCCGGGGCTTCGATGTCTGGTGGTCGACGACGAGGCCGACATCGCCGAGGCGATTCGCGACATTCTCGAAGCGTACGGACACGAGGTGGTGACCGGCGATCCGCCGACGGCCCTCGAGCAGCTCGAGGACGGACGCTTCGACGTCGTCATCGCGGATCTCGCGATGCAAGGCGTCACCGGCTGGCAGGTGAGCGAAGCGGCGAAGCTGCAGCAGCCGGAAGTGCCCGTGATCCTCATGAGCGGGTTCGGCATCGAGATCGACGCCGAGGAGCGCCGCCGTCGGCGGATCGACGCCGTGCTCTCTAAACCCATAGCTATCGAAGACCTTTTGACGGCGATTGCCGCCGTCACCGGCCCCCGCGCGCGCTCCGCCTGACACTCCGCGCTTGACAATCTCGCGCCCCCGACAGTAAAAGGCGGGGGCTACCTTTAGCGGCTGGAGGCGCCCCGCACACGTTTCGACTTCGGGCGTGATGGCGTCGGCGCGGCGCAGGCGCACATCGACGCGCACCGCACCCGCCGCCACGCCAACCGCGTGCTTCACGGTCATCCGTCCCCGCTCTTCTGGCTCGAGCGCGACGTCCTCGTCGCCGACGTGATGGCCGAGCGCGCCGCCTCGCAGCGCGAGATCCCGAAGCAGCTCAACCTCTACGTGGCGACGCCCTGCTGCCTGCCGACGGATCCGGACCGTTGCGGCTTCTGTCTCTTTCCGAGCGAGGTCTACCGCAATCGCACGCAGCTCGACACGTACCTGCGGTACCTCGCGCGCGAGGGCGCGATGTATCGCGAGTATTTCGCGGGCGAGCGGCTGGCCTCGATCTACTTCGGCGGCGGGACTTCGAACCTGTACAAGGCCGACCAGTACGCGACCCTGCTGGACATCGTCCGCGCCGTCTTTCCCGCGCTCGGCCCCGAGACGGAGGTCACGCTCGAAGGCATCCCGCAGCTCTTTACCCGCGAAAAGCTCGTCGCGATGCGCGACGCGGGCGTCAACCGGGTCAGCATCGGCGTGCAGCAGCTCGACGACGAGATGATCGCGATGAGCGGTCGCAAGCAGAAGGCCTCGCAGGTGTTCCAGACGATCGAGTGGTGCCATGCGCTGGGCCTGCCCGTCAGCGTGGACCTGATCTTCGGATGGCCCGCCAGACCGTGGCGGGCATGCTCCACGATCTGAAGGCCGTCGTCGCGGCCGGTGTCGAACACCTCACGCACTACGAGCTCAACGTCGCCGGGCGGACGGATTTCGCGCGGAACCGGCGAGACGAGCTGCCGTCGCCGGACGAGAACCTGCGCCTCTACCGCGTCGGGCGCGACTTCCTCGCGGCGAACGGCTACCGCCAGGTGACAACCTACGATTGGGAAAAGATCGTCTCCGTGGCGCCGTCACCGTTGCGATACGAGGACCAGTGGCGCCATCGCTTCGCGTATGCCGCCGACGGCACCGTGACGGGCTCGCAGACGTGGGGCTGGGGCTTTGCGGGGATCTCGCACTTCTTCGGCACTCGCGCACACCCCGGCTGGACGTACATGAATCACACGCATGTCGACGAGCACTTCGGTGCGATCGATGCCGGCCGATTCCCGATCGAGCGCGCGTACCACTACGAGCAGGCCGACCTGCGCCTGACCGTGCTCTACCAGTTCCTCGTCTCCCATGCCGTCGACCGCGATCTCTATCGTGAGATCACCGGGCTGGACGTCCTCGACGAATTTCCTGACATCTGGGAAGCGCTGGCGAAACGCGACTGGGTCACGGTGCATGAGGACCGGATCACGCTCGTCGGCGACGGCGTGTTCTACACGCCGCTGATTCAGGCGCTCGTGGCGCACGATCGGCTTGAGGAGATGCGACAGGGCCGCGGTGCAGGTCGAGCCTGATGGCGACGGCATCGCGCCACGGCGCCATCGGCGCGCGAGACGAGGGACCGCACGTCCCGCGCACGCTTGAGGCCGTCACCGCCGACGGCGTGCGACTCGCGCTCATCGAGTTCGAGCCCCGGGGCCCGACGCGCCGCACCGGTGCTGCTGACCCACGGCACGTTCTCGAACGGCAATGTCGTGACCCGTCTCGCCGCGTACCTGGCCAACTACGGGTTCCCCTGCTGGGTCCTCGAGCTGCGTGGTCATGGGGCGAGCGAAGGACGCGACCGTCGCACGATCTTCGAGGACTTCGGCCGCCTCGACGTTCCCGCCGCCGTCGAAGCGGTGCGACTCCGGGCGCAGACCGACCGCCTGTTCTATGTGGGCCACAGCGGCGGCGGCCTCGCGTTCCTGATGTACCTCGCACGAAACCCGCAGGCCGCCGGGCGCGCGCAGGGCGTGGTGACGCTCGCAAGCCAGGCGACGGGTGCGGGGCTCGGCTGGCGGGGTCTCGCGACGATCACGGGCATCGCCGCGGCGAACAGCCTGGGGAGCCGCGCGCGGAGCCGCCTGCTTCGACTCGGGCCGGAAGGCGAGTTTCGTGGGGTGGTCAACCAGTGGTTTCGCTGGAACTTGACGCGCCGGTGGCGCGGTCGCGACCGGATCAACTACCTCTCGGCCCTGGCCTCCGTGCGCACCCCCGCGCTCTGCCTCGCGGGCGTGGGCGATCGTTACATCGCGCCCGTCAAGGGTTGCGTCCGGCTGTTCGCCGCCCTGGGTGCGGCGGACAAGCGCCTCGTCATCTGCGGACGTCGTCACGGCTTCAGCGAAGACTACGATCACGCCCGGATCGTCGCGAGCCGCGGCGCCCGTCAGGAAGTGTGGCCGAAGATCCTCGAGTGGCTCCAGCAGCGTTGCGAGGCATCCCCCGGTATATAGTTCGCACCGGGGGAGGGCGTCGATGAAACTCGGGATCTGCGTTCCGCACTACGGACGGCCGATCGAAGTCGAGCGCATGCTCGCGGTGGTGCGCCACGCGGAGGAAGCCGGGCTCGACTCCGTCTGGGTCACCGACCACGTGATCGTGCCGCACGACGTCGACGTCATCTACCGCCACGACATGCTCGACCCGCTCGCGGTGCTGCCGTGGCTCGCGGCGGCGACCGAGCGCGTCTCGCTCGGCACCAGCGTCGTGATCCTCCCCTACCGCACGCCGATTCCGGTCGTGAAGCACCTCGCCAGCGTCGACGTGCTGTCCGGCGGGCGTCTCATCGTCGGCGTCGCGATCGGATGGATGGAAGGCGAGTTCGCGGCGCTCGGCGTGCCGTTCAAGGAGCGCGTGAGCCGTTCCGAGGAAGCGATCACGCTGATGAAGACCTTGTGGACCGACGCCACGCCGGAGCTGAAGACCGCGCGGCACCAGCTCTCCGGGCTCCAGGTCTCGCCGATGCCGCTACGCAAGCCGCGGCCGCCCATCTGGATCGGCGGCATGAGCGAGCCGGCGCTGCGGCGCGTGGCGCGCCTCGGCGACGGGTGGCACGCCACCGGCGCGACGCCGGAGACGTTCCGTCAAGCCAAGCACAGCGTGATGAAGTTCTGGAAGGAAGAAGGACGGGAAGGCCAGCCCGCGTTGTCGCTTCGGATCGCGCTCTTCATCGACGGCGTGCACGAGTGGGCCGTGGAGGAGAAGTTCCTGCGCGGGCGCCATCCGATCAAGGGCACGATCAAGCAGGTAGCGGGCCAGCTCGCCGAGTACCAGCGCCTCGGCGTCGACCACATCGCGCTCGAGGTCTCGTACTCGACCTACCCCGCGATCATGGAAACGATCGACATCCTCGCGGAGGAGGTGAAGCCCGTCCTCGACCGCGGCTAGTCAGGCGGCCGGCTAGGACGCCTCGTCGTGGATCTCCCAGACGGCGTGCGCGCTCTCCGGGAGCTCCCGATACGCCGAGACGCACACGTACTCCCTGCGAAGGCCGACACGGCGCACGTACCAGAGCGACGCCTCTTCGAGCCGCGCGTGGCCGGTGCAGTAATGCTCGCTGAAGGCCGGTGACGCCGCGAACGCGGCCCACCGTCCGGGCGCCGGCGGAGCGGGAGCGGCGCGAAGCCCTCTGAACGTCCTGGCCAGGATCATGGTGAGACCGTAGCTTACGCGCCCGATTCGGGCCGTCAATGACCGGATGGCTACGCGAGCAGCGCCATGTGGCTATGGCGCGGCCGACGTAAGATACGCGGCGATGACATCGGGCGAGGGCGCGTGCTCGGCGCGGACACGACGCTCGTCTTCACCATGCGCGACGCGCACGGCGTGTACCTGCCGCTCGCGGGGTATCACGTGCCGAAGGCCATCCTCGATCCCGACTACCGCATCGTGCTGACGACCTTGCCCGACTACGTCGTCGAGGGCTTGACGACCGGCCGTGCCGTCGTGACCGACGACGTCGCCAACGATCCGCGCTTCAAGGGGTCGGGACTCGCGACCCTTCCCCGCGTGCCCCGCTCGCTCGTCTTCACGCCGGTGGTCAGCAACGGGCAGGCGCGGGCGGGCGTGGTCACGCTGTCCTGGTCGGAGCGGCTGCCGGTCACGGACGAGCAGCGTGCCATCCTCGGCGCGATCGGCCAGCAGCTCGGGCGCGGGCTCGACCGCGCGCGGCTCGCGGTGGAGAGCGAGGGGCGGCGGCGTGCGGCCGTCGCGCTCTCGGAGATCAGCCGGCGGCTGGCGGAGACGCACGAGGCGGAGCTGGTGGAAGGCGAGATCGCCGCGACCGTGAGGCGTCTCCTCGAGGCGGCCGCGGTCGTGATGTTCCGGGTCGATCGCGAGACCGGGACGCTGGTCTGCGTGACCTTCGCCGGCGATCTCGGTCCCTCACTGCGGCCGCCGTACAACTTGCCGCCGGGCGTCGGCGTCGCGGGGCTCGCGGTCCGGGAGCGCCGCGTCGTGAGCACGGGCGATACCCTTGGGGATCCCGCGATCGTGCTGACGGACGAGCTCAGACGTCGACTCGGCGGGATCCGCGCCGCGCTCGCGGTCCCGCTGGTCATGCACGACGAAGTGATCGGCGCGGTCACCGTCGCCGACCGCACGGGCCGGATCTTCAGTCCGGAGGAGGTCGGGCTGGTCCAGGCGTTCGCGGTGCAGGCCGTCCTCGCCCGGGAGCAGCGGCGGCTGCGCCGGGAGGTGATCGTGTCGGCCCACGAGGACGAGCGCCGACGGATCGCCGCCGACTTCCACGACGGCGTGGCCGAGCTCGTCGTCAGCGCGCGCCAGCACGTCGAGAACTGCGAAGCGCTGTGGCGACGCGCGCCCGGGAAAGCGTGTCTCGAGCTCTCGAAGGCGCACGACCGCCTCGCGCGCGCGGTCGACGAGACACGCCGCGTGCTCAAAGCCTTGCGGCCCACCTCGCTCGAGAGCGCCGGGTGGATCGCCGCGATCCGCGAGCTCCTCGCCGACGTGGGCGCGGAGCGGCGGTGGACCGTGACGCTGTCCGAGAATCTCGGCAACGCGCGGCTGGACGCCTCGGTCGAGATCGCGGCCTACCGCATCGTTCAGGAGGCGGTGACGAACGCCGCGCGTCACGCCGGCGCCGCCTGTCTCGAGCTCGCGATTCGCCAGGACGTCGAGTGGCTGCACCTCCTCGTGACGGATGACGGGAAAGGGTTTCCGATGGCCGATGGACTTCGCCGGCGGGAGCCTCGCGCTCGACGCCGCGCCGGCGGGTGGCACCACCGTCTCCGCGCTCCTTCCCCTTCGCCCGCGACGGTCGTGAAGCGCGCCCGGCACGTCAAGGTGGTCCTCGTCGACGACCACGCGATGGTGCGCGAGGGCCTCCGCAGCATGTTGAGCGCGGCCTCCTTCGACGTGGTCGGCGAAGCCGCGACGGGCGCGGAAGCGCTGCCGACCGTCGAGCGCACGCAACCGGACGTGGCGCTCCTCGATCTTCAGTTGCCCGACGAAGGCGGCCTCACGGTCCTGGCGCGGCTCAAGAGCGCCCGGCCGAGCTTGCGCGTCCTGATCCTCACGATGCACGACGATCCGGCGCTCGCGCGGCAAGCCATTTCCGCGGGCGCCGCGGGCTATCTCCTCAAGGGAGCCTCGCGCGCGGAAGTGCTGGCCGGGATCCGGGCGGTGGCCAACGGGGAGTCGGTGCTTCCCACCGAGCTCTTGCGATCGGTGGTGGCGGACAGCGCCGCGGCCGCGCGAGCGGGCAGCGCACTGCGCGCGATCGAGCTCGACGTCCTGCGCCTCGGCGCGCGCGGCCAGACGAACAAGGAGATCAGCGCCGCGCTCGGGTGCAGCGTCGCGACGGTGAAGAAGCATCTCGCGGGCATCTTCCTGAAGCTCGGGGTCGCCGATCGCACCGAGGCCGCCGTTGCCGCGCAGCGCGAAGGTCTGGTCCCGTAGGTAGCCACGTGGCCTAGCCATCAGGATCGCTAACGAGATGCTAACGCCGTGGTAGATACGGCGTGTGCACCGTCGCGTGGGCAGGTTGGAGAGATAGTGCAGTCCCGGCCACGGCCCGGAACGGGTCTCTCCAGATTCCTCTCCGAAGATCGGCGTGCGCGCTTGCGCGAAACCGCGGGCACCGTTGGCGTCGTCGCGCTCCTGGTCGGGGCGTTCTGCGCGCTCGTCGCGCTGTTGCTCGGTCTGCTCCAGTGGCTCGCCTTGACGACGTGACGGGGTGAGCGCCGAGGAGGAGTGGCTGAGCGATGTGCTCGCGGCGATGCCGCTCGAGGGAACGGGACGTCTCTATGCGGAGAAGGAGTTCGTCTGCGAGGTGACGTACCGCCTCATCGGATGGTGCGAGTCCGGGACGACGGAGAGCGGAAGCCGCCGGACGGTCGAGATCCGAGGGGCGCTGCGCCGCGTCGATTGCCGGATCCTGACGACGTGGGGAAACGCGGTCTCTCGCGAAGGGGGCCTTCACCGGCGAGAACGCGCCGGGCCATAGCCTCTCCTCTCGGACCGCACTATCATGCCGGGCATGCTGACGGTCGGGCGGCTCTCGGATGCGGCGGGCGCCGAGGTGACGGGCATCGACCTGTCCCGGCCACTCTCACCCGCGCTCAAGGACGAGATCCTGGCCGCCTTCCTCGAGCATCACCTGCTCGTCTTCCGTGGCCAGCGCCTCACCGCCGATCAACAGCTCGTGCTCACGGAGCAGTTCGGCGAGGTCGAGGGGCACGTCGGCCGCGCGCCGGACGGCACGCGCTGGCCGCTGGTGCACACGGTTCACAACCTCGACGAGCACGGGAATCCGACGGCGGAGCCGGACAGCGTCGGCAACTACTCCTGGCACACGGACAAGTCGTATCACGCGGAGCCGTCGCTGATGACGATGCTCCACGCGCTCGAGCTGCCGCCCGACGGCGGTGACACGCAGTTCGCGAACTGCGCGCTCGGCTACGTCACGCTTCCCGGGGACCTCAAGCGCGCGATCGCGACGCTGCAGGTCGAGCACAGCTGGGAGGCGAGCCGCCGCAAGCTCGGCGGACCGCCGGCGACCGAAGCGCAGAAGCGCGAGCGCCCGCCGGTCACGCATCCCCTCGTGCGTACACACCCGGAGACGGGCGTGAAGTCGCTGTATCTCGGCTCGCACACCTCACACGTGATCGGGATGCCTGAAGCGAAGGGCGTCGCGCTGCTCGATCGGCTGCTCGCGCACACGACGCAGCCGGAGTTCATCTACACGCACCAGTGGCGCCCCGGCGACCTGGTGATGTGGGACAACCGCTGCCTGCTCCATCGCGCGGCGCGGAACTACGAGATGGGCAAGCACCGCCGGGTGCTTCAGCGCACGGTCGTGAAGGGCGCGAAGCCCTTCTAGCGCGCGGGCGGCAGCAGGTCGGCGACGGCGATGCGCGCCGCCGGCGCGGCACGTGGCGTGATCACTGCCGGCGGACGCACCATTGCGACATGACGATAGACGGCGCCGTGGTGCCTGCGCGCGCATACAGTCCACGAGCCGGTCAGCTCGTACGGAGCTTCGCCACCACCTGCGGGTCCGGATCGACGCCGAGGCCCGGGCCCTGCGGCACGGCGATGCGGCCGCGCTTGTCCGGATGGATCGCGTCGCCCAGCGGGTTCTCGGCGAAGTCGCAGTAGAACCGCTCCACCCACCCCTCGCCGGCCATCGCGGCGATGCAGTGGATCGATGCGAGCAGGCCCGGGCCGAAGTACGCGGAGTGCGGGATCACCTGCACGCCCAGCGTCTCGGCCACCGTGATCACGCGACGCATCTCCGTCACGCCGCCGATCTTCGTCACGCTCGGCTGCGCGTACGAGATCGCGCCCGCCTCGCAGGCGCGGCGGAATTCCCACACGGTGCCGTAGTTCTCGCCGGCCGCCGTCGGGATGCCGCCGCGCGTACGCACCTCGGCGAGACCCGCGAGATTTTCCGGCGGCCAGACGGGCTCCTCGAGCCACGTGAGATCGAACGGCGCGAGGCGCTGCGCCATCTCGACGGCCTGCGCGACCGTCCACGGGCAATTCGTGTCGACCATGATCGGGATGCCGGCGCCGGCCACGTCGCGCGCCGCCTTCACTTCGGGCACCGTGATCTCGTGCAGCTTGACGTGGCGATAGCCGCGCGCGAGCGCCTGCGCGGTGTAGTGCTTCACCGCATCCGCCGTGCCGTAGCGGAGCAGGCTCGCGTAGGCCGGCAGATCCGCGCGCGCGCCGCCCCCGAGCAGCCGATAGAGAGGAAGCCCCGCGACCTTGCCGGCGATGTCCCACAGCGCGATGTCGAGGCCGGAGAGCGCGTAGATCGTCGGCCCGTTCCGGCCGACGCCGTGCAGCGTGCGCTGCAGATCGTCGTTGATCGCCTGGATCTGCGTCGCGTCGCGCCCGACGACCATGGGCCCGAGCAGCGTGTCGATGGCGGCGCGCGTCGCCGGGAAGACGCGGTGCCCGAACGCTTCGCCCCACCCGCTCACGCCTGCGTCGGTATCGATACGGACCAGCAGCATGTCGATGCTCGTTCGGGGGCGGCCGGCCATCATCGGCGTGGCCGCGTCGATGAGCATCGGCAGGTTGAGGACGAGCGTCTCGACGCGGGTGATCTTCAAAACGTGACGGGCAGCGCGGTGAGCCCGCGCAGCGTCAGGCTCTGCCGATACTCCGGCCGATCGATCGCCACCGCGAGGTGCGGCAGCCGCTTGATCAGCGTGTTGATCGCGATCTGGCCCTCGACGCGCGCGAGCGGCGCGCCGAGACAGAAGTGGACGCCGAGGCCGAACGCGATGTGGCGGTTCTCGGTGCGCGTGATGTCGAGACGGTCGGGATCGCGGAACTGCGCCGGGTCCCGGTCCGCGGCGCCGATGAACGGCATCACGATCTCGCCCTTCGGGATCGTGCGGCCGCCCGCGAACGTCACGTCGTCCGTCGGCGTGCGCGCCGTGCGCTGCACCGGCCCGTCGTAGCGCAGCAGCTCCTCCACCGCCGTCGCGATCAGCGTCGGCTGCTCGCGCAGGAGCCGGAGCTGGTCCGGATGCCGGAGCAGCGCGAGCATCCCGTTACCGATCAGGTTCACGGTGGTCTCGTGGCCGGCGACCAGCAGGAGGATGCAGGTCGCGAGCAGCTCGTGCTCGGTGAGCTTGTCGCCGGCTTCCTCGGCCGCGATGAGCGCGGAGAGCAGGTCCGCGCGCGGCGCCGCCCGGCGCTGCGCGATGAGCTCGCGCATGTACTCCGTCAGTCCCTGGCGCGCCTGTCCACTCCGCTTCGCCACCTCGGATTCGGGCCCGAGCATGATGCTGTCGAGCCCGCGCGCGAGGTCGAGCGACCAGCCCTTGAAGCGTTCGTGGTCTTCGACCGGCACCCCGAGCATCTCGCAGATCACGTTGACCGGGATCGGATACGCGAACTCCTCGATGAGGTCCATGCGTCCCGCGGGCTCGACGCGATCGAGCAAGCCGTCGACGATCTCCTGCACGCGCGGCCGGAGCCCTTCCACCACCTTCGGCGTGAACGCCTTGCTCGCGAGCCCGCGCAGGCGCGTGTGGTCCGGCGGATCGCGATCGAGCATCGAGAGGCCGATCGTCCCCGCCTGGACGCCCATGCGCGCGGCGACGGCCGCGATCATCGGCTCCTTCTGGAATCGCGGGTCGCGCAGCGACGCCACGACGTCCTCGTAGCGCGTGAGCACCCAGAAGCCCAGCGGGCTGTGATGCACCGGATCTTCGGTGCGCAGACGGTGATACGTCCGATACGGATCGGCGACGAACTCGGGGGCCATGGGGTTGAAGTGGAAAGACATGGTGAGAGTGTACTATTGGTCACCCTTCCGCCATCGAGGTGCTCGATGTCCACGAACGGTCAGAACGAGGCCCGGAAGATCCGCTCCCGCCTGAGCCACCCGGTCATCGACGCCGACGGGCACTGGCTCGAATACAGCCCCGTCATGCGGGAGCAGTTCCGGAAGATCGCGGGCGACGCGGCCGTCGAAGCGTACGACCTCGCGAGCTCGCGCGTGCCGAACTCGCTCAAGATGTCGGTGGCCGAGCGCGCGCGGAAGCGCGTGGGCATGGAGTCGTTCTGGGCCACGCCCAGCGAGAATGTGCTCGACCGCGCGACGGCGATGCTCCCGCGCCTCATGTACGAGCGCCTCGAGGACCTGGGCATCGACTTCTGCGTCGTGTACCCCACGGCCGGGCTCGGCTATCACCGCATGCAGGACACGCGCCTCCGCCGCGCCATCTGCCGCGCCTACAACGTGTTCACCATGGATCAGTTCCGCGGGCTTGGCGGTCGGATCATCCCCGCGTGCATCGTCCCGATGTACACGCCGGAGGAAGCGATCGAGGAGCTCGAGTTCTGCGTGAAGCAGCTCGGCTACAAGGTGCCGATGATCGGCGGGCTCATGCGGCGCCGCATCCAGGCGCTCGAGGAGGAGCACCCCGAGGTCTCGAAGCACCTGGAGTGGTACGACGTCATCGGGATCGACAGCCCCCACGATTACGACCCCGTGTGGCAGACGTGCCGCGAGCTGAAGCTCGCGCCCAGCTTCCACAACGGCGCGCGGTCGATCCTGCTCCGCAACTCACCGTCCAATTTCTGTTACAACCACATCGGCCACTTCGCGTCGGGCGGTCACTCCGTCGCCAAGGCGATCTTCTTCGGCGGCGTCACCCGCCGGTTCCCCGACCTCAACTTCGCCTTCCTCGAAGGCGGCGTCGGCTGGGCGTGCATGCTCTACGCGGACCTGATCGGCCACTGGGAGAAGCGCAACGGCACCGCCGTCCAGAGCACGCACCCGAGCAAGCTCGACGTCGCGACGCTGCTCCAGTACACGGAGCGGTACGGCCGTCCCGAGATGGTCGAGGCGGTGCGGCGTGGGGAAGGCCTCACGGTGGGAGACGCCTCGGAGCTCAACGGCGGCGTCGAGGATCCCGACGATTACTTCCGCTGCAAGATCGAGAAGAAGCAGGACATCAAGGACCTCTTCGTGCCGCGCTTCTACTTCGGGTGCGAGGCCGACGACCCGGCCAACGCCTGGGCCTTCAACACGAAGGCGAATCCGATGCGCGCGCGGCTCAACGCGATCTTCAGCTCCGACATCGGGCACTTCGACGTGCCTGACATGACGGAGGTGGTGCCGGAGGCGTACGAGCTGGTCGAGCACGGGCTGCTGACCGACGACGACTTCCGCGACTTCATGTTCGCGAACGCCGTGCGGTTCTGGGGCGAGGTCAATCCGGACTTCTTCAAGGGCACCGCGGTCGAGAAGCAGGCCGCGGACCTGCTGACGGGAGGGGCGCATGTGCGTTGACAACGATTCCTATCCGCCGATTCCGCCGATCGCCGGCGGCTCCGCCGGCGGCACCGATCTCCGGCTCACGTCCTCCGACGGCACGCGGTTCATGGCCTACGGCGCGCGCGCGGCGAAGCCGTCGGGCGCCGGGATGATCGTCATCCCCGACGTGCGCGGCCTGCATCCGTACTACAAGGCGCTCGCCGATCGCTTCGCGGAGATCGGCGTCGACTCGGTGGCGTTCGACTTCTTCGCGCGCAGCGCGGCGAACGACGATCGGAGCGACGCGTTCCCGTTCCTCGACCACGTGTCGCAGACGAAGCCCGATCAGCTCCAGGCGGACATCGCGGCGTGCGCCGCGCACCTGCGCGGCAAGGACGGCGGGCAAGTGCGCGCGCTGTTCTCCGTGGGCTTCTGCTTCGGCGGCGCGCTCGCCTATCTCCAGGCCGCGAGCGCGCTCGGCTACGCCGGCGTGATCGGGTTCTATGGGTGGCCGCTCGGCCTCAAGCGCTGGCCCGATCGCCCCAAGCCGATCGACGCGGCCGCGCAGTACAAGGCGCCCGTGCTCTCGATCTACGGCGGCGCGGACGAAGGCATTCCGGACGCCGATCGCAAGGCGTTCGCCGACGCGCTGAAGAAGGCCGGCGTGAAGCACGAGGAGCACGTGTACCCGGCCGCGCCGCACAGCTTCTTCGACCGGAAGTTCGACGAGTTCAAGGACGCGTCCGCGGACGCGTGGACACACGTACAAGCGTTCATCAAGGGCAACACGAAGTAACGCTCGCGCGGAGGGGCCGCGGGACAGCGAGCGCCGGACGAGCGAGACCGCCTCGTCCGGCGCGCACCTTAGTTGCGCGGCGCCTGGACCGGATCCTCACCACGTGGCGCCTGCGCGACGTCCTGGCTGCGCGGGGCCTCGACGACGTCCTGGCCGCGCGGGGCTTCGACCACGTCCTGCGCGGCGTGCGCGGCGCTCGTGAGGAGCACCGCCGCGAGACCGAGTGCGACTGCATGTCTGCGCTTCATGTTGTTGTCCTCCTGAGCGTGGGGCAGAGGGCACACGGCGTGCCAAACGCGAATCGAGCGAAATCATGCGTGTTTCCGCCGATCGCGAGCCCGGCGCAGGTTTCACCGCGGAACGGGTGGTCCACATTGGAACAGCGGCCCTGGTCAAAAGGAGCCGGTGTTCCGGATTGGAACGGCGTTCTGAAGTGAAACGCGTCCGCGCCGGCGAGCATCCCAAATTCAGCGATTTCGCCTCGGCACGCGTCTTGCCGCTGTAGGCCGGTTCGAATTGGAGGAGTCTGGATGCCGGTGCCGCTGGTCCTGACCTGTATCTCGACGGTCGCCTTCGCGATCCAGCTCTTGATCTTCGCGTACCTCTACTCGTCGCACCGCCTGCGGTTCTTCCGCTACCTCCTCTTCGGCTGGGGCGCGTACGGCCTGTCGAAGGGCCTGCGCGTCGTGGACGTCGTCATCTTCGGGCTCGAGGATCCGAGCGTCGCGACCGGTGTCGCGACCGTCGCGGCCGTCGGCTTCATCCTCGCCGCGGCGCTCGCGCACGGGTGGGACTATCGCCTCAGGCGCAGCGACGTCCTCATCGGCGGCGCGCTCGCGCTCGTGCTGGCGCTCGTGACCACGCTCGGCCGCGGCAGTGAAGGTCTTCAGGTCGTCGGCGCGGCGCTCGGCATCGTGCAGATCGCGGCGGGCGCGTTGTTCTGGCCGTGGCGGACGCAGGAGAGCCGCGGGCGCGTGCGTGGGGAGCGGCTGCTCGCCGGCCTGCTCGTCCTGTGGGGACTGCATCGCGTGTGGACGCAGTTCGTGGACGCGCCGCCCGGGTCGGCGGCGTACTTCACGATGCACGGCGTGTTCATCACGCTCTACTTCCTCTCGACGTTCGCCGTCATCATCATGGTGCTCGAGCACGCGCGCCGCGAGAGCGAGCGGCTCCACGCGCGGCTGAGCGAAGCGGAGCGCCTCGCCACGACGGGCGAGCTCGCCGCCGGCATGGCGCACGAGATCCGCAATCCGCTCGCCGCCATCGTCAATGCCACGGCGCTCCTCACCGACGAGGCCGGGCTCACGACGGAGGAGCGCGCGGCGACGGTCGGCGCGATCCGCAGCTCGCGCGCGCCCCGTGTGGACGTGAAAGTGGCGGTCGACCCGGCCGTGCCGCGCTTCCCCTTCGAGCGCGACCAGGTGACGCAGGTCCTCTGGAACGTCGCGCTCAACGGCGTGCAGGCGATGAACGGCCGCGGGCGCTTGTCGTTCGAGGTCGGCCGCGAGGACGGGCACGTGGGGCTCGCGGTGAGCGATACCGGGCCCGGCATTCCCGCCGACGTGCTCGCGCGCGTGTTCGAGCCGTTCTATTCGGGCAAGCCGAACGGGAGCGGACTCGGGCTGACGATCGCCGAGCGGATCGTCGCCGCGCACGGCGGCCGCATCGACATCGCCTCCGAGCCCGGGCGCGGCACGCGGGTCACCATGCGATTCCCCGTCGAGGCGGCGTGACGATGGCGCGCCTGCTGGTCGTCGACGACGAGGCGCCCGCGCGCACCACGCTCGCGCTGCTGCTGCGCAAGCGCGGGCATCACGTGGCCGAGGCGGACGACGTCACGAGCGCGACGAAGCGCCTCGCGGAAGAAGTCTTCGAGCTCGTCGTCACCGACCTCCGGATGCCGGACGGGGACGGGCTCGACGTGCTGCAGGCCGCTCGCGCCACGCGGCCGTTCGTGGCGGTGAACTGCGGCGCCGTCCCGGAGACGCTGCTGGAGTCCGAGCTCTTCGGCCACGTGCGCGGGGCGTTCACCGGCGCGGCCGGCACCAAGCTCGGGCTCTTCGAGGAAGCCGACGGCGGCACGCTGTTCCTGGACGAGATCGCCGAGATGCCGGCGTCACTCCAGGTGACGCTCTTGCGCGCCTTGCAGAGCCGCGAGGTGCGGCGTCTCGGCGCGACGCAGGCGACGACCATCGACGTGCGCGTGATCGCGGCCACGAACGGCGACCTCGCGAAGCGGATCGCCGACGGCAGCTTCCGCGAAGATCTCTTCTACCGCTTGAACGTCATCCAGGTGATGCTGCCGCCGCTGCGCGACCGGCGCGAGGACATCCCCGCGCTCGCGGAGCACTTCCTCGCCCGGGCGGCGACGAAGCTCGAGCGGACGCTGCGCCTCTCGCCGGACGCGCTCGAGCGGTTGCTCCGTTATCCGTGGCCGGGCAACGTGCGCGAGCTGGAGAACGCGATCGAGCGCGCGACGATCCTCGCGCGCACCGAGAGCGTCGAGCCGGACGACTTGCCGCCGCACGTGTCCGCCGGCCTGCAGCTCGGCCCGTCGCCCGCGCTGCCGCGACAGATCTCGCTCGCCGAAGCGGAGCGCGCGCACATCCTTCAGACGCTCGAGCGCTTCGGCCGCAACCACTCCGGCGCGGCGGAAGCGCTCGGCATCGGGCGCACGACGCTCTGGCGGAAGCTCAAGGAGTACGGGATCGACCGGTAGCGCCTGCTGTCCGCCGCCGACGCACAGTCCGGCGGCACGGTTGCAGTACAGACCCGTGCTGCACCGTGGGCTCTCGGCATCCGCGGGGCTCGCGAATCCCTGCCCGGACGACTGGGTCCCTGTGGCGCAGCCCGCGAAGAGCGCGAGCGCAACGATCCCGACCGCGAACACGCTTCTCCAAGGCATCACGTTCCTCCCTCGGAAGACTCGACGCTCCTTGAGACGCGGCGGGCAGCGCGGAGGGTGCGCGGCTCGATAAGATGGCGGCGCCATGCCGCCGCTCGGCGACTCGCTGCTGCAGCATCTCCGCCTCGAGCTCCGAGAGCCCGCGTTGGACTACGCGGAACCGCCGGCGCCCACCAGCGGGGGCTACGACACGCGGATCTTCGGCTTCCGCCTCGCCGGCGCGCCGGAGGCGTTCTCGATCCCGCTCATCCTTCGCGTCTTCGATCGGCAGCACCCGCCCGCGCGCGCGCTGAGCGAGCGCGTGGTCCAGAACGTGGTGGCGGAGCTCGGGTACCCGGCGCCGCGCGTGCTGCTCGCGAATGCCGACGCGACGATCATCGGCGGCGCGTTCCTCGTCATGGAGCGCCTGCCCGGCCGGCCGTTGTTCGCCGAGCGGCGCCTCGGCGTCGCGTCGACGCTGGTCGCGACCCAGCTTCGGCTCCACGCGCTCGACGCCGACGTGCTGCTCGAAGCGTTCGATCGCGCGGGCTCACCGCTCGGTCGTGAGCTCGTCACCGTCGAGGGCTTTCTGGCGCGCCTCGAACGTCGCATCGCCCAGGAGAAGCTCTCGGGTCTGGAGAGGGCGATGCGCTGGCTCGTCGAGCATCGGCCGGCCGACGAGCGCCGTCGCGTCATCTGTCATGGAGACTTCCATCCACTGAACATCCTGATGGCCGGCGGCCGGGTCACCGGCGTCATCGACTGGGCGAACACGGTCGTGGCTCATCCCGCGCTCGACGTGGCGTCGACGCGCGTGATCCTGCGTTTCATCCCCGTCGAGCTGATGGATGTTCCGCCTGTGCTTCGGGGAGTCGTCGGGTTGGCGGCGCGTGTGCTCGCCGCGCGCTACGTCAACGGCTACCGGCGGCGCCAGCGACTCGACGCCACGCGGCTGGCCTACTACGAGGCGCTGGCGTGCATCCGCGCGCTCGTCCGGACCGCGGCGGCACGGCTCGCGCCGGTCGGAGAGTCGGGATTGAACCCGCTCGATGCGTCGCTCTTCGGCGAACGATTGAGCGCGCACTTCGCGCGCATCGCGGGGGTGACGCCGGCGCTGCCGCCCGCGCCGCGCGCTTAGAGGACGCCGTCGCGACGGAGACGCTCGATCTCGTCCGGCGCGTACCCCGCGTCGCGCAGCACCTCGTCGGTGTGCTCGCCGAGGGTCGGGGGCGGGCGGTCGATGCCCGGGCTGCCGTGCGCGAGACGGAACCCCGCGCTGACCAGCTTCATCGGGCCGAACGTCGAGTCGACCGTCTGCAGCACGTCGCGGTGCTTCAGCTGCGGATGCTCGACGATCTCCTCGATCTTCCAGATCGAGGAGCACGGCACGTCGGCGGCGGTGAGCCGCCCTTCCCACGTCTTCGCGTCGTCGCTCGCGAGCGCGCCTTCGATCACCTCGCGCAGCGCGGGCAGGTTGTCCGTGCGCGCCGTCCAGTCCTTGAAGCGTGGATCCATCAGCGCGTCCGGCCGCCCGATCGTCTGCATCAGCCGCTGGAACTGCGGCTCGGTGAGCACCGCGAGGACGAGATAGCTCCCCTTCGCACGGAAGCGGCCCGCCGTCGGCTTGCGGCTCACGGAGCCGTTGCCGATCTGCTTCTGCTCGATGCCCGCCACCGTCCACTCCGACACGGGCCCGGGCAGGAACGCGAGCGCCGCGTCGAGCATCGCGACGTCGACGAACTGCCCCTTGCCGGTGTGCGTCCGCTGATACAGCGCGCTGGACACGGCGAGCGCGGCCGTGATGCCGCCGATGGTGTCGCAGATGGCGAAGCCCGCGCGCATCGGCCCCTGCGAGGCCTCGCCCGTGATCGACATGATCCCGGACATCGCCTGCAGCTTGCCGTCGAACGCGGCGGTCGTCTTCTCCGGACCGGAGTGTCCGAAGCCGGAGACGGCGCAATAGATCAGTCGGGGGTTGATCGCGGCGAGCGTCTCGTAGCCGAGACCGAGCTTGTCCATCACGCCCGGCCGGAAGTTCTCCCACACCACGTCCGCGGTCGTCACGAGACGCTTCACGATCGCGACGGCCTCGGGCTTGCGCATGTCGAGCGTGATGCTGCGCTTGTTGCCGTTGACCGCGAGGAAACTCGGCGGCATCTTGCGCTCCGCCCACTCGCTCTTCACGAGCTGGTGGCGCGTCTCGTCGCCGTCGCGCGACTCGATCTTGATCACGTCCGCGCCGAGCAGCGCGAGCTGGTAGGTGCCGTAGGGGCCGGCGAGATAGCGGGTGAAGTCGAGGATCCGGATGCCGGTGAACGGCTTGCTCATGTACGGCCCGGCATGTCCTTGATCGTCGCCTTCACGGCCTCGAACTCCTTGCGCCGCTCCGCGAGATCCTCCGGCGTCATCTTCTCGAGGTTGTTGTAGTCGACCTTCCACGTGGCGTCGTCGTTCCACCGTTGCGGCGACTGCACCGTGGTGCGCGGCCCCGGCGCCGACTCGAGCACGCGGAGCGCCAGCTCGAGCGTGGCGGCCTGCGACTCGACGTCGAACGGCTTGCCCGCGGAGTTGCCGAGCGGGAAATCGCTGAAGACGAACCGCGGCACGCCGCAGTGCTCGACGATGTCCTTCGCGCAGCCCATGATCACGGTGGGGAGCCCGTTCGCTTCGAGGTGGCGGGCAACCAGACTCACGGTCTGGTGACAGACCGGTCAGGACGGAACGAGGAGCACGACGTCGGCGCCGTCGCCCCTGCAGCACCGCAGCAGCTCCGGCGCGTCGCTCTCCGTGGTCACCCGCTGGCTCCGGTTCGTCGGCGAGCCGTAAAAGCGCGGCGCGAGCGCGCCGATGCGCCCGGCCTTCACCGCGAGCTGCAGCTGCTTCAGCGGAAACCAGGTGCTCGGATCCTCGGCGGTCGTGTGCTTGCGGTCGTAGCCGACGTGGGAAATGCGCAGGTCCGGAATCGAGTCGGTGGAGTCGGCGTACACCTTGTAGAACTTCGCGGCGGCGTTGTACTTCGCTCCGGGCCCTTGATCGCCCTTGTCCGGCTGATACGGCGCGGCGGTCGTGATGAGCGCCACTCGCGACTGCGCGAGCGGCTTGCTCAACGGCGTGAACGGGACGTCGGTGCAATGCGCCCACCGATAGGCCCCGAACCCGAGCGCGGCGTAGTAGTCGCGCGTGCGCTGCATGTAGGGAACGGGCACGTCGTGGTCCGCGGCCACCGTCATCAGGCTGTCCCTCCGGCTGGGGCCAAGTGTCGCACACTTGCCGGCGGACGGAACGTCAGTGCCACCGCGACGGCGCCGGCGCCGATGGCCGACGACGCGATGAACATCCACGCGTAGCTGCCGAGCCCGTCGTAGAGCCAGCCGCCCGCCACCGGGCCGAGCGCCATGCCGAGCGTGGCCACGGTCGACACGCCGCCGAACACCGCGCCCATGATCCGCTCGCCGAAGTACTCGCGCACGACGACCGCGTAGAGCGGCATCACGCCGCCGTACGCGAACCCGAACATCACGGCGACACCGTAGAACCCGCCGAGCTCGCGCGTGACGAGATAGAGGCTGATGGCGGCGGCCTGGAGCGCGAGCCCGGTCACGAGCGTGCGCTTGACGCCGACACGATCGGCCACGACGCCGCACACGATCTTGCCGCTGAACGACGCCAGGCCGGCCACGCTGAAGACCGTGGCCGCGGCCATCGCGGTCACGCCGTGATCGATCGCGTTCGTGACCATGTGGAAGATCGGGCCCGAGTGCGCGGCACAGCACGCGAAGTGGGTGAACGCGATGGCCGCGAACTGGGGCGTGCGGAGCGCCTGGCCCACCGTGAGCGCGGGGCCGCCGTTCGCGGACGACGACGCCGCGACACGCACCGCGGTCGTCGGCGGGTTGCGCACGAGCAGCGCGGCCGGGATGACGATCAGCCACACGAGATCGCCGAGGACCAGCATCGCGGTCCGCCAGTCGTACGTGCTGATCAGCCAGCGCGCGAACGGCGCCATGAACGTCGCGCCGAAGCTCAACCCGGCGGAGACGAGCGCGACGGCCAGGGTGCGATGGCGCGTGAACCAGCGCGTGGTCGTCGACGTCATCGGCGCGTACAGGCTTCCCGCCGCCAGACCGACGAGCACGCCGAAGGAGAGCTGGAACCAGCCGAGCGAGGTCGCGCGGCTCGCGGTGACGAGGCCCAGCCCCATCAGCGCACCGCCGGCGACCACGACCACGCGCGTGCCGAATCGGTCGGAGAGGGCGCCCCACATGAATGCGCCGGCGGCCATCGCCAGGAAATTCAGCAGCGCGGCCGTCGCGATGGCCGTGCGCGACCAGCCCATCGCCTCGGCCATGGGCTGGAGGAACACGGCGAGGGACATCATCGAGCCGAACCCGACGCAGGTGACGACGATGCCGACCGCGACGATGACCCATCCGTAGAAGATCTTCACGGCAGGGGCACCAGGCGCCACCGTCCGTAGGCGACGAAGAACGCGAGCAGCCCGGTCACGAGCGGCATCAGCGCCATCACGACGCCGCCCGGCAGCGAGATGACCGTCGCGCCGATCATGATGATCACGAGGCCCGCGGCCGCGAGCGGCGTCAGGCGGGGCTTGATCCGGAGCAGCGACGGCAACAGGAGCCCGAGCCCGCCGAGGATCTCGGCGATCGGGATGAACCGCATGAACCACGCCGGCATGCCGGTCTGCTGCGTGAGCTCGGCGATCGGCATCATCAGCTTCACGACGCCGCCGAACAGGAAGAGGCCCGCGAGCAGCACCTGCACGATCCAGAGCGCGACGTTCATGACTTCGCCGCGGCGACGGACTTGAGGCTCGCGAGGCCCTTCTCGAACTGGCCGCCGACCATCTTGTCCATGTCCATCACGAGGCCCACCGCCTTCGACACGAAGCCGTTGTGCCCGGTCATGCTCCAGGTGACGGTCGTCTGATCGCCGACGGGCTCGAGCGTGAACTCCACGAGGTTGCTCGCCGCCATCGGCTTCATCATGTCGAGCCGGATCCGGACGAGCTCGTTCGGGCGGCTCTCGGTGATCGTCACGCGGCCTTCGCCGACGTCATGGTTGCCGGCCCACGCGAAGGAGGCGCCGGCGCCGGCCGGGGGACCGGAGAACGTCTTCTTCGCCGCCGGATCGAGCTTCTCCCACGGCGACCACGCTTCCCACTTCTGGAGGTCGTTGATCTGCGCGAAGACCGCGGCGGGCGGCGCGGGAATGGTCGTGCTGCGCTCGACACGGAACTCCGACGGCTGCAGCGCGACGACCGCCGCGAGCACGACGACGATGACCGCCACGGCGATACCGATTTTCGCGAGCATGGCTCTCCTTTTCGATTACCCGCCGGCCATCGCGCCGATGATGAGCAAGGGCTCGGCGCCGGTCGCGACGGCTTCGGGCAGCGGGGTGTCCGGCGATTCGTGGGACAGATCCTGCTCGCAGGCGAACAGCCTGAGGAAGGCGCGCCGCTCCCTGGTGACGTGATGGCGGATCGTCCCGCGCAGCACGGGATACGTCGCCTCGAGCGCATCGAGGACCGTGCGCTGCGTGACGGGACCGTCGACGTCGATCTTCAGCTCACCGTTCACACGCGCGAGCGTGCGGAGATGGGCGGGCACGACCACGCGCACCGTCATGGCAGCGTCTGCGCCTCCACGGACACGACGGACGGCAGGTCGCGCACGATCGGCTCCCAGCTGTTGCCGGCGTCCGCGGAGCCATACACCTGGCCGCCGGTCGTCCCGAAATAGAGACCGCACGGGTCGAGCGCGTCGACGGACATCGCGTCGCGCAGCACGTTCACATAGCAGTGGGCCTGCGGCAGGCCCCTGGTCAGCGCCTCCCACTCGTTGCCGCCGCTCTTGCTGCGGTAGACGCGGAGCTTGCCGGCGGGCGGATAGTGCTCGGAATCGCTCTTGATCGGCACCACGTAGATCGTCTCCGGCTCGTGCGCGTGCACGTCGATCGGGAAGCCGAAGTCGGTCGGCAGGTTGCCGCTGACCTCGCGCCACGATTCGCCGGCGTCGTCGCTCCGCATCACGTCCCAGTGCTTCTGCATGAACAGCACGTTCGGCCGCGCGCGATGCATCGCGATGCGATGCACGCAGTGGCCGACCTCGGCCGTCGGGTTCGGAATCTGCTCCGAGCGGAGCCCGCGATTCATCGGCCGCCACGTCTTCCCGGCGTCGTCGCTGCGGAACGTGCCGGCGGCCGAGATCGCGATGAAGATCCGCCCCGGCGTCGCGGGATCGAGCAGGATCGTGTGCAGGCACATGCCGCCCGCGCCGGGCTGCCAGAGATGTCCGACTCGTGCGTGCGCAGGCCCGGCAGCTCGTGCCACGTCTGGCCGCCGTCGGTCGTGCGGAACAGCGCGGCGTCTTCGACCCCCGCGTAGACCGTGTCGGGATCGGTCAGCGACGGCTCGAGGTGCCACACGCGCGCGAACTCCCACGGATGCGGCGTGCCGTCGTACCACTGGTGCGTGCCCGTCGGCCCGTCGTAGACGAACTTGTTGCCGACGGCCTCCCACGTCTTGCCGCCGCCGTTCGAGCGCTGGATCACCTGCCCGAACCAGCTCGACGACTGCGACGCGTAGAGCCGATTGGGATCCACGGGCGAGCCTTTGAGGTGGTACATCTCCCAGCCGCCGAAGTGCGGACCGCTCACGTCCCACTGCTTGCGCGTCCCGTCCGAGTTGAGTACGAAGGCGCCCTTGCGTGTCCCGACGAGCAAACGGACTCGGCTCATCCCTGGCTCTCCTCCCGCACGATGTTACGTCAGCGGCTGCAGCAGCTGGAGCAGGTTGCCTTCGGGATCCTTCAACGTCGCGATCCGCAGCGTGCCGTAGTCCGTCGGGTTCTCGATGAACTCGACGCCGGCGCCTTTCAGGCGCTTCCAGTCGGAGTCGACGGCGTCGGAGGTCAGGCTCACCATGTGCCGCGCGGGATCCGTGTTCCGGCCACGGACCTGGCTATGCGTGCCGAGGGCGAGCCACGGCGGCGCCCCCTGCTCACTGAGGACGACGAAGCCGTCGCTCTGCACGCCGACCTTGAAGCCGAGCACGTCGCGAGAGAACGGCAGCAGGTTGTTGATGTCTTCGCTCCAGATGGTCGCGCCACGCAGTCCCTTGATCATGTCGGCTCTCCTTCACGGACGGGGCGAATCTCGATCGTGCTCGTGCGCGCCAGCGGCATCCGTCCCGCGATGTCGATGGCGTCGTCGAGACTCTTCACGTCGACGATCATGTAGCCGCCGAGCTGCTCGCGCGTCTCGGCGAACGGGCCGTCGGTCACGAGCCGCTTGCCGTCGCGGACCCGCACGCTCGTCGCGGACGACGCGGGGTGCAAGGGATGACCCCCCAGATATTGGCCGCGGCCCTCGAGCTCTTCCGAGAGCGCGACCATCTCCGCGTAGATCTGTCGCCGCTCGGCTGCCGGCATCGCGTCCCAGACCGGCTCGTTGCGGCAGATCAGCAGCATGTATTTCACGTGTCCCTCCACCACTGAATCGAACGAGGCGCCGCCGAATCGACACCCGGCGAAGAATTATCTAACGTGACGTATGCCCGCGGACGTCGAGGCGGCGATCGCTGAGACATATCGCGCGGATTGGGGCCGGATCGTCGCCACCCTGATCCGGCTCGTCGGCGACTTCGACGTGGCCGAAGACGCGGCGCAGGAGGGGTTCGCCGCCGCCTCGGAACAGTGGCCGGCGTCGGGCGTCCCGGAGTTCCCGCGCGCCTGGATCATCCAGACCGCTCGCCACAAGGCGATCGATCGGATCCGCCGCCGGGCGCGGCTCGGGGACAAGCTCGAAGAGTACGTCTCGGCGGGATTCGGCCAGGCACTGGCCGAGACCGAGTACGACCCGTACGAGATTCCCGATGACAGATTGCGGCTGATCTTCACGTGCGGCCACCCCGCGCTGGCACCCGACGTGCAGGTCGCGCTGACCCTTCGCACGCTCGGCGGCCTCGAAACGGACCGGATCGCACGCGCATTCCTCGTGCCGACCGCCACGATGGCGCAGCGGCTGGTGCGGGCGAAGACCAAGATCCGCGAGGCCCGCATTCCATACGAGGTGCCCGACATCAACAAGATGCCGGAACGCCTCGAAGCGGTGCTGACGGTGATCTACCTGGTGTTCAACGAGGGATACGCCGCGACGCGCGGCGACGTCCTCGTACGCATCGATCTCTGTGCGGAGGCGATTCGCCTGGCGCGCGTCTTGCTGGCGCTGATGCGGCCCGCGCCCGGCGAGGCGACGGCGCTCCTCGCGCTGATGCTGTTGCACGACGCGCGGCGCGACGCTCGCCTCGACGCCGCGGGCGAGATCGTGTTGCTCGAAGAGCAGGATCGCCGCCGCTGGAACAAGGCACAGATCGCCGAAGCGCTGCCACTCGTCGAGGAGGGGTTACGCGCGGGCGCGGGACCGTTCGCGCTGCAGGCCGCGATCGCCGCGCTGCATTGCGAGGCGGCCCGCGCCGAGGACACCGACTGGCATCAGATCGTGCGCCTCTACGACCTGCTCGAGCGGCTGCAGCCGTCGCCGGTCGTGGCGCTCAATCGCGCGGCGGCGGTGGCGATGGCCTATGGGCCGCGCGCCGGGCTCTTTCTGATCGACGCGCTGTCGCGGGATCTCGACCGCTATCACCTGCTGCACTCGGCGCGAGCGGATCTGCTCCGTCGCCTCGGACACTTCACCGACGCGGCGGCGAGCTACGCGCGCGCGCTGGCGCTGGTCACGAACGACGCCGAGCGCCGGTTCCTCGAGCGGCGGCTGCGCGAGGTGCGCGGCGCCGACCTCACCAGCTCTTGATCAGCGGCTGCTGCTGTTGCTGCTCTCTGGCCTTGCCGACGTCCGGCTTGATCGTCTCGAGCCGCTCCTTCAGCTGCCGCTGCTCGACGTCGAACTTTCGGAGCTCGTCCTTCAGCCGCTGGAGGTCGTTGCCCGGCGTACGCGCGGTGTCGCGCGCCTCGGGCCGGCGCGGCTGCGGCTGCGGCTGCGCCTCAGCGGGCGGGACGCCGAAGAGTCGCGCCCACGCCGATGGCTCCGGGCGCGCGGAGGTCTTCTCGGGCTCGCCGACGCCGAGCGCGCGGCGCATCTTGCCGATCAGCTCTTCGGAGTTCTTGACCTGCTGCTCGAGGTTGTCGCGCTCGCGCTTCAGCGTGGCGGCCTGCTCGGCGGACAGCGGCTGCATCAGCCCTTCCTTGGCGTAGTAGACGACGTTGTTGCCGGTGGCATAGGCGGCGAAGACGACGAGCGCCACGAACGGCACGCAGATCGCGCGCGCGGGGGCCGCGGAGCGCCGCATGATGAGGATCTTGTAGAGCGCGAGCAGCGCCGAGATGCCGAGCGCGACGACGATCGGGATCCACTCGGGCAGCCGCAGGACCGTGCGCATCGATTCCTGGGCGAAGGGCTGCGTGACGACAGTGACGATGCCCGCCATGCCCGGGAGGTCGCTGAAGAACACCTGGGTAAGGCGATCGCCGCTGTCCGGGCGGATCGGATTGGTGTCACTCATCGGTGCCCCTCCTGGGACGCGTCGTACCTGTTGGGGAGAAAGTACGCGACTCGGCCCGGGGTTGTCGACAACGGGCTCATGTCGGCGGCGGCCCCCGCCGATGACTGTCGTATGACTCCCGCGCCGGCCCGCGTGCCGCAGGCGCCCTCGACGCAAGGAGTGTCCCGCCGGAGCCTGCTCTCCGGCGCCCTCACCCTCGGCCTTCTGGCCGCCCTCCCCGGCCAGAACGGTGCCGGAATCCCCGCCGAGCGCGTCGTGCTCCCAAGGGCGGAGGCAGAGATGACACAGGCCCTGAACGAGCAGACATTCGACGAGGCGATCGCGGCCAGCGACGGCCTCGTGATGGTCGATTTCTGGGCGGCGTGGTGCGGTCCGTGCCGCATCGTCGCGCCGATCCTCGAGGAGATCGCCGATTCCACCGGCGTGCCCCTGATGAAGGTGAACATCGACGAGAATTCCGCGCTCGCGGCGCGGTACGGCATCCGCTCGATCCCGACGATCCTCTTCGTGAAGGACGGCGAGGTCGTCGATCGGGTCATCGGCGCCATGCCGAAGGCCGCGTTTCAGAAGGTCATCGACACGCACGCCGACTGAAGCTGGTCGAGGTGGTTGTCGTCGTGCCCCGCGAGGCTCGTCACCCACTCGACCAGCGTGCGGCGTCCGCGCGTCGGATGAACGCCGCCGCGCAGCCAGTCGATCGGGGGCAGCGCGGACAGTAAGGTCAGGACTTCCCCGCGCCGCCGCCGCCACGCGGCGAACGCCTCTCGCGCGTCGTTCCGGATGTACTGACGCTCGGCCGCCCATCGATCCGGGTCGAGCGGATGACCGATGGCGCCGCCGATCCTCCACGACTTCAGATCTCCGGGCGCCGCGCCGAACGCGAGAATCGGCGGCTCGTCGACGGCGAGGATCGTGTGGAAGCGAAGCTGGAAGAGCTCCTCGACGTCGCGCAGGTGACAGAGGATCTCGGTGGGCGACCAGCTCTGCGGCTCCGGGCGCCGCGCGAGCGCGGCGGCCGGGGCGTCACCGATCGTTCGGGCGACGTCCTTCGGCGCACGCGCGAGGCGGTTCAGGAGCCGTTCGATGCCCGCGGCCACGCGAGCATCGTCACCGCATGGCCGCGCGGACGCCAATCAATCGTGGTGATCGAAACGATCAGGCCGCCTGGACCGCCGCCAGGTTCTCGATGATCCCGACGCACGCCTCGGCCAGCTCCGTCCCCTTCGTCCGCATGTGCTCCTTGAAGAACGCCTCGTGGACGGCGTGCTCGTGAAAGTGATGCGGCGTCAGCACCGCGGAGAGCACGGGCACTTCGGTGTCGAGGGACGTCTGGACGATGCCCTGCAGCACGGCCTGCGCGACGAACTCGTGCCGGTAAATGCCCCCGTTCACGACGAGGCCGCTCGCGCACACCGCGGCGTACCGGCCGGTCTTCGCGAGCTTGCGCGCCATGAGCGGGATCTCGAGACTGCCGGGCGTGGAGAAGAACTCGATCGCGCTCTTGCCGTGGCCGTGCCGGGCCATCTCCTCGATGAAGGCCGCTTTGCAGTGATCGGTGATGTCGGTGTGCCAGGACGCCTGCACGTACGCGATCTTCATGGCCGCCTCCCTGTGGTTGCGGACGATATTACCGGAGGCGTCAGGCGTCTGGAATCCAGCTTCCGTGGAAGCCGAACGGCACGCGCTGCGGCAGCGCGACCGTGGCGACGGGCTTCGCGGTGACGTCGCGGGCGTCGAGGATCACGAGGTCGCTGCCGTCGCGCGCGGCATCGTAGACGTAGTTGATCAGCCAGCCCTCGTCTTCGGCGGCAGCATCCGACGCCGGCACGAACACCGGCTCCGACGGCACGCGTCCGGGGCCGAAATCGTGCATCGCCGAGCCGCCGGTCCGCAGGTCGTACTTGATCACGGAGGTGCCGGTGCCGCGGTCGGCGCCCTGTTCCGTGTACACGGCGTATCCGTAGCGATACGGCGTGCCCATCCGCCGGTCGTCGAAGCGGGGGAACTCCACCGCGCGGTCGTCGAGCGGCTGCTCGCCGACGCGGCCGGCGGTGAGGTCGATGCGCCAGCGGTGCATGAAGGCCGCCGTGGCGGAATTCGATCCCGTGCGCCCGAGCTCGGGATAGCGGACGACGTCCAGGACGATGGCGCCGTCTTCGTCCTCGTACGCGTTCAGCGGGTGGAACACGTAGCACGGCGCGACCTCGAGCCACCGCACGTCGGCGTTCGTCCCGCCGCGCGGCATCACGCCCAGCCGGGCGCCGTACTCGTCGCTCCAGCGGTACGGCATCGACCCTGCCATCGCCATCTCGAGGTCGAAGACGAGGGGCAGGTCCATGAAGACGACGTGCCGATCGGTGATCGCGAAGTCGTGGATCATCGTGGGCCCCGGGACCTCGATGGCCTCGGTCTGGACGAGGCGGCCGGCGGCGTCCGCGCGGTGATACGTGAGCCACGGCGCCATGAAGCTGTAGGCGAAGAAGTGGAGCTCGCCGGTCCGCGGGCAGATCTTCGGATGCGCCGTCATGCCCGTCGTGAGGCGGCCGCCATAGTCGACGCAGCCGACGGTGTCGAGCTCCGGCGTCACCTCGGTGGGCAAGGACGTCTCGACGAGTGCCACGATGCGGCCCGCGTGCGCGATGACGTGGGTGTTGGCGAGCCCCACGGTGACGTCCGGCGTGTAGTCCTCGCGCAGCCAGCGCGCGTCCTCGACGAACGTGCGCGTCCGCACCCAGCGGTTGCGATACCAGACGGCGCGCCCGTCGCGAAGCTCCACGCCGTGCAGCATCCCGTCGCCGAGGAACCAGTGGGGCGACGTGCCGCTCTTCGGGTTCGGGCCGTTGCGAACGTAGCGGCCGCGCAGCGCGCGCGGGATCGCCCCCTGCACCGGAAGATCGAAGGCGGTGACCTCCTTCGCGACCGGCGCGAAGTTGCCGCGCAGGTGAAACGGCAGCGTGTCGGGAACGCTCATGCGCTCTCCTCAGGCATCGCGCGGCTCCTCGCGGATGAAGCGCCCCGAGCGAATCTCGCGCAGCGTCTCCTCGATCTCCGCGCGCGTGTTCATGACGAACGGACCGTAGCGCGCGATCGGCTCGTGCAGCGGGCGCGCGGCCGCCAAGAGGAACCGTCCACCGGCGCCGTGCGCGGAGGCTTCGACAGTGTCACCGTCGCCGAAGATCACCAGCGCCGGCGCCTGCACACCCGACTGCGCGGGCCCGAAGCGGACCTCGCCGTGATCGACGTACGCGAACGCGGTGTGGCCGCGCGGGATCTCTTCGACGAACGTGGCGCCGGGCGGCAGCGTGACGTCGATGAACTTCGGCGCGACGGCGAGGCCCTCCACGGGCCCGACGAGACGGCCGCCCTGCGATTCGCCGGCGATCACGCGCAGCCTGGCGCCCGTCTCGGTGTCCACTTCCGTGAGCTGTGCCGCGTTGAGATCGCGATACTTCGGCCGCGTCATCTTCTCCCGCGCGGGCAGGTTGAGCCAGAGCTGGAGACCGGCGATGCCCTCCGGACGGACCTGTGGCATCTCCTCGTGCATGATGCCGCTGCCGGACGTCATCCACTGGATGTCGCCCGCGCCGATGCTGCCGCGATGCCCGAGCGAGTCGCCGTGCTTCACTTCACCGTGGCGGATCACGGTGACGGTCTCGATCCCGCGATGCGGGTGATACGGGAACCCCGCCTCGTAGTCGCGCGGCTCGACCGACTCGAAGTGGTCGAGCAGCAGGAACGGATCGAGGTGGTCGAGCTGCCGCGTGCCGATGCTGCGGCGCAGATGGACCCCGGCGCCCTCGATGACGGGCTCGGGGTGGATGACCTGGGCGACGGGCCGTGACGTTGTGGTCTTCATACCCTTGGGATGCGCGGGGGATTCAGGTCGAACATCCCGTCCTCCCTGGGCCCGGTTGACTTCGAGGGCTGACGCTCCTAGAGTCGCGCGCCTAGGGGCAATCGGCAATCGCGCCGTTCGAGCCCGTGTTCCGACCGCTCCGACCTTTCGATCGGACAGAGGAGGATGCGATGAAGACGCCCCTGCTCGGTATCGCCCTGGTCCTCGCCCTTCCGCTCACGGCGCTGGCAGGCCAGTGCCCCGCGCTTCAGGCGCAGGTCGACAAGCAGCTCGGCAGCCGCTTCGACGCGCAGGCGTCCGGCGCACGTCACATGGCCGCGCAGGCGAACGACCTGCACAAGGCCGGCAAGCACGCCGAGTCGGTGAAGAAGTACGAGGAAGCGGCGAAGGCCGGCAACATCAAGCTGGAAATGAAGAAGTAGATCGATCGCGGGCGTGGCGGCGGTCGGCCGCCACGCCGTATTCTGTCCGCATGGCCGGCGATCACAACCCGGTGGTCGTGCTTCAGCACGTTCCGTACGAGGGGCACGGCTACATCGCCGACTACATGCAGGACCACGGCATCGCCTTCGAGGTGGTCAGGCTGTGGGAGCGCTACACCGTGCCGGATGTCCTGCGATGCTCCGCGCTCGTCCTCATGGGCGGCCCGATGGGCGTGTACGAAGACTTCCCTTCGAAGAACGACGAGCTGACGCTGATCAGGGCGGCGATGGGAAGGATGCCGATGCTGGGGATCTGCCTCGGCAGCCAGCTCATCGCTCACGCGCTCGGTGCGCGTGTCTTCCCCAATGAGAAGGACGGAAAGCCCGCGAAGGAGATCGGCTACGACACGGTGCAGCTGACGGCGGCGGGTTCGGCGGATCGTCTCTTCAAGGGATTCGAGCGGGACGTGCGTGTCCTGCAGTGGCATGGCGACGCGTTCGATCTGCCGCGCGGCGCCTCGCTGCTGGCGACGTCTCCGTTGTGCCGCAACCAGGCGTTCGTCTATCAAAACGCGTACGGACTTCTCTTCCACCTCGAGCTCACACCGGCCATGGTCCGCGGGCTCGCGGAGGTCAATCGCGAGTGGACCCACGAGCACTTCGATCTGGAAGAAGAGAAGCTCGCGCGCGAGGCGCAGGATCTCGCGCCGCTCATGAAGATGCAGTGCTACCGGCTGCTGGACAACCTCTTCGGCGGCTAAGTCGGGCGACGGGCGGCGAGAGCCGCGAGAACCGGCTGGTCGGTCGGGAACGCGAGCGGCGGCGGCGCCGACGGATCGAACCAGCCCACCGCGACGGCATCGTCGCCGGCGCGAGGCTCGGCCCGTGGGTCCACGAGGCGTGCATGGAACCAGATCCCGACCGTGGGCCGATCGGGGGCGTGACGGTTCACGGTGACCTGCGCCACGTCGCCGATCTCGACGGCAACGCCCGCTTCCTCGAGCGCCTCGCGCGCCGCCGCCGCTCGGAGATCCTCGCCCCAGTCCACGTAGCCGCACGGGATGCACCACAACCCGGCGCCGAACTGACCCGGCGCGCGCTGCACCAGGAGCACGCGCCCGGCGCCGTCGTCGATCACCGCCGCGACGCCCACGCCCATGTTGGCGAAGAACACGAAGTCACAGCGCGCGCAGGAGAGCCGCGACGTGCCGGAGAGCCGCGGCTCGAGCGGCGAACCGCAGCGCGGACAGAAGCGCCAGTCGTCGTGGATCAGGCGAGGAACTTCTGGACCGCGGCGACGAACGCGGCCGGCTGCTCGTACGGCAGCATGTGGCCGGCGCCGTCGATCATCTCCACGCGCGCCGTCGGGATCAGCGACTGCCACTGCGTCGCGTACGCCGGGATGATGAGCCGGTCCTGCGCGCCCCACACGAGCAGTGTCTCCGCCTTCAGACGGTAAAGACGCTTCGACAGGCGCCGGTTCGGAATCGGGAACAGGATCTTGCCGGCCATCGAGAGCCGGCGCTGCGTGGCGATGTAGAAGTCCTTCAGCGCCTCGATCTCCGAGAGGTCGGCGCCGCCGGTGAGCAACGCCTGGCCTTGCTGCGGATCGGCGAAGAGCACGTCCGCGATCTGGAACGGCAGCATCGCGAAGATGTCGGGGATCGGATGCTCGTCCATCCAGAGCCCGGCGGGCGCGGCGAGTGCGAGCTTGCCGAGATCGCGCGGCGCGAGGCAGGCCATCTCCGCGGCAATCATCCCGCCCATCGAGTGGCCGACGAGGTGCGGCCGGCTGAGGCCCAGCGCGTCGACGAGATCCCAGCCGTGCAGCGCGAAGTCGAGCATGTCTTCGAGCAGCTCGTCGCCGGTGGAGTCGCCGTAGCCCGGCCACTCGGGCGCGAAGACCGAGTGGCGCTGCGCGAGCGCGTCGAGGAACGGATTGTCCTTGAGCAGGCCGCCGGCGCCGTGGAAGTAGACCAGCGGCGCGCCGCTGCCGCCTTCGAGCACGCGGCAGCGCGTACCCTTCTTCGTGTCGATCGTCCGCCACTTCATGCGGGCCATCCCTCGCGCGACTTCTCCGCGCCGGGCCGGCGCTCTTCGGGCCGGATGCGCTCGTCCATCGGATGGATCCACCAGCGCTCGTCGTGCTTCCACTCGGGCCACAGGTCGCGCAGGTGCGGCATGACCTTCTCGGCGAAGAGCTTCGTGGAGTGGCGCGTCTTCCAGTCCGGCATGTCGCCGTTGTGCATCAGGCAGAAGAGGTGGCCGATGCGCAGGTTCTTGATGCACTCCTCGAGCTGCTGCCGCACGGTCTCGGGGCTGCCCGCGATGACGAAGCGCTCGTCGACGAGCTGCTTCCACGTGAGGTTCTCGAGGATCTTCTGCCGGTTCGCCGTGAGCTGCGACAGCGCGCCGTACTTCACGGTGGCCTGCGTGCGATAGCCCGGCGGATCGGCGAACGGCGGGAAGACGTGCAGGCACCGGTTGAAGAAGTAGAGGCAGTGCTCGGCGTAGAGCGTCTCGGCCTCGGCGTCGGTGTCGGCCACGCAGATGATCTGCGCGAACGCGGCGCGATAGGGCGACTCGTCCTTGCCGCGCTTGGCGACACGCTCCCAGTACCCGTCGAGCAGCGACTTCCCGCGCAGGTATCCGAAAAAGGACAGGTAGGAGTAGTTGTAGTCGTAGTCGAGGCAGAAGTCCCACGTCTCGATGGACCCGCCGCCCGGAATGTAGATGGGCGGATGCGGCTTCTGAATGGGCTTCGGCCAGCAATTGACGTGGCGGAGCTGGTTGTATTTCCCGTCGAAGGCGAAGGGCTCGTCTTCGGCCCAGGCCTTCATGATCATGTCGTGCGCTTCCTTATATTTGTCGCGCGTGAGCGCGGGGATCTGCCCGTAGCAGAAGTTGGTGTCCATCGGCGTCCCGACGGGAAACCCGGCGACGAGCCGTCCCCCGGAGATGACGTCGAGCATCGCGAACTCTTCGGCGACGCGAATGGGCGGGTTGTACCCGGCGATGGAGTTGCCGATCACGCAGAGCGCTGATCTCGACGTGCGCCGGCTCAGGGTCGCCGCGATGAGGTTCGGCGAGGGCATGAGCCCGTACCCGTTCTGATGGTGCTCGTTGCACCCGATGCCGTCGAACCCGAGCGTCTCCGCGTACTCGAGCTGATCGAGGTACGTGTGGTAGACGTGGTGCCCTTTCCTGGGGTCGTACAGCGTGTTGGGAATGTCGACCCACACGCTCCGATGCTTCTCGCGGAAGTCGTCGGGCAAATAAGGCCAGGGCATCAGGTTGAACCAGGTGAATTTCATCGGGTGGCGCCTCCGTGGAACGGAGGATAGCGCGACGCAGCTCGCGGTGTCACTCGATGACGGCGTCAGCCCGGAGCAACACCGCCGGCGGGATCGTCAGCCCGAGCGCTTTCGCAGCCTTCACGTTGATCACGAGCTCGAAGGTCGTCGGCTGCTCGACCGGGAGATCGCCCGGCTTCGCGCCCTTGAGGATGCGGTCGACGTACGAGGCGGCGCGCCGATAGAGATCGCGCGGATCCGTGCCGTACGACAGCAGGGCGCCGGCCTCGACGCGCTCGCGGTCTTCCACCATCACCGGGAGCCGATGCTTCGCGCCGAGCTCGAGGATCTCGCGGGTCAGCACCGTGTTGAGCGCATCCGCCATCGCCACCACCGCATCCGCCCTGGCGTTCGCCGCCGCCTGAAACGCCCGGGGCAGGTCGCCGCGATTGCGGATGTCCATGGGCTGGAGCGTCACACCCAGGCGCGGGGCGGCCTCCGCGGCATCCCGCCATTGTGGCGCGCGGATCGGACTGTCGGCATGCGAGAGCATCCCGATGCGCGTCGCGCGAGGCAGTGTCTCCTTCAGGAGCGCGAGCCGCTTCTCCGTGAGGCCGAGCGCGAGGTTCGTGAAGCCGGTCACGTTGCCGCCGGGCTTCGCGAGGTTCGTCACGAGCTTCGACGACATGGGGTCGCCGACATCCAGCATGACGATCGGGATGGTCTTCGTCGCCGCCATCACGGTGCTTGTGGCGGCCGACGTCGCCACGACGATGACGTCGACTTTTCGGCGCACCACCTCGTCGGCGAGCGCGGGCAGTCGCGAGAATTCCCCGTCGGCGAACCGTTCCTCGATCGTGCGGTTCTTGCCTTCCTCCCATCCCAGCTCGCGCAGTCCACCCCGAAATGCCGCCAGCGAGGATTTCTTCCATTCGCGGGACGTGCCGCCGATCGTCGCGGACCCCGGCGCTTCCTGGGCATCGCCGACGCTCGCGCCGGCGAGCATGGCGATGGTGAGGACGGCGATGAAGACTGAAGCTATGGCTTCACGTATACGACATCGCCGTCAGTCCGCACCTCGTACGTCTGGATGTCCGCCGACGCCGGGCCGCTGATGAACTTGCCCGAGCGCACGTCGAAACACGCGAAGTGCAACGGGCACTCGACGACGTAGCCGAACAGCGTGCCCTTCGACAGCGACTCGTGGCGGTGGCCGCAGATGTCTCGGATCGCGTAGAACGTGCCGCCGACGTTGGCGACGAGGACACGCTCGCGATCGACCGGCACCCACGTCATCTTGCCCGGCGGCAGGTCGGAGACCTGAGCCACCGCCACGAACCCGTCGATCGTCTCCGTCATGAAAGACTGAACCCGAACAGGCGCGCGGCGTTGTCGCACGTGACCTTGCGGACCACGTCCTCCGGCGCGCCCGAGAAGATCCGGTTCAGGAACTCGCGCGACTTCGGCCACGTCGACTCCGCGTGCGGGAAGTCGCTGCCCCACAGCATCGTGTCGACGCCGATCGAATCACGGAGCTGGATCGCGAGGTCGTCCTCCATGAATTCCACGAACATGTTGCGCTGCCAGTAGTCGCTCGGGAGGAGACCCTCCGCCGACTTCCAGCCCTTCGTGAACACCGGGCGCTCGCGATACGTGAAGTCCATCTGCTTGAGCCAGTGCGGGAGCCACGACGCCTCGTGCTCGACCGAGCCGACCTTGAGCGTGCGGAAGCGATCGAAGACGCCCGCGAAGACCATCGAGGACAGCGAGTAGCGCACCCAGTAGTCCGTCGTCGAGCGGCCCGCGCCGGTGAGCTCACTGAGGTTCATCGTGAACTCACAGCCGGGAACGCCGTGGCGCGGGGTGCCGATGTGCAGCAGCAGCGGAACGTTCAGGTCCTGCGCCGTCGCCCAGAGGCGGTCGTAGACCGGATCGCTGTACGGACGATCGGGCAGCGGCGACACCGGGATGAACGCGCCGACCAGCCCGAGCTTCGCGCAGCGCTCCAGCTCGTGCGCGCCCTCCTCGACGTCGTCCACGTTCAGCATCGCGATGCCCTTCAGGCGATCGGGGAACGGCTTGCAGAAGTCCGCGATCCAGTCGTTGTAGACGCGGCAGATCGCGGAGAGCAGCGCGGTCTCCGGAATTCGGTACCAGAAGAGGCCCTGGCTCGGCTGCAGGCACGCGCCCCACACGCCGTCCATCTCGTTCTCCTTCACCATCGCGTGCGGGTCGTAGGCGCCGAGCCGCACGCCCTCCCACGTGCCGAGGAAGTCGATCTGCGACGGGTCCTCGAAGCGCTGGCCCGCCTGGATCACCGCACCCAGCGTGCCGGCCTGCTGGCCGTCGATGAACCAGGCGTCGAACTCGCGGCCCGCGGGCGTTTTCAGTCGCTCCATCCGCGGCGCTCGATCCCGGAACTTCGGCTCGATGCGGCTCGCGTAGAGGTCCGGCGGTTCGACGATGTGGGAATCGGCCGAGATGAGTTTGTACGCGCTCATCGCGCACCTCCTCTGGCGGATCGGCAGGTGGTGCGGACGCTACGCCCGCGCCGGGCCGTTGTCAAAGACCGGCGCGGGCCTAAGCCATCACAGGATCTTCATGAACTCCACGAGATCGCGCAGGTCGGCGTCCGTCAGCTTCTCCGACGTGCCGGCCTTCTGCACGTACTCCCACATGAACTTCACCGTCTCGTCGAGCGTCTGGAAGCGCCCGTCGTGGAAGTACGGGGCGGTGTGCCGGACGACGCGCAGCGACGGGACCTTGAACGTCCCGCCCGAGAATACGTCCTCCACGTCCTTCTTGTCGTACGTCGGCGGGAGGTGGCAGGCCTTGCACCCCGCGCGCTCGAACACCGCGAAGCCCCGCTTGGCGGCGGCGGGCGCGGCGTCCGTCGGCGTGCCGTCGGGTTTCAGATACGGATTGGCGGGATAGCCGAGCGATTTCAGATACGCGACCAGCGCCGCCAGCGTGTCGGGCGACGGCTCCGGTCCCTTCATGCGGTTGACGATGATGCCGCGGATGTTCCCCTGCAGGCTCGGCGCCGTCCCCGCCCACGAGAGCGCCGCGCGCTGGCCCACGCCCCACATCGTCGGCGTGCTCCGTCCGCGCGGATCGCCGTCCTTCACGACGTCGACGCCCACGTACGTCTTGTTGTTCGTGTGCGCGTCGTTCGGGTGACAGGTGGCGCACGAGAACTTGCCGTCGCCCGAGAGCTTCGTGTCGTTGAACAGCGCACGGCCTTTTTCGACGAGCGGCTGCTCCGCGGGGCTGACGGCGAGCCGGGCGGGGGTCAGGTCGGCCGTCGCACACCCACTCGCCAGGACCGCGGCGCTGATGAGGATCGGAAGGAAGCGGCCACGTGGTCTCGGCATGAAGCCCTCCTTGGCGGAGGAGCATACGCCAAACAACGCTCCACCACCCGTGGTCCGGAACTTCTGGCGGGACCGGCCTCGGTCTCGCCATGTTCACCATTCGTCTCCCCGCGGACGTGGGCGCGGCGATCGGCACGCCCGGCGAGCTGCTGACCTAGCGCGCGGGGATCTCCGCGCCCCACGGCTCCATCGCCGGGCGCAGCGGCGTGAACTCGCGCACGCGCCCGGCCGCGCCCTCGAGGATCGCGTCGATCCTCGCGCGCTCGTCCGCCGAGAGCTCGAGCTCCGCGCCGGCGTTGTTGGCGTCGACCTCGGCCGGCGTGCGCGCGCCGACGAGCGCGGTACTGAGCGCCGGATGGCCGAGCACCCACGCGAGCGCGATCTGGCTCACAGCCACGCCGCGCGGCTCCGCGATCTCCTTGCGGATCCGCTCGACGACGCCGACGTTCCGCTTGAAGTTGTCGCCGCGGAAGATCGGCTGGCCGAACGCCACGCCGCCGCCGCGCCAGTCACGCGCGACTTCACCGAACGACGTCGAGGGCGTGAACGCGCCGGTCAGCAATCCGTGGCCGAGCGAGCCATAGCCCATGACGCCGATCCCGTGCTCGAGGCACGGGGGAAACGTCTCGCGCTCCTGCCGGCGATCGAACATGTGATAACCGACCTGCGAGACGTCGACGCGTCGCGTGCGCAGGCAGTCGGCGATCATCGCGCCGGTGAAATTCGACACGCCGACGAAGCGCGCGCGGCCGGACGTCACCACCTCTTCCAGCGCCCGCATGCTCTCGTCGAACGGTGTCGAGGCATCCGGCCAGTGGATCAGCAGCACGTCGACCCAGTCGGTGCGCAATCGTTTCAGGCTCGCGTCGATCTCGCGCAGGATGTTGGCGCGGCTCGCATCGCGCAGCGGTCCAAGCTGGCCGGGTGGCGGCGGCCGGACGCCGCACTTCGTGACGAGGATGACGTCGCGCCGCCGCTTCTCGAGCGCCTGCGCGACGACTTCTTCCGAGTGGCCGCCGCCGTACGCCGGCGCGGTGTCGACGCAGTTCACGCCGAGGTCGAGCGCGCGGTGGATCGCCTTGATGGCCTCGTGATCCTCGACCGCGCCGTAGCGATCGCCGGCCATCGGCCAGCAGCCGAAGCCGAGGGCGGAGACGGAGAGACCGGTTCGTCCGAAGGGGCGGTAGCGCATCGTCGGTTCCTTTCGGCGCTCATTGAGGCATAACGCCACGGTCGACGCAAACACGCCCCGCGGTCTCCCCGTCGCGACTCCGACGACGGTCGATCGGGATGGCGATTTTCCATCTCCTCGAACGTCTGCCGTCGTGGATCGCTCCTTGCAGGGAGCGTGGTCGTCCCACAAACGAGACGAGGAGGCGCGGCGTGACTTCAATGCGTATCGCAGTGTTCGGACTGGTGATGCTCGCGGCGTGCGCGGGCTGCGCGACGGGAACGCGGTCCGCGGGGATGGGCGAGAACGGCACCGCGTCACCGGCGACGTACGAGGAGCCGAAGTGCGAGGGCTGGTACAACGCCGCGGCCGGCGTGTGTGATTCGCTGGGCGACTGACTCGTACGTCGCTAGGCGGCGATGACGACGTAGGCGCGCGCGACGAGCCCCAGGAAGTACATCAGCGGCGGCAGCCAGGAGTCGCGGGTCATGAAGACCGCGACGATGCTGCCGATTTCCATGACGAGCATCGCGATCTTCTCGCCGCCGAGCAGCGGCGCGAACGCGCCGGCGAGCGCGGACAGCAGGAAGATGCCGATCGTCACGGCCATGAGGAGCGCGAGGGGCGAGACGAAGACGAACAGGAAGATGAGCATCCAGGCGTCCATCCGGCCGTACAGCGGCTCGCTGAACGACTGCGCGACCTTGGGCTGAGCGGCGAGCTTCGCGACGACCTCCGGCGCCGTCGGCGGCTCGAGCGCCTGCTCGACCGCCGGCAGCACGCCGAAATACGCGGCCACCGCAACGGCGGCCAGGACGAATAGGACCCACGAGCGCCAGCTCCACGACGCGAAGATCATCAGGACGAGCCTAGCGCCGGCGCCCTCCAGAACAGGCAGGTTGTGTGCGGTGCTGGCCAACCTCTTGATTCTCTTGTAGTCTCCCGGCACACCACGAACCGGGAGGACGCGATGAAAAAGCTCGTCGCGCTGGTCGTCGCGCTGTTGGGGCTGGTCACCGGCGCCGAAGCCCAGGAAGTCATCCGCATCGGCTGCGCCACGAAGACGTACTTCCCGACGATCCTCGCGACCGTCGCGACAGAGAAGGGCCTCTTCGAGAAAGAGGGCCTGAAGCCGGAGATCACGATCTACCGCGGCGGCGGCGAGACGTTCGAGGCGATCAGCGCGGGCTCGGCGGATCTCGGCTCGGTCGCGGTGCCGCTGATCGCGACCTCACGGAAGCGCGGCGTGCTCACAAAAGTGGTCGGCGGCTTCAGCGACGAGTGGTCGGGGTGGATCCTCGGCGTGAAGACGGACTCGGCGGTGAAGGCCGTCAAGGAGCTCGACGGCAAGAAGGTCGGCATCACGTCCGCCGGCTCCGGCACCGACACGCTCGCGCTGTGGGCGCAGAGCGCGAACAAGGCCACGTTCCAGCGCATCGGCGTCGGCGGTGGCGGGCTCGTGCCGAACCTGCTCAACAACAACCTCGCGGCGGCGGTGATCTACTCGCCCCTCAGCTCTCAGGTGGTCTCCGAGGGGAAGGTGCGGGTGCTGATCGACTTCGCGACGGCCATGCCGCCGAACCTCATCGGCGGCTGGACGGCGACCGAGAAGAACATCAACGAGCGGCGCGCCTTCATCCAGAAAGGTCTCAACGCGCTCTACGGCGCGCTCGAGTCCATGCGCCACCACCCCGACTACGCGATCAAGACCATCGCCACCAACAACGAGCTCTCGCCCGAGATCGCGAAGATGGAGTTCGAGCGCACGTTCCTCAAGCTCTCGCGCGACGGGCAGTCGAAGCTCGCGTCGGTGGAGAAGGCGCTCGAGCTGGCGGCGGCGAGCGGCGTGAAGGACATGGCGCCGGCCGGCGAGGTGTTCGTGAACATGCCGATCGCGCCGACGAAGCCCTAGCGGACCGATGCGGCGGCACGAGCGCCTGATCGTCGCCGCCGGCGGCGTCGGACTCTTCCTGCTCTGGGAAGTGCTGGTCCGTCGCGGCGCGCTCGACCCGAGCCTGGCGCCCGCGCCGAGCACGATCCTCGACGCGCTCCTGAAGCTCGCGCGCCGTCCCGAGGTCCTCGCCAGCCTCGGGGTGACCGCGTGGGAAGTGCTCGCGGCCTTCCTGATCGCCGCGCCGGCCGGGCTCTTCATCGGCTTCGCGCTCGCCGAGGTGCCGTTCCTCGGCGCGCTGTTCCGGCCGCTGATCAACTTCCTCTTCGGCGTGCCGAAGTCGATCTTCCTGCCGGTCTTCATCCTCGTGTTCGGCGTCAGCATCCCGCAGAAGATCGCGTTCGGCGTCTTCACGACCCTCTTCGTCGTGATCATGGGCGGCATCGCGGCCGTCGAGTCGGTGCCGCGGGAGCTGGTGACGGTGAGCCGCGCGTACGGGGCGACGCCCTGGCAGGTGATCCGCGAGATCTACCTGCCGTCGATGGCGCCCATCCTCCTCGAGTCCGCGCGGCTCGGGATGATCTTCAACATCACCGCGGTGCTCCTGTGCGAGATCTACGGGGCGCGCGACGGCATCGGCTACCGCATCGCCGCGTGGGGCGAGAACCTCCAGATGCCGCAGCTCTACGCGGCGCTCGTCATCGTGGCGATCGCGGCCGTCTTCGTGAACGAAGTGCTGCGTGTCGTCGAGTCGCGCCTGGGGTTCTGGAGACGGGTCGCATGACGAAGACGCTCGTCTCGATCCACGGCGTGTCGCATCGCTTCGGCGCGGACGGCGCCGGCGTGCTCGCGCTCGACGGCATCGACCTGGAGGTGCCCGACGGCCAGTTCGTCGCCATCGTCGGCCCGAGCGGGTGTGGCAAGTCCACGCTGCTCTCGCTCGTGGCCGGGCTGCGCCGGCCGTCGAGCGGCACCGTCTTCTGCGACGGCGAGCGGATCACCGCGCCGATGCCCCGCAAGGTCGGCATGATCTTTCAGGAGGCGAACCTCCTGCCGTGGCTCACCGCCGTCGACAACGTCGCGTTCCCGCTGAAGCTCCGTCGGGTGTCGAAGCTGGAGCGGCGCGCGGCCGCCCGGGACATGCTCGCGCTCACCGGACTCGCGGGCTTCGAGGAGAAGCTCCCGCATCAACTCTCCGGCGGGATGAAGCAGCGCGTGTCCATCGCGCGCGGCCTCGTGCAGGATCCGGCCGTGCTGCTGATGGACGAGCCGTTCGCGTCGCTCGACGAGCAGACACGGATGCTGCTCGGCGACGAGCTGCTGCGCATCTGGTCGGAGACGCGCAAGACCGTGCTCTTCGTGACGCACAGCCTGAACGAAGCCGTGTACCTCGCCGATCGGGTGATCGTGCTCAGCGCGCGCCCGGGACGCATCGTGGACGACGTCGCGGTGGACTTGCCGCGGCCGCGCACGTTCGCGATGACGTCCAGCGAGCGGTTCGGGGTCCTGAAGGAGCGGATCTGGCAGCACATCCGCCAGGCGGAGCGCCGGTGACGCGCGTGAGCCAGGCGGCGCTGTACCTCTCGATCCTCGCGGCGTGGGAAGTGCTGCCGCGCGCCGGCGTCATCCCGCGCCTCTTCGTCCCCTCGCTGAGCGAGGCTGTCGGCGCGCTCGTCGAGAACCATGGCGAGTACCTCGCGAGCCTGCCGACGACGGTCGGCGAGATCCTCGTCGCGTACGTCATCGCGTGCGGCGGCGGCATCCTGGTCGGCCAGATCATCGGCGCGTCGCCGAGAGCGCGCCGCATGCTGCTGCCCGTCTTCCGGAGCGCGTACGCGGTGCCGCTCGTCGTGCTCTATCCCGTCATGATGGTGTGGTTCGGGCTGGGCGCCGAGTCGAAGATCGCGTTCGCGTCGATCTACGCGTTCATCCCGACGATGCTGACGGCGGTGGCGGGCGTCGCCGCGCTGAGCCCGGCGCTCGGCGAGACCGCGCGCGCCTTCGGCGCCACGAGTCTGCAGCAGATCCTCTTCATCGCGTTGCCGGCAAGCCTGCCGTCGATCGTCGCCGCGCTCCGGCTCGGCGGCGCGCTCGTGATCGTCGGCGTCATCGTGGCCGAGATGCTGGGCGCCGCGGAAGGACTGGGGTTCCTGATCACCCGCTACCGGACGCTGCTGAACAGCCCCGGCGTCTACGCGGGCATCATCCTGGTGCTCGTGATGACCGGGATGCACGAGCTCGCGCTGCGCCGGCTCGAGCGAATGGTCGCCTCGTACAGGGAGACATGACGATGTTGACGACGACGGTGGTCGGTAGCTATCCGCAGCCCGACTGGCTCGTGGACCGCGCGCTGCTGCTGGCGAAGCGCGTGCCGCGCATCCGCGAGCAAGGCATCTGGCGCATCCCCGAGCCGCTGCTCGAGCAGGCGCAGGACGACGCCACGATCGTGGCGATCCGGGACATGGAGCGCGCGGGCATCGACGTCGTGACCGACGGCGAGATCCGCCGCGAGAGCTACTCGAACCGCTTCGCCACGGCGCTGGACGGCGTCGACATCAAGAACCCCGCGATGATCCGAGACCGTTACGGCAACGAGACCCCGGTGCCGCGCGTGGTCGGCAAGATCCAGCGCACGCGGCCCATCGAGCTGCGCGACATGCAGTTCCTCCGCCGGAACACGGATCGGCCGGCGAAGATCACGCTGCCCGGCCCGTTCACGATGGCGCAGCAGGCGAGGAACGAGTTCTATCCGGACGTGGAAGCGCTCGCGATGGATCTGGCACTCGCCGTGAACGCCGAGCTGCGCGATCTGCAGGCCGCGGGCGCGGACGTGATCCAGCTCGACGAGCCGTGGCTGCGCAACGATCCCGAGGCCGCCCGGCGCTTTGCCGTGCGCGCGATCAACCGCGCGCTCGACGGCATCACCGTGCCCACCGTGGTGCATCTCTGCTTCGGCTACGCGGCCGTCGTGAAGACGCAGAAGCCGACCGGGTACTCGTTCCTCCCGCAGCTCGCGGATTCGATCGCGACGCAGATCTCGATCGAGGCGGCGCAGCCGAAGCTCGACCTCGGGATCCTCGGAGACCTCGCGGGGAAGACGATCATGCTGGGCGTGATCGACCTCGCGGACCGGAACGTCGAGTCGCCGGACACCGTGGCCGCGCGCATCCGCGCGGGCCTCACGTACCTGAAGCCGGAGCGGCTGGTCCCGGCGCCGGACTGTGGCATGAAGTACCTCGCGCGCGAGACGGCGTTCGGGAAGCTGAAGGCGCTCGTCGAGGGCGCACGGCGGGTCCGCGGCGAGCTCGCGTGATCAGGGCAGCGGGACACCGACCAGCGTGAACGGCGCCCGCACGAGGGACGCCTCGGTCGCGACGTAGATCCGCACGCGCGCGGCCTGCGCGAGCTTGTCGCCGAGGTCATAGGTGCGCGTCTGCTCTGTCCCGCCGCCCACGGTCATGCGGCCGCCGGATGAGAGGACGGCGCCCTTCGCGTCGAGGAACTCGATGCCGACGATCTTCTTCGTCGGTCCCTTGATCTGGAACGAGAGACTTCCCTCGCTTCCGCCGAAGCTGAACATCTCGCCGACCATCCGGCCCATGGTCTCGCCGATCGCGCTCGGATCGTTCCGGGTCTTCTCCATCCGCGCCTTGAGCCGCTCGCGCTCGGCCTTCTTGCGCGCGTCGACCTGCGCCTTCGTCCACATCGTGATCTCGAGCCCGGCCGCCGCGAGTGCCGGAGCCGCGAACGGCGCCCCGGCCGTCTTCTTGATGTCGGCGATGACGACCACCGACGCCGGATCCCGCTGCGGTACGAAGAGCTCCACGACGCCGCTGACTTCCTTCAGGGTCATCGCCTGACGGGCCGGATTCCTCAGCTTGAGCGTGACGGTGACGGCGTTACGGTCCGACCTCGAGAGCTCCCTGAACTCCTCGGCGCCGCCGCGGTCCTCGCCGTCGAGCAGGTTCCGTCCAGTGTCGTCGGTCGCAGCCGCGGGGATCGCGCGCAAGGCTTTGGCATCGGCGACCGCGTCGCCGATCACCTTGAGCTCGATTTCCAGTCCCGCGAAGCTTCCGGTCGTCCGGCTGTCCTTGATCTCGGCGGGCAGGACACGCGCCTGCGCGAGCGCGCTCGTGCTGAGGGCGAGGAGAAGGAGGAGGCCGAGGCCGCTGCCGAGGATCGTCTGACGAAGGGGTCGCCGGCTCATGGGATGGTCCTCGATCGCCCTTTCGTCACGAGGTGATGAACCCTTGAGCGCGGAAAACTTGGTCATTCCGCAAGTCTCTGCTTCTATTGAAGTGATATGGCTACCGCAACAGCCGCCGCCGTCGCCCCCAAGCGCGCCTCCGAGGCCCCCAAGACGGTCACCGCCGTCGAGATGGGCGCGCGCCAGCGCGAGATCTCGGTCTCCGAGTTCTTCACCAAGAACCGCCACCTGCTCGGGTTCGACAACCCGCGCAAGGCGCTCCTCACCTGCGTCAAGGAAGCCGTCGACAACGCCCTTGACGCCTGCGAGGAAGCCGGGATCCTGCCCGACGTCCTCGTGAAGGTCGAAGTGGTCGGCGACGCGCCGGCCAGCCAGGCCACGCGCTTCCGCGTGACCGTCGCCGACAACGGCCCTGGGATCGTGCGCAAGCAGATCCCGCCGATCTTCGCGAAGCTCCTCTACGGCTCGAAGTTCCACCGGCTGCGCATGAGCCGCGGGCAGCAGGGCATCGGCATCTCCGCCGCCGGCATGTACGCGCAGCTCACCACCGGCAAGCCGGTGCACATCATCTCGCGCACGAGCGCGCGCGCCGCCGCGCACGATTTCGAAGTGCAGATCGACACCAAGAAGAACGAGCCGCGCATCCTTTCCGAGAAGCAGATCGAGTGGGACGCGCGGCGCGGCACGCAGGTCAGCATGGAGATCGAGGGGCGCTACCAGAAGGGGCGCGCCTCGGTCGACGAGTACATCGAGCAGACCGTCATCTCGAACCCGCACGTGACGCTCACCTACGTCACGCCCGAGGGCGAGACGAAGAAGTATCCGCGCACGTACGATCAGCTCCCGCCGACGCCGCGCGAGATCAAGCCGCATCCCTACGGCATCGAGTTCGGGATGCTGCTCAAGATGCTGCACGACACGTCGAGCCACTCGCTCACGGGATTCCTCGCGTGCGACTTCAGCCGTGTCTCGCCGCCCGTCGCCGAGGAGATCCGCAAGACCGCCGGCCTCTCGCCGCGCGCGCGCCCGCGCGACATCCACGGGCACGCGGCCGAGAACCTCTTCAAGGCCATCCAGTCGACGAAGATCATGGCGCCGACGACGAACTGTCTCTCACCCATCGGCGAGCGCGCGATCCTCGCGGGCCTCTACAAGCAGATCAAGGGCGAGTTCTACACGGCGGTGACGCGGCCGCCCGCGGTCTACCGCGGCAACCCGTTCGTGATCGAGGCCGGTCTCGCGTACGGCAAGAGCCCGGACCAGGCCCAACCGGCGACGACGAAAGCGGAGCCGCTCGCCGAGGGCGAGAAGCACGACACCGACGACGAGCTCGCGCGCATCATCCGCTACGCCAACCGCGTGCCGCTCCAGTACCAGCCGGCGGCGTGCGCGATCACGAAGTCGGCGCTCGACACGAGCTGGCGCAACTACGGGCTCACGCAGTCGCGCGGCGCGCTCCCGGGCGGGCCCATGGTGATCTTCGTCCACATGGCCTCGGTCTGGGTGCCGTTCACCAGCGAGTCCAAGGAAGCGATCGCCGACTACGACGAGATCCGCAAGGAGATGGCGCTCGCGCTGAACGAGTGCGGGCGGCGCCTGCGCGCCTTCCTCCGGCGGCGCGAGCGCGCGCACAGCGAGCATCGGCGGCGGAACATCTTCGAGCTCTACATCGAGGAGATCGTCGAGTCCTGCAACCGTCTGAAGGGCGGGAAGCTCCAGACGGCGAAGCTGAAGGACCAGCTCCAGAAGATGGCGAACCGGATCACCGGCGGCGAGAAGACCGACGCCGCGCTCGGCAGGAACGGGAGCGGGCCCGAAGGCCTGCCGCACTCGATCATCGTCACGCCCGAAGGTGTCGAGGGTGAAGTGCCGGTCCTGGCGGCCGACGCCGCGCCGGTGGCGGCGACCAATGGCGCCGTCGCCCATGCGAAGACGGACGACAAGGTCAGGCCCCTGCCGCGCGCGAAGAAGGCCACCACGCTCAGGAAGAAAAAGAAGAAGTAGGCATGGCCAAGAAAGCCCACAAGCCCACGGTCGTCGAGAAGAAGCTGGTCGGCGTGGCGGACGTCGTCATCACCGCCGCCGAGAAGCGCAAGGACCCGACGCTCACCATCCCCGTGCGCGCGCTCTCGAACGTCACGTTCAACGAGCGCAAGGGCTTGATCGAGATGGGCAAGCGCAAGCAGGCCCGCTCGTTCTTCAACATGGCCATGGCCAAGAAGTTCATGCAGACCGTGCTCGTCGCCGACGCGCTCGCGGAGCTGCAGCGCGCGAACCTCACGACGTCGCTCCGCGAGATCTACTACCGGACCAAGCACACGATCAAGAACTCGCACGAGAACACGCTCGACACGCAGGACGAGTCCGACCCGATCATCGAGGACCTGGAGGTCTCGCTCGCCGCGCTCCGCGAGGAGCTGCACGTGCGCGCGGAGAACGCGGGCTCGATCGTCGGCCCCGTGGTGTTCGTGGACGACGGCGACCGCGTGGACTGCACGCGGCTCGGCAAGGGCGGCTACTCGGTGCCGTCGATCGTCGAGCCGGAGTACCTGCAGATCGCGCGCTGCACCGCAGACTTCGTGCTCCTCGTCGAGAAGGGCACGCAGTGGAACCGTCTGTCGGAGGACAAGTTCTGGCGCCGCTACAACTGCGTGCTGCTGACGGGCAACGGCCAGCCGCCGCGCGGCGTGCGGCGCCTGGCGCGCCGGCTCCACGAGGAGAAAAGCCTCCCGGTCTACGTCCTCGTCGACAACGATCCGTGGGGCTACTACATCTACTCGGTCATCAAGCAGGGCTCGATCAACCTCGCGTTCGAGAGCCAGCGCATGGCGATCCCGAAGGCGAAGTTCATCGGGCTCTCGAGCGCGGATCCCGAGGCGTACGGCCTGCCGCGCAACGTCGGCATCAAGCTCAACGAGAAGGACACGGCCCGCGCCAAGGAGCTCCTCAACTACAACTGGTTCCAGAAGAAGCCGTGGCAGGAGGAGATCAAGCGGATGCTGTCGAGCGGCCTCAAGTACGAGCTCGACGCGCTCGCGAACAAGGACTTCCAGTACCTGACGAAGCGCTATCTCCCGCGGAAGCTGAAAGAGAAGGACTGGCTGGATTGATCGACATGGGGGGTGCGAGACGCGCCCCCCAAGCCCCCCTCGCTCCGGGCCGGGAGTGAATCCCGGCCCTCCGCGACTGCCGGGAGGAGCGCTCCTCTAGGCAATCGCGAACCGGACAGCGGCCTCGGCGAGCAACGCCGCCGGGTGAATCAAGTCCGGCGCGTCGGCGTCGTCCCGCAGCAGCAGCGGGATCTCGGTGCAGCCGAGGATCACCGCGTCCACCGACCGCGCGCGCAAGTCGCCGACGGCGGCACGCGCCGCCTCGGCTTCCTCTTTGCCCTCGCGGCCTTCCATGATCGCCTGGATGCCGGCATCGAGACGGAGCTGGAGCGCGGCGTCGATCCGCTCGACCGCGACCGGGCGCTCCGCCAGCGCGTCGAGGTACGGCTGAGGCACGCCACGCGCGCCGAGCAACCCGACGCGACGGCACGTGCGCCGGACGACGTCCTCGGCGACGACGTCGATCATGCTGAGCACCGGGCAGCGCGCGGCGTCGCGGATCTCGCGCAGCCCCGCGTGCGCGGCGTTGCACGGCATGACGATGAAGTCGACGAGCGCGCCGAGCGTCGCGGCGGCCTCGGCGAGTCGGGGATCGATCTGCCGCGGCTCCACCGGACGGCCGTTCGCGTCCATGCGCAACGGAAGCTCGCGGTGGTACCACACGACCATCGGCGGATAGCCGCGCGTCCAGTCCTGCGGGATCAGCGCCTGCGCGCCGCGATGCACGCGCGCCTCGAAATCCATCGTCGCCTGCGCGCTCATCCCGCCGAGAACGCCCATCCGCTTCATCCTTCACTCCTCGCCGCGCGCGCCACCGCGAGCGGTTCCAGCGGCAGCGTCGGCGGCTTCTGCAAGATCATCTCGGTCAGCAACACGCCGGTGATCGGCGCGAGCAGGATTCCGGATCGATAGTGACCCGTCGCCGCGTAGGCGCCGCGCAGCCCGGGCACCGGGCCGAGATACGGCAGGTTGTCGTGCGAGTACGGCCGGAGTCCCGCCCACGACCCGGCGACGCGCGCATCCGTCAGCTCCGGCAGCACGGCGAGCGCCTGATTCACGAGCGTCCGCACGGAGCCGAGCCGGACCTCCTTGTCGTAGCCGACGTCTTCGACGGTGGCGCCGACCGCCACCTTGTTGTCGGTGCGCGGATAGATCGAGCCACGCTCGCTGACGAGCAGCTCGCGCGTCGGCGGCGTCGCGACCTCGAGGAGGACGACCGTGCCTTTCATCGGCTTCACGGGCATGACCGCCATCTCGGGCGCGAGCTGTGACGCCCAGCTTCCCGCGGCGTTCACGACAACGGGCGCCGCGATCGTCTCGCCGCCGGCCAGCACGACACCGGTGACGCGATCGCCCTCGCGGACGATGCCGGCGACGGGCGCCTGCTCACGGATCTGGACGCCGCGGCGGCGCGTCGCCTCGGCCAGCGCCCTCAGCATCCGCGGCGGCCGCACCTGGGCGACGCCGGGAAACAGGAGCGCACCGTGCACGGGCAGCTCGGCGCCGAGCCCGGGCTCGCGGCTCCGAACCGCGGCGGCATCGAGCCACTCGACCGCGTAGCCCGCCTTGCGTTGCCACGCGGCGCGCGCCTGCGCCTCGGCGGCCTCGGCCCCGGAGAGAGCGATCTCGAGCAAACCGCAGCGCCAGAACCCGGTGTCGGCCGGCGTGAGCTCGCCGATCTCACGCACCCACCCCTCGTACATCTCGAAGCTCGCGCGCGTGAGCTCGAGGCGCGGCCCCGGCTTGTTGCTGCTTCCCTGGAACGAGAGGTATCCGGCGGCGGCCCACGATGCCTCGCGCCCGAGGGCGCCGCGCTCGAGCAGCGTGACGCCGACGCCGGCGCGCGCGAGGAAGTACGCGACGGCGAGGCCGACGATGCCGCCGCCGACCACGACGACGTCGCTCGTGCGATGTCCGACGCTCAGGCGGCGACCTCGAGGACCTTGCGCGCGGCGACGACTTCCGGCGCGTCGGAGGCGCCGACGTCCTGCGCGCGCGACACGAGCTGGCGGCACGCCTGCCGCCGCAGCGCCGCGTTGCCGGCCCGCTCGTACGCCCACGCGAGCGCCGCGAGCGACTGCAGATGCCACGGATTGGCGAGCAGGCGCTGCTGCGCGAGCGCGATCACCTGCGCCACGCGGCCGAGGCGTCGATGCAGCTCCAGGAACACGTCGCGGAAGATGTCCTTCTGCTCGCGGCTGCCGCCGCCCATCGTGTCGATCGCCTCGACCGACGGCGCCATGAGCTCCACCGCGGCTGCGGCGTCGCCGCGCATCATCGCCATCTCGGCTTCGAGGAGCGCCGCGCCGAGCGTCGACCACTGCCCGCTCGCGCGCCCCGCCGGCAGGCCGCGCAGCCGCGCGAGCTGCCGCGTCGCCTTCTCCCAGTCACCGACGTGCGCGAAGGCGACGCCGATCCAGTGATGCATCCACGTCGTGAGGAAGTCCGCGTGCGCGAGCAGCTTCTCCGCCTGCTTCGCGAGCTCCTGCCACACGGCGTCGTCGGTGCCCTCGTGACGCAGCACTTCGAGCCGCCACAAGAGCTCGATGCGCTCGTAGAGCGGCAGCGGCGGCGAGGTGGACGCCCAGTAGTCGCGCGTCATCCGCCCGTCGCCGAGGATCGCGTGCGCCTCGGCGAGGTGCCACAACACGTGTGCGTAGCGCTCGAGCGAGGCCGCGCGCTCGAACGTCTCCAGCGCGTTCCGGTAGTCGCCGCGCGCCTGATACGCGTGCCCGACCGCGTGATACGTGTAGAGATTGGTCGGGTCCTTCGCCAGCGAGCGCAGGCTCGCCTCGAGCCCTTCGTCGTTGTACCCGGACTGCTCCAGGAAGAATCCGAGCATCGTGAGGTACTGCGGCTCGTCGGGGCTCGCCGCGAGGCTGCGGCGCGCCAGACCGATGCCGGCGCGATAGTCGCCCTGGGTGATGCAGTTCAGGCCGAGGATGCGCACGCCGATCCGGTCGGTCGGGTGCTCGGCCGTGATGCGCTCCAGGATCTGATACGCGTCCGGCGAAGCGCCGCGGCGAACCGCGTCGACGGCCTGCACGTGCAGGCGCTCGCGCTCGTGACGCGCGCTGCCCGCCGTCTTCACGGCCTGCTGCGCGGCCGCGTCCGCGATGTCGACCCGGCCCATGCGCCACGCGATGTACGAGCGCGTGCACGCCGCGAGCGCGAACTCTGGATCGGCGGTGAGCGCCGCGTCCAGCGCCTCGATCGAGCCGGCGCGCCAGCGGAGGAAGAGGTCGACGCCGCGCTCGTATGCCGCCAGCGCGTCGGCCGAGGTGGTCGAGACGGCGAGGCCGGCGACGTCGTTCATGCCGTCAGCGCCTCCTTGAAGACCGCGAGCGTCTGCTCGACGTCCTTCTCGGTGTGCGCGCAGGACACGTAGATCTTCGACGCGCCCTTGAGGATGCCGCGCTTGAGGCACGCCTCGTTGAAGCGCCGCAGCTTCGCGCCGTCGTTCGTCAGCGTCGCGCGCCAGTCCATGATCGGGGTGTCGGTGAAGAAGATGTCGAAGACCGTCGGGTGGCCGACGACCTGCGCCGTGATCCCGAGCTTCTTCGTCAGATCGGCGAGGCCGGTCATCAGCGCGCCGCCGATCGTGTTCACTCGCTCGTACGCGCCGGGCTTGCGCAGCTCGGCCAGCGACGCGAGGCCCGCGGCGGACGCCACCGGGTTGCCGTTCAGCGTGCCGGTCTGCGAGACGAACGCGCCGGTCCCTTCGCCCCGCGGATCGAAGCCCTGCATGATGTCCGCGCGACCGGCCACCGCCGCGAGCGGAAACCCGCCGCCGATGATCTTGCCGAACGACGCGAGGTCCGGGGTGACGCCGTAGTGCTCCTGCGCGCCGCCGTACGCGAACCGGAAGCCGGTCACCACCTCGTCGAAGATCAGCACGATGCCGTAGCGCCGCGTGAGACGGCGCAGGCCCTCGAGGAAGCCGTCGCGCGGCGGGATCACACGCTGGAACGGCTCGACGATGACGGCGGCGAGGCTGTCGGCGTGCACGGCGAGCAGCGCCTCGACCGTCGCGAGATCGTTGTACGGCGCGATCAGCACCTCGCCCTCGAGGACGTGCGGAATGCCGGCGGAATCCGGCATCGCCGCGGGAAACGCCTTCGGTGATCTCGGCGTCTGCGACATGTGCGCGTAGTCGTTGCTGCCGTGATAGCCGCCCTCGAACTTCATGATCTTGTCGCGGTGGCGGAACGCGCGCGCGGCGCGCATCGCGAAGAACGTCGCCTCGCTGCCCGTCGACGTGAACCGGATCTGCTCGGCGCACGGCACCGCGCGGCAGATCTCGTCGGCCAGCCGGATCGCCGGCTCGTTGACCATGAAATAGGTCGTCCCGTCCTCGAGCTGCCGCGTGACGGCCTTCGTCACCGCGGGATGCGCGTGGCCGAGGAACATCGGCCCCGAGCCGAGCAGGTAGTCGATGTACTCGCGCCCGCTCCAGTCCCACAGCCGGGCGCCCTGCGCGCGCTTGACCACGAACGCGAGCTCGTCGCGGTGGCGTGCCGTGCCGAGCACGCCGCCCGGCAACCGTTTGGCGGCCAGCTCGAGGAGTGCGGATTCTTCCTGGGATCGCGGCGTCGTGTCCTGGTTCATCGGCCACCTCGTCGACGGATCGAACGCCTCATTTTACGCGCAGGCGGGGCGCGACCTCACGCGCGAAGCGCTCGAGGCTCCGGTTCATCTGCTCCGGCCGCAAACCCGGCGGCACGGCCCACGTCACGAGATCCGTGATCCCGTGCTCGGCGATGAACGCCGACAGCTCCGCGACGCACTGGTCGACGCCGCCCACCACCCACGTCTGCGGGATGCGCGAGCCCGCGCGGTACCACGAACGGTCCTGGCCGGACTCCGCGAAGAACCGGTTGTAGAGCTCGCCGCGGTACCGCTCGGCCGCGCGCACGGCGGGCCACTCGCGCTCCGGATCGTCGGTGACGAAGCACGAGCGGATGATCCCGACGCGACGGTCGTCCGGAGAGCGGCCGGCGGCGCGCAAGGCCTCGCGCCACGGATCGAGCACCTGCGCGCGCTCACCCTGCGGCAGGAGGTGCGCGCCGAAGCGCGCCGCCCGCGCCGCGCCGCTCGCCGACATCGCAGCGATCCACAGCGGCGGACCGCCCGCCTGCACGTAGCGCGGACGGATCACGACGTCGTCGAAGGCGTAGCGCGTGCCGTGGAAGCTGAAGCGCTCGCCCGTGAAGCAGCGCGTGAGGACTTCCAGCCCTTCCTCCATCCGCGACAGCCGCTGCGGCAACGGGATGCCGAAGCCGCGGAACTCGTGCGGCGCATAGCCCATGCCGACGCCGATCTCGATGCGGCCGCCGCTGAGGTTGTCGAGGACCGCGAGGTCCTCGGCGAGGCGCACCGGATGGCTGAACGGCAGCAGGCAGATGTCCGACGAGAAGCGCACGCGCGACGTGCGCGCCGCCATCGCGCCGGCCACCGGCGTCCACGACGGCAGGTAGCCGTCGTCCACGAAGTGGTGCTCGGTGAACCAGACGAGGTCGAGGCCGAGCGTGTCGAGCCACGCGACCTGGTCGAGGATCTCGGCGTAGAGCCGCGACGTCGGAATCCCGGAGTCCGGCGGATTCCGGAAGTCGTACACCACGCCCAGCCGGAGGGGGAGCCGAGTCACGCGAGGCGTAGGGTACACTCCGCCGCGGGAGGCATCCATGAAGTCCATCAAGGTCGAGAGCGTCGCCGCGGTCCTGGCCCTGCACTGGTACGTCGCGAAGGCCGAAGGCCTGTTCGCGGCGGAAGGGCTCGACGTCGAGATCGTCACGCCGCCGCCGCCGCCGCCGTTTCCGCCGGGCGACCCGCGCCTCGTCGATCCGCGGCTCGTCAGCGCGTTCAACTACCAGAACTACTTCGAGCAGAACGCGTGCGACGTCTTCCGCGGCTGCGAGTGGGGTCAGATCCGCCGCGCCGGCGACAGCAAGCGCGGCGCTCCGATCGCGTTCCGCCGTCCCGCGATGGTGTGCCAGGGCATCTACGTCCGTCCGGAGTCACCGGTGAACGCGCCGATCCAGCTCGCGGGCAAGACGGTCGGCGTGCAGTTCCACCAGGGCTCGCACTACGCGACCATCGCCATGCTCCACGGCTTCCTCTCGAAGGACGAGATCCGCGCGTTCCACGTCGGCCCCACGCAGCAGCGCTGGGAAGCGCTCGAGCGCGGCGACGTGGATGCCGCCACGCTCATGGAGCCGTGGATCACGCTCGCCGAGAAGACCGGGTACAAGAAGATCGTCGAGACGCACTACCTCGGCGTCGAGAACATCTCGCCGGACCTCGACCGCGCGACGCTGGAGCAGATCATGCGCGCGCTCCGCGGCGCGGTCACGCGCATCAACGCCGACACGAAGCGGCACGTCCATCACCTGCTCGACGAGATCCCCGAGCAGTATCGCCGCCAGCTCACGGCCGACGACTTCTATCTGCCCCGGCTGCGCTACGTCGATCCGGCGCCGTACGCGGAGGAGGAATTCGAGCGGGCGCGCCGGTTCATGGTCGAGTGGGATCTGATCGCCCCGGACGCGACGTACGACAAGCTCGTGGCGAACGTGATCTGAGGGGTGTCCACAGGCTTTGGAGGAGCGGACCATGGGATTGCTCGACGGAAAGGTCGTCGTGGTCACGGGCGGCGGGACGGGAATCGGCCGCGCCGTCTCGCTCGGGTGCGCCGCCGCCGGCGCGAGCGTGGTGGTCAGCGACTACGGGGTGAGCGTCGACGGGCGACATCCGTCGAGCGAGCCCGCGAACGCCGTCGTCAAGGAGATCGAGTCGCGCGGCGGCCGCGCGGTCGCCTTCGCCGAGAGCATCGCGACCATGGCGGGCGGCGAAGCGGTCGTCGACTTGGCGCTCACGAAGTTCGGCGATCTTCACGGGGTCGTCTGCTGCGCCGGCATCCTTCGCGAGCGGATGATCTTCAACATGAGCGAAGAGGAGTGGGACGCCGTCGTCCAGGTGCACCTCAAGGGGCACTTCACGGTCTGGCGGCCGGCCACGCGTCACATGCGCGAGAAGCGTCGCGGCTGTCTCATCGGGTTCACGTCGACCGCCGGCCTCGAGGGCAGCCCGGGGCAACCGAACTACTCGGCGGCGAAAGAAGGCATCGTCGGGCTCATGCGCTCGACGGCGCTGGCGATGGCGAAGTACGGCGTGCGCGCCAACGTGATCTCGCCCGAGGCGCTCACCCGCATGACCGAGCGGGTGCCCGAGCAGCGGCGCGGCCAGATCCTCGCGCCGCCGGAGGGCGTCGCGCCCGTCGCCGCGTTCCTGGTGAGCGACAGGGCCGCGCACATCACGGGACAGATCGTGCACGTCCGCGGCAACCAGGTGGCGGTGTGGTCGCAGCCGGCCCCGCTCCGAACCGCGACGCGCGCCGACGGCTGGACGCCGGATGCGCTCGCCGAGGTGTGGGACGATCAGCTCGGTCAGGATCGGCTGCGTCGCCTGGACAGACTCGGCATTCCGTGGCCTCCACCGGCCGCGGCGCCGTGATGGACCGTCAGAGCCTGCGCCACTTCGTCGCCGCCTACGAGGCGGCCTACCCGCGGGAGGTCGTGCGCGTGCCGGACGCCGTGTCGCTCGAGCACGACGTGATGGCGCTCGTGCTGGAGTACGAGCGCCGGCGGCGCTCTCCGATCCTGCTCTTCGAGAACGTGACCGGCTCCGACATTCCGATCATCGCCAACGTCGTCGCCAGCCGCCGCTCGCTCGGGTTCGCGCTCGACACGACCGAGCGCGGGCTCGCCAACGAGTACGCGCGGCGGATCAAGGACTACGTGAAGCCGGTGATCGTCGCCGATCCGCCGTTCCGCGCCCGCGTGCTGCGCGGCGCCGACGTGGACCTCGCCGCGCTGCCGATCCCCGAATATTTTCCGGGTGACGCCGGGCGCTATCTGACGGCCGGGTTGCTGGTCGCGCGCGATCCCGACACCGGCGTCGAGACCGAGGGCTACCACCGCTTCCAGGTGAAGGGCCGGACGAAGATGGGCGTGAGCCTCCACTCACGCCGGCGGATGTTCGAGTACCAGCGGCGCGCCGAGGCCAGGGGCCAGCCGCTGCCGTGCGCGGTCGTGCTCGGCGTGCACCCGCTCGTGTCGATGGGCTCGCTGGCGTATCCGCCCGCGGACGTCGGCAAGTTCGACGTCATCGGCGGCCTGTTCGGCGAGCCGTTCCAGATCGCGCCGTGCCTGACGTCCGACGTCCACGTGCCCGCGACCGCGGAGATCGTCATCGAAGGCGAGATCCTGCCCGGCGTGCGCGAGCCCGAAGGGCCGTTCGGCGAGTTCACCGGCTACTTCTCGCGACGCAGCACGCAGCACGTGTTCGAGGCGCGCGCCATCGCCATGCGCGAGCGCCCGTGGTTCCAGTCGATCGGGTCCGGCCGCGCCGGCGACCACATCACCACGCTCGGGCTCATCCGCGAGGCGGAGATCACCAACGCGGTGTCGCGCGTCATCCCGAACGTCACCGGCGTCCACGTGCCGCTGTCCGGCACGTCCTCGTTCACCGCCTACGTCTCGATCACGCAGGGCCGGCCCGGCGAAGCCAAGCACGTGATCCCGATCGTCCTCGGCGTCGACCACTACCTGAAGCTCGTGGTGGTCGTGGACGACGACATCGACGTCTTCGACGAGTCCGAGGTGATGTGGGCGGTCGCGACGCGCATGCAGGCCGACCGCGACCTCGTCGTCATCGCCGGCAGCCTCGGCGCGATGCTGGACCCGAGCGCCGACGAGCGCGGGGTCACCGCGAAGCTGGGGATCGACGCGACGCGCCCGTTCGGTCAGCCCTTCGCCGAAAAGCTCGTCATGTCGCCCGACCGCATGGCCTGGGCGCGCGCGCTCGTCGACCGCCTCGGCGGATGAGACGCATCGGCGTGGCCTTCAGCAACACCGGACTCACCCCGACCGAGATCGTCGAGTGCGTCCGGCTCGCCGAGGAGCTCGGGTACGAGTCCGCGTGGATGGCCGAAGGCCACGCCGGCGATCACTTCGCGGTCCTCAGCGCGTGCGCGGCGGTCACGACGCGCATCCGGCTCGGGACCAGCATCTCGAGCGTGTTCGTTCGCAGCGCGCCGACCATCGCGATGGCGGCGGCCACGGTCGACCAGCTCTCGGCCGGACGCTTCATCCTCGGCCTCGGCTCGAGCCACCGCGTGCAGGTCGAAGGCGAGCACGGGCTCGCGTTCGGCCGCGCCATCCCGCGCGTGCGCGACACTGTCGCAATCGTCCGCGCGCTGCTCCGCGACGGCGTCGTGTCGCACAAGGGCGAGGTCATCCAGATCGAGCGCTTCGACCTCTGGTTCGCACCGGCCCGTCGCGAGATCCCGATCTATCTCGCGGCGTTGTTTCCGACGATGCTGCAGGTCGCCGGCGAGCTCGCGCAGGGCGTGATCCTGACGTACCCGACGCTGGAGGCCGGACGTCGCGCGGCCCACAACGTCGCCATCGGCGCGCGGCGCGCGAACCGGCGGCCCGAGGACGTCGAGATCGCGTCGCTGCTGCCCTGCCAGGTGGCGGACGACGGTGCCGAGGCACGCGAGCGTCTCAGACCCGGGCTGGCGTTCTACGTCGGGTTCTTTCCGCGCTACAACCGCCTGCTCGCGGAGGCGGGGTTTGCCGATGCCGTCGCGCAGGTCAAGGCCGCGTGGGGCCGTGGCGACCGCGACCAGGCCGCGCGCCTCGTGCCCGCCGAGCTCATCGACGCGGTCACGCTCGCGGGCACGCCGGCCGAATGTCGCGGGAAGATCGAGCGGTACCGCGCCTCCGGCATCACGTTGCCGATCGTCAGCCCGCGCGGCGGCGGCTCCGACGCGAAGGCGCGCGTCCTCGCCGCCCTGCGGGCCTGCGCGCCGTAGGTCGGTCCCGCTCTTGCACTCCCCTGGGCCAGTTCACCATTCCAAGGGGAGGAACAGCATGAAGTCGAAGATCGCTGCAGCGCTCAGCCTGGTCGCGCTCGTCGCCGCGGGCGCCGGAACGCATGCCGTCGCGAACGTGCGCAGTGACGCGGACTTCCAGGCGCCGGTCGCGCCGGAGGCGGCGTCGTGCGACGGGTATTACAACGAAGTGGTCGGCATCTGCGAGATCATGGGCGACTAGACGTTTCCGTCGCATGCCGCGTGAGCATCCGCTCGTCCGTCTGAACTTTTATGGCCGGGTCGGGAGCTACCTCTTCGTGCTCGCGATCATGCTCACGGCGCGCTCCGGCGATACGGTGGTCTGGCTCGGCCTGTCCGCGCTCGTCGTCGGCTGGGCACCGCTCGGGCGCGCGCTGTCCCGCAGGGCCGCCGACCGGAAGACCGCCGGGATCCGCAGCGTGTTCGTGGACGCGGCCCTCGACGGCGGCATCGCCGCGCTCCTCTCGTTCGCGCTCTGGCCCTCGTTCGCGGCGCGCGAGCGTGTGTTCCAGACCATCGTCGCGAGCGCGGTGCGCCTGTGCGGCGGCGTGATGGGGCTCGAAGGTCGTGAGGTCGGTGGCGAGCAGCACCGTCCGGATCGGCAGCTCTTCGAGCCGTCGATCGCCGAAGATCCGGCGGAACACGGCGCGGATCGGCCCGGGCCTCACCAGCCCCGACGTCTGCTCGAAGCGGAAGAACGGGACGCCGAGCGCACCCAGCACCGCGCGCCAGTCGAAGCGCCGGAACAGCCGCGGGTTCACCATCTCCTTCGCCAGATCCTGCATCCGCGCGGCATCGAGCCCGATGCCCGCGGCCGCGGCGAGCGTGCCGCCGCCGCTGGCGCCCACCAGCAGTGCCGGCGTGATGCCCTGCTTCTCCAGGAACTCGAACAGCGCGATCGCCGCCAGACACTTCAGCCCGCCGCTCCCGATCACCACGGCCACGCGCGGCGTGCTCACGCGGGTCGCACCGCGGCCGGAACGATCACCACGCTGCTGCCGGCGATGAGCGCCTCGAGGTCGGCCCGCATCGCGTCGACCGCGCGCTGCACCCCGCCGAGCGTGCGGCTCGCGTCGAAGCCCAGGAAGATCTCGATGTAGATGCGCGCGCCGGAGCGCCGCGAGCGCACCTCGCGCACGTGCTCGTACGCGTCGAAGTGCTGCGCGAGCACGCGGACGATGAGCAGCTGGCGCGATTCCTCGAGCGCGCGATCGAGGAGATCGTGCACCGAGCTCTCGAGCTTGCCGAGGCCGTAGTTGAAGGCGTCGGGTCGTGCGCGGCGCACGGCCCGCAGCGTCAGCCACGAGAGGACGACGGCCACCAGCGCCGCGGCGGCACGCAGGAGGTCCGCGAGCAGGGCGACGGAGTTGGCGAGCACGACCGCGAGGATGCCGAAGGGAAGGCCGACGGAGCTGGTGACGACACCCACGAGAACCGAGCGCTCCTTCTCGTCGGCGCGCGCAGACGGAGACTCGGCCGTCACGGCGGCGGGATTATGGCATAGGATCCCCGGGATGCTCCGCCTCGCTCTGACCTTCGCGGCGCTCGTCCTGCCCGCGGTGTTGTGGCTTCACGAAACGCCCGCGCCCGCCGTGACGGCGGCACGCGTCGAGGCGGTCGACGCGATCGGGCTCACGGTCTCCGACCTCGAGCGTGCGGTCGCCTTCTACACGCGCGTGCTGACCTTCGAGAAGATCGCGGAGAAGACCCTCAACGGCCCGGAGTGGAACGCGTTCTTCGGGCTGCGCGACGGGCGGGCGAAGGTGGCGACGCTGAAGCTGGGCGACGAGCGCATCGAGCTCATCGCGTTCGGCGCGCGCGGGCGCCCGGTCCCGAAGGACTCGCGGAGCAACGACCGCTGGTTCCAGCACATCGCGATCATCGTGAGCGACATGGAGAAGGCGCACGACCTGCTCCTGCGTCACCAGGTGCCCGGCATCTCCGCGTCGCCGCAGCGGCTGCCGGAGTGGAATCCGAACGCCGGCGGGATCCACGCGTACTACTTCCGTGACCCCGACGGGCATCCGCTCGAGATCCTCGACTTCCCGCCGGACAAGGGCGACCCGCGCTGGGCCCGGACGCATCGGCTCTTCCTCGGGATCGACCACACCGCCATCACCGTCGCCGACACCGGGCAGAGCCTGCGCTTCTATCGCGACGGGCTCGGCATGCGCCTCAAGGGCGAGAGCCTCAACCACGGCCCCGAGCAGGAAGCGCTCAACGACGTCCCCGGGGCGCGCCTGCGCATCACGACGCTGGCGGCACCGGCCGGCATCGCCGTGGAGCTCCTCGAGTACCTCGAGCCGCGCACCGGGCGCCCGATGCCGAGCGATCTGCGCATGAACGATCTCGCCGCCTGGCGCATCATCGGTGTCGTCCCCTCGGGCGAGAAGCCGTCGCTCGTGCGCGATCCCGACGGTCACGTCGTCCATCTCCGTCCCCGCTAACAACTCTTTGCATTCCGCACACACCAGCTTCACGACGCCGCCGCATCGTCGAGCCCGTGCGGGACGCGTGACGCGTCCGACGACATCGCGCGAGGAGGACGACATGAAGCGACGGACGGTGCTCGGACTGGTGGCGATCCCGGTGGTGGCGGTGGCGACCGGTGCCGCGGCGCTCGCCGCGTGGGCCCAGGGCCCCGGCGGGCACGGCATGCACGGCAGGATGATGAAGCGCGTGGTGTCGGCGGCCCTCGACGAGGCGCTCGACCAGGCGAAGGTCACGCCGGAACAGCGCGCGGCGATCCACGCCTCGCGCGGCCGCGCCTTCGCCGCCTTCGAGGCGCACCAGCCGGACCGGCGGGCGCATCGCGAGGAGGTGCTCGCGCTCTTCGAGGCCGATCGGATCGACCCCGCGCAGGTCGAGGCGCTGCACGCGAAGATGCACCAGCGGCACGAGACGATCCACGCCGCCGTGACGCAGGCGATCCTGGAGATCCACGACACGCTCACGCCCGAGCAGCGGCGCGTCGTCACGCAGTTCGTGCGGAGTCACGGTCCCGGCCGGTGGCACTGAGTCCCCTGATACCGTAGGGGCGTGGCGTCCCGGATAGCCGCGCTCCTCATCGACGACGACGCGCGTCTCGGCGCGCTGGTGAAGGAATATCTCGGCCGCCACGAGATCGACGTCACGGTCGCCGGCGACGGGGAGCGCGGCCTCGCGGCGCTGCGCAAGCGGCGCTTCGACGTGGTGCTGCTCGACGTCATGCTCCCCGGCGCCGACGGCCTCGAGGTGTGCCGGCGCATCCGGGCGACGCCGGAGCTCGCGGCCGTCGCCGTCGTGATGCTGACCGCGCGCGGTGACGACGTCGACCGGATCGTCGGCCTCGAGCTCGGGGCCGACGATTACCTCCCCAAGCCGTTCAATCCGCGTGAGCTGCTCGCACGGATCCGAGCCGTGCTGCGTCGCGGCCGCACGGCGCAGGCCGCGGGCGCGCGGTTTCGCACCGGCCGGCTGGAGATCGATTTCGAGGCGCGCGAGGTGACGCTCGCCGGCAAGCGGCAGATGCTGACGTCGTACGAGTTCGACCTGCTCGCGGCGCTCGCGCGCGCCGCCGGCCGCGTCCTCTCGCGCGAGCAGCTCCTCGACGCGCTCCGCGGGACGGAGTACGAGGCGTTCGACCGATCGATCGACGTCCACGTCTCGAAGCTGCGCGCGAAGCTGGAGGACGACCCGAAGGAGCCGCGCTACATCAAGACCGTGCGCGGCGCCGGCTACGTGCTGTCGCGGGACGGCGACTGACGTGGCGCGCCTGCATTCGCGCATCTACCTCCACTTCCTCGGCGTGCTGCTCGTGGTCGCGGCGACGACCGCGGGGGGTCGTCGCGCTCGCCACGCGCGACGGCTTCCGCCACGAGATCATCGCCGGCGTCACGCGTCACGTCGCCTCGCTCGCCGGGGAGCGGTTTGCCGATCCCGGCGCGCTCGCCGAGCGCTTGCGCCAGCTGCGCGCCGACCTGCGCCTCGACGTGCGCGTGCGCGATCTCGACGGCCGGACCATCGCGTCCGTCGGGGAGCGCGCGCCGCGGCTGACGTCGAGGGAAGAAGCGGACGTCCGCGCCGGCGGCGTGGTGGTCCGGCGCCATCCCCCGGGATTCGCCGCGCCCGTGCACGATTCGGCGTCGGGCGCCGTGGTCGGCGTCGTGGAAGCGTCCGCGCCGCGCCACTTCGGGCCGCCCGCGGTCTGGGGACCGCTGACGCTCGTGACGGTCGCGCTGCTCGTCGTCGCCGTCGCGACCCGGCCGCTGGCGCGGCGCATCTCGCGGCCGCTCGAGCGGCTCACGGCCGCCGTGCGCCGCTTCGGCGGCGGCGACCTCGCCGCGCGGGCGCCCGCGGACACGGCGCACGCGCGCCGCGCGGACGAGATCACGGAGCTCACGCGCGCGTTCAACGAGATGGCCGAGCGCGTCGAGCGCCTCGTGCGCGCCGAGAAGGAGCTGCTCGCGAACGTCTCGCACGAGCTGCGCTCGCCGCTCGCGCGCATCCGCGTGGCGCTCGAGCTCCTGCCGCGCACCGAGGACGCGGAGCGCCGGCTCCGCGACGTCGAGCGCGACCTCGCCGAGCTCGATCGCCTCATCGACGACGTGCTGACCACGGCGCGGCTCGAAGCGCGGAGCCTGCCCACCAGCCCGACGCGCTTCGACGCGCGCGCGCTGCTGCAGGACGTGGCCGAGCGCGCGCGTCACGACCCGCTCACCGCGGAGTGCCCCGTCCGCGTCGCCGACGGCGCCGCCGTCGAGGTCACCGCGGATCGCGGGTTGCTCCGCCGCGCGCTCTGGAACCTGGTCGAGAACGCGGCCAAGTACGGCGCGCCGCCCATCACGCTGTCGGCCGCGCGTGCCGGAGATCGCGTGGCGCTCGCCGTCGCCGACGAGGGCCGCGGGATCGACGTCGCCGATCGCGAGAAGGTGTTCGCGCCGTTCTATCGCGGCGCCGCCGCCGCGACCGCGACCGGCGACGACGCGCGACGCGGCGTCGGCCTGGGGCTGACGATCGCCAGGCGCATCGTCGAGATGCACGGCGGCACGATCACGATCGACGGACCGCCGGGCTGCCGCGTCGTCCTGACGATTCCGGGATACACTGTGCCCCATGGCTGACATCGTCTGGACGTCCGAGACCCTTCCCCTCGCGAGCGGCCCCCTGCAGCTCCGGCGTTCCGGATCCGGAACGCCGCTCCTGATCCTCCACCACGACATCGGCACGCTCGAGCGCCTGCCCTTCTACGACGCGCTCGCGCGGACGCACACGGTGCTCGTGCCGTCGCATCCCGGCTATGACGGCTCGGAGCGCCCGTCCTGGATGCGGAACGTCCGCGACATCGCGGTGATCTACCAGGCGCTGATCGCGGAGACGCAGCTCCGCGATCTCACCGTGGTCGGGCTCGGGTTCGGCGGCTGGATCGCGGCCGAGATGGCGACGATGGCGCCCCGCGGCTTCAGGAAGCTCGTGCTCGTCGGCGCGATGGGCCTCAAGCCGGAGCGCGCCGACATCGCGGATCAGGCGCTGCTGTCGTACATCGCGTACGTCCGGCTCGGCTTCGCCGACGAGGCCGTGTTCGAGCGGTACTACGGCGCGCACATCCCGACCGAGCGCCTCGAGCAGCTCGATCTCAATCGCGAGATGACGTTCCGCATCGCGTGGAAGCCGTACATGTACAGCCCGACCCTCCCGCACCTGCTCGGCGACGTCGCGACGCCCACGCTCGTCGTGTGGGGCCGCGAGGACAGGGTCGTGCCGCTCGAGTGCGGCGAGCGCTACGCCAAGGCGCTCCGCAACGCGACGCTCGAGGTCATCGACGGCGCCGGCCACTACGTGGAGATGGAGAAGCCCGATGTGCTCGTCCGCCTGATCAAAGGAGCCTGAGACATGCACCTGATGTACTTCACCGAGCAGCCGATGTCGGCGTACGACGAGAAGGCCGGTCTCGACTTCGGCGCCACCGCGCTGATGTTCTCGAACAAGTACTTCGACCCCGTCGCCGGCAGCCGCCTCTACAACGAGTACCTCGAGCAGTACAAGCTCGCGGAAGAGGTCGGCTTCGACGGGATCATGCTGAACGAGCACCACAACGCGCCGTTCTGCATGCAGGCCAAGTGCAACGTCTTCGCCTCGATCCTCGCCGCGATGACGAAGCGCGTGAAGATCGTGCTGCTCGGCAACCCCCTGCCGCTCGCCGAAGATCCGCTGCGGCTCGCCGAAGAGCTGGCGATGATCGACATGGTGTCGAAGGGCCGGCTGGTCTCCGGCTTCGTGCGCGGCGGCGGCCAGGAGCAGCTCGCCACCGGCGTGAACCCGGCGTACAACCGCGAGCGCTTCGAGGAAGCGCACGAGGTGATCATCAAGGCCTGGACCGAGACCGGGCCGTTCCGCTTCGAGGGCACTCACTACCACCATCGCGTGATCAACCCGTGGGCGGTGCCGCTGCAGAAGCCGCATCCGCGCGTGTGGATCCCCGGCGTGCTCTCGAAGGAGACGATCATCTGGGCGGCGAAGGTCGGCTATCCGTACATCGCGCTGTCGACCGAGATCGAAGCGACCAAGAAGATCTGGGAGCTCTACGACAAGGTGGCGGCCGAGAACGGTCACAGCGGCGGCCCGGAGTTCCGCGGCTATCTGCAGCGGATGCACGTCGCCGAGACCGAGGAGAAGGCCCTGGCCAACGCCCGGCAGTTCATGTGGATGCAGGGCGAGTTCACGGGCCTCGCGCATCCGGTGTGGTCGAGCCCGTCCGGCTACTTCTCTCCGGCGATGCGCAAGGCCTTCGTGGAGTACGCGGTGGGTCGCCGCTCCAACCCGCGCGGCGCCGCCTTCGAAGACCAGCTCAAGAATCAGCAGATCATCGCGGGCACGCCGAAGAGCGTCATTCCGAAGCTCCGCCGCCTGCTCGAGGAGACACGGCCGTCGATCATCGGATTCTGGGCGAACGACGGGTTCGTGAGCGCGCAGGACACGCGCACGTGCATCCGGCTGCTCGGCGAGGAAGTGCTCCCGGCCGTCCGCGAGATCGGCAAGGAGCTCGGGCTGTGGAGCCCGTTCGAAGCGAATGCCCCGACCAGTCGAGCGTTTCCCGCGCCGGCGCGGCCGGCAGGCGAGGTGTGAGATGGCGAACAAGAAGGGCGCCGGACTCCTCATGGTGTGGTGCGACGTCCCCGCGGACAAGGAAGCCGAGTTCAACCGCTGGTACAACGAGGAGCACATCGCGGAGCGCCTGAGCATTCCCGGCTTCCTCAGCGCCGCGCGCTACGAAGCGGTGAAGGGCGGCCCGAAGCACCTCGCCGTCTACGAGCTCGAGAACGCCGGGGTGATGGAGAGCGAGGCCTACAAGAAGGTCTCGAACAATCCGACGCCGTGGACGAAGAAGATCGGGCCGAACGCGATCGCGACGACGTTCATCCGCAACATCTACACGCTGATCCACCCGAAATCGCCGAACCCGGCCGACGCGCCGCGCGGGATGGCGCCGGCGCTGCAGATCGGGCGCATGGGCGTGCCGGCGACCGTCGATCGCGAGTGGAACGAGTGGTACAGCACGATCTACGTGCCGAACTACGAGAAGGTCCCCGGCGTCATCCGCGGCCGCCGCTACCGCGCCGTCGTGGGCGAGCCGGCGTACATGACGTTCTACGAGTTCGAGCACCCGAAGGTCTCGGAGAGCGACGCGTGGAAGACGCAGCAGAACGCGGTGCCGATCAGCGCGACGATGCGCGGGCACATGACGCACGCGCCCGGCTCGCCCGGGGTCTACGTCAAGACGCTCGAGGGCTGATCGCGATCAGAGGTAGTGGCCGGGCGTGCGCCGCCCGTCGTCCTCGCCGGGACCGGGCGGCAGCCCGCGCTGGCGCATCTGCTCCATCTGCGCGCGCGCGGCCATCTGCTGCGAGAAGAGCGCGGCCTGGATGCCCTGGAAGAGGCCCTCGAGCCACCCGACGAGCTGGGCCTGCGCGATCCGGATCTCCGACTGGCTCGGCGTGCTGTCGAGCGGCAACGACAGCGTCTCCAGCTCCTGCTGGAGCTCCTCCGACAGCGTCTCCCGCAGCGCCGCGATCGCGCGCTCGTGAATCTCCTTGAGCCGCTTGCGCCCGGCCTCGTCGAGCGGCGACTGGCGCGCCTCGCCCAGCAGCTCCTTGACCATGGAGCCGATCCGGATGAGCTTCGCGGGTTGCTGGATGAACTCCTGACCCTGCTCCTGCCCTTCCCGCGGCGTGCGGGGCACGATCTCCGGATCGCGTGAGTTCATGGTCGAGCAGTGTACACGCCGCGGCGAGCGTCAGGCCGGCAGCGTGAACGTGAAGGTGGAGCCGACGCCCATCGCGCTCTCGACCCAGATACGGCCGCCGTGGAGCTCGATGAACCGCCGGCACAGCGCGAGGCCGAGGCCGGTGCCCTCCGCCGCCGCGCCGGGCTGTCCCACCTGCCGGAACTCGTCGAACACCGTCTCCTGATCGCCCGGCGCGATCCCGATGCCGGTATCCGCGACGGCGATCTCGACCATGCCGTCCGCGGCGCGCGCGCGCACCTCGATCCGGCCCCGCTCCGGCGTGAACTTCACGGCGTTCGACAGGAGGTTGAGCAGGACCTGCTCCACCTTGCGCTCGTCGGCGCGCACGACGCGCACCGCGGACTCGACGCGGCGCTCGAGCGTGAGCTGCTTGCGGGCCGCACGCTCGCGGATCAGTGTCATCGCGCTGTCGATCGCCACGGGGACGTCGAGCTCGCCGAGGTCGAGGTCCATGCGCCCCGCCTCGATCTTCGCGAGGTCGAGCACGTCGTTGATGAGGTTGAGGAGGTGCCGGCTGGCGCGCAGGACCTTCTCCAGGGTCTCGATCTCCTCGGGAGGCCGCGCGTCCTCGAGGAGCAGCCCGGTGTAGCCCATGATCGCGTTGAGCGGCGTGCGCAGCTCGTGGCTCATGTTCGCGAGGAACTGGGACTTGTGCCGGCTCGCGATCTCGAGCTCGCGGCCCTTGTCCGCGATCTCGCGGAAGAGTCGCGCGTTCTGGATGGCGAGCGCCGAACGTCTTGAGCAGCGCGACCGTCGCGGGCGAGAATTCGCCCGGCGCCCGGCGGCGGACGATCAGCCCGCCCACGATCCGGTCCTCGCGGATCAGCGGCACCGACAGCAAGGCGCGGAATCCGGCACGCACGAGAAGCTCGCCGATCCGCTGGTCGGCGGCGCCCTCGGCGAGGAGATCCGGCACCTGCACCGCCTCACGCAGCGCTCCCGCGCGCCCCAGTGCGCCTTCGCCCAGGCGCGGCGGCGCCGCGCGCAAGCCCGCGGCCAGCTCGTCGCTCATCGCGTGCGTCACGCGCAGGTGAAATTCCTGGGCCGCTTCGTCGTACTCGTAGATCGCGCCGGCATCGCTCGCGCTCAATGCCACCGCGTGCGCCACGATGCTGGTCAGCACGGTCCCGAGCTCGAGCGTCGAGCTCACCGTCTGGCTGATCTGCGCGAGCGCCGTCAGCTCGTCGACCGAGCGGGTCAGCTCGCCGAAGAGACGCGCGTGCTCGATGGCCAGCGCCGCCTGGTCCGCGAACGTCCGGAGCAGCCCGACGTGCTGGTCGTTGAACCGTCCCGAGGCGGCGCGCGCGACGCCGATGGCGCCGATGCAGCCGCTCTCGCGGAGCATCGGCACGAGCAACAGGCCGCGGTAGCCGCCGGCCTCCGCGACGCGGCGCGAGCGCGCCGGAAGATCGGGCGCCTGCGCGTCGGCGATGTTGACGGTCTCGCGATCGACGACGACCCGCGGCAGCAAGTTCTCGTCCCGGTCCAGCCGCAGGTCCGTCTGCTGCAAGACGCCGCGTGCCTGCTCGGAGAGGTTGCGCGAAGCCACGAGGTGGATTTGATCGCCGTCCACGCGGCACACCGTCGCGAGCATCCCATCGCAGAGCCTGAGCGCGCCGTCGGCGATGACCTCGAGAACCGGCTCCACGTCGGTCGTCGACCGGTTGATGACGCGCAGGATCCCGGCGATCGCCGTCTGCTGCGCCAGGGCGGTCGTTCAGGCTGGCGAAGAGACGCACGTTCTCGATGGCGATCACGGCCTGGGCCGCGAACGTCTCGAGCATGTCGATCTGCTGCTTCGTGAACGGCTCCACCCGCGTCTTCCACAGGTTGATGACGCCGATGACGGTCCGGTCGCGCACCATCGGCGCGGCGAGGAAGGTCCGGTAGCCGGACACGCGCTGGCGCTCGGACATCCGGTACGCGGGATCGGCGAGGACGTCCGGGATGTGCACGGTGCGCCGCTCGAGCGCGGCCCGCCCCGATGCCGAGCCGTGGTCGGCGCGCACGGGTCCCCGCCGCGCGAACGCGAGGTACTCCGCGGTTCCGCGATACGTGGCGCCGAGATGCAGGAGCTCGCCGTCGAAGCGATGGACGGCGCCGAACTCGGCGCCCGACAGCCGCCCGGCGTTCTCGATGATCGTGGCGAGGAGGGGCTCGAGGTCGAACGCCGAGCGCGTCATCGACTTGAGGATCTCGCTGGCGGCGGTCTGCTGCTCCCGCGCCTCCTGCAGCGCGGCGCGGGTCAGCTCGAGCTCCGCGCGGGCTTCGGCGAGCCGCCGCGCGGGGCTATCCGTCGTCTTCGTGCGCCGGCGCCTGGTCCGCTTCGCCATGACGGCGTCCGTAGAGTAGTACACTCCATCGCCACGGAGGTGGCGTCCATGTACGAGATCTACGCGCTGAAGTACGGCGAACGCGACACCAAGACCTGCCAGTTCTTCTATCGCGACGAGGAGCACGCGCCGCTCACGCTCCACTACTTCGTGTGGCTCATCCTCGGCGGCCCGCAGCCCGTGCTCGTCGACACCGGATTCCTCGAGGACGACGCGGAGAAGCGCGGCATCCGCAACTACGTGCGGCCGTCCGCGGTCGTCGAGCGCGTCGCCGGCGTGAAGGCGGCCGGCATCAAGATGGCGCTCATCAGCCATCTGCACTACGACCACTGGGCCGGGCACAGCCTCTTCCCGAACGCCGAGTACTGGGTGCAGAAGGACGAGGTCGCGTTCTGGACGGGACCGTACGCGGGCCGGAGCGCGTTCAGCGGCTCGGCGAACGTCGAGCAGCTCGCGCGCGTGGTCCCGCTGAACTACGGCGGCAAGCTGAAGATCGTCGAGGGCGACCGTGAAGTGCTGCCGGGCATCACCGTGCATCGCGTCGGCGGTCACACCGCCGGGCTGCAGATCGTCAGCGTGAAGACGAACAGCGGCACGGTCGTGCTGACATCCGATGCCTCGCACTTCTACCGCAACGTGGAGACGGGGCAGCCGACCCAGATCATCACGAGCCTGCCCGAGATGCTCGCGGGCTTCGACCGGATCCACGAGCTCGCGGGCAAGGAGAAGCTGATCGTCGCGGGCCACGATCCGCTGGTGGCGGACCGTTTCAAGGTCGTCGAGCCCGGGATCGTGAAGATCGCCTGAGCCGCGTGCGTGGCGGACGCGCTGCTAGCCGCGTCCGTCACCTTCCCGGCCGCCGTCGCCTCGCACGCCGAGCTTGCGGTCGATGCTCTCGAGCAGGCGTGACTGGTTCTCGAGCAGGCGCGACTGGTTCTCGAGCACGCGGGAGTGGCTTTCGAGCACGCGTGTTTGGTTCTCGAGCAGCCGCGTGTGCCGGTTCAGTGTCTTGACGATGGCCTGGCCGACGGTGCGGAGGTCGGCCCACGCAGCCCGCGTGGCCGCCATGGCCTGCTCGAATCGCTCGTCCGATTGCCGGCGGTCCTCCGCCGCTTGCCGGCGGTCTTCGGCCGCCTGCCGCCGATCCTCCTCGGCCACCGCGTCGGCGCGGCGCCGATCCTCGGCCGCTTGCCGCCGATCGGCCTCGGCCGCAGCGTCGGCGTGGCGGCGATCCTCACGCATCTCGATCCGCAAGTCGCGGATCTCTTCGAGGATCAGTCGGATCCCGGGGTCGAGGTTCGGCGCGCTCGCGTCGGCCACCACGTCCACACCTTAACGACGGTCTTCACGAACCGTCAATGTGACGGACTCGATACAGTGGCGCGATACAGACGGAGGCAGATCAGCGGGAGCGGAGCAGGCGGCGGATCGGGCGGACGAGGAGCACCAGCCAGCCGAACGGAACCACGATGGCGAAGGCCGCGATGAGCGCGGCCTCCTGGGCGGTGGGCTCGTCTGCCCAGAGCGCTGAAACAAAAAGTCGCGGCCAACGGGTCATTCGGAGCCCCTCTCCGAAGCCCATCGGCCGCGACCTCCGCAAACTTGAGAAACATGGGGGGTGCGAGACGCACCCCCCAAACCCCCCACGCTCCGCGGCCCGGCGGAGCCGTGCCGCTTCGCGAGTGCCGTCCGACCGGCATCTAGGCTATCGCACGGCCAGCGGACCCCGCAGCAGCCGGCCCGGGAGCGCGCCGGTGTGCTTGCCGTTCTTCAGCAGGACTTCCCCGTTGACGACCGTGGCGGCGATGCCGCGCGTCTTCTGGATGAGCCGCTTGGCGCCGGCCGGCAGGTCGTGGACGACTTCGGGCATCTCGGCCGCGATGGTGTCCGGGTCGAACACCATGACGTCGGCCGCCATGCCCACGCGGAGCAGGCCGCGGTCGTGGAAGCCCCACTGGGTCGCGGGCACGAGCGTCAGCATCCGCACCGCCTCTTCCAGCGTGAACGCTTGCCGCTCGCGCACCCAGTACGCGAGCAGGTGCGTCTGCAGCGAGCTGTCCATGAGCTGCGAGACGTGCGCGCCGGAGTCGGAGAACGTCACCACCGCGCGCGGCAGCTTCATCAGCTCGAGCGCGATGTCCTGGTCCTCGTTCGCGATCGGGTGGAAGAAGAACACGTTCATGTCGCGCTCGATCGCGAGATCCATCATGAGCTCGACCGGATGGATGTTGCGCTGCTTCGCGACCTCGACCACGGAGCGATGGATGCCGTGGACGTCGTCGAGGATCAGGAGCTTCTCGTAGGCGCCGGGCCGCGCCTCGGTCCCGAGCGACCGGTTCTCGACTTTCGCGCCCGCGGCCTCGACGAGCTTCGCGCGCATCTCCGGGTCCTGGAACTTCGCCTTCTGCTCGGCGAGCGGCAGCTTGCGCAGCTCCTTCCACACGGGGAGCTTGTCGAACGGCGTCTGCGTCTTGAACGACATGATCGCGGAGAGCGCGCGGCTGTGGACCTGCGCGAACATCCGGCCGCCCGCGGCCGCCGTGTCGTCGAGCAGCTTCACGTAGTCCTTGTAGACGCCGGGCGCGTCCTTGCGGCTGAACAGGCCGAACGTGACCGGCCGGCCGCTCTCGACGGCGAGCGCCTTGAGCCGGCGGTGATAGTCGGCGCGCGCGTCCTCGTAGCCGAGGGCGCGGTCGGTGTTCTCGCCCGCCAACTCGAAGATGCCGGCGTTCATCTCCCCCATCACGTTGACGAGCCGGCGCACCTCTTCCCAGCTGGCGACGCGGCTGGCGACGGGACGGCGGTCCGGCGTCTCGTGGCTCGGCGAGCGCGACGTCGTGAAGCCGAGCGCGCCGGCCTGCAGGCCGTCGCGCAGCTCGGCTTCCATGCGCCGCATGTCGTCGTCACTGGCCTGCTCGTCGAACGCGCGCTCGCCCATGACGTACGTTCGGAGCGCGGAGTGGCCGAGGTAGCCCGAGTAGTTGATGCCCTTCGGCAGGCCGTCGAGGACGTCGAGCCACTCGCGGAAGGTCGTCCACTTCCACGTGATGCCGGCCTCCATCGCCTCGGGCGAGATGTCCTCGGCCCGCTGGAGGTTCCGGATCACCATCGCCTTGTCCTTCTCGGCGCACGGCGCGAGCGTGAAGCCGCAGTTGCCCATGACGACGCTCGTCACGCCGTGCCAGCACGAGCAGGTCCCGAGCGGATCCCAGAAGATCTGCGCGTCCATGTGGGTGTGGCCGTCGATGATGCCCGGCGCGACCACGTGGCCCTCTGCGTCCAGCGTCTCGCGCGCGCTCTCGCGGATGCGGCCGATCGAGGCGATGCGCCCGTTCTTCACTCCGACGTCGGCGCGGAAGCGGGGCAGACCGGAGCCGTCGATCACCACGCCGTTCTTGATCACCAGGTCGAAAGCCATCGCTCGATCCTCCGTTGCGGGTCCGAGGGGGTCCGGGACTCGAAGTGGGGCCATTCTACCCTTTCGTCTGCGTCTCGGTGATCGCCTCCTGCAGCGTCTCCCGGAGGTCGAAAATGCCGATGCCGAGCCGCTCCAACGCCTCCGGCTTCTCGCCCGTCTGCCGCCGGCGCTCGCGCTCGTACGCGAGCGCGTCCTGCACGGCCTGACGGAGCTCGGGCACCACGGCCGCCCCCTTCATGCGCGCGAGCGCGTAGACGGCCGCGGCCCGGACGGCGACGTTGTCGTCGGTCAGCCGGCGGGTCACGGCGTCGGCGCCTCCGCGATCGACGAGCTCCCCGAGCGCGAGGACGGCTTCACGGCGGACGTCGCCGTCGGGGTGAGCCGTCAGATCCCGGAGCTTCGCGATGCCCCGCGCGTCGCCCGTTGCGGCAAGGCCTCGCGCGGCGATGACGACCGTCATGCCGAACGGCTCCTGGAGCAGCTCGACGAGCCTCCGGCGCACGCCGTCGGGCGACCGTCGTCTGGCGATCGCGATCAGAGACTGCCCCGCGTCCCACTGCACGAAGAAGTCTTCGCGCCGGCTGTGACGCGCCAGCACATGGACGAGGACCGGGACGGCGATCGCGTCGTTGTCGATCACGCCGAGCGCGGTGGCGACGGCACGACGCACCTCGAAGCTCGGGTCGTCGCGGTGGCGCCCGATGAAATTCGCGTAGCGCGGCGGCGCCACCTTGCCGAGCGTCACCAGCAGCTCCGCCTTCCACCTCGCTTCGAGGACCGCCGCTGGCGTCACGGCCAGCAGACAGCATCCTCACTGCGAGCATTCGTGCTCGATCGGCTTGCCGCTCTTCACGAGCTGCAGCAACGGCGCGACGGCGCCCTTCGCGCCCCACTCGCCGAGCGTGCGCGCGATGCCATCGCGCATGTCGCCGCCACAGCGGTTCCACTCGCCCGTCCGCAGCGCCTCGATCAATCCGGCGACGATCTCCGGACGGGGGTGCGTCATGGTGGACAGCCGATCGAGGGCGCCATTCGCCGTGTCGTAGTCGCGACTCTTGAGGTCGCGGATCAGGCTTCGCACGCGCGCGCCATCCGCTTGCGCGTGAGCGCCGATCGGCATCCCGGCGAGGACCCCCGCGCCCGCGAGCACCGCGAGCGCATTGACGAGCCGCCTACCACGAGGCATCGATGAGGAGTATATCGACAGGCTCACCGCGGGCGCGCGGCGAGGAACGACATCGCCTGGATCGCGAGGGCGGCCCCGCTCGCGAGCACGAAGGCGAACACGATCCCGGTCTGTTCGAGCGCCGCGCCCAGGATCACGAAGAACCCCACGAAGCCGAACAGCCCCCAGAGGAGGCCGCGAAGCACCTGCACCGCCGACGCCGCGCCGAGGCGATGCGCGAAGACCGTGAGGATGGCCGCGTAGACAGGAAACGTCGCGAGCACGCCGCTCACGCGGGCGCCGACGACCGGCGCCGACTCCGTGATGGCGAGCACCAGCGCGGTGGCGATGACCATGCGCGCGGGCACGTCCCACCGCGGTGGCGGCGCCGCGGCGCTCATCGCGCGCAGCCGCGGCATCAGCGAAAGCGCGATCGCCAGTGTCACGAAGGCGCCGAGCGCGGCGATGAGCCACGAGGTGACCGCGCGCTGCAGCGCGGCGGCGACGAGCGTGAACGCGATCGTCGCGCCCGCCAGCGCCGCCGGCCACGTCGCGCCACGCGCGAGGTAGGCGTAGGCGAGACAGAACGCGGCTTCGGCCATCGCGCCGGCGAGCGCGCCGAGCGCGGCGTCCGCCGCGAAGCTCGTGCCGCGCTCGAGCGCGAGAAAGAGCGCGACCGGTCCGGACGTCAGTGGGAGCCCGACGAACCAGCCGCTCACCGCGTGTCCCCACCGGCGGCCGGCGAGACTCGCCGCGGCGATCAGCACGGGGGTGAGCAGAAGCTTCCAGACGAGCATCTCGGCTATCCTACGGCTCAACCGCCATGGCAACGCCTCGGGGTCGCGTCACACCCGCCACCGCCCGGCGCGCCGGCGTGCGGCTCATCCGCTTCCTCTATACGGACAACGGCGGCGTCACCCGCGGCAAGGCCACGCACGTCGAGAGCCTCGCCTCGCGCATCACCGACGGGATCGGTCTCACGGTCGCGATGCAGGCGATGAACATGCTCGCCCAGCTCCAGCCGGTCGAGGGCCTCGGCCCCGTCGGCGAGATCCGCCTCAAGCCGGACCCGCGCACGTTCACCGTGCTGCCGTACGCGCCGCACGCCGCGGCGATGACGACCGACATGTGCACGCTGGACGGCGCCCCGTGGGACGTCTGTCCGCGATCGTTTCTCAAGCGCCAGATCGCCGCGTGCGCCAGGGCAGGATTCGGCGTGCGCGCGGCGTTCGAGTGCGAGTTCACGCTGGCGATCCGGCGCGGGGACGGCACGTTCGCGCCGCTCGACGAGAGCCTCTGCTTCTCGACGCTCGGCATGACCACGGCGGCGCCGGTGATGGACGAGATCGTCGCGGCGCTGGAGGCGCAGGGCATCCAGGTCGAGCAGTACTACCCGGAGCTCGGCCACGGGCAGCAGGAGCTCTCGATCCGCCACGCTGCCGCGCTGGAGGCCGCGGATCGTCAGGTGTTGTACCGGGAGACCGTACGCGGCGTCGCGTATCGTCACGGCCTCTTCGCCTCGCTCGCGCCGAAGCCGTTCCTCGACCAGGCGGGCAACGGCGGCCACATCCACTTCAGTCTGTGGGACTCCGCCGGGCGCCGCTCCCTCATGCACGATCCGCGCGGGCGCTACGGCGTGAGCGCGCTCGGGTATCACTTCATCGCCGGCGTGCTGGAGCATCTCCCCGCGCTGCTCGCGCTCACCTGCCCGACGGTCAATTCCTATCGCCGGCTGCAGCCGCACTTCTGGAGCTCGGCGTTCACCGCGTGGGGCCCGGACAATCGCGAAGCCGCGATCCGCGCCCCGTCGACCTTTCCGTCCGACCGCGCGGGCTCGACCAACGCGGAGCTGAAGGCGTCGGACGCGTCGTCGAATCCCTATCTCGCGCTGGGCGGGCTGCTCGCCGCCGGGCTCGACGGCGTCACGCGCGCGCTGAAGCTCGGCGAGCCCGTGCTCGTCGACCCCGGCACGCTGTCGGACACCGAGCGCGCCGCGCGCGGGATCCAGCGGTATCCGACGACGCTCGGCGCCGCGCTCGACAACCTCGAAAAGGATCGCGCGTTGATGGGAGCACTCGGCGCGCCGCTCGCGCGCGCGTATCTGGCGGTGAAGCACTCGGAGGCCGAGGCCTTCGCCCGCGAGGACGCGGTGTTCGAGACGAAGCACCACTTCTGGAAGTTCTGAGCTGGACCTCTCGACCGTTCCCATCGTCGACCAGCACTGTCACCCGCTCCTCCGGGCGGGCGGGCCGTTCACGGCCACCGAGTACGCGCGCTTCTTCACCGAGAGCGCCGACCGCGCGATGCACGCGCGCCACGTGCCGGAAACGATCTTCTTCCGGTGGGCGATCAAGGAGCTGGCCGGCAGGCTCGACTGCGAGCCGACGGTGGAGGCCGTGCTGGCCGCGCGCGAGAAGAATCCGCCGGAAGTCTTCGCGAGCCGCGTGCTGCGCGAAGCGAACGTCACCGCGGTGCTGGTCGACTACGGCCACCAGACCGGCGAGACGTGGTCGCACGCCGAGCACGCACGGCACCTGCCCTGCCGCGTGCTGCCGGTGCTGCGGCTCGAGACCTTCGCGCAGGAGCTGATCCTTCGTCACGATCGCTTCGAGACGTTCGTCGACGCGTTCGTGGCCGGCGTCGAAGGCGCGCGCGCCGGCGGCTCGGTCGCGCTGAAGAGCATCATCGCGTACCGGACGGGCCTCGCCGTGCAGCCGACCACCGCGGCCGATGCCGGTGCCGCGTTCGGGGCGGTACGGGAGCAGGCGCGGCGCGACGGCCGGATTCGCCTCGCGGTGAAGCCGCTGAACGACTATCTATTGCTCCGCGCGCTGGAGAGCGCGGCACGACAGTCGCTGCCCGTGCAGTTCCACACCGGCTTCGGCGATCCCGACGTGGATCTGCTCGGCGCGAACCCGCTCCACCTGCGCCCCCTGCTCGAGAAGGACGCGTACCGCACCGTCGCCTTCGTCCTGCTGCACGCGAGCTATCCGTACGTGCGCGACTCGGCTACCTGGCGTCCATTTATCGGAACGTCTATGCCGACTTCGGTCTCGCCAACCCGCACGTGGCGGCGGAGATCCCGACCGTGCTACGCCAGCTCCTCGGTCTCGCGCCGACGAGCAAGGTGCTCTATTCGAGCGACGCGTCCGCCATCCCGGAGCTGTTCTGGCTCGCGGCGCGGTGGGGCCGCCGGAGCCTGGGCGTCGTGCTCGACGAGCTGATGGGCCTCGGCGCCCTGGCACCGACCGAAGCGTTCGGCGTCGCGCGCGAGATCCTCGGCGGGAACGCCGCCAATCTCTACGGCGTGGCGTAACCGATTGGCTCTTCCCACACCGCGCGGCGCCTCGGCATAGTGTCGGGCATGGCTACCACGGAACGTCACAGCGTGTGCACGCTCGACTGCCCCGACACGTGCAGCCTCACCGTCACCGTGGAGAACGAGCGCATCGTCGCCGTCCGCGGCTCGCACGCGAATCCGTACACGAACGGCGTCGTCTGCGCGAAGGTGCCCGCGATGTACCCGGGGTTCGTGCACGGCGAGCGGCGGATCAAGACGCCGCTACGTCGCGTGGGGCCGCGCGGCGGAACCAGTTTCGAGCGGATCTCGTGGGACGCCGCCCTCGACGTCGTCCACGCCCGCTTCGGCGCGATCATCGCGGCGCACGGGCCGCAGGCGATCCTGCCGCTGAACTACGCGGGGCCGCACGGCGCGCTCGCCGTCGGCTCGATGGACTACCGGTTCTTTCATCGCCTCGGCGCGACGCAGCTCGACCGCAAGCCGATGTGCGGCGGCGTGCGCTCCGAGGCGTGGGCGGGGACGTTCGGCACCGTCCCGGGCATGCGGCCGGAGCACGCCGAGCACGCCCGCCTCGTCATCGCGTGGGGCGGCAACGTCACCTGGTCGAACCTGCACCTGATGCCGGTGATCAATCGCGCGCGCAAGCAGGGCGCGAAGCTCGTGGTCGTCGACCCGCGCCGGACGCCGATCGCCCGGCAGGCGGACCTGCACATCGCGCTGCGTCCCGGCACCGACGTGGTCCTCGCGTGGGCGATCGCCGCCGAGCTGGAGCGGCGCGGCGCGCTCGACCGCGACTTCATCGCGCGCCACGTGGAGGGCTTCGACGAGTTCATGACGCAGGCGCGCCGCTACGACGTCGCGCGCGCGGCAGAGGTCTGCGGGATCCCTGAAGCGCAGATCCGCACGCTCGCGGAGTGGTACGCCACGCTGTCGCCCGCGGCGATCAACGTCGGCAACGGGCTCGAGCGCAATCAGAACGGCGGCAGCGGCATCCGCGCGGTCTTCGCGCTGCCCGCGCTGGCGGGGAAGTTCGGCGTGCCGGGCGGCGGGCTGATCAACGGCGCGCGCAACGCCTTCCCGATGACGCCGAACCGCCTGCGCCGCCCCGATCTCCTGCCGCCGGGCACGCGCATGGTGAACATCATCGACGTCGGCGCGCACCTGCTGGACGAGCGCCTCGATCCGCCGATCAAGGCCGTGTTCATCTACAACCACAACGCGGTGGTCGTGCATCCCGACCAGAACCGCCTCCGCCGCGGCCTGCTCCGCGAGGATCTCTTCATCGTCGGCTCCGACGTCGCGATGACCGACAGCATGCGCTACGCCGACATCGTGCTGCCGGCCGCGACCCACTTCGAGTTCGCGGACCTCTATCCGGCGTACGGGACGCACTGGCTGCAACGCGCCGAGCCCGTCATCCCGCCGCAGGGCGAGTCGCTGCCGCACACCGAGATCTTCCGGCGCCTGGCCGCGCGCTTCGGATTCACCGACCCGGCGTTCGCGGCCAGCGACGCCGAGCTGATGGACGACGCGCTCGATCCCGCCGACCCGCGGCTGGGCGGTCTGCGGCCAAGCGCGATTCCCACGGACCGCGCGCTCGCGATGACGGCGAACGGCGAGGACTACGTGCTGTTCAAGAACGTCTTCCCGAACACGAAGTCGGGCAAGGTCGAGCTGACGTCGTCGTACCTCGCCGAGAAGTACGACGCGCGGCTGCCGCGCTTCGCGCCGGTCGAGTCACGCTATCCGTTGATCCTGATCTCGCCGGCCTCGGACCGGATGATCACCTCGACGTTCGGCGGCGTGAACGGCGCGACGACGCCGCCGCTGGAGATGCATCCCGACGACGCGGCGGCACGCGGCCTCACCGAGGGCGTGCGCGTGCGGGTGTGGAACGACCTCGGCGAGGTGCACCTGCCGCTGCGCGTGACCGACGTCATCCCGCGCGGCGTCGTCTGCTCGCTCAAGGGCGCGTGGCTCGACACGAGCGACAACGGGCAGACGATCTCCGCGCTCTGCCCCACCCATCACGCCGACATCGCCGAAGGGGCCTGCTTCAACGACGCCCGCGTCGAAGTAGGCGCGTCCAGCCCCCCCGGTCCATAATAGTTCCCGGCCGTGCGGGGATCCCACCTCCCGCGCGGCCGGGAGGCCGGCGATGGCGACGCTCGCGTCCGAGCTCGACGCGCTGGACGAGCACGGCTTCGTGGTGCTCCCCGCGCTCCTCAGCGCCCGCGAGGTCGACGCGATCCGCGCGGCGCTCGCGCCGCACGTCGCGACGACGCCGACGGGGCGCAATGCCTTCGAGGGGCGTCACTCCCAGCGCGTGTTTGCCCTGCTGGCGAAGTCCGCGGTCTTCGCGGACCTCGTGAGTCACCCGCGCATCCTGCGCCTGCTCGACCACCTGCTCGAGCCGAACTACCTGCTGTCCAGCGCGCTCGCGATCAACAACGGCCCCGGCGAAGCCCGGCAGCAGATCCACTTCGACGACAGCTTCTATCGCTCGCTGGCCCGGCCCCGGCAGGGCGGGGTCGGCCAGGACGGCGTCGCGGTCGCCCCGCCCGATCGCCCGCTGGAGGAACGCCCTGAACTCCGGCGTCCCCGGCTTCGGCGACACCCGCCAGAGGCTCAGGTGCAGGTGCGCATCGGGCGTGCCCGTGCTGCCGGAGACGGCGAACTCTCGGTTCGAGTCCGAGACTACCCACCAAACAAATCTTTTTCGATAATTGCCCTTATTTTGTGCAGTACATCGAATGTAATTTTATCATTTCTACACATTTGGAATCTTAGAATTGGATTCTTGGCGCGAGCACATTCTCCGTCAACAGGAGTATCAACTCCTCGATTGGGTAAGTCCCAGCTGTGTGTGCCCTCAGGGTAGTGATGCCATTCTGTAGCCTGAGTGAAGATATTTTCGTTACAGAAGCTTATGTCAGTAGGTTCGTCTTTTCCGCCAGTGAATACATAAATTCTACCCAAATACGGCCCTAAGTTAGCCCTGATCCGAAAATAATTTCAGGACTCCTGATATGGGCGCAAGAATTTATGCAACCTCGGACGTTCAGAAACGAGCATCAGGTCTGTCCGGGTGGCCAAACTCGACCGCGTTGCGCGTTCGCCAGAGTTTCGGCGTCCGCGACCTGTCGTCAGTGATGCACGACTTGTTACGCACCCTCCAGGCGAAGTTGCGAAGATTCGGCGGCATACCCGCTCATGTCAGGAGTCCTGAAATTAGCCGGGTCGCGACCGGGGGACCCGGCGGTTTGCTGGGGTATTGGACGGCTCGAGTCGGCGGCGGCGATCAGGCCTGACCATCCTGCTGTCCGAATTAGCCAAGGGCCAGCGCCTCCTGTTG
>Ga0194121_10000339_pt1 | contig 82960 bp, 104 predicted proteins | sample TA2MahCa50mmetaG_FD_148609 | JGI IMG/M metagenome (GOLD analysis project Ga0194121, IMG submission 148609) | Freshwater microbial communities from Lake Tanganyika, Tanzania - TA2015020 Mahale Deep Cast 50m | ecosystem: Environmental > Aquatic > Freshwater > Lake | place: Tanzania: Lake... | reverse complement strand
GCGGTTCGTCGGCATTTGCCATGCTGACACCGAAGGCAACCTCTCCCTGGGCATTGGCAATGTTGACGGCAGCAAAATCATCGAACTCAGCGACTTGACGCGGTATTGCCCAGGTGACGCTGGAGTGTTTGCAGTCAATGTCACTACTTCCGATTGGGAGGTTACTCGTTTGAGCGGTTCGCACTATGAATGCGAAGCGCCTTCGAAGTGGACGGTGGCAACTGCTTGACAAGAAGAACAATCTGTTCATCGTCATGCGTGGCTTGCCCGGTTCGGGCAAGTCTACGCTGGCTGATTTGATCCGGCGCGAGACTGAGCAGCTCGGCTTGAGCTGCGAAGTCTTCTCGACCGATGAGTACTTCTACCAGAATGGTAAGTACGTGTTTGATGGCGCGATGCTTCAGCACGCGCACGAGTGGAATAAGCGTCGCACGTTCGATGCGATGCGTGATGGTATCCACGTTATCGTACTCGATAACACGAACATCATGCGACAGCACTTCGCGGATTACGTGAAGTTTGCCGAGCAGAGTGGGTACGATGTTCGTGAAGAAGTCGTAGGGTCGTTTGACTACGAGAGTGTCAACAGATGTCACAGCAGAAACATTCACGGTGTCACACTTGCAACCATTCAGAGGATGGCGAGTGCGTTCCAGAAATGAGGGAGGATGGGATGGCGGCTGCCGCCGTCGCATCAATGTCAGCTTTATCGTTGCTGGTTGGAATGATTGCAGGCTATCTCATGGCAAAGTTTGTTGCTATGTAGCTTGCAAAAAGCGGCGCTCACGCTATAATGGGCAAAGCATAAGTGGCCGCGCCTGGTACTTGGAGTGTCAGGCGTAGCTTCGTTGTTGTTGTTGCCATGGCCCCGGTCACCCTCACGGGTGGCCGGGGTTTTTTATCACGCTCTGTTTTGCGGGCGTGGTAGTCTCTGACTTGAGAGCAACTGCAATGGAAACTGAAAACAAGTATCACCGCATCATCGATTATCCGAACGGGTACGGTGCGAGCATCATCAGCAATGACATGATACTCGACGCGAGTGGCGGCCTCTTTGAAGTGGCTGTCCTCGTCGATGGTCGAATCTCATACGACACTCCCATCACCAGCGATGTGATCGGAGGACTCGACTTCAATGGCGTGGCGAAGGTTCTGTCTCAGATTCGAGCCTTGCCCGCACGGAGTTAGCAAAAAGTTGGATGAACTGCTTGCATTTGTAGTTCTCAGTGTATAATGTATCCGCGCACCGCACGTTGCGGTGTATAATCCGTAGCAATGGAGAAGAAAATGTCCCAGACGAAGAACAATCCCAATCCGAAGAAGATGACCGACGGCGTTCTGCCTAAGATCGATATGCCCAAGACCGAGCAGCCCAAGGCTGAGGCGGTCAAGGCTGAGGTCGTCAAGGCCGCGCCTGCCGCGCCCGCTGACGCGCCTGTCGCCGGTTCGACTGCGCAGCCGCTGAAGCTGTCGCTGGCGAAGCCGGAGAAGAAGCGTCAGCGCGTCATCGCTGTCGCCAATGTGCCCACCGATCTCACGGTCGATGGCGTGCGCTACACCTTCACGCTGCCGATCAATGCCACCGTCACGACGGCGAGTCACGACGTTGGTTGGCTCGGCCGCGAGGGGTCGCCGCTGCGCGCTCACATCTGCCTGTGCGACGCGGGTGCGGTAATCTTGATGCCGCAGACCGATGGCACCTGGAAGGCCAACACCTTCAGCGCAGGCAAGATCACGGTCGCCAAGTGACAGCAGCCGGGCGAAAGCCCGGCATTCGAAGCTACCTGAACCGCGAGGCAGTATGAGCAACGTCAACTGGAGAGTTGGTGATTACGCCAAAGTGATTGGTCAAGACATCGCAGGCTATGTAGTAGCTGTTCACGAGAGCACCATTGTGCTGCGCGATGTGACTCTTGACAACTACGAGGGCGACAACTGCCTTGAGTTCCGGTTCAGAGAGGTTCGAAAGATCGATCGTTCTCACCACACCAATAGGAAAGAAGAGCTATGAAGTTCAATACGGCCAAGCTGGTTGCCGACGCTCAAGAAGTCAGGGACCAGTTGCGACAGTTGAACGACGGCAAGGCCGACGTTCAAGCTAACTACATCGACTTTCTCCTCGGCATGGCCAGGGAGACTGGTTCAGTCGAGGTGAGTCTTGTACAAGGGGCTATGGCGGGGGCAGAGCGGTTCCGCAATCAACTGCTCGCTCTCACAAAGTAACACTTTGCCAGCCGACGGTTGCACCAGAGGGGTTTCTTGTGCATCATGTTCATAGCCGTCGGCTGGCATTTTCATATCCTGCGCCAGCTAGTAGTGAGTGGCGCAACTTACTCGTGTCACTGGACACAGTATTCGTAGTTAGGCACACCGGGCCAGCCGTCGTGTGAACGATATGACCATCGTTTGACCCACGCCCCTTCCCAGCAACCCTCGACGGCTGGCCCTTCTTTCCTATGCCTACTAAGAAGATTAGAGTTATCGAGAGCATGACTAAGCTCTCTGTCCTTGAAAAGACTATTCGCGTTTGGCGCGCTGAATCGGTTTTACGTGACACATACGACAACTCTGATTTAGAGGCTATTTGCAGCGTGAATATGCACCTGCCAATTCACGTGATTGCTGAGGTCATCGCCAAGCAACCTCGAGTCAATGCCGTCGAAGTGCTCAGCGGCGATGGTAGTGGCGTTCTGATCTACCCTGAATGGCCATGACTGAGCAGACGCTATTCATTGACGGCGCTGACCAAGCCATTGTTGGATTTCACCAGCGTTGTGGTGAGCCGCCAGTTGTGATTTATGATTATGAGATGCTACTAAAGCATTTCATGAATGAAGGAATGAGTGAAGAGGGAGCGGCTGAGTGGATTGAGTTCAATGTGGTTGGTGCGTGGTGTGGAAAGGGAACTCCTGCCGTGATGTATCAAGCCAAGCGTAGTCACATTGAAGAAATTCTAGACACCTAGTTGCCGCTGCCGTAGGCACTTTGAGCTAAAACCCGTCGCGGTGAATGGCCCTCAAAGCGCATGAAATGGTTTGCTAGTGTAGTAGGTAGGGCAGCACAATAGCACCGCAAATAGGCGATGAGCAATTCAGCGCCTGAAACAGCCATTCAGCGCATGATTTGGCCAGGTGAATTCATGAATTGGCTTGGCACAGTTTTCTCTGAGAAATGAATGTTGCCGTTTTGTCGGCATGGTGTTGGACATCGCCATGCCTCACGGTAAAATGGTGGTGTGCCGCAAGGTGCGGCATATCTCAAAGGCAACAAATGGTCTCACTAAAGCAACGTAGCATCAACACGATGCGTACCATCATGCTGGCAAACCAGCACCGGAGTGCGCTGCCACATCTCACGGCGGTTAGCACGCTCTTTCAGAACCTGCTGGTTCAGCAGGCAAGCGACGAGGCTTGGCACCTGTTTCATCAGGTTGCCAGCCTGCCGCTCGTAACCACCAAGCTCGAGGTGCGCTGCATCGCTGAGGGCCAGCCCTGCGACCAGCGTATGAAGCGCAACCATTGCTTGCACGGGTTGGTCGAGGTGCCGTTTACGGTGCAAATCGACGCGGCAGATCAGTACCTGTTTGACAAGGGCCGCCGCATCAACGGCAGCAATGCTGCGAGTTGGTGGGGTCGTCAGCTTGCCGGCGCTCTCAAGTGTGTGGTCGTGTAGCTCAGAACCCGCCCGCCGCGTATGTAATCATACGGGCTGGCCAATCAACAATCAAACCAATACCCTTTTCTCGGAAAAAGTATGGCAGGTGAAGTAATTGTCTGTCAGATCTGTGGGCGGGCGATCAAGACAACTTTCGTCCGCATCTGTGATCAGTGTTTTGAAAACGAGTGCGCCAAAGTTGGTGTGTTCTTCAACAAAGAGGTCAGTTATGGCTCGTAAGAAACGTTCTCGAGTTGAACAACAGCGCGGCATGAATGTCACGCCTGCGCTGCGTCAAGTCATTCGCCTGTGCTACAGCATCCTCGGCTTGCGTGATACTGTTCGAATCACAGGCTACTCACTCTCAGCCGTGCGCCGCGCAATGGGACTATCGAGGCGCTACGATCCCGTGAAGCCTGCAAAGGGTGGAAGGGTCGTGAAGGTCAAGAAGCGCACGAAGCGCGGTCGCATCAAAGTGATCGTTCAAACCCCTGAGTCTTAAGATGCCTGAAATCACCGCAAACCATCCTCGGAGATTCGAGGGCATTACTAAGCAGTACGACAAGCCGCCGGACTTCGTGATTTGCGGGAGATGTGAAGGTCACGGCAGCTACAACCTGAAGCTCGATCAGTACGGCCCTGGACTTCACTTCAGGGCGCTGTGCCCGTCGTGCGACGGCCATGGCTTCCGTCACAAGGATGCTTGTGAGGATCACAAATTCATTCATCTCCGAAAGCTCGGTAGATGCATCGAAGAGATGATGTGCACAGTTTGTTCAACTGTGCGCGTTATTGACTCGAGCGACTAGCTGATATGAGTTATGAATATTGCTATTTCGTGGGCATGGTAGTTGACGCTGCCATGCCTCACGGTAAAATGGTGGTGTGCCGCAAGGTGCGGCACAAAATCAACAACAAGGTAGCCAATGTTCCTCAACGACAGCAAGCCCGGAGAACTTCTTTACGCCAGTCGCGTGCGCGCCACGTTGCCGGCTTCAAAGCCGCTGCCCCTCACCGACGCCGAGTTGGTTTGGGCGATTCGCAACGCGCAGCAGGTGCCGCTCCTCAACGCCGCCGCTGCGCTGGCGTATGTCAACGCCAACGCGGCGACCGACGATGAGTGGGAGCAGCGGCTGGTCGCGCAGCGGCTCAACACCTACTGGGGGCAGGCGCAATGAACCCCGAGCAAGCTAATCGTTTCAACACGGCCCTTTGGGCCGTTACCTTCATCGCCACCAGCCTCATCGCCGGTTGGCTCTTCTACCGCATCCTCCTGGGTTACTTCACCACGCCCTACTGATGAGAATGCATCACAAACTCAAAGTGCCGCCACAATCGGCCATGTCGATCATCTTCCCTTTCATCCGCGACGAGAAGGTCGATGGTCCGTTGAAGTGCAAGGAGTGCGGTCTCAGTTCCTGGTCCCAGACATACGCCGGGTACTGCAAGATGTGTTTCAACATGTGGTGCGAGGAGATGGGCCACAAGGAGTGCCAGATTATACCCTGATTGCAACGCGACCTTTACCCGTATGATAACTCAAGTAGGACAATAATCATGCCTAACTGGTGCGACAACAAAGTCACGATCCGTGGTCCCCTGACCGAGTTGCGGCAGCTTGCTGACTGGTTCAGTGCCGGCAAGCTGTTTCACAACATCAAGCCGACGCCTGCCGAGTTGCTTGATAACTACCCTTTTGGTGATCCTCGCAACGAGCAGCGCAAGAAGGACACCGGCTATGAGAGCTGGTATGACTGGCGACTCGAGCACTGGGGTACCAAGTGGGACGTTGGTCCCACTGATGGCACTTTTTTGCTCAACGAAGCTGGTACTGAGAGCAGCATCGACGGCAGGTTCCTCACCGCATGGTCGCCGCCAATCATGATCTACCATGCCCTGATTCGTCTTGGATTCGATGTCAGTGCCTACTGGTACGAACCGGGGATGGACTTGGCTGGCGGCTATGTCAATGATGGCTGTGGCGGGCACGCCTTTGATATTGAGATTCCTGCAAGCTCAGAAGATTGCAAGGCCCAACTGCCTGCCGAGTTGCTTGATGCATTCCCAATCGTCGAGATGAAGATCGACTCTGAGAACGACCGGTAAGGCAATCATGTCCGAGATCAAGCACGGCACGTTCGACTACTACGGTGCCAAAGAGACCAACGGTCTCAGCAATGGCAGCAAGTACCATGAGGAGCGCGCTGGTGCGCGCACGGTTGACTGGACGGAGCCTGGCCTCCGCATCACCCGCCTGCGCTTGCTCAGCGACCCAGGCTTCCCGCTGTGGGATGTGAGCTATTGCCACGGCACCATCAACGGCGAGCACGTGGATGTGCTTCTGCCGTTCGACCAACTGCCCAAGAAGGGTATGCGCTCTGAGATTGTGCGCTACGCTCAGAAGGACAAGCTGTTCGCCAAGGGCATGGGCATCCTTGACAACATCAGCACACTCATCTAATCGGAGGTAAAGCTATGGCTGAATACACAATTCGTCAGAGGCTTGTCGCGGCTGGTTTCGACGACAGCCAGGTTAGCAACATCAAGCGTAGCGGTGCTGGTACGCCGCATGACCCGCTCAATCTGTTGTGCGATCACGCATCGCTTCTTATCACGGACAGCGGCAAGCTCTTCGTACACATGGGCGGGTTGGCTGTGATGAGCTTCTCGCTCGTCCACTCCGCGTACAAGCTCTATTTGGTCGTCGGTGATGACCAGTATCTCAGGCTTACCTTGGAATGGGTAGGCTTTATCGATCCGGGAGTTGGTCGCTGATGAGTGATTACCACGCAGTCCAGTTCTTCGGGAGGATATCAAAGATTCATGATCACTGTGAGACAAAGGACTGGATCATGAGCTTGCGTACCCTAGCTAGTATTTACCGGTGCATACTCAAGCGTACTGATTACAACGGTGAAGGCGTTGAGATTGCAAAGAAATAAAAGGGTGGTAGTAAACCCACAAGGCAAAAATACAGCCGTGAATGGCTTTTGAAAGATGAAGGATAGTAAATGTGACTCAAGTTTGAAGCCTGAGAAATCCTCTGAACTTCCCGTTTGGGAAATCTCAGTGATGATGACTGACACATCATCAAGAAGCCTTTACGCTGATCAGTGGCATTTGTAAATGAGTACGGATGACCGCTAGTAGTGATCAGTCAGTTGTAGATGAAGCTGGTCGATGAACAACTGATAGCAGGAGAGAGTCACGCTAGTAGCTGAACTACTAGGATATGAGTAGTAGGGTGATAGGAATGGTAGTGTAGATGAGACGAAGGGGGAGAGAAGCCCATGATGGTAGTGTGAGAGAAGTGCGGGAATGGGGTGAGATGCGGGGAGGGTGATGGATGGGGGCGATGAGGGGGTTGAGAGTACTCTGAGGATTGTCTGAGGGGGTGCTCGTACACCCACAATCTGACAGTCAGACTACTCCATGGCTCATCATTTAGCCAGAAAATGTGGACTGAGAGGCTATTTATGATGAGAATGGTCTAACTTTCATCATTTAGCCTTGAAAATGGGTAGGCTTTATCGATCCGGTGGCGAAACTCATAAATACCCTGACGGATATCATGAAGTCATTCATTCACGGGTTGTGACTGAGAACCCGCTCTTTGTTGTGTGTGGGTAATAGTCAATCCGTCAAGATAAGAGCAGGCTTTTATCGATCCGGTGGCAAAACATATAAAAGCTCATGAACTCAATCATCTTGGGGATCTGGGCCTGGATTGGCTCTTAATCATCAAGATAGGAGCTATGGGCTTATCGATCCGGTGGGGGATCGATATAAACCTGAGGATCACTTAGTTCTCGCTCTTAATCATCAAAGTATTTATCTCTCTCCGGTGGATTCGGTTATGCGCGCACCGTGGTCAGAGGAAATGATTGGCTATCTGGCTCAGTTCAGTTATGCGCGTGACAGGTTGAATCTGATTGATTGGCTATCTGGCTCAGTTCAGTTATGCGCGTGACAGGTTGAATCTGATTGATTGGCTATCTGGCTCAGTTCAGTTATGCGCGTGACAGGTTGAATCTGATTGAGTGGCTATCTGGTTCAGTTCAGTTATGCGCGCATTGATGTTTCAGTAGTTCAGTTATGCGCGTGCGCGTAGCAGCTGAGTTCTGGAATTCATTCGTTCATTCGTTCAGCCAGACCAGATGGTTGAATGAGCGAGTGACTGATTGACTGAATTCATTCATTCAGCGCTCAGGTGATGACTGACTGAATTCATTCATTCAGCGCTCAGGGGCTGAAGTCATTCATTCAGCGGCGGGGATGAATGTTATTTTGCCCTTAAGTTGAAGGCGCAAACTGCTAATATACCTAGTGCCGCATATGGTGCGGCGCACCAACAAAGGACAGCGACGATGAGGACACTAGCGTTTATGCTCATGCTTGCCGTTGCGCCCAAGGGGTCAACGGTAGCCGAACTCGATGAGGCGCGCACAAAGCTGCGCCCGCTACTTGATGCCATTGCCACCGTGGAAAGTGGCAACGACAATGAGGCTGTTGGCGACAAGGGCAAGGCTCTTGGCAGCTTTCAGCTGTGGCGCGTGTACTGGAAGGACGCTACCGACCATTGCACTGAGCTGGGTGGTACATACGACGACGTGAAAGGCCGCACTTATGCTGAGAGGTGCGTGGTTGCCTACTGGCTCAGGTACGCCAAGCAAGCTGTGGCCGACGGTGACCGTGAGAAGCTGGCCCGTATTCACAATGGTGGGCCGAAAGGACACCGCAAGGACGCCACGGTGAAGTACTGGGCCAAGGTGAAGGCGCTGCTGTAAATGAATGTGTGGGCTAGTGCTTGCAACCCTTGCACCGTATGGTATGCTACACCTGCGGCGCATGGTGCGCCGCACCAACAACAAGGACAGCGACACTCAAATGGACGACTACCTACTTGCCATTGGCAACCAAGTGCAGCGCTTTAAGCTGCGCTATGATTACATCGCCGCAAATGCTGAAAGCATGGGCGACGCCGCGTTGGTTGAAAGTGTGCGCGTTATGCGCGCCCAGCTTGATGCCATGGTTAACAACCTCATTAAGTTTGCTGATGGCCACCAAAACCCTGTTGTGCGCGACGCGCTCAACAAGGCCGCTGGCACTCAGCAGTACAAGCCCGCACACCCTGACCTGATGTTTGTGGTGTAGTGGGCGGCCACCCTTCAACAAGGTGGCTTGCCTTGTGTGTGAATTCATTCATTCAGCGCAGGGTAAAGCAGGCGCAGTTGAATGAGTGCAGCGGGGGTAATGAATGTGTGGGCTAGTGCTTGCAACCCTTGCACCGTATAGTATGCTACACCTGCGCCGCATAGTGCGGCGCAAAGGACAACGACATGGCAACACAACCAAAAGCAAACAAGGTGCAGCTGATAGCGCACTGCAACTTCGGCAAGCACCAGTTCACCCAGCTTTTCTTTACCGAAGGTAAGCTGCATGAAGGGCATGGGCCTTACACCAAGGAAATTAAGCTGGATTTCAACACCACCCTTGGCGCTGTGCGTGACCTGTGGGGTGATGACAGCGTTGGTGCTGGCTTGCCGCCTGACACCGCATGCGCTGTGTGGGAAGCAGCCAGCGAGTTCGAGGATGAAACCGCCAATGCGGTGGTGGTTGAGGTGGCGCTGTGAGAACAAGGCAGTTGCTTGTAGCCCTTGCACCGTAGGCTGGTTTTCAAGCTGTGGCACGACTAACCTCAAGCCACCCCTAGCGGGGTGGCTTTTTCAGTGCCTGATAATCTACTGAATGAATGAACTCAAGAGTGACTGATTGCATTCCAAGACTCTGGAATGAACTCAAGAGTGAGTGAAGTCAAGAGTGAGTGACTGCGGTAATGAATGTGTGGGCTAGTGCTTGCAACCCTTGCACCGTATGGTATGCTACACCTGCGCCGCATAGTGCGGCGCAAAGGACAACAACACATGGACGAACAAAAGGCATTGGGCTTGTACTTGGACGAAGGCAAACGCTTGCCCGCTGGGCAGGGCGGTTTGTTAAAGGCAATTGTTGAGCTGTGCGTGCTGCTGGGTAGCGGCGACAACAACATCAGCCAGCAGTGCAACGACGACGCCGACGCCCAACCAGTTGGTGACGGTTGGGTGGTGGTTACTAACCTTGAGGGTAGCGACGCTATTTGGCACCAAGGCCGTTGCTTGGCGACCGTGGTTAGCTCATCGCGTGGCTTTTGGGTTGCCTGGGCGACGCTGGCTGACGGCAGCAAGCTGTACAGTCAAGGTAGCAACAGCAAATGGCTAAGTGACCCATGGCGCAAACAGTAGTTTGCGCCCGCCGCTACTTGCACATCACTCAAGACTGAGTGACTGATTGCATTCCAAGACTCTGGAATGAATTAGATCATTCAGTTATGCGCGCATATGGTTGATGAGAGATCATTCAGTTATGCGCGCATATGTATAGAATGACTTCAAGTGCCGCGATGAATGAATGTAGATATGTTCTAACTGAACTCAGGTAGATATGTTCTAACTGAGTGAATGTAGATATGTTCTAACTGAGTGAATGTAGATATGTTCTAACTGAGTGAATGTAGATATGTTCTAACTGAGTGAATGTAGATATGTTCTAACTGAACTCAGGTAGATATGTTCTAACTGAACTCAGGTAGATATGTTCTAACTGAGTGAATGTAGATATGTTCTAACTGAACTCAGGTAGATATGTTCTAACTGAACTCAGGTAGATATGTTCTAACTGAACTCAGGACTGAATGAAATCAGTCAATCATTCAGCGGTGAGTGAATGAATGAATGAATGAATGAAGTGGTGGTGGTAATGAATGTGTGGGCTAGTGCTTGCAACCCTTGCACCGTATGGTATGCTACACCTGCGCCGCATAGTGCGTCGCACAACCAAACGACAAGGACAGTTCTCATGGCTAACAAACGACTTGTGTGTGTGTTTTTCAATGCGCTGGGGACCAACCCCGACGCTCAAACCCTGCTGTGGTGCGGTCGCATTCTCAACGGCCTTGGGCCGTCGCAGTACGACGCGCAGCTTGAGACCACGACGGTCGGCAAGCTGGTTGCCGATGGCATGTTGGACGAGGAGACGGCGCAGGGCATGTCTCACGACAAGGCGGCGTACCTGTTCGACACCGCCGGCAACAGTGCCGACGGTGAGGGTGTAACCGCCGTGCTGGTTGAGGCCGACCTGGGCTAACGCCCAGGTTTGCTTTGCCTGCCTAGGGTGAGTGAATGAATGAAGTCAGTCAAGAGTGACTGAACTCAAGAGTGAATGAATGAATGAAGTGGTGGTGGTAATGAATGTGTGGGCTAGTGCTTGCAACCCTTGCACCGTATGGTATGCTACACCTGCGCCGCATAGTGCGGCGCAAAGGACAACAACATGCACGACCCTCAACCAATGGCAACGGTGCCACCCTTTATCGCCAACAGCGACGACTACGACAACTTGTTTCAGCACATTGTCGCTTGCTGCCAAAAGCACAGCGACGCCCTTACGTTTCTTGTCAGGTATACTGGCGACCAAGCTTGTGGCGTAACCGTGTGGCTCAACGACGGCTGGCAAGCAAGCACATACGCCGACTTCATCGACGCCCTGCGGTGGCTGCCCAACGCGCTGCCCGACGGCGACCTTGTAGTCAACTTGTTTGCCCCCAAGGGGCACCCGGTTTTCAAGCTGTGGCACGACTAACCTCAAGCCACCCCTAGCGGGGTGGCTTTTTCAGTGCCTGACAATCTACTGAATGAATGAACTCAAGGGTGATTGAAGTCAAGAGTGACTGAGTGATTGAATGAATGAAGTGGTGGTGGTAATGAATGTGTGGGCTAGTGCTTGCAACCCTTGCACCGTATAGTATGCTACACCTGCGCCGCATAGTGCGGTGCAAAGGACAACAACATGCACGACCCTCAACCAATGGCAACGGTGCCACCCTTTGTCGCCAACTGCGACGGCTACGACAACTTGCTTCAGCACATTGTCGCTTGCTGCCAAAAGCACAGCGACAGTTTCACGTGGTACATCAGGTATACTGGCGACGAAGCCGGGGAACTGCGAGCCAACGGTGTAACCGTGTGGCTCAACGACGGCTGGCAAGCAAGCGTCTATGCCGACTTCATCGCCGCCCTGCGTGCGCTGCCCGACGTTGGTCGCTGCCCGTGCATGGCTAGCCACGCGCTGCCCGACGGCGACCTTGTAATCAACTTGTTTGCCCCTAAAGGGCACCCGGTTTTCAAGCTGTGGTACTACTAGCCACGGCTTGTGCCGTTAGGTGCACTGGCTCATGAGTTCAGTTATGCGCACATGAATGCTAGAATGAATTCAGTTCAGTTATGCGCACATGAATGCTAGAATGAATTCAGTTCAGTTACACGCTGACTGAGTGACTGACTGAACTCAACGGTGAATGAACTCAGGTAGAACATATCTATTTGAATGAACTCAGGCAGATATGTTCTAACTGAATGAGTGAACTCAGTGTGACTAAGTCATATGAACCTCACCGTGTCACTCTGGAATGAAGTCATGACATCAAGAGTGAGTGAATGAATGATTGAAAGAGTGACTGAGTGATTGAATGAATGAAGTGGTGGTGGTAATGAATGTGTTGGCTAGTGTTTGCAACCCTTGCACCGTATAGTATGCTACACCTGCGCCGCATGGTGCGGCGCAAAGGACAACGAAACAATGCAGAAGCCGATCCCCACCTTTACGTACAACGCTAGCAAGGAGTACGCTAACTTCTTTCGTGCCGTCATCGAGTGCTGCCATGCACATGTTGACGTATTTAACTATGTGCTGTCGATGCATGCCGACGAGACTGCCGACGGCGATGGCACGGCAGACGGCGTTAGCGTGTACTTGACGCACGGCTGGCATACTGCCGACAGCTACGCTGCCTTCGTCGCTGCTTTGCGGCAGTTGCCGGACGAGTTGCCTGACGGTTACTTGTCCGTCAACATATTCCCGCAAGGCGGCGAGCCTATGCTAAAGTTGTGGTTCGACTAGGCGGCCATGCCGCCATGTGCAGCAATGTTTCATTCAGTCATGAGTGAATGAAAGAATGAATGATAGAGTGACTGAAAGAAAGAATGAATGAAAGAAGTCAGCACCTCATAGTCATAGTGACTGACTGAATTCAAGCAGATATAATCTACTGAGCTTCAGTAGACTGCATCATTCAGTTCTGCATTGATAGAGTGAATTGCTGTTGAGACTGAGCATTCAGTTATGCTGACTTGAATTTGAGGGATGAATTTCATTCATTCAGTTATTCAGTTCTGTTTTTCAGTTCTGTTATTCATAAAAGGGTTGAATGAACGCCGGGCTGCCATCCTGGCAGCCCTGCCATCCTGGCAGCCTCCCCTCCCCTGCCAGCCTGTCATGCCAGCCTGTCATGCCAGCCTGTCATGCCAGCCTGTCATGCTAGCCTGTCATGCCGTCATGCCGTGCGTGGCATGGTATTTGCTATGTGGTCGCAAATACCTGTAATATAAGGACTTGCAACAATCGCAAAAAAAAGTCGGCCGTCATGCCGTGCGTGGCATGGTATTTGCTAGCGCATGGCACATTGGCAGTGTGGCTAGCGTAACAAACAGCCATCCGCAAGTGCTTGTCGTGCAAAGACTTGCGCGCATGGCCCAAAACGTTACCATGTCGTAACAGTAAGGCCGACCAGCCATGCGATGCACTATAGTGCAGCGAAAATATTTATTGGCCGTAACCCGTTGCGATATAAGGGCTTGCGACAATCGCAAAAAAAAAGCAGGCCGTCATGCCGTGCGTGGCATGGTATTTGCTAAGGTGGGGTCGTCGGACAACAGCCCCTGCCACGTGCACGGGCTACCCGCGCATGGTGCGCGGGTCGTCCGGCAAGCACAGTATGGCAACGCAACGTAACAACCCGTCCCCTGCCACGGTCCCTGCCGTGCCCCCTGCCGCCGCCAAGGCGGCCCCTGCCACGGTCCCTGCCGTGCCCCCTGCCGTGGCGACTGCCGCCGCCGCCGTTACGGTACCCGCCGGCGACGTTGGCGTCGCCCTTGCTGCTGGCGTCGTTGCCGTCGTGCACGGCGTCGCCTTTGTGGTGCCGGTCGCAGGCAACTACCGGGCGCCGCGTGGCGCCAACGTTGGCTGGCCGACCGTGCCTGCCGGTAGTAGCGTCCACGCCTGCGCCGCCGTGCAACTGGCGACGGCAACCGCCGCCGCCAGCGACGCTACTATCGTCGTGCATAACGTCCCCGCCAAACCGGGTTGTAGCACACCCGGCGCACGTGCGGGGCACTATATTGCGCGCCCGTATACGGGCGCACAACGTTGGTCGTTGCACCCTACCGCCCCTAAGGCGTAGCCCTTAGGGTGGGGGCGGGGGCGGTCCCCCGCCCCCCACCTGGCAAATAGTACGACACGACCGGACGCCCAACCGCGCCACCTACCTCATCCAGAATATGCTTTCAAAAGTTGATCTACCTTTGACCATAGTAAAGATCACATCCAGTCAGCCAGCCAACTAGTCAGCCTCTCAGCCCCTCAGCCCCTCAGCTCCTCAGCTTCTCATCCTTACTAGCCTCACTGATCTGGGTTCCACGGTACTGATAGACTCAGCCCGACTCAGCCCGACCCCGCTTTCACGCTATGGGTTATCGCTCTTTACCTGTCACCCCGCTTTCACGCTATGAGTCATGGCCATCACTTGCCTAGAATCTTGTAGTACTAGGTATGCATCCTAGTGGCGTAGTCTACTATCTGTACGGTGGCCCCCAGGACGGTGGGTCATTCATCTTGGAGGACGAACTCACGGAAATCTCGGTTCCTTCAAGTTGTGGTAAGTATCACAAGTACAAGGTATATGTACATGATGGCGCGTACTATGGAAGGTATTGTGGATTGCACTACCTAGAGGATTATCTGTAGTCAGATAATCATCAATCAGTAAGGTATTGCAAATGAAGATTATCGTACTCAATGGGCCACCCCATAGCGGTAAAGACACTATCGGCACCATGCTTGCCCGGTGCAGTGATGGTGTGTATCTGTTCAAGTTTGCCAATGCGCTCAAAATAATGACTCACAGAGCGCTTGGTTTGGATGGTTACTATCCGGACTTCTTCGAAGAATCCAAAGATAGCGTGCTGCCGGCTTTTCATAGCGTCACCCCTCGTGAAGCGTACATTGCTATGTCTGAGGGTTTCGCCAAGCCGTTGTTCGGGCAAGGGTATTTTGGTAAGCGTCTCGCTGATGAGATCAAACAATGCTTGCTGCGCTGTCATTCAATCGGCACGCCGATGCAGTACGCTGTAGTGACTGATGGTGGGTTCAAGCATGAGGTCAAAGAATTAGCTGACGAGTTTGGTAATGAGAATATGCTACTGTGTCATATCTTTAAGGCAGGCTGCTCGTTCACTGGTGACAGCCGCCGCTACGTAAGATGCAGTGGCATCAAGAAGATCGACATCGACAATGGACAGAGCATCAAAGCCCTTAGAGAAAGCCTCGCGCAAGCATTGGGCTCAGTACAGAGTTTCAAAGGTCTTGCAGAAAGAGTCCGATCCGGCGGCTAGGATTGCGAGTCAGGTATTACGTCTGCGTGCTTTCATTCCGAAGAGGCTGAATCAATATCTCAAGGGCGTTGACCTGAGGCTAACAGGCAACGGCTTCTTGCAGCTTGAATACGCGCTGCATCTTTTCACGAGAGAGTGCTCCGACTACTACAAGCACACTGAAGTGATTGATGCAGTACGCACTTTGCTCAACCGTACTCGTCAGCTTGTGAAGAGCAGCAGGATGTTTAAGATCAGAGAGTCTTACATCGAGGTGCTGCCTGGGTCAGAGGAGCTTGTACTCAATCTGAAGCAGGCGCGGGCTGGGCTGAAGGCGTGCACCGAAATACGGGACATTGGCTGGATAGGCGGTGACGTGATTAAACACGTTATTGAGCAGTTTAAGAGGCTCGTGCGCGCCTGTCACCGCATCGAGGACGCAAACCTCGATCTTAGCCAAGATAGGGCTAACTCAGGTATAGTATGATTAGCCTACCTGTGTGCAAAGACTACGAGATAGGCCGAATCTCACAACCGCAACTTGGGGCCAGTAGCACATGATTACCGTCACGACGTTTGCGATTGGGAACAGGTACATCAAAGAGCTTCCCGGTTGGGTAAAGTCCATCAAGCAGCATTCCAAGCCTGTGATGATGATCGTCGGTCTTGCAAAGCCGGGCGAGTCAGTCATCGACGTTTACGTCCAGCGAAGCGACTCGGACAAGGTTGCTCACATCTATGAGTTTCGTCCTCCGGTTAACGGCAAGCTGCTGACTAACTGGAACAACATCGGCTTCCTAAAGCCGTGTTGGATCAGCGCAGTGCTTGATTCCGACTACTGCACCGACACAGTGCTTTGGACTGACGTTGACTCAAGAACCCGTGGCGATCTGAACCTCGTAGTACACGATCTTGACGACTGCGACCTAGGCTTGGTGTACAACGTCAATCACTGGATGGCTGGCACCATTGCTGCCCGTCGCACGCCTGAGAACTACGAGTGGTTCAAAGACTGGGGTACGGCTTGCATCAAGAAGATGAAGCCTGTCCAAACCAACTGGCACAATAACGACCAGACTGTGATGCAGAACATGATTGCGAAGCTGCAAGCTCCGCCAATCATCGACCTTGGAGTCAAATGGGCTTCCTTGCCGCCCGCTCTTGTTGGCGATAAGAAGAACCCTGTGCTGGTAGCGCCATCTGATGAGAACGCTATTGTTTGGCACTGGCAGGCTTCAAGAGGCGAAGTGCACGGTTGGAATTGGCCTCCTGAAGAGCGCTACAGGAAAGTTTGAATAAGACCATCTAGCAGTATAGGTCATGCATGACCAACCCTCCACTTGGCGTTGACGGCTTCTATATCATCCACTTCAAGAATGGCAATAGCGTTGTTGTTATCAAGAATGGTGATTCCTTCGTTAGTGGCAACCTCGAATCGTTCGATTCCGATATCCCGGAGTCGATTGTGAGAATCAATAACGATGAGGTTACAATGATTGAGCAAATTGGTAGGGCACATTACGAAGCGCTCCGCGAGGCGGCTACGATGCATCGCAAGATGCGTGAGCTTCAAACGGTTGTCAACTTCAAGCAGATGTATGCCCATGCTTCTAACATGGGCATTGTTAGCGGCAATCAAACGCCCGCTCCAATCCAGGCGTCAGCGCCCCCGCAAGCCAAGAGGGCCGAAGAGCCATTCATGACTAACATTCGTCCTGCTGCTGTTGGCAGCAAGACGATGGATGGTAAAATCATTAACCTGCCGCTGAGGAAATGATTTCGATCGAAACAACGACGGCCTTCATCAGTCAGATATCTGCGCAGGCGAAGGAAAACCCTCACGTCTTGCAGATCGTTTCTGACTTTGCTAGGGCAGAGCCGAACGTTGTCGCTCTGATCGCAACTGCACTGGCGAACTCGGATGTCTTCGACAACCCTGTTTCGTCAGCCGTCTTCGCTCTTGCCATCTATGAGAGGCTCCGTATCAGCCAAGAGCAGGCAGACCAACTCAAGGGGCAAATGAAGTGAGGCTGAACCGTAAAGAGAAGGACGCGCTCGGCCTTAATGCCGTTCGCAAGTGCAACAAAGACTGCTACTTCTTCAAGAATGGCGGTACTGGCTGCACGTACTACGAACAGCAGAAGGTGGTGTTTGGTGAATCGTGTCTGCACGACATGATGCACCTGAAGAACTACGCCGACGCTTTTGCGACCGGCGACCTTGACTTTGTCAAGAAGGACGCCTCTGAAGTCACCGCGATGTTGATCATGCAAATCAGGCGTATGCTTGAGCAGGTCAACATCGAGGGTGTGACGATCGAAGAGCCGATGCTCGACGCCAAAGGCCAGCCCATTTGGATTCCTGATCCCAACTGGCGTCCTGAGCACGGTACGAGGCGTGATATGGTGGTCGCCATGCGTAAGAGCGACCATCCTCTGATTCAGCGCTGCATCCAGCTTGCGCGGTCAGTTGGAATCAATCTCGGCGACTTTAAGCTCACTCCCAAGAGTGCTGATGAGAAGCGCAGCGTAAGTGGTCACATCATTGTCGAGAACCCTGCTACCATTGAGCAGGTTATGGCCGATAGAAAGAAGATCGAGGACAAGTTCCTCGATGCTGTTAACGCCGGTACGCAGATGACTCTTAACGATCCTGTGTACCAAGAGCTGTTGAAGAGCGGCGAGATAGTCAACTAGCATCTATTCATTTGATGTCATACTCATACTAATGGGTGATGACGTCAAACGATATCCCGACTAGCACGTTTGCTAGCATCACGCACATTGCGCGTGAAACTGGTATCACGAAAGAAGTAGTTGAGGAGATCCTCAACTGCTATGCTAGGATGATCAAGAACGCGCTGCGCAATGAGCTGCCGTTCGTTCTTAGAGGCATCGGCAAGATCTATTTTCGGTATACACGTAGACCGTATATCTCTGATAAGAGTAGCAGCGACAAAAGCATCCAGGCTGAGCGCGTGCATCGCGAAGTCACATTCGCACCGCTGGATGAGATGAAGGGCGAGTTCAACGGCTGGGTGCACAACATGGGCATTGAGAACAACCACTCAAGAACCCTGTTGAAGCTGAAGATCCGACCTGATGAGCTGAGCAAGCTTATCAAGAAGCGGACGTTGGACGACCAGCGTTCTCTGGGCTTTAGGTCTGAGCTGCTCTTCGATGAGCTTCCCGATGCTGAGAAGTCGGTAGCTGGAGAACTTGGCAAGTCGCCATCAATCGAAGAGATTGCTATCAGAATTGGCAAGATTCTACGCGATGACTGAGCCACACATCAACTGTCATTGGGAGAACTGCTCTAAGCGGGCAACTATTCAGCTCTTTAGCTCAGATGAAAAACAGCAGGCTTGGCTCTGCTCTGAGCACCGCCGAGCTGCTATGGTTAACCTTGAGCAGTACAATGCATTCTTTGCGCCGAAGACTAAAAAGATGCAGGGCGCTAGACCAGGCGCACCGCCGCCGATGGCCCAGATAACACCATCGGCACGCCCAGGTCAGCTAGATAGCAACCAAACGTGGGAGCAGAAGGCTGCACGGCAAGCGGACGCTGCTGCAAAGCCTGTCGAACAGCCAAAGCCTGAGCCGCCAAAGCAACCAGCGCAGCCAAAGCGCATCAGCCACATCCCGACACAGCCTAAGAAGGTATGAGAGTACGGCTTGGAAAGAATGTCACGGGCAACTTCCGCAAGACGGTTGAACGTGAAATCATGAAGTTCAGAGGCGATCACTACCTCTGGCACAAGCATATCACCGGCATCAACTTGAACCCGCACCAAGTCCATTGGATGAATGAGATGGACGAGAAGGGTGATAGCCACATGCTGATTGGAAGCCGCCGTATTCGTAAGTCGTTCACAGTTTCGGCTTACTTTCTTGAGGAGGCAATGTGCCTGCCATACAGCGAAGTCAACGTTCATAGCCCTGCCATTGAGCAGAGCAAGCGCAACCTGCGCTACATGAACGATATGGTGATGAATTCAGAGATTGCCCTCGCATACCTTGATGAACGCCTCGGCGACGGTATCGGCAAGGAGCACATCGAATTCATGAATCGAAGCCTGATTCAAGCCAAAGGTCAGGCGTCATCAGTTGACGGTCTGGGCGCAACGCACCAATGGCTTGAAGAGTTCGATGATATAGATTGGGAGTCGTTCCTAACCCGCATCTACCCGACTGGCTCGCAAATCAAAGATCAGCATGATTATGGATGCCATAGTGCCTGCCTGCGCGTTATCACGGGCACAATCAAAGGCATCGGCAACATCTACAAGATTGAGCACCCAGAGGAAATCAACGGTAGCGTCAAGCTGAGGTTCAATGTGCTGCCCAAGTTCAACGCTTGGCATGGCGTTGCAATGGGCATCATTCCTGAGAACGACATCAAGTTGTTCCAGGCAATGTCAACGCCGCACCAGTTCGCAAGAACCTACTTGGTGCTGTACGTTGAATCAAGCTCGTTTTACCCCGATAGATGGCTGCGTAACTGCGCCGACAACGAGTACACTCCGATCGATATAGTTCTCGATCCGAAGATCACATACCAGGCAAGAGGTGATGTGACCATTGGCATCGACTGCGCTGGCGCAGGTTCCGGAGAGGATGCGTCGTCATGGTCTGTTACGTTCACAGAGAAAATTAACAATCAGGTGTTTTGGCTCCACTCACAAGAGTGGGGTGCTAATTCGCGTCCTGAGACCATTATCACCGATTTGGTGAGGTTGATTGCATTTTTCAGACCAGTTGGCGGGTTTGGCGACGCCTTCGACACCGCATTTTTGTATGATCTCAATCGAGCGCTGCACGATAACGGTCTGACTAGGATCGATGTACGTAGGTATGAGAATAAGCAAGGCAAAGACGGCTGGGATGATTGGTACATAAAGCCGCTGCGCTTCACAGGCCCGCAAAAGCACTTGATGCATGAGAGAATGCAGAAGTACGTGTATGGGTGCATGTTTCGCTACCCGGCGATTGTCGATGATGACAGCCGCTACACGATTGTGCAGAAGATGTTAAGCCAGTTCGGCAATATCAAAGCTGAACGAATTCCTGGCGGCTACAACAAGTATTCGATGCTCAACAACAAGTTGGGCGATGACGTTGTCGATAGTTGTATTGCATCAGTCTGGGCTCAAGAAGAGATTCAAGGTATCATACTACCGGCGGGCGGTTGGGTGCCTCAAATGGGTATCGCCGACCGCAAGTCGTTCGAGAAGCTTGGTCCCAAGTTCTTGTACGACTCTAGAAAGTACAACAAACCAGATTCGCTGAAGGGAATCTACGACTTGCTGAAAGACTAAAATGACCAAGCTCACGAAAACAAATAAGGTGCTTGTCGAAGATCCCAAGGGTAATCCTTTGATCGTTGATAAAGACGCTCCTGTGCAAGAGGTGTGGGTCAATTCTGGGGGATCGTTCAACACGACCCCACTGATGATCAACGTCGGTTTGCAGCCGTTCAAGCTGCCTGAAGCCAACCGTCAGCAGCTTCTAGATGAGGCATACCGTCTTTGGAAGTTCGACCCGCTTGGCGGCAACATCATCCACACAAGTTCGTACTTTACCCTTGGTCGCGGACTCATCTTTGAGTTCGATGATAAAGTGGCTCAGTACTACGCAGTTAAGTTCTTCAAAAAGAACAAGCTTGAAGTGAGGCTGCGTTCTGCATCAGATGAATTGAGTGCATTCGGCGAAGTCTACATGTGGCTGAGGCCGAAGAAGGCTGAGACCAAGATCGGAAACCGTGTTATCTGGCGACCGGGTGACACTCAAGTCACTTTCATCCCGCCACAGAACATCAGTAACATTGAGACTGCTGAAGAGGACGTTGGTGACATCTACAACTACATTTTTGAGTACTCCGAGGGTGACTATAAACAGCGCACCCGCACAATCCCGGATATCTCGAAGTATGACTACGAAAGCGATGCCGATGAAACCGGCTGCGTCGTTCAAATTAAGCTGAATTCGGGCAATATGGACGTTTTCGGCCAATCTGACTTGATTCCCATCAAAGAGTGGTTGGACAACTACCAAGAGTTCCTGCGCGACGGCGTTGTCATCAACAAGCTGTATCGTTCACCGTGCTTTGACATCAGTATCAAGGACGGTACGCCAGATGAAGTGTCGGCAGCCATTTCGCGCTACCGTGGGTGGTCGATTGGCTCGAATCCTGTCCACAATGACCGCGAGGAGTGGAAGATTCTTGAGTTCAAGGGGCCGGCGTCGCATAACGAAGAGGCTCGTCGTGCCATCTTGCTGATTATTGCCGCTGGCGTCAATTTCGCAGAGTTCATGCTTGCTGACGGCAGCAATAGCAACCTTGCGACATCGAAGACGCAGCAATTGCCTGTCATCAAGAAGTTTGAAGACCGGCAAGACCTGTGGGCGCACTATATGATGATGGTCTTCCAGTTTGTACTGACCGTCAAGTCAAAGTATGGCATCAACTCTGGTTTGACCATTGAAACCGACGACGAAGGGGATGCAAAGCCCTTCACTGGCAGAGTTGAGTTCCCCACCATCTCGCAGGACAAGGATCTTGAGGTTGCGCAAACCAACAAGCTCGGACTCGAAGGCGGCTACTTGTCGCCGCGCACTGCTGCTGCTAGATTGAACTTGAACTACGATCGTCAGCTCGATGAGATGGATCGTGACATTCAGAAGCAGTCAGAGATCATGCAAAAGAAGGTCGATGTCGGTATGGTGCTCGATCCCACCGAACCTACGCCAGATGAGGCATCGAAGTCTGAAACTGCGCTTGCAAACGCTGCTACAGCGGCGAGCGAGCGTGAATCAAGAGCTGGCGACGTTGAAATACGCCCTCGGCGCGATAGAAGCCGTGAAACAGGCGGGAGTCGTTCCAGTTGATGTTTAGAATTGGCGGTAAGCTATACCGCGAGCACTACATGTGCTTTCACTTCCATCGGGAGAATATCTACTCAGCTTGGCAGTTGATCGGAATGTACTCGGCCTATCACAAGGATGCTAGGTCGAGATACATCTTCGATTATAAGTATTTCGAGAAGCACTTCAATAAAGAGTGCGAAAAAGCTGGCGATCTGTGCGGAACAGAAGATTTCTTGCTGAGTTGGCGTCAGAAGCATATTGAGCTGAATAGCGTCATTTCGAAGACTGTGAAAATCTGCAATGGCTTTATGACTCCTAATTCCAATCTTCAAGAAATGTGCAATCAGTATCTGGGAACGAGGGATCCTGTGAAGATGGCGAAAGTGGCCATCATGCTTAGGAGTCCAGGAAGATTCTATCCGATTGTTTTTGATAATAGGATTTACCGCGATGAGCGCGAACACCTAAAGAACGCGAACGAGATATGAGTTCAACAGAGCAGAATATCGGTTTCGAGCTTCTTTCGCACAATGTCAGTGAGATCACTGACAAAGATGTGTGGAAGACGTCTGATGGTGTTATTGCGCTCAACGATGACGTTGTCCAAGAGATGACTAAGGACGACGAGAATCCATTCTTTGTTGAGTTTGTCGGCCTCTATGAAGGCTTGAGCAACAACGATAGAATCTACACCGCACCGGCTGTCAAGTCGTGCGTTGACGCCATGGTAGGCGTGAACATGTACAAGGGCCATGAAGAGCCTGGTACGCAGAGCTGGAAGTACCGCGAACCTGTCGGTAGAATCATCGCTGCTAGAGAGCAGGTAATTGACGTCGAAGGCAAGAAAGTACTCGCCGCCATTGGAAAGGCTTACATCTCTAATGCAGATGGCAAGCTGCGTAATGACATCAAGAAGAAGATGGCTGGTAGCGTTTCAATCCTTGGCACTGCCAGGATGACTAGAACGGGTACTGAGACTACCCGAAACGTTACCCATCTTGTGAAGCCTTTGAAGAGTGTGGATTTCTGCAATCCGGGTGCAGGCGGTCTAGTTCACGCTGGAGTGACAGCTATTGTATCTGAGATGGTAGTTACCACAATTGGAACTGAAACCATAACTGAGGACACGATGACTAAGAAGCTCACCAAGGAAGAGCTGCTCGCCGAATACAAGACCGAAATTATGGCTCTTGTTGGTGAGCAGTCGGCGACTGAGATTCAGGAGATCGCGAATTCGACTCGTGAACTGGTGCGGGAGCGCGAAAAGTTCAAGGATGAGAAGGCGGCGATGGCTGCTGAGGTCGCTGAGATGCAGGCTGCTGTTCAGTCCGCTAAGGACGAGTCAACTTCATGGCAGAGGCGTTTCGAAGACGAGCGTAACGCTCGAATCGAAGGCGACCTGAAGGTTTACATGGCCGAGCAGGTTGTTGAGATGAAGGCCAAGCCCGGCAATGACGCCAAACTGGTTGATGTCGCTATGAAGCGCGTCACTATTAAGGTTGTCGAGGGCGACCTGGAGAAGAGCAAGGCGGCTTTGAGTGACGGCATGGGTGCCGCTTACGCCGAGATCGCCGAACTGGCTGAGATGGTCGGTGGCGAGCGCGCCACTGCCGCTCGTCGCACACACACCGATAACCCGCCCGCTCGTAAGGGTGGCGCGAAGCTTGATACCATTTTGGCTTCAAGCATCGTTGATGCACGCGCCAAGCGTGCTGGCAACTGATCACAGTAGGAGAAACATCAAATGGCTAAGAACTTTCGTCAGCAGGGTAACTCGATCACGATCAGTGGCGTGACGAGTGGTACAATCGTGGGCGGTAGCCTCTACCGTCGCACGGGTAGCGCGGCGACCGGCAGAGCCTGGATCGGTGTTGTCGAGGATGACATCACTGGTTCAACGGTCCAACTGACTACGCTGGACGGTCGTCCGATTCAGATCGGCGACGGCGTTGCAGCTGAGTCACAGACGGGCACCGGCAAGGGTGACATGACCATCGCGGGCGTGTTTACCTTCCGCCTGCCTGCTTCCGGTACGCTTGTCGTTGATGGCGACCCGCTTTGGGCGCAGTTCACGAGCAACGTGGCCTCGGGCGTCACCGATAACGTCATCGGCGATGTTTGGATGGGTGCCATCAGTGGCGCTCTTGTCGGGTTCGCGGTTGGCGGTAACTACACGGCCACCACGGTCCCCTTCACTGGAATGAACGTGGTTGACGTCAAGCTCACCGGCTTGCCGCTGCACGGTCTGGCTGCGATCGCCCCCGCGACGCTGGCGTGATCTAACAAAAGAGGACAACTCAGATGGGCAAGCTTTTCAAGGATAATGTCAACTTCCGCAATGGCCAGATGGTCATTGAGGAAGATGGTCAGGTGCAGGAAATCATCGCGACTTCCGACACCAAGCAGTTCTTCACGACTGCGGTCAATGAGTTCTTCATGCAGAACGATAACTCTGCCGACATCGGTTGGCAGGACATCTTCCGCGTGATCCCTGGCCGTGGTCATGGTGAACTGTTCCCCTTCCGCCCCTCACAGGTGGTGACGCAGCTTTCAGGCGCTAACGAGCCGGCTACGTTCAACGCCGCTGAGGATGCGGCCTCGGCTGGTGCTTACGGCATCATGTTCACCGAGGTTGGTGAGAACGGCGAGATCAAGTTCAACCGAGTCACGTCGGCTGAGAAGTACGTTCGTCACGTCAAGTACGGCGCTGCTATCGGCTACTCGAACGAGTGGTTCACCGATGGCCAGATGGGCCTGATCGAGATGGTGACGGAGGACTTCCGTTCGGCTGCGAATGACAAGATGGCCGCCATTCACTATGGCGCTATCTTGGCGTCGGTCAGCTCTGGCCTCAGTGGCACGACTAGCTTCAGCGGCACGGGTACGTCAAACGTGGCGAAGATGATCAACACGTTGAATGAAGCTTCAACGACCATGCGCCGCAACCGTCACCGTCCTGACGTCCTGCTGGTCCCGCCGGAGTGTGAGCCTCTCGCCAAGCTGGCCATGACCACGCCGGGCGACTTTGGTGTCGGTAGCGCTGCGCGCAACGAGGTGACTGGCCGCATGAGGCTGATCGTGACGGAGTACATCCCGTCTGGCACGGCCTACATGATCGAGTCCAAGAAGCGCCTCATCAGCACGAACCGCTTGCCGCTGAGCCTGGGTAACTTCCAGGATCTGCTGCATGATGCGGAGGTGATGGTTGGCAAGTTCCGTCGTGGCGTCCTCGTCGGTGAGGCTGCTGTGATCAGGGGCTTGTCGAGCATCCCGACGACCGTTGTGTCGGTGAGCGATTTCTGATACCGTAGTTAGAAGAGCCAGCCCTGCCGTCAAACCACACACGGCGGGGCTGGTTTGTTTTCGTAGCTTCATTATGAAGTGCTTCTAATAGCTATGCTTGAATGGTAGTCACTATCAGTAAAAGCTAGAACGAAAATGACTCATAACAAAATCAAGATTCTGTTCATGTCCGATTGGGGTGACACCGGCTTTGGTACTGTCGGTCGTGAGCTTTGCGCTAGGCTCGCTTCGATGGACACTTTCGAGGTGCACTATCTTGGGTGGCACGCCAACCCAAATCACCTTGAGCAAGCCCGCTCGATGGGCATTCATCTGCACACAACGCAGTTTTGGACTGGCGAGGACCAGTTCGGCAAGAATAGCTTCAATGCTATCATTGACAATGTCAAGCCAAAGGTGGTTCTGACGCTTGGCGACCCGTGGATGACTGACCATGTGGCTGTTTGCAGGGCGCGTGATAGCTTCATGTGGCTTGCTTACGTGCCGATTGACCGTGACGTTATCTCAATCCCGTGGCAATCATCATTGCGCAAGCCGGACTGCCTTGTGACCTTCAGCAAGTTCGGTCAAGAAATTGTCGAACAGCAAGTGCCGTTCCGTGCGCCGCGACTGATTTTGCATGGTGTTGACAAGGTGACCTTCCGCCCATGGTATCCGGAAGGCACAAATGAGAATACTGATCACGATGAGCTGATGACTAAGCGTAAAGGCATGACTCTCGGCAAGGAGTTTGCCGATAAGTTCATCGTCGGCTTCGTTGGTCGAAATCAGGTCCGTAAGGGCATTCCCCGTGTTGCAAAGGCTTTCAAGGCGTTCAACTGCAAGACTTGGGTCGAACGCCAAGAGGTCAACATTAGCGACCCCAAGACGGGTGAAATCGCGCAAACGATGACGGCAAATGAGTTCTGCCGCGATAAGCAGTGCTTCCGCTGCGATGTGTGCCCGGCGTTCCAGCAGCGCGAAGAGACTGAGAAGTCAATCATCTATCTGCACACGACACGCGGCGATGGTGCCGATGTGCACGATAGACCCGGCATTGGCTGGAGAATCGATGAGATCTTCTATCGTCTCGATCTGAACGGTCGCGTTGCCATCACGCCTGGTTACAAGGCTCTGCACGGTTTGCCTCGCGCAGCGCTCGCTCAGATCATGAACTGCTTCGATGTCCACTGCTTCTTGTCGCACAGCGAAGGCTTTGGACTGCCGATTGTAGAAACGCTGTCGTGCGGCGTGCCGACTCTCGTCACCGACTACAGCTCGATGCCTGAACTTGTTTCTAAGGGTGGCGGCTCCACGGTTGCCGTCCGCGACTACGACATGTTCGTCACTTGGGAGAACGAGTGGGCGAACGCTGATATTGGTGATGCTGCTGATAAGATCAACAAGGTGTTTGTTGACAAAGAGTATGCGGCACAGATGAGGAAAGATGCAGCGGCGAACGATTACGCCCCGACTTGGGATGTAGTCGCCATCCAGTTTAAAGACCTGATTCTCGAAGCACTCAACAAGAGAGGCTGATATGCGCAAGTTTGTTCCACTCTTCATTCTCGCATTTGCTAGTTGCAGCACTGTCGATGCCGCCAAGACGACAGAGGCTGCTGCCCAGCTCAACACGATCTTCACCCAGCACTCTGGCAAGTGGCAGATGATCTTCATGGCTGGCAAGCCCAGCCCTGAGACGATTGCCATTGTGATGGCCGCTGCTGAAGAAGATCGCCGTCGCTTCAACGATCTGATGACTGTCTTCGTGCAGTATCTGAATACTGCTGGTGTGATCGATCCTGTCAAGTTCCAGCAGCAGGTGTTAGAACTGGCGCGTGAGATCAAAGATTTTACAAAGTGAGGTAAACGATGCCCCCTTCCTGGGATGATGCCATCAACGCTGCTAGGCAGGATAGCAGCTACGACCTTTCACAACTCACGCCTGAGCAGGCTGCAAAGATCTTCGAGAGCAAGATCGACAAAGATCGGATCGACAAACTGATTGTCGAGCTGAAGGATGCCATTGCAACCAATCAGGCAAACGCTGTTAAACTGGCGAACGTGATTGCAATCGTGCAAACCATCGTCGCAGTTGGGAAGATCATCGCATGAAAACACTTGGAATCTTCGCGCCCTTTTGGGACACGCTTCGTGAGCTTGCTGACAGCAAGCGAGCGATGATTTTTTTGCTCGGCCTTGTTGCTATCGCCAACGCCGATTCTGTCGGCTTTGAAGGCGTGCGCGCCGAGTGCCGTCTCGCTGCTGCTGTCTTTCTCGGTGCAGTTTGGATCATCAGCCAATCGCTCACCGATATTTGGGCACCGCCGGCTGTGAAGCCTCAAGAGCCCCCTAAGCCTGTTTAATGCTCATCAGCCGTATCAGCCGCTCTTTTGGCTAACGGCTGGTAGCACTAAAACAGCGAGAAACTGCTTTAGGCAGCAGATGAAGCTGGGTGATTCGGCGTTGCCGGTCACTCGGCTTCATCTATGTATAGATAATTGAGATATGGCCACCATCCCAACATTTCTCGTCGTTGGCAATCTTGAGGCCAGACGCCATTCATTATTCTAGTGAATCAGAAATGTACATGGGGCTTGCAATCTACCAGAAGTATCTTGAATTGATTGCTGACGCCGTGCCGACACTCTGATGGCTACAACAGTTCAAGTTCAGAAGCTTCGTCGTAAGATCCAAGACTTCTACAGCAAGCGTACCGGGCAGCCGCTTGGCCCGAGTGAGTATGCTTTTGCTGATGAGGAATTGTTCGACATCATCGACGATGCAGCAGCAGAGGCTACTGACGGCACCGCTAATGCAGAGTCGATGAATGCATTACAAGAGTCGTGGTGTATGCTCATCGCTCGCGCTGATGCTATTTTACAGATAGCGCAGGACGAGGCGCGTAGAATTAAGTGGCAAGCTAATCAAGAGATTGTCGATCCGTCGAACGTAGCGCAGAACTTGGTTGAGGTTGTCAAAGCCTTGCAGCAGCGCTATAGTGAAGCTAGGCAGCGCCAGCTTACTGCCAAGATTGAGGGCATCAGCGAGCGTAGCACGGGCGGTATGCTTAACTTCAACAGCACCGTCCAGCCGCACTACCAGCGCAACTTTGACAACTCGACCGTGCGCCGAAATACCAGCCCTGACCATAGGTACTGATGGCTAGGTATCGCACCTACCAGAATATCTACATCTCAGACTCGATCGATTTGCTTCGATCCGAGCTTGAGCGTGACGTTTTTCACGGTGCCTGGTCGCCTACGCGCATTCGCGTTTACGCAACCAGCGGCATTCTTGACACATTTACTGAGGAAGTCACCTACTTTCAGTCCGATTCGTGGATGGCTGTTTCCGGGGTTGTAGGAACTATAAGGTTGGGCGATTCCTTACTTGGTCAAGGGGGTCGAGTGAAGGTGGGTGACTCCTCGGTTTTGTACCCCTTTGATCTCATCAGCGGTTTGTACGCTAACAATCTGATCCGCGAGATTGCTCTGGGTACACCGTTGGCCAGCGGGCTTTACTATGTCGCCGGTAGCGATGTCACTGAGATCGCAGGCAACGCCATACTCATCAAGTTCGCCCTAACGCTAGATCGCAATGGCTAAAACTACATTCGGCTTTAGCAACATCAACGGCAGAGCCTTTGATATCAAGGTGCTTGAAACTCCGAATGGCTGGCCTGCGCACAGCACTCTCAAAAATCTCCGCGAGTACATCGTGGAAAAAATAAATGATGCTGGTCGAAACGCTAAGAAGCTGACAAAGACTCCTAACTGGTCGCCAAGACTCACAGGCAAATTGATCAATTCGATCGATTGGATCGAAGCGTCGGGGTCAGGCCGACAACGTATCCTTTCAGGTGCACTCACAGTTAGCGTGCCATACGGTCGCCGGCAAGAGTTTGAACACAAAACCAGGGGTCGTTACTTGGCTAGGGCGATTGAACGTGCTCAGAGACTGTTTGTTCGTCACTTGCGCGACAAGAATGTGATGGAAGACATCATCTTCGGTCGCAGAAAGCAAGCTAGCGGTGGCGGTGTAGTTGGCGGGCAGAGGTTCTAATGGATAGAGTCACTGACTACGCTTGCAAGAGCATGACCCGCTACCTTGGAGTGGCGGTATCGGGCCTCAATGATTCTAAGGTAGTCAGCACTGACTTCGACTGGGATAAAGCCCCTGCGCCTGGAACACTCGGCAATCAGCAAATCACTAGACCGCTGCCGTTTGCTGGCGTTGTCTTGGTTCGTGATGGCGACAAGCCGTTTAGCCAAGGCAATATTCTCTACGATCGAGAGATTCTTATTCATGTCGAGTTGTGTTGCCGATCGTACACCGATCTGGTGAACATGACTGCCAGTATGCGGCAGTCGTTGCGTTCGGCTGTTAACACAGCCACCTCAGGCATCGGAGTGCCACTCTACGACTACGCGGCAGTGAGCGGTGCGTACTACGCCAACGTTGGTACGATGCAAATTGACATCGGCAATTCTGAGTTCTTTGGTTCTGAGAATACGAAAGATCAAGGAAATCGCAAGTATCTTTCTATCACACCTATTGAAATGACCGCTTTCAAAGATGTCACTGCCACATTGCTCGAAAATATGGGACGAGTCAATCTAACTGATTCCTAGATGCGGTGTATAAAGCTGTGTAGTAGAAACTGAGGATTAAATGCCACGCAACCCCAACGGACCTGAAGGTTTCATCACTACCTTCAAAGACCTCGGCTCTTTCATTGCCATCTACGATGAGCTGTTGACAGGCCAAGGCGGAGTTCGCACGAAGCTCGTGTCAGCTGTTGAGCAGCAAGACTACGACTTCGACACCGTTAAGTCGCTTTCGACGTTCATCAATAACATGACGTCGGCGTCGAATAACCTCGACACTGCGATCACTAACCTTCTTTCAGCTACCAGTAACTACCTGACGACGGTTACTGGTCCTGACATTTCTTCGGCATCCACAACTGCATCAGGCGTTCTTGCCGATCTGGTCACTGTCATGCGCGGCGCTACGACTGGCGCTGGACCTTCAGGCATTTTCGTACTGCTCAGCGGCCATTTCCATACCTTCTTTCTCGAAGAGTATAACGTTGGCCTCCCAGCCACGAGTGGCTCGGTGCTGCTCACTGAGAGTGAATCGATGGATCTCATCTCAGGCACACAGCCTGCGATCCGTCGTATGATCTCTGACGCCTACGCGGACTGAAAGTTGTATATCTCACTGTAACCACAAAACGATCACGATTGCAGCCATGAAAGCTGCAATCAGTCAGGAGAACTAAGATGGCAGGCATTCACGGCAAAAACGCCTCGATCAGAGTCTCGACGACCGAGACTTTGATCTCTGGCGTCGAAATGGTTCCTAGCGGCAGAGTCTTCCAAGTTGCTGATGGTTCGCGTAACTGGCGATACGATCGCGAGAACACGCTCATCCAGTTCACGACTGGTCTGAACCAGGGTACTCCAGCGCTTGCGAACGACTCTAACGGTGTTGACATCAACACGCAGACGCGCCTCGTCAACTACGCTGGCGGCGCTATCCACCTTGGCCAATACCCGTCAGTGCTTTCGGGTGTCTACGCTATGGCAACGTCGATGACGTTGACGACTATTGCCAATCTCGTCGGTGACAACCGCAACTTCACGGCCACGATCAGCTCCGACACCGTTGACTCAACAGTCATGGGCGAAGCGTGGAAAAGCTTCGAGGATGGCTTGCTGGGCTTCGAGGGTTCGTTGGAAGGCTTGGTGCTGGATAATTTCTGGTATAAGCAGGCAGTTCAGACGCTGTCCGGCCTCGCGCCGCGCATCGTCCTGCGCTTCCAGGTTGACCCGAAGCATGTCAACACGTACTACCAGGGTACGGTGGTGTTCCCGTCCTTCGAAATCACGGGCGGCTACGATGCGCTGATTGAGCGCTCGGTTGACTTCCAGGGTCGTGGCCCGCTGGACTTGATCGAGAACAACGTGCCGTTCTTTAAGATCCATGCCACGAGCTGAGAAGTGAAGAATCCCTAGCGTTTGGCCACGCTAGGGATTTTTTGTTTTCAAGTTTTAAATAGTCAGTATTCAAATCGAAATGGGCAAGCTCATCTCAAAGTCCGAGATCTTTAGTAAGAAGGGTCTCGATCCACGTACTGTCTTCGTTTCTGAATGGGGCGGCGACGTTCTCTATCGTCCAATGTCGATGGTTGAGCGTCGTGAGATTCGTAAGAAGTGCTCCAATATCACAACTGGCGCTGGCGGCGAAACGCAGATTGACCTCGATGCCGAGAAGATGGAAGTTCTTGCGGTCATTTACTGCGTGATCGACCCCACTGACAAGGACAAGCGCCGCCTGATGTTTGGCCCTGACGATGTCAGCATCCTCGAAGAAGAGTTGACTGCTGGTGCCGTTAGCACGGTCGCGCAGGCAATTCTCCGCGATAGCGGACTGGCCGGTAACTCGCAATTTCGAGGCGAGAAAAAGACTGAAGAATGAGCCAGAGTTGTATGTCATGATGCAACTTGCATCAGACAAACACTGCTGGCTGTCTGATCTTGATGATATACCATCAGAGGAACTGCACCTCTGGATCGCCTTCTACCAGCTAGAAGAAGAGAAACGCAAGCTGGAAGAGGGGAAGAATAAGTAACTTGAAGCGGTCTGCCCTGTATCTAGGGTAGACCGCCCATGGCAGTTAACTTCCTCGTTGCGTTCAGAGTTGCTGAGTATGCTGCAACTCCCCTGCGTAGGATATCTGATGCTACGGTTAGACTAGCTGGTAGTGCGTCTACCCTAAGCTTAGAAGCTAGGGCTGCTAACGCATCCCTCCTAGCTATCGGAGTTGCTGCAAATGCAGCGCTCGGAGCCATGGCAGTGTCGGCATCTCGAGTCGAAGATTCTATAGCGCGACTTGCGACTGCAACAGAGACTATAACTAGCAGCATTGAGACTGCTTTAGGAAATGCTAAAGCTGCTGCTATAAAATTTTCTCAAGACTATAGCGCTGATGTTGAAACAATAATTAGGGCACAGTTCAGACTTGCGACGGCTGGCGTCCCAGTCAAAGAACAAATTGATGCAGTTCAAGGTTCATACAAACTTGCCATTGCGACAATGGGCGAGTTTACCGTTGCCGCCGAGCTTCTTGGAAGCTTCTTAAATACATTCGGTAAAACGCAAGAATTAAACTTCCTCTCGCCGACAGAGAAGGTTGCAAAAATCACCGATATTGCATCCGCAGCAGTTCAGAAGTATCAGCTCGATCTAAATAACCTTAACGATTCACTGAAGTTCTTAGTTGGCCCAGCAACAACGCTCGGTCTGCCGATAGCTGAAGTATTCGGTTTCGCTGGTGCATTGAATACGGCTGGCTTCCGTGGCACTCTGGCCGGTACGGCTATCTCGAACGCATTCAATAAGATTGAAAATGCAATCGATAAGTTAGGTCTCGATCCCACCGCATTCACAGATGTTTCAGGAAATCTAACTGACTTTGCTACTTTCTTAGATGAAGTTGAACGTGCAACTGCCGGCATGACTTCAATTGAAAGGCAGAGTAAGTTTATTGAAGTTTTCGATATTCGAGCTGGTCGCGCAATCAATACACTTATTCAGATGAAAGCTGGCGTGCGTGAGTTCGTAGCTGAGTCCGATGCAGCTATTGGGACGACTGATAAGTTAGCTAAGATAATCGAGAGCACGACAAGCTCACAATTCAAGCAGCTTGGCAACGTACTGGCCAATACTTCAGCGGTTATAGGTCAAAATGTGAATGATGCAATCAAATCAGTGATGCCGACATTGAAGTCGGCTGCTATTAGCATGTACGAGTTTGCTGCTGCTAACTCGAAATCAATTGCAGCGATCATTGGGTTAGTGGGAGCTACGCTCGCAGTAAGCGCTGTAGTCATAACATATGGGCTTGTTGTCACTCAAACTAGCAATGCGCTTGCGCAATTAGCAGCAACAAGTGTTGCTGCTAGATATGCTATCATGGTGCTGCGAGGCGTCATGGTATTTGCTTCGATTGGAGTATCGCTGCTAGCGATAGCTGCCGCACTAGCTTTAGTCGTATCAGGACTCAAATCGTTAGCTTCTGTTTTCGATGAAAATGCTACGCTCGGTCAACGGCTTATAGCAATAGTTCTAGGTATCACTTCTGTCGCTACTGGTGCCTTGTTGGCATTCGTAGGATTTAGAATGGTTTCTGGCTATATTAACTCGCTGGTAACCGTATTCAATGCACTGACATCAGTTCTCTGGACAACTAATACATCAGCTGTCCTATTAGCGAGATCGCTCTTTGCAATATCCTACGCTGCATCAGCGATCTACTTAGCTGCGAGCGCCGGTGAATCGCTCAACACTGCGTTTGCAGAAGGCGCAACTGCTGGTGATATGTTCTGGAATCTAGCCATTGCAGCCGCAAAAGCTACGTTAGCAATAGCGCTAGTCGCTGCTGCGTTCAATCAACTTGTCTTAGCACATAAGAATCTTGCTGTTGCCACATGGTGGGCGAACATAACTAGCAATGCTAAAAGATTCTTCATTATGCTTCGTGCAAATATGTTGCTGGTTAATTGGGGTCCAATGATAGTTGGTTTGGGGTTATTGACTGCTGCATTCTATACGGCGAGTAGGGCAGTTGATATATGGGGTAAGGTTACTGATGATTCGCTTTCATTAGGCGAAAGAATGGGCATGGTACTTGCCGCGTTCACGATGAGCGTCATTACCGTTGCGTTTGCTGTCGCGGGATTAAAACAGGCTTTTTACGCCTTGACAGTTGCCCAAAGAGCCTGGCTCGGCACTCAATTATCCTATGTAGTAGCCGGTTGGAAGCTTATGCTATCTGGTTTAGTCGGTGTATTGGCAGCAGTCGGAAATGCTTTTATTGCCGCAACGGCAGCGGCTCTGGGATTTCAGGCAGTTACGTTCCCTATATGGGTAGCGATCCTTATCGGCGCTGCTGGTCTTATATTAGTTATCTGGGGTCTCATAGCAGCGTATGATGCATTGTTCTCTTCAAGCAAAGAGGTTCAAGAAGGCGGCAAGGTTCTCAATAATAGGTTTGTTGAAAACCAGCGTGAAACTTCTGACGCCATTGCGCTAACTGCTAAGTATGCTAATGAGCTTGGTAGACTTGCGAAAATAACTCAGAATAAACTGAATGTAAAAGTAACCGTCGATACAGCGCCGCTAGGCGATTTGCCTGTGTCGAGGGCGGCTTCGAATCTAATGCTTGGCGACAGGAATATAAAAGCATTTGATGCCTTGAATAGGCAAGCTAGTGCACAGCAAGCTGAAAATAATCCCGTTATAGCACTTCTAAGACAAGTAGAAGAATTCAGCGGTCGTGGCGGAATAGTTGATCTTTATAACGGCTTTGATAAACTTTACACATCGATCAATCCAGTATACGCTGCTCTGAATGATTTTGGCAAAGCTGCGTACATGGCTAGAATTGCCGCTGATGCTAACCAATTAGCTCTGGTTAGCATGGCTAATGGCAGTAATGAAGCTGCTGAAGCATTGCATATTCTAATGAATGCCCAGACTAAACTTATGAAGAGAGAATTAAATGAGAAAGAGTTAACTGCTGTATTTGAGGCTCTTGATAAACAAGCAAGTAACTTCACTGAATCCCAGAATACGAGTGTTCGTGAATTAGGCGAAAGGTTTACCGACCTACGTAAACAGGTTAGTGATTTAAGCGCTGAATCCCTAGAATTCAAGGAATTCATTGGTCGGCCTGATGCTGACCTTCAGTATCACGTCGAACGCGGCCCTTTATTCTTTCGTAATCGCGACGTTGGGCAGCGTGCGCTGCAAGATCTTCAGCCGGCTTTCCAGGAAGTCGTCACGAAGGCGGATGAGTTGATTGCAAGAAATAGGGGTATAGAGATTAGCTTCAGCAGATTCAGAACTGCTGGTAATGCTATTAAAACTTTATTCAAAGGTGCTGAAGTCGGTGCGTTTAACTACGCTGAAGCTTTACCTAAAGCTGAAGCGAAGTTGCAGGAACAAATTAAGACTCTGCAAGATCTTGAAGGGCAGATTGAATCGAGTAAAAAAGCCCTTGAAAAATTCAAGCAAGTACCTGGATTCGATAAAGGCCAGGCTGCTGATGCGATTAAGGATCTCGAGATTTGGCTCGAACAAAGTGGTGAAAAAGTTGTTGGCATGAAGGTTGAGCTTAATGAATCTTCAGTTATTGTCGCTTCAAATAGATTTAATCAAATTATCAAGCAGTTTAGCGCTGTAGAAAATGAAGTATTTAAGAATCTATCTGAAGCTCTCAAATCTTCTGTATCAGATGCCTTCACGGTTGGATTTAAGCCCGGCACAACAGTTAAGGGCGTAGCAGATGGAATAAGGAAGCAACTTGTAGAAGGATTATCTGGATCTCTTTCAAAGGCAATATCTGCACAATTTACTGAAGAGTTAGCAGCTCTTCAATTTAAGATGGAAGAGTTTCTAATGGGTGTTGGGAGAGATTTCAGACTGAGCCTAATGCTCGATGACGGCAGCCTTATTTCTTCTCTTGAAAAAATAATGAGAACAGCATCACCAACGATCTCAAATCTGCTTGGCGGATCATTAAGAAGTGGCACTGATGAACTTCGGAAGAGCTTGTTTGATATCTATGATGAAGCTAGCGTCAAAATAATAACGGCAACTGCCGAATCATCTGCGGCTTTGATTGAGATGCAGAAGATAATTTCGCAGCCGATTGTTAATAGTGCACAGTTGCAAGATCAAATCGAGCAGCTTCGCAGGCTTCTTATCAGCGCTCATGGTGAGGGTGCTAGCGCTGCTATCGGCCCGATTGAAAATGTATTGCAGATGTTAATGAGCCAGGCGCGTGAGCAAAATACCGAAACGCCAGCCGATAAATTCCTTACTGCCGCGCAGCAGGCTGAAATAGCACTGACGAGCGTAGCCGATAGGTGGGCTGAGGTATTCGACATCGGCAGCTCACGGCTTAGTGAGAGCACCAACAATATGTTAGCCGCCATAAGAAATGGCGGGACAGGGTCAGTAGCTGATAACTGGTCGAGTTTGGCTCAAGCACTCAGTGGACAGCTGAAAGTAGCTACAAGTGCTAGCATTGTCGATGACAACGAAGTTAGCGCTCTCAGAGAGATGCTCAACGTTGTTATGACAGCGATCAGAGAGATGAACACTACTGCGGCGACTCAGCTCACAAATGCAGGTACGCAGACAGGTGCTAACCTGGCCGCATCATCTGCTTCTGTAGCCACGAACATAACGCAGGCGACTACCGGTGTCAGCCAGGCTCTTAGCGCCACAGGTGCCGCTATAGCTACGCAGATAGTAGACGCCGGGCAGGCTTTGCAAAATAGCCTCAGTACAGCCGCTACGAATCTTGCAGCGGTAGTTCGCAGCCTCGTGCCGACTGCGAAGGAGTTCAATGCTACAATCAGCTCTGGCATAAAAGACTTGATTGATAACATCAAGCAAGCTAAAACTAATGTTGGAGATGGTCAGCAGCAAGTCATTGAGAAGAATATCGATGTCAATATCAACGCGCAGCCGCAAAACATCAACATTCAAATTCAGCAGAGTGGTACCGGCACTGGCGCTGCTTCTTCACTCCAAGAGTTTGATATCCGTAAGATTGTTCAGGCTGCGACAACGGCTCTGAACGACAGAGTGAACGCGACGATCAGGGAGTTGGAAGTGAGGCTCAGACGTCGATGATGAATGTAACTTTCTACAATGACGATGACTCGCTCGACCTGAAGTATGTTAAGTCGGTTGAGTGGGACTCAGAGTCCTCAGATGATATCATCGTCAACAAGATGAGTCGCGTTGGGCAGCGGCAGCGCACAATCACTATCAAGGGGTTTGTGCATAAGGGCTTCATCGACAAGAACGTTGAAGCTCAGCAGCAACTTGAAACGAACCTGCTCACCGTTGGTAGCGGTAAGCTGAAGTACACTGGTGCTGACGACTTTGTTGACGTCAGATTCAAGAGCATTACGTTTGCTGAATTCAATGGCAACCCGATTTGCCTGTTCACAATCAAGTTCACGACGCAAGAACTGAATATCCACGCGCACTACCCGGTCAAAATCGGTGATCTAATCCTCGCGTCAACATCTGGATTCGAACATCCGACCGTAACGCAGTCGATCAAGTCGCAGGGTGATGATGAAAGCATCAACACTATCCGTGCGCAGACGATCAAGATCGAAGGCACTATCGTTCACTCGTCGCGTGATGAAATCAACAAACTTCAAAAGCAGTTGCTTGATGAGGTTGGCGATAAGCAGTCGCTTATCCTGACACTTTCATCAGATAGCGGCGACTACTCGTCAACTATCATTGTTCGTCCGCGTAGCATTGATTTCTCTGCACCTACATTGCGCGGGCAGAGCGCGGCAAGAAAGTATTCGATCGAGTTCCAGACCTACGACGACTACACCAAGGAGCCGTACACGCTCGGCGAAACGCCAGCGACATTTGGTAACATCGCGCTCGATCTGGTTGAGAATGTCGATAGCAGCGTCGAGTATGACAAGTTGGCTGCTAACAACCCCACCAATCTGAGCGAGTCGCTGCAAGTCAGCGGCAAGAAGTTCTTCGCAAACTATGTGGACTATGAGGCATTCCGTGCGACGTTCAACCCCTTCCCGACCTCAACATACATCTACACCAGCACCAGCGGCAATAGCCTTGATTTGACCGATATCAGCATCAGCAAGTTTACTCGTGATGGCAATTTCGCTAATACGACCAAGCGGTACAGCGCAACAATCAATCTCCAGTTCAACTGGAAGAAAACCATTGAAGACCAGAGCTATGAGGCTCTAGTGACGCGGTTTGGCGTGGCGTGGTACCGCATTCCTACCATCACGTTTAATGCACAGATCAATAACTTTGGAAGCATTGTCTCAAGATCGATCAATATCAGTGGTTCTATTAGAGGCACATCGGCCCTCAACACGCTGAAAGGCTTGGTTGGCACTTCGATCAACTACGAAGCGCCTTATGAGAACTTGTACGTTAACTCAGTCAACGTCTCGAGCGTTGATAAGGTGAACGTCGCTGGCGTTACATCTACGATGTACAGCGTGAGCGTGAGTGCGACGCAGCTCGAAAGCTCATCGCAAGCCAACTATTTCATCGCCTCCCTCTTCAAGATGGATAAGGCTGGCGCTGAAAATACAGTCTACGCGGCTGAAGGCTTGCAGCTTGAGAATATCACCAACTACTCGAAGTCAATTTCTAACAAGTTTAACTATCAGCAGATGAAATTTACAGTCACAAGCATTTCGCTCTCAATTTCTGGCGAAGTGTTTGCGCCTGACCAGGCCGGTAAGCCGATGCTACCAAACAAAATCATCAATCTGATTGATAAGATTGATGCCCTTCTTTCTGCCGATCTGAGCACGCAATCGCTCACAAACCCTGTACCGAACACGATCGTACAAGGCGAGATTCTGCCTACGAACTCTGAGGTGAGGTACTTCCTCAGCAACATTGGCGTTGGTGAATGGCAACCGGCTATTGCCCCTGAGGACTTGGCCAATGGGAACGGTGTCAAAGGCTCGCGCTACTGGAAGCAGGTTGTTTCACTGGGTGCTACGGCTGTGTTCGACTTGTCGGGTGGCGGTAGCGGCACAGAGCCTGATGCGATCGAGACAAAATCGATCGAAATCATTGAGGAATCTCCTAAATTTACTCAGCTTCAAGTTGTGGGTTTCGGTACTGTATTTAAGCGTATCGGCACCAACCCTGGAAAAGCTTCTGTCAGCTATGAGAAGAAGTTCAAGGACGCTAGCACTTACCAACCGAGCGACTTTGGCGCTGATGACGTCGATCCGACTGGATGGGCGGGGATCAATAAGAGCATTGTTGTGAGGGATTCGAGAGAGCAGCGCAACCTCGTCAACCGTCATAGCGTCGAATACGAAGCAACTGAGAAGTTGGGCAGCTAATGAGTTCGCACGACATCAAGTTCATTCTTGAACCAGATGAAATCACGACGACTTCATTCAAGAATGAACAAGGCAACTACTATGCTGAAGAGCTTGTAGCTGGCCCGCAGGCTAGCGCTAAGTTTAAGAGAATCGAGGACAAAGATGTCGCTGGGATTACCCTTGAGAATATCAATGTTGCGAATACTGGCGTCAAGATTGATTTCGGCAGCGACGGCGTAATCTATGAATCGGTAGAGTATGATGGAAGAAAAGAAGCTGAATTCTTCAAAATTAATTATGATTACAATACGCCTGATGCGTACCTGTTTAACGGTCAGATGGATGGCGTGAATTATGCTGAGCCTGATCAGCCAAAATTCACGGGAATGTCTTACACCCAGATATTTGAAGACATTATAACTAACCAGGCACCAAGTGCGCAGTTTGAATTCAACGAAGGAGAATGGAAAGAGGCTACTGATGTAACCGATGAGGATGTCTATGCGGGCGAATTTAGTTTTAGAAATACACCGCTTAATCAAGTCATTGATGAGCTTGTAAAGCGGCAGGGCAATGTTCTGTGGTGGGTTGAGTGGACGGGCTCTAAATGGGGCTTAAAGTTCAAGAAGCGCGAAGTCTCTGAGTCAGATCCGTTATACGCGGCGACAAGCGGCGCTAAGGAAGCGCTTAATGTTATCGGGCTTGACCTTGAAGGCCCAGGTACAGAGCTTGAAATAAAGGTAAAGGTATTTGATCAAGGCGCTGGTTGGAAGGTGCAAGTCGGCGGGCCTGGATGGAGAGGTGGCGTAAGAAGGCCGAACCAGCAACAATGGGAAAAAGATGGTAAGTCGCCGCCGCCGGTAAGATTTCAAATAGAGTTTAGCGGCGATGCAGGGCCGTTGCCGCCCGGTCAGGGTGAAGAGGTATTAGGTCGCCGTACAATTCAAGACGCTGTGCGTGTAGCCGGCGCTTCAGCAGGTCACGATATTGGTCAGGTTAGCTCAGCGTATTATGGTTACAGCAATCTCTCTGCTAAAATTAAAGATCTTAGAGAAGATACTAATCTCAATTTATCTGATATTTCTGTAGCTGGCTTTCATTCACTTCCAGTGCCGGGGCTGTCCACTGGTGACCAGCAGGACGTTCAAGTCTCACTCGCCGTGCCAATGTCGCCTGATGCGGTTGGCCGTACATGTCGTTGGGGACATTTTATAACGGTGCCAGGTACAATTGAAGGATTGAATGATGATTTTCCTGAAAAACCTAAGTTCCGTGACGATACTGACAACACTAATCCATGGCGCGTAGGCAGAGAGCTTCTCACGCACCCTGATCAGAGCCAATTCGTTGAGTTTGCAATATCTGCTCCGCCTGAAATAACACATCTACGAAATGCTAAAGGAGAGTCAGAGTTCCAAAAACAAAAAGAATTGCTGAAAGATCAAGCTGAATCAATGGTGGGTAAGCTGTGGAGTGGCGGTAGCGGCGGTAGCGGCGGGCAATCGGGAGGCTCGGTAGTTGCTAATGCATATGTTGTCCAGACTAGTTTTGCTGCACCTGGCGAGCAAGAACTGACGTGGAGAATTGGAATCGTAGTCTTTTTTGAAAAAAGATACGAACCGTTAGAAAACTATCAAATCGATCCCCTGAATTCGAAATTACTAATCAGCACAAAGAATTTCAGCGGCTTCGGTGACTGGAGTGCGCCTGGAAGAAAACTACAGTCTGGGGTAGAAGATGAACCGCCAAACTTCAGGTGGGTTACAGATGAAAAGTACTCGACGATTGCGCAAGGCAAGGCGAGTCCGACTAACCCGCTACCGCTGCTTTGGATTCCTATCGAGGATGCGTTTGAAACTCTGTACGCAGTAGATGATCCAGCTGAAGAGTGGGGTCAAGAGATAGTATTCCACGGCATCTATACGGTGCCTGTGCCCTATGCGACTTATCCACAATCGAAATCGAGCTTGCGCGGTGAAGATGGTCCTTTCGAGACTGAAATAGGAGATTATGAAGTTCATAATGTAGTTTTGAATGCTGCGAAGGTTGACGGCTACCCATTGCCGGAAACTAACCCGCCAGAAGAGTCTAGAGATGATTTTGAATTAATGGAGAAAAGAGCGCAGGTAATTGGCGAGCGAGCCAGTCCTGCAACAAATCAGAAAGGTAGTTATGAAATATTTCCTGGTAATAAGGACGACATTCAGCTCGGCGTTTACACAAACGGCGGCATAATTGTCAAAATACGGCATGACTATATTCCTTACTTCAAGACAAAATTCTATCTTGAAGGTGCAGTCGAAATAGATGAAGTTCCGCCAGTTTATAGAAAATCAATCGATCAGATTGAAAGGCTGAAGAGCCTCATAACTGTAGGCGACGAAAAGTTCAGGAAAATTCAACGCTCACTTATACAACCAACGATCGATAATGCATCTGATACAACCGTGCGACCGGGAAGTCGCGGAGTAGATGTAGGAACCATAACGGCACGTATAGACGTAGTAGCCGGGTCTAATACCAGCCAAAAGAGCGGCACGTTTGCAAATGCGCCTGACATTAACTTCAGCGGTTACGGCGCATATGGGCCGTTTTCGGCGCTGTACGATAATGCAGGATCAAGATTTTTTAGCGATGGTCTAGTTGTTGATAGATTTCCTAGCCAAGGAAGGTTTTCACGGCCTGATAATTTTAGCTCACCAGTTATAAGTTATGACAGTACTGAAAATATTCTGTCAGGCCAGAAAACTGGCTTCACGCATAATTTCATAACGCTCATACAATCGAACACTGGCGGCGGCCCAGGTGGTGGACCGGCGTATCGCGTTGCACTTAATATAGATGATAACGCAAACAATCTTGATAATTATGGCGGCGATAGGCTCACTGTTCGTGATGCGTCGCGGGATGGCATACTTAACTCATGGATTAAGTCTAATCAATTCTTTGTAACTAGAAAGCGCGATAATGCAACAGCATCAGCGAAAATTTCCACGCACTTCGGTCTAGTGCACGCAGATGAAACTGGTGGAGGGGATCCGGTATTTAGACGCGGCGCTGTGATGGGTATTGGAAGAAAAAATAATGAGCTGCACAACTTCTCTTTCATCTGTAATTTAGATGCAGGCGAAGGTTCAAACTATAACGACCTCTGCAAGAGCTTATTTCCTACTTTTACTGACTACACTGCGATACCGCAGCGTGTTGGCATATTCTTAGGCCCACATCCTGAAGATCCTGATCCTGATAACGGCCTTAATCTTTGGTATGAACTAAGGCTTAGAAATATAAGCACTGCACTCTTCACCGAGAGTGTCGGTGAAATATTTGAAGCAAAGTATCGTCAAGTAACGCCACAAACTGGTGGCGGCCCGCCCAATCCCGTTAATCTTAGGCACGAGCTTAATTTAGGCCCGTTCCGTGAGATCAGGAAGGTGCGTGCGAAGGTCTTGATAGGGCTATCAGAATATGAGCCTATAATACGAGAGGAGCTTGATGTTAAACCACATGGCCAAAGAACTTCGGTAGTTGAGCGAGGCCTCAAGGATTGGAGCGGCAATCCTAATGCTCGCCCATTCTGGAGAATAAATCATGGCGATAACCCAGTCATAGGTAATCAGCAAGCCAAGGTGGAGTTCCATGAAGCCGCGCAAGTAATAACTGGATCGAGCGGCCTACCCAATTTTAGCAGTGTAGAGACGCCTGTATTTGACATCCTAATTGGCGGCACTTATCTGAAAGTTATTGGCAGTCAAGACAATGGAATGTTTTATTTCAATGCCTTCGCCAGTAACTACATGGCGTTCTGCAGATGGCAGACTACCTGGAATGGAACCTCTGGTAAAACGCTGCTGCAAGTCAATACCGGCGGCGGCGAGCGCACCTTCGGCACGCGCCTACGCGGCACTGGTAGTACAATCGATCTGCTCGACAGCAATGATGATGTAATCGATTCTGTTTCAGTCAGTAGCGTGTCGTGGCCAGAAGATAGGCGACTTAATTTTATTGGAAATCAATTTGATCCTCGCACAACAGCCTCTACCGGAGGAATAATCAGAAATTGGAACCCAGCAATTACGACTCCTGATACTAAGTGGAGAAAGTTGGGTATAGACACGGGTACTATCAACGATATCTTTAGCGGCATTAATGGCGGAAACTACATAATCAGTAAGAAGATTCTGTATGGCGATTGGACTAGCACTGCGTCTCACACGACTGCTACAGCATTAGAAGAAGCGATCGAAGCGATAGTTAATTCTCTCAATACACTTGTTGACAAACTCAGAGATCAAGAAGCAAATTTAGCACAGTTTGCAGCCTGCTTCTTTGGTTCTGAAGCATTTGATGCTACTGGCAGCGCAATTAAATTCAATCGAATACTTAATCTGAATCTCAATAACGTACCTTCAGGTACGCAGCCGACACCTTTCAGGATTAGAATCAATGAGAATTCAGCTGAAATAGGCCACAAGCAATTGAGTGGTGTTGGCGTTCTTATCAATGATGAGACCGAAGCAGTAACAGGCTATGCCGCATCATTTAGATCTAAGATCTTCACTCTTGGCTTCTATCCTGATAGCGCGCAAGATGTAGATGCATTACTTTTCAATCACTCTAGCGGCTCTGGCGGCCACCCGCACGGCATAATATTCGGGCCTCACCGTGTGCCATCGACTATCGGAACTGCTGGCTATAAGCGCATACCAGTCACATTAACTTTAGGCGGCACGCTCCAGGGAAGCGCTACCAGTAGTTCGATTACGATAGTTTTCGATCAGATCATTACTACGCATGATGCTGACGATGCGGTAGTTGACTTTGTGCCGTTTAGAAGATCGATCACAATTCCTCTGCCGGGCCGGCGCGGCGGTCCAATGGGGCCGCTGACCGGGCCGCCGGGTAACCATGGCCGAGATGGCAATAGGGGCGAAAGGGGTCCGAAGGGTGACAAGGGCGATAGGGGTCCGAAGGGTGACAAGGGCGATAAGGGCGATACTGGCCCGACTGGCCCGACTGGCCCGACTGGCCCGACTGGCCCAACGGGGCCAACGGGGCCAACTGGTCCTACCGGCCCGACGGGTCCGACTGGTCCTCAAGGCCCGACCGGCGCTGGTAACGCAAGCGGTGCAGCGTGCTGCATCAGCGCCTTCCCTGGCGACCCGCTCAATCAATTCGGCACTGGCAACAAGATTCTTTTTACCGATATCGACGGTAACGAAGAGTTCGTGCTGCTGACTGAATTCATTGGTAGCTACGACCTGACCGATTCGAACTCATTTGCATCAACGGCAACAGCAGATAAGACGTTTGATTCAATCACTAACGTAAACGTCCTGACGAATCGTGGTGCCACGTTTGTCTTCAAGGACGTTAGAAGTGATGAGTACAGAGGCATTCTTGAGGGCCAGGCCAATATCGAAGACTTGGCGAACGATTACAACGCCGACCAAGACGGCGTACTCAATGACACGACTACAGTCACATCATCGACAATCTCCTCAAGCGGACTGACTATTTCGAAAGCGCCGGTACCGCTCGACAACACGATTAACTACGCTGAAGTCAAGCGGCGCATTGTCAATACCAACCCGCGAATTGCACTCAGTGCGATTGAGTGGTCGGCGAGATTTGGCGGCAACGGTGGTGTTCCGAACGTTGCCATTGGTGCCACGACCAATGAGCCTACGTTCCCGGTCGTCAACCCGAGGGATAACGCACACGATAACACGCTGTTCATTAGATCAGTCCTGCGCCTGAGCACTAGGCCGCCGGATATGGCTGTCGATGCCGCTGGCCGGTATGCCATCAATGCTGGTGGCTACTTGATGCCTACCGCTATCAACAGCGAAGGGCTGATTCAAATCAACACTGATGATAACGCTCGCGTTGCCTTCACTGGCATCCACGGCGCTATCTTCGGCATGTTGCGCGACGCGCTCGGAATTGACATTCGACAAGACAGGATTGTCAGTCGTCGTGCGTTCGGCATTGGCGGTACAGTGACGAGAGTGACTGGTGCTGGTGGCGGCATCACTACTCAAAATGTCATCATCAACAACTTCGGCATTCACGGTGCCCACTACAGCGATGATGGTGAGTACCCTGATGCGCTCTATTACAACAAGAGCATTCCATCTGGCACGATCGTCTGGGGCGGCGACATTGGCAAGCTGCGCACGCAGCTCAACAGATTTGACGGACTCGTAGCAACCGGCAACTCAGGTCTTTGGATCGGAGGACTTAATTATGCTGTTGAAGGTGATAGCGTTGAAGAAGCAGTTACGAAGCTCGACACGCAACTCTACAAGGCCAGTGGTCATTTTCAGAACGATTACTCGCCGCCTAGCGCGCCGGGCGTCTTCACGGTCACACATAATCTCAAATCCATTCCGCACGTGACGATCCTCAATGCTTCGACTCTTGAAGTCCTGCAATGCGGTATCAAGCACTCTAGCACCTCGGCATTCGACGTCACGTTCAAAGCCTTGCCAAGTGGCGGCACATTCACAGTAATCTGCATCACTAACAACGCTGGCGTGTGATGATTAACATCTTCGACGATATCAATCTTGGTGGCGTGTCTGAGCTTTTGAGCGGCACACTTCACGCTAGACCGAGTTCTGATAAGCCGTCAATCAGAGCAATTGGGTTCAGCGCCGGGCAAACATCCCCTATTGTCGAAGTTACAACGTCAAGCGGCTCAGAAGTATTCAAGATTTCAAATGCGATGATTGACCTGTACGCGGATACCCGCGTTAACTCAGGCAATCTTATCTTGCAGTCGCATAGTACACGAGTAGTGAGCGGTCACTATGTTGCTCCACTCATCTCTAATGCGGTATTGAGTGGTTCAATCAATGCTAACTCAATTAGAATTACGTCGCTTGCCCAAGCGACTGCGATGAGCGATGCTGTAACGCTCAACCAACTCAATACATCTATCTCTGGCACACTACTCTACAGTCTTTCATCTCATCCAGCAGAAGAGATTGATGAACTCAGCACGACTGCATTGCAAGTCGGTGGCGTTACTGTCAACATTTCTAATGGCGATAGAATCACCGTCGATGCTGTTGTAGGAATCACAAACGATTCAGGAAATGATCGCACATATACTTACACGTTCGAAGTTGGAACTTTCACCATCGACGTTACTCATCCTACGTTGATAACGTCTGATACTAGCAATCTGGCAATTTCGCGCGTGCAAGGATCTGTCTCAGTCGCAGGTGCCGCCAAAATTGGTGGAGCGCTGATGGTAGATGGAATTCAACCTACTGTAGCCAATGCTACTGCTACCGCATATGACCCAGCTTGGTCATACAATATTGATTCGTCTAATCAGACTGGTTCGAAAACAGTTGCTTTGAAAGTCACATCTGATGCTGATGACGCTAGGCAGATGCTCACACTTTTTCATCTTACATTGATGAAGATTCGTACTGCTTGATTGCTGATTGATCTGCTAAAGGAGTATGGATTGCCATGACTAGTGCATACCGAGACAAAATCTACCAAAACATCATCAAGCAACTGCGGCTTGCTAAAGAGAATCAAGATCTTCAGAACAAGTTCAAGCAGCTTGATTCTAACCGCGTCCAATGCATTGGAGCGATGGAGTTGCTTGCAGAGCTGTTTCAAGAAGAAACTGGTAAGCCCTTGCAGCAGGTGTTGAACACTGATCCTGAATGGCTTGATTTGATCAAGAAGGCCGAATCAGAAGCCTTCAGCATCAAAGAGCAAGCCGGACCACAGCTTGTCGAGCAGCAACCAGAACCGCAACCTGCTAGGCAACAGGTTGATAGTGAGCAGAAAGCGGCTCCTGAGCCAACCAAGCTTAAGAAGCTGAGCGAAAACAAGAAACCCACCCAGCAGGTTGAACAGCCTGCACTTCGTAGCCGTACACCAGTACAGATCGTGATCAATGAACAAGACGACCCAGGACCAGGCGACATTGATGACGACGCTTGAAAAGATACCAGCAGTAGTTGATAACGTGATCAGGCTCAAGCGAAATATGCTTGGGCCTGATTTGTTATCAGAGCTACGCGGAATCTTGACTAGGGAGAACCCTGCATACTTTCAAATGAAGCGTATGCGGGATCGCAATCCCTACAAGATGATGTACGCTAAATTGCCACCTGCCACTATCTCATCTATTGAAGAAGATGGCGATACTGTCTTTGTGCCGAGGGGGATTACAAACCAACTAATCGAACTCGCTAAAAGTCACGGCAAACAGATAGTGTTTTTCGACGAGCGCATTTCATATGAACGCGATAATGGAATGTCGCTGGCTGAACATATCACTCTCAAAGACTATCAGAAGAAAGCTATTGGCCGTCTTATCTTGAATGGCCACGGCGTTCTGGTAGCGCCATGCGGAGGCGGAAAGACCGTGATGGGAGTTGGAATCATCACGATGCTTCGCCAGCCGACTTTGATTCTTGTCCACACAAATGACTTGGTTGGCCAATGGCGCAGAGAATTGGCCGAGAAGAGCCTCTTGTCGGGGGGTATAGGAGTGTGGGGTGGAGGGGAAAAGAAGCCCGGATCCGTCGTTGTAGGCACGATTCAAAGCCTTGTAAAATCCAACCCCAGCAGTTTGCGGGAGTGGCTGTCGCAGTTCGGTTGCGTCATCCTTGATGAAGCCCATCACTGCCCCGCTGACACCTTCATGTCAATCATCAACCTCTGCTCAGCCCGCTACAGGTTCGGACTGACGGCTACGCCACGCAGAAAAGACGGGCTTGAGTTCTTGATGCATGACGTGATTGGCCCAATTGTCAGTGAGGTTACTGACTCAGACTTGACTGCCGAAGGTCGCTCACAGCCGTGCGTCGTCCGTGAAATTCAGACTAAGTTCTTCACTCGCTACACGGCTGACGAGTGGACTAAACTCCTCGCTGAATTGACTACTGACTCAGAGCGAAACCAAATGATTGTTGACGGCATCCACGCTGACTGGATGGCCGGGCATTTTCCGCTGGCGCTCAGTGAAAGAGTTGGTCATTGTCATGAGATTGCTAGGGCGCTTCGCGCAAAAGGAATGAACGCTCACGTTCTAGTTGGTGAAGTTCCGAAGAATACCCGCGAGCAGATTGTTGATCACGCCAAGTGTGGTTTGATTGATGCCATCGTTGCAACCAAGGTTGCCGATGAAGGCTTGGACATCCCTCAGCTGAGCTGTATTCACTTGATGACTCCAACTGCGAACGAGGCTAAGACTCAGCAACGCATTGGAAGAATCAGAAGACCCATTGAGGGCAAGACAAGCTTGGTCGTTGACTATCAAGATCTTCGCGTGCCAGCGTTGATGAGAATGTCAAAAGCCAGAAAGTCACTCTACCGGCGTTGGGGATTCACGCTTGAAAACGGCTGCGAACTTTGATTTGAAAGTTCGAGAGAGGATAGGCTGAACCTGATTTGACTTACCAACAAGTTGACTTATCAAGTTAACTCGAAACACAAAATGACTTTTTCTTTTTTTGACCCTTGGGGGTGGGGGTATGGGGGGGTGTGGGGGGGCAAGGGGGTAGGGGTATTGAAGCTTGAAAGTTAACTCGTAACTGCCAACAATCCAATGCCACAATTCACGGTTGACGGTTTCTTCATCGTTGCTTCTGATGAAGCAGAAGCTAAAAGAGTGATTGAGAAGTTGAAGAATCAGAAGGCTGAAAGGCTACTGATGATTGAGAAAGGTGACAGAACGATTATCGTTGAGCTTGACGATCAGCCGACTCGGATTTACACTCGCTACAAATCATCAATCAACTACTGCGGTGAAATCAAGTTTGATAGCGGCATGAAGATTCTTGAAGCAGCGATTGCTTCAGTTGACATCGCAAAGACTGAAGCTGCAAAGCTTGGTCAATTGACCAAGTCAGTCAATCAGAAAAGGCGTCACGACCTGGATAAGAAGGACATTGACCTCTTCTGTGCGTCTGTGCCGGAAATCGCCAAGGGGTTGTTCCAATCAATCATGCTGCAAATTGGCGCTCACACTGACGCTTATCAGCTTGAGATAATCGATGGTCTTGCTGGTATTCAAATCAAGCCTGAGAATTGGATGCCTATCTTGATTTGGTTTAGAGATAAGGTTCTCAAGTCAGAGGAAGGGCTTCAGCTACTTGAGAAAAAGTCTCACTTTCAGCTGCGCAAGGCTTTCGTAACTGCGGCAAGCCGTATGGCTAGAGGTGAGGTCAGGCACAGCAACACCATGAGGGGCGTTAAGGATGACGGCAGGGAACCAATCGACTGGATCAAGTATGCCCAGGACAAGGCAGGAAGCTGAGAAGATAGTTGAGGCCAAGTATTCCAATCTAAGTGAAAGAGATAAGCTGGTTCTTGCGAACCATTACCTTCATACGAAGGAGTGGGCTTGCGCTAATTGCCACCAGACTGGAACGCTGATAAAGGTCGATGGTTCGGTCAGAACTGCTGATTGCATTTGCAAGTTGATCCGCAAGCGGAAGTTGCTGGCTGATAAGCTTCGTAGCGAATCGAACATCCCGCCCAGGTACCATGATGTCGATATGCGCAAGTGGGTCAATGTTGGTCGCAATGATGTCGAAAAAAACATCAATGATGAGAGCTACAAGGTAGTGGAGTCATATGTCGGTAGCTTGAGCAACATGATTAGCAAGGGCTATGGTCTGTACCTGACCGGCCCCAATGGCGTAGGCAAAACATACCTCGCTTGCTGCATTGCCAATAAGACCGTCATGCTTGGTAAGACCGTCAAGTACTACACCATGGCAGTCATCATTCAGAATGAGATTCGTGGCTGGCGCGATGATGAGGCTGCCATCATCGCAAGAGGCATCAAGAAATCAGACTTGTTGATTATCGATGACCTTGACAAAGTTTACAAAACTGCGACTGGTATCGAGAGGGCGCTCTTTGATAACCTCTTGCGCGAAAGGCTACAGGGTAACAAACCGTGTATATTCACCTCGAACAGAACGATTAAAGATGCTTACGTGGACTTTAGCCCCCACGTTGCGAGTATGCTTCAGGAGCACTGTGCTGAAATCGTTCTAGTTGGTCAGGACCATCGTCAGGTTCTGTCGAGCGACATTCGCAGGAGTATTCTGAATGGCGGCTGATGGTATCGCCCTTGAGCAGACAGTACTTGGCCACGCACTCAATGACTCATCATGCTACCAGCTCTTCATAGTTGACTGTAACTGGCTGAGCTTCAGTGCTCAGAACCACAGAGTCATCGCCTACTGCCTTTTGCAGATGGCGAAGCTGGGCATTCGGCAACCAGATGAAGATAGCTTTCAGCTAGTTGTTGAATCGTTTCCAGGTGATGGCGATAAAGACTACGGCGGCGCGCAGTACATCAGATTGCTGCGTGAGTCGTTTCTTGCGCCGACTGAGAACTACAAGGTATTTCTTGACAAGTTCAAGCTGCAAGTTGTCAAGTCTAAGCTTGCCACTCAGCGCGCACAGGAGCTAATCAGGCTTTCGAACGATCCGACAACAACCATTGATCGGATTCGTGAGCTGTCGCGTGACATTGCAGCTGACTGTGAGCAGGCTGGCGATACCAATTATCGGTTCAGAGATTCGTCAGAGCTTGCTGATGCATACTTGGTCGATATTGACGACCGTGCACGGAGGCCATTCTGTACGACTGGTTTCACAGCGCTCGATACCCTGCTGTCTGATGGCTTTGCACCCAAGCAGATATCCATCTTGGGCGGCTTTACGGGCATGGCGAAGTCAACGATTGCCATCAACATGGCGCACCGTATCTCGGTCGCTGGTATCGGAACGGCGCTGTTCAGCATGGAATCAACTGACATGTCCATGATGGACAAGCTCGTTGCTACGTTGACTCAAATCGAGCTTGTGAAGCTAAAGAAGAAGTCTGGCGAGCTAACGCCAGATGACAAGCGCAATATCAAGATGGCAATCGAGCAGGTCAGGAAGCTGCCTTTGCTAATCAACGACCAGGCGAGCTTGTCGATTGATAACGTTTTGTACCAATTGCAGAGCGCTACAAGGCGCGGCCATAGCCCGAAGGTGATTTTTATCGATCTCTTCGGTAAGATCGAGGATGTTGATACGGGTGAGAATCTAGCTACTAGGATTCAGAAAGAATGTAAGCGAATGCGCGTGCTGGCGAAAGAGCTTGATGTTCACTTTGTGCTTGTAGTTCAGGTGGGTCGCCAGGGGTATGGCAAGACGAAGGGTGGCAAGATCAAGCGACCGACGCTAATCGATATCAAGAACGCCAACGCTTATGCTGAAGAGGCTAACCTTGTCCTCCTCGCACACCGCAACAAGTACTATGTTGAGGATCTCGATGATGATATTCTCGAGATACACGTTGCCAAGCAGCGTGATGGCGAGGCCAATTCGTGTGCCTACTTTGAAATGTTCGCAAATACGTCAACCTTGATGGACACTGATAAGAGGCCGCACGATCTCTAATGATTGACTTTGGCTTGCTAATGCAGCGCTCAGAGGTGGCGCTGGTTCTGACTAATCTTGGCCTCGACTTTGAGAGGCGATCAAATAAGAATGGGCATGAGCTGTACTTTGCTTGTCCAACTGATAATCATGCCGAGGACAGGCATAAGAAGAGAATCAGCATTGCTGAGTCTGGAAAGTTCAAAGGGCTTTTCAATTGCTGGGCTTGCAACTTCAAAGGCAACCTAGTCCATCTCATTAGCCACTGCATGAACATCAGCTTTCCACAAGCTATCGATGTTCTGCAAGAGCGTTTTGGTAGCGCCAATGTTGATGGCACTGATGCGCTTGTTCTTAAGTTGAAGATAGCCAAGCCGCAGATTGAAGATGACAAGCCTATTGAGTACTTTGATCTTCCTGACGACTACAAGCTGATTACCAAGTGCCATGATAATCAGTCGATTGCAGCTAGGGAATGGCTGACTACCGAGCGTCACATAACGCCAGAGTACATGGACAAGTTCGAGATTGGCTGCACAATGAGCCAGTCTATCGGCTATGCCATCGTCATACCTATCAAGTTTCGCGGGCAGTTGCGAAGCGTCTTCTACGCTCAGCCTAAGAAGGGTGGCGCGAAGCGCTATCCCAAGAACTCGCCGCAGGGTGAGATTCTGTTCAACTACGATAGTTGTCTTGAAGCGCGCTCGTACATCATGGTCGAGTCGATTCTCGATGCTATTAAGATCGAGTCGCTGACGTTGGGTAGTGTTCATCCGATGGCTTGCTTCACTAACATGATTAGTGATCAGCAGTTGCGACTACTCAAAGACTTTGACAATCACGGCATCATGCCAGACCTTGATGGCTTGCGTGGTTGGGATCTGGTCGATAGAATGATCCCAACTGTCGGAAAAGCTGCATGGATCTACATGTGCCCAATCGGCAAGGATCCTGGAGACTGCACGCCAGAAGAGTTATTTCATGCAATTGATTTTGGGACTCGGTACTGCCATTATGAGTCTGATCAGTTGGCTGGACCGTTAACTGTTACACGCCACAAAGTTACGCAGGTTAAAAAGTGAACTGGCTTGCGGCTAAAAAAAGTTTGCTTTGCGCTTGCCTGCAATGGCGTTGCGGTTAGCCTGTTGCCAAGCGTTAGGGAGGCAAATGCTAGCAATCATCATCAACAAGAAACCTGTCGGCTTCAACGAAATCGAGAAGAAGCTTGCGCAAATGATTCGGAGTATTGTCATGCCCTATTCGCGTGACGCAATGTTGAAGCGAGTTGAGGATGTTGACAGTCTGTACAACCTCGCGCTAGTCAAGCTTCATGAGGCTTGCATCAAGTTCGTCTACGAGGACGGATTTTCTGAAGAGCACAATGAGAGAAGGTTCTTGAAGCTCTTCATCACCTACGTTCGCAACGCAATGATTGATGAGAAGTACGCTGCCAATGTTGCGAAGCGTAAGCCGAAGGGTGCCATCATCCCAATCTTGGGCGAGACAGATTCAGATGAGATGTCGTCGTTCGACTACATCACCGAGCCTGAATTGATTCAGCCAGATGTCAACGACGTAGTTCACGGTAACGATATCTGTGATGCCGTCTCTAACTTGCTGAAGCCTGATGACCGCAAGATTTTCGATCTGCTTCGTCAAGGTAATCCACCAGAGGCTGTTGCTGGTAGGCTCGGCATCTTGACAAGTCGCGTGCGCCACGTACTGTATAGCAGGATCCAGCCGGCGGTAGAATCAATTTTGAAAGTTAGAATCAAAAATGCCTGACAACGTTGTGCTGTTTGAGCTTGAGCATAGCAAAGAACTCATGGCAATCTGTGAGGCTAGAGAGAGCTGCCCAACTCAAGCGCAGTACTGGTTCCCGCTAGCGAATATCGATCGCTTGTCGGTATTCATGAAGCTGGCAAAAATAACTTGCATATCTACCTTGGAGCACTTTACAAAGCTAGTTACTAGCCGTATAGTGGTTAAGGTCTAACCAATTCCAAAGCCATGCAAAACGATAAGCTCTACATCAAGGTTGCCGTTGAAGTCCCGCGTAAGCGCCGTCTCAAGATGGCGTACAACGTGTCAACCGCTAACGGACAGAAGATTCCAGCCATCAGGTTCAGCGCGCAATACCTGCATGAGCTTGGCTTCCGCGTCGGTGGTCTTTTTGATATGATCATCAACGATGACAATAGCCTCACTCTTGTCCCAGTCACGGATAACGCCGAGACTAATGGCAGCGAGAAGCTGTTTGACGGTGACGAATCAATCCAGTGAGAGATGTTTGTCCACCTACATTGTCACACTGACAGGTCGGTAGGAAGATCTCTCATAAAGCCATCTCGGCTGGTTGAGCGCGTCCTGGAGTTGGGCGGTAGCGCCGCTTGCGTGACCGATAACGGCACGTTGAGCGGCGTTATTCAACTCTATAATGCGTGCAAGAAGACCGGCGTCAAGCCGATCTTCGGCATGGAAGTCAATGTAGCGCAGGACAAATCGCTGAAGCAGCAGCAGTCTAGTACGCTGGTGCTTTTGGCGAAGAATAGTGTCGGGCTTAGTAACCTGACTAAGCTTGCCACTATTGGCTCAATGTACTTCTATTACCATCCTCGCGTGGATATGGCTGCACTTGCCAAGTTCAATGAGGGCATCATCTGCCTAACGTCGGACATCAAGGGATGGGCTGCGGCAAGATTCTTTGCCGCTGGCATGAACGGCATAGCTACTTGCTACGCTGAACTGAGCGAGTTGTACGGTGATAACCTCTATTGGGAGGTTCAACCAAGCCAAACTGAGTCGCAGCGCGTGTACAACGCTGCGTTGCTAACTGAGGCAAAGACTAACGATGCCATCAAGTTGGTAGCCACAGTTGATCCACATTATGCTACCGTATCGGATCGTGACTTCTTCGAGCGCTACCTAGCGGCTAAGAATTCACGCAACCCGTATTGGGAGTTCCCGTTTCGTGGCGACCGCCACATCATGTCTGAAGATGAGGTGTGCGCTGCGTTTGACCTTCTTCATGGTGACGGCTATTTCGTCAACAGCGTCGAACTGCAAGAGGCTGTCTGGCGAACTGGCGAAGTTGCCAATGTTGTTGAATCTTTTGATCTTCGTCAAGGCACTAAGGTGCCATCATTCAAAGAATAATGAGCTACGACCTCGACCTGTGTCACCCTGTGACTGGTAGAGTCTTGCATTCTGAAGAAAAGCACTTCATGCGAGGATCAATTTATGCTGTCGGCGGCACGACGCAGCTCGGCCTCGCAATGACGTACAACTACGCTGATCGTTTGTACAAAGTCATCAATGGTGGTATCAAAGCGCTTGATGGTTCCCTTGCCGCCAACGCTATCCCGATTCTAGAGAAAGCTATCGCCCAGCTTGGGAATGAGATGGGCATCAGCTATTGGGATTCAACCGATGGCAACGTGAAGACTGCCCTATATCAAGTACTTGCAATATGTAGGATGCGTCCCGACGGCATCTGGAAAGTTACGTAATGGCTTGGGGTGATTGGCCAGCAGTGCGCTTCGTGCGCGTGCCGTATGTCTATCTGGCAACGAGGCAACTGCTCTCGTTCAGGTTGATGACTATTCGGCTGCTTGGCATCATTCACGACGTACATAATGACATCCCGAATCCAGACTGGGATGACCCGCTCGTTCCAGTCTACATGTATCATCCGTCGTTTCTCAAGTGGTCCCATGCAAAAGCCACCTCGGAATTACTTAGACGAGGATACAAACCCGGTAAGCTGGCTGATAGGCTAGTTCAGGTCAAGAGTAGACCTCTTGCTGAATGGCTACCGCCAACTGATGATGAGATTGCCGAAGATTTGGCATGGCTCATACAGCAGTGGAAGCAGCGTTTGCTTCCAGGCGGTGAGAAGATTCCTGCAAGCTACATCGATTTACTGAAGGAAAAGTATGGGTACGGTCCTGAGCAAGCCGCTTGTGAGAGAGTTGACTGGCTATCCGGGCGTCACCGTGACAGTGACTCCGGGTGGTATCACCTTCAAGGTGAAGAGGCGTCACAAGTCTGTGACAATTCCTTGGGCAAAGGTGTTCGGTGCCGCCGCTATGAAGGACGCAAATGAGACTATTCTGCTCATTGGGTCTGAGATGGTGCTGAAGGAAATTGGTTACGATCCCAATGCGGCTAGGAAGGCGTCATCTGATTCACAAACCGATAAGAAGGAACCTGCGTCGTGATTCTGAATAGAGATCGTCTGGTTGGCATTCTCAATATCTTGGGGACTGCGGTTGGCAACAAAATCATGAAGGTTGCCGATTATGTGCAGTTTCGTCTGAATCGTGAGACGAGGCGTTTGCTTGTTAGTACAACTGACTTCAACGCTTTCTTGACTGTCGATTATGGCGACCTTGCACTCGCTAACGTTGACGATTTCCCAGAGCACTTCCTCGTTGAGTACCGTCTGCTGTCTGCTATCTTGAAGGCTAGCACAACAGCAGACGTTGACATTCGCCAAGATAAGATCAACGGCCCGATTGTCGTCGTCACAAACGGCAAGTACGAGCTTCCGCGCTACGCTGACCCCTCGGAGTTCCCGGTCAACGATTATGCGCATAATGTGATTGGTCGCTGTGACGCCTCTGCACTTCAACATCCCTGGGCAAAGGCTGTTGTTGCCGTCAGCAAGGATGTGACGAAGATCAGCTACCAGGGTGTGAACTTCGATGGCAACTTTGCCGCTACTGACAATCGGCGTCTGAGTGTTGCCAATACGCCGATTGCCTACACGGGCGACTCTATCTTGCTGATGCCGTTGTTCGGCGGCATTCTTGAGTATTGTCATGGCGACGTAACTCTTGGCCTCAGTACGAACGCCAAGCAGGTTGTCATCATTTGTGAGGATATCAACCTCATCGCTAGTGTGCGACTGATTGATGCCAAGTTTGTCCCATACAAGAACTTCTTGTCAACCAAGCAGCAGGGAGTTCTCATCACGATTCCTAAGCAAGAATTCATCGGCGTCATCAATCGATTGATGATCTTGACCGATCAAGTCTACAAGTCGCTCAACATCGAGATTACTAAGAAGGACGACAAGGTTGAGCTGCACTTGTCGATCAGCAATCGTGCTGAGGGCAGTGAGACCATCACTGCTAGCTCCTTCAAGATGCCAGGTGATCTCGAAGACATGGGCGACGGCGTTATCGCCAAGTATTCGTATCAGGTAAACAACTTCCTTGACGGCGCGATTGTTACTCAAAGCCCCGATTCTGTCGTATGCAATGTGCAAAGCGACGGCAAGCTTTGGATCGAAGAGGAAGGCTTTACCTACTTGATCACCTGCATCCAGCAGTGACCGGGCTATTCGAAGACGACAAAAACGTGCGCGACCCAATCAAGGTCGTCTCACGTAAGCAGACTACGAATGTTGGCGACAAGCTCCTCAGCATTGCTGAGGGCAAGTCAAACCTTGCGGTAGCTGCCAGCTCAAAAGGCGGCGTGTCGTTTGGAAGCATTGACTTGGTAGCTCTTGAGCGTAGCAAGAAGACTGCTGCCAAGAATGAAGAAGGGAAGATCAGCCCGCTTATCGACTATCTGAACGATGGAACACCTTAAGATTGGTGACGTTGTAGGCGACTGCTCAGCTTGCGATTCGACTGCTAGCGTTTTCTACCAAGGCAAAGATGAGGCTGTCTGCAAGAAGTGCCACATCGTTTACTCGGTTGACTTTGAGCGTGATGTCAAGCAGCCTGAGCCAGAGCCTGTCGGTAAGCTTGACATCTCCTCTTTCGTATCTGCGAAAGAGCGAGAGCATTTTGACGCCGTTAGGTCGATTCCTAAGAACGTAGCGATCGAGAAGAAAGAGATTGATGATGTCGAGCTTCCCGACTACATCAAAAGCTCGCTGCCTTGGCGTTGGGCACACGAGTTCAAGCGCACAGGCAACCCGTACAGAAGTGGCTCGATGAGCTATGTCATCTATGATGCAGTTGCTAGCAAAGATGACATGACTATCGCTGGACTCGTCCAAGAACTCAATACCATTTCATCCCTCAAGCCGAATGATCTGCTTGTAATCTATGAGGTGCTCACGCAATGTGTTGCCGCAGGTTTGTTCATCTACGACGGCGAATCGGGTAAGTACTCTGCATGTCTAGGGACAACGAAGCAGGCACCGTTGCCGTAACTGATAATCAGCGTCTCTACAATCTCTGCAGAGAGAATCTGCAGAGCTATATCAAGTCGGGCAAGTACTTCGCTCCGCCGATTGAATACTATCGGCGTCTTGAGCACGAAATCAAGGTATTTAATAACAGTGGGTACTCGAGCGTAATTCTGATCATCGCCGACTACATTCGTTGGGCGAAGCTGAATGCGATCGTAGTTGGCCCAGGTAGAGGCTCGGCTGCCGGTAGCCTAGTTGTCTTCTTGTCAGGCATTACGACGATCGATCCGTTGAAGTTTGGGTTGATCTTCGAGCGCTTCTTGAATCCAGAGCGCATCAGCTTGCCAGATATTGACACTGACTTTAGCGACCGTGATGCGGTGATTGATTACTTGCGTGGCAAGTACGGTCTCAATCGCATTGCCAAGGTTGGCGTGCCATCGATCTACAAGCCGAGGAGTGCGATTGATGAGCTGTCGCAGGTGTATCAGCTCGAGTTCAACGAGGTGAAGGTAATCACCAAGCTGATCGGAGACGCTAAGACATTCGATGAGGCGTTTGAAGAGTCGCCATCGTTGAAGGATTACGAGGACAAGTACCCAGAACTCTTCCTCTACGCCAGGTCTCTGCAAGGTTTTGTTCGCCAGCTAACGACCCACCCAAGCGCTGTGATTTTGTCTCGTGGCCCTATGGGCGCTGAGATACCTATGCAGCGACCACCCGGCGAAGCTGCCGTAACCGGACAGCTAGCTACCGGATGGGATGGTGAAGAGCTTGATAGCCTTGGCTATGTCAAGCTTGACATCTTGACTGTCGATAATCTTTCAATCATCAGCCGCGCAATCAAGATGGTTGGCAGCGAGATTGATTTCTACAACTTGCCACTTGACGACAAGGATACGCTCAAGGGATTCGAACGAGGCGAAACCGTTGCAGTCTTTCAGTTTGAAGAGCTTAAGTCGGTTAGCATTCTGCAGAGTCTGAGTGATATTCAATTTCGTGATGTTGCTGCTGTCAACGCTCTAATTCGCCCTGGACTTGATGTGAGCCAGTTTATCACTGCCCGCAATGAGGGTAGTGCGCGCTACATTGTGCCGGAGCTTGAGCCTATCCTATCGGACACGCACGGCGTCATTCTCTACCAAGAGCAGGTCATGCGAATTTGCGTTGACATTGCAGGCTTTAGCATGGCCAAGTCTGACAAGGTGAGAAAGATCATCGCCAAGACTGCGAACAGCAGCAATAAGGGTCTGTCAGAAGTGTACGATGACTTCAAGGCTGGCTGCATTGCCAAGGGCTTTGAGGAGATGGCAGTCGAGGCTCTGTGGGATAAGATCCTTGCCTGCCAGAAGTACATCTTCAACAAGAGTCACGCTGTATGCTATGGCTACATTGCATACGCTGACATGTTCATGAAGCAGCATTACCCGCTGCAATTCATGTGCAGCGCATTGCAAACCAAGAGCAAAGAGATCTACATCAAAGAGTGTGATCGGCTTGGCATTAAGATTCTTCAGCCAGATGTCAACAAGAGCGCCGAGAGCTATTCGATCGAAGATGGCGCTATCCGTATGGGGCTTGAGTGCATCAAGCATGTTGGCAGCAAGTCCAAGCAGATTATTGAGCGTCGTCCGTATTCTGATGAGTACGAATTCATTGGTCGAGTGAAGCTAAACGCCAACCAGATCAGCGGCCTCGTGTTTGGCGGCGCGCTCGATTGCTTCGGCGATAGAGCTAGCATTGCCAAGCACCTGTGCAAGTCGAGCGTGCACGATGAGGTAACTCTCGGAGAGCTTGCCACTAAAGAGAAAGATGTGCTTGGTTTCTACCTGGTGCATAATCCGCTTGCTCATTTCAAAGAGCAGCTTGCGAAATGCATTACGCCAGAGTCGGCGAAACAACCTACATGTGCCATGGTTGGCGGCATGGTATCTAGGGTCAAGGAGCACCAGGCTAAGAGCGGTATGATGGCATTCGTCTCGCTGCTAACTGCTGATGGTGAGATGGATGTGATTGTTTGGCCGAGCGATTGGCCTAAGTCTAAGCATCGCGTCAAGGTCGGTAGCGTTATCCAAGCCTTCGGTCGCAGGACTGAAAAGGGTAGCTATGCCATGACAGATGTTGTTGTTCTGAGGGAAAACAGATGAACCATATTAAGCTAGTTGCAAAGGATGATGACCCAAACCTCAGCTTTGAGCAATGGGCACGTAACAAGTACAACGAGATCATCAAGATCCTTCAGATCACAAATGATCAAGGTGAGCTTGATCCAGAGATGATCAATGTATCACTGACGCAATTTTCCCAGCACTTCGCTTGGGCGATCACGATTCAAGAGATCGAGACGAATAAGCTCAACGTGATGACTCACGACTATGAGCAGTGGCACAATGAGAACTTCAACAAGGTTTTCAGAGTGCTGCGCGAAGAAGCTGCCGGTGCCGGTAGAGCGCCAGCACAAGCTACGGTTGAGGCACGGCTGGCTCAGCTGCACGGCGAAGAGAAGCAAACCCGTCTTTTCGGAATTGAGACTCAAAAAAGCCGTGTTGATACGCTTAAGGGATTCGTAAAGGTACTAGAGAAGCAAGCCAACATGCTTCAAACGCTCTGCGGTAACATGCGGAGCGAATTGTTCTTTGCAGCAGGAGTGCCATTGCAGGATCGGATGAGTCCTCATGGTAAGACACAAGCCGCCAAGGCTATTCTGCATCAAGCGATGCGGGGCCAAGGCGACGGCCAAAGTCACCAAGCGTTAGACTCTTAGAGTCGAAGGTACTACCAGACATGGGCCAGATGGATATGGATCGTTTCGAGCAGCGGCAAGAAGCCATTGCTGCCAATAGCGGGCTTGAGTTCGGCGATATTCCGAAGCTCGTAGTCACGCAGGGTGTTGTTGTTCGCCTCATCGGCAATTTCACATCGGCGTGGGAGCACTTCGTGAACATGCCGAGCGGTGCAAGACCGTACATATGCGAGGGGCCAGAGAGTGATTGCCCCATCTGCCGCGCCGCTCAGCAGCTTGCTGTGGGCGACGACCCGGTTCAGCAGCAGCTTGCCAAGGATATCCGTGCGAAGGAAAAGTTCTTCTTCAATGTTCTGGACCGTAGTCCGATTGGTAAGTCGCAGCACTCGCAGTCGCGTGTTTGCAGCATCTTGACGCAAACGCCGAAGGGCTTTAGCATTGGTTCGCAGCTCTTCAAGAACATCGGCAACGTGGTTCGTATGCGTAAGGCGACCGGCCAATCGCATGACCCGAATACGTTTGACATCATGCTGACCAAGGTTGGCACGGGTATGCAGACGCAGTACGGCGCGCAGTTCACCGGCATCACCGATGCGCTGACGCCTGAAGAGCTTGCGTACAAGCAGTGGCCTCTTGAGGACATTGCGCGCATTAGCCCGATGTCGGAGCGGCAGGTTGCAGCCGATTTCATCTTGGGCGGTGCTAGCGTCAAGCAGGAGACGAAGCCTGCCGCTAACATCAACGCCCCGCGTGCCGCTGGCCCCGTGCAGATGCAGCAGCGTGCGCCGGCTGTTGCGCCGCCGCCAGCCCAGCCGCCCCGTATGCAGCCGCAGCAGCGTATGCAGCCTGCACAGGCACCGGCACCCGCGCCAGCGGTCGCTAAGTTGCAGATCAAGCCTGCCCAAGCGACGTACCAGTCTACTGCGCCGCGTGCTACGGACCCGGCTGTTGACATCTCAGTGCCCTGCGATAGCTGTGGTGCTGACATGATCATCAGCATGGAGGACGGGCGTGACATTCAGTGTCACAGTTGCGGCAAGGTGTTCGTCCACCCGGCCAAGAGCTGATTGCTATGGGCCTCGACCAAGAAATCTACGATTTTATTTTCGGTGATCTCTCCTCGAGGCTCAAGCGACCTGAGGTAATCTACACGCTGCACAACCGCGTCCAGAAGTTCGATGCCATCCCTAGCGGTGTCTCGAACATCGACGATGTGTTGTGCGGCGGGTTGCCTGAGGGCCGCATCATTGAAATTTTTGGGCCTGAGGCCAGCGGCAAGACTACGCTGACCCTGACGTTCATTAAGAATGCTCAGCAGCTTGGGTACATGACGTACTTCATCGATGCCGAGCACGCGCTCGATGTCGATTACGCCAGCCGTATCGGAGTTGATATCAAGAGTCTTTTGTTTAGCCAGCCTGACTACGGCGAACAAGCTCTTGAGACGGCGCGTGCTATTTGCGATTCGACTATCGAAGCTAGCGCTAAGTTTGGCAAGAAGATCAAGACGCTGATCGTTATCGACAGCGTGCCAGCCCTCGTGCCGAAGCAGGCTTACGAAGTCTACGAAGATGACAAAAAGGACGGCCTCGAGTCATCTACTGCAATGGGCATGACGGCACGAATGCTGTCACAAGCGTTGCCTCCTTTGCTCAGCAAGCTTGCTAAGAGTGGTGCAACCGTCGTGTTTATCAATCAAGAGCGCGACAACATCGGAGTGATGTATGGGCCGACTACTACGACGCCCGGCGGTCGCGCTCTCAAGTTTTTCTGTTCGCTTCGCTTGAAGGTTAACCGTATCGGCTACTACGAAGAGAATGGTGAGAAGGCTGGCATTAGAACGCAAGTTGTTCCAGTCAAGAGCAAGCTGTTCCCAATTTTTGCGCGTAGGGCTGAATTCATTATCGGCCCCAATGGCATTAACGTCATTGCCGCTCTGATCGATTCAGCAATCGAGAATGGTGTTGTCATTAAGAGCGGTGCATGGGTCAAGTTTGAAGGCAACAGCTACAAGGGCCGAACTGACCTGGAAGACTCCATCAAGGCTGATGGCGCTCTACTCAAGAGGCTCACTGATGCAGTTGCAGGCAAGCCGCTTCCTGCCAAGCAGGTAGAGTTGAAGGCTGCGCCGGAGCCTGTTGCTACTAAGGTTGTCACTGGCCCAATTGTAATCAACAAGCAGCTTGACTCTAGATGAAGGTGTTAGTCACTGGCGATTGGCACATTGGCGTCACAAGCTTTGGAGTGATTGATGCCGACAATCGCAATAGCAGGCTAGTGGACTTCGAGCGCGCATTGCAGCGCTCAATCGATGTAGCAATCGAAGAGTCGGTTGACCTCTACATCTGCGCTGGCGACATCTTCCACACTTGCAAGCCGACGATTGAGGATCAGCGGATCTTCTACCGCGTCCTGCGTAGGCTGGAAGATAGCAAGATCAAGTCAAGGTTTATCATCGGCAACCACGACTACACATTGAAGATTGGAGCCAGTCATGCGCTCAAAATCTTCATGGATGTTGTTCAAGATTGGTTGTACGTGAAGATCTATGACCAAACGGTGTGGGAAGACTTTGACAATCTCAAGGTCTGCTTCTTCCCCTACCATGCAGAAGAGCCTCAGATTCAAGACTTGAGGACAGACACTATGCGCGTTGCGCTAGTCTGCCACTCGCATCTTGAAGGTGCCGTTGTCGGCTGCGAGCCATTTGAGATCAAAGATGACAAGGCAACCAAGTTCAAGGACTTGCCAGTTGACTTTGTTTTCGCTGGTCACTTTCACAAACCGCAGATCCTATCCAAAAGCCCGCTTGCGTTCTACCCTGGCAGTATCAGTCCTGTAGATTTCAATGAGCGCAACGACGTGAAGGGTGTTGTTCTAGTTGACACGCACGACAGGACGATGAAGTGCGCTGCAATCAACTCGCGCAACATGCATCAGATTGACATCGATTGGACGACTGGCAAAGGCACTGATATTCACAATGTCGTGGATATCGTTGATGCTATCGTTAAAGTCAATATCAAGATGAGCGAAGCGCAGTCAAGCAAGTTTGACGAAGAGTCGATTCGCAAAACTATTATGGATGCAGGCGCTCATTCGATTGCATCCATCAATGTCGATATCGTAAGGGAAGAGATCAAGCGTAGTCCTGATATCAAACTTGATTCAGGTATCGAGAGTAATTTTGAGAAGTACCTGGCGCTCAGGAATTACGGCGACGACACCAACAGGCTGCGTAGAATTGGGAGGATGATCATCAGTGAAAGTTTTGGCACTTGATCAGAGCGTCACAGCTACAGCATACTCTGTCTTCGACACTGATGATTCAGGTAGGCTGAATCTAATTGAGTGCGACTCAATCAAAGTTAGGGGTACTGGCATCTACCGCATAATGAACTGGTTGCGAGAGGTTGAGGAACTTGTCGAGTCGCGCCAAGCGGATCTGCTTGCGAGAGAAATGCACCACCAAATCCAGTATGGTGCCGCTAGCCAGCTACAAGAACTTGCTGGTTTTTTAGACTACGTTGCATTTAACAGCGCTAATGGCTACATTACAGGCACCAATTACGCGGCAGTGCCAGTGACTACTTGGAAAAAGTACATCACTGGTAAGGGTAATCTGAAGAAAGACACCGCTTATCTGGTGCACATTAATAAGGCGCTCACAAAGACTGGCGTGATGAATAATCCAAATGAGGTATTTGTCGATGATAACAAGGCTGACTCCATTGCAATCGGAGTGACAGCTTACGCAATGTGGTTGCTTCGCCACGGTAAAGAGCAACTTCTGTCTTCAATCAGCAACCTTGACGATAAGGTCTTGCCCAAGAGTTTGGAGACAGTTTTCAACTACGGTAAGATCGCTTGAGATCTGGTAAGTAGGCAAAGGTTAGTCATGTCAATAATGCAGAAGGTCGGCGTTATCATCAACGCCCACGAGTTGTTCCACTCATCGAAGTCAAACATTGGCGGCACTGTCTGCTACGACAAGCTGATGCGAGAAATCGGCAGCGGTCGAGAGATTGTGAGCGCTGTTGCTTGTCTTTTCGGCAATCCGAATAACCAAGGCACCTTCTTGACTCTTGTCAAGTCGGTTGGGCTAGTGCCGAAGTTTGCCGGTTCGCCAGAGAATGTACTCGACACGTTCGTGCAATCGATGATCTCGATGGCACGTAGCGTTGACGTTCTCGTCCTTGTGACTAAGAACGATGCAGTCGGTGCTATCATCGACTACCTCGTGATGACTGGTCACTGCCCGAATATCGAAGTCTGGTTCTTCGGCAACGAGATTAGTGACAGCTTGACAGAGGACGCCGATGCTACTCGTAGCATCGACGAATCATTCTTGTTCAGCAAGAAGAAGATCTCTTAAATGAGAGCGTCTAATGCTGTTGTTGAAATTGAAGCTCAAGAACTTCCTCATCTACGATGAGGTAGATATCGATTTATCAAGTGTCAAGCTGGCCAGCATCGTTGGCCAGTTTGTCACTGATCGCCGCCGCAGCAACGGTGCTGGCAAGACGGCATTCTTGGAATCTATTCGCTATGCGCTCTATGATCAGACGCGCAGTAGGTCCAAGCATGGCGTAATCAAGTCTGGCGCTGAGTCGTCATTCGTTGAGCTGACCTGCGATATTGGCGGCAAGCTTGTTCGCGTTCAGCGTAGCCGTAATCTTGATGGCGGCGGCGGTGCAGCCCTCTACATTGACCAGAAGCTCATTGGCGATAAGATCAAAGTCGTCAACGATACCATTCAGAATCTGATTGGTATCGACATTGAGCTGTTTGATAGCATCTATTTCTTCAAGCAGGGTGATCACTTCAGTTTTGCTGAGGCGAATCCCACTGATCGGAAGAATGCACTTGGCAAGGTGTTCAAGCTTGATGCTATCACCAAGTGTCTTGAGGTTACTAAGAAGCACAAGGTGCTCAGAGAGAAAGATGCAGTTAAAGCAAAAGGCGCTGCCGAGGCTTTAGGATCTCGGCTTAACGCACTGCTGCCATATCAATCTATTGTAGAGCAAGAGCTTGCAGCCTCGGGCAATCTAGCGACTGCGCGTCAGTTGCAGGACGCTTACGCCAAGTTGCGGGACGAGAACACACTCGATGCCCATGATCTCGAAGCTCGCTACAAAGAGTTCCTGAATACTATTCAGGAAGATCTCAACAACGTTAGTATCGTCTATCGAGCGATTCAGAAGACGAATAGCTTGATTGCTGAAAAGCAAGTTGAATCGCAGCGTGCAACATCACGCATCAATCAGTTGAATCAGATGTTGGGTTCTGATGAATCAAAGATCGAACCTTACAAGAACGTTGATGTTCAATCTGAAATCAACACATGCAAAATCAGCATCGAAGATCACGAGAGTAATCTTAGTCGTGTGACTAAGTTGATTTACTCAATCCAGGCAGAGATAAATCAGCTCAATGAAGTGAAGGTTGGCGTCGGTGCAGGCGAGACTTGCCCAACATGCTATCAGGTCGTGCCGAAGGAGCATATCAAGTCATGCGCCGACAAAGCGGCAGAGCGTATCGCCAAGCTAGCTACTGACCTTGACCAATGTAGGAAAGTTAAGTCTGAGATTGACAAGGCGTTGTCGCAAGTTAAGGATCGACTCTCGCAGATTCAGACTGTGCCCCCTACTCTTGAGAACATCAAGGCTACGAAAGAGTCAATTGTAGATGTTCGTAAGTCGTTGAAGTTGATTGATTCACAGATCGAAACTCTGACTGACCAGAGGAACGAGTTGTGCCAGAGGCAGAATGAGATTGAGGCGCGTGTAGATCAGGATCTAGTCATCCGTTATCGGAACGCTGTGTGCGATTTGCGTGATCGCGCATACAGTATGCTGACTGTTGGCATTCAGAGGCGATGTGACGTTATCAGGCGTGATGTTGAGAAGTACACGACTGAGGATGTCAAGCTAGTCAAGACTCTGCAAGATGCAAAGCGGCAGGCTGCTGACTATGAAGTTGCGCTGGAAGCGCAGCGGCAGGCTGAATCGGTTTTGTCAACTTATGAAGTGCTTTGTGATATCTTTGGCCGCAACGGCATTCAAGCTATCATGATTGAGAATGCTATTGGCGTCGTTGAAACGTTCGCCAATGATATTCTCAAGCAGATGCAGACTCGCTTCGTACTCTCACTTAGGACTACTAAGGAGACGAAGGCTGGCGACCAACGCGAGTCTCTCGACATCATTGTATTCGATAACGGCTCTGAGAAGCAGTTTGAAAGTTACAGTGGTGGTGAGAAGGCTCTCATCAATATCGCACTGCGACTTTCGCTTTCAAAAGTGATCAGTGCACTGCATGGCATCAAGATGCAAAGCTTGTTTCTTGATGAAGTGCTTGGTGCACTCGATGGTCCTAACAGAGAAGAAGTGGTCAAGATCCTTTCTTATCTGTCAAGGTCGTTTGAGCAGGTATTTGTTGTTAGCCACACAGATGAAATTCAGGATGTCATTGACAGCTCAATCGTAATCGAGCGTCACGACAACCACAGCGAGATAAAACTTACCCATGACCGACGCTAAGGTTCCAGTCAAGTCGCCCGCCCACGTTACGCCTGCCGCTACGCCGGCCACTGAGGCGGCTACCATCCAAGTTCCACTGGAGCTGTGCTCAAAGAATAAGAGCATTCGCATCACCAGGGAGAAAGATGTTATGACGATCGAGTTGACTCCGGCTGTTGTGGCCGAGATCGGATCGTATCATCGAGTGAGTGTGAAGGTTATGTTTGTTGAGAATGGCAACGTTGCAGTCGTTCCCCTTACGCAGTGAGTGATTTCGGAGCTAAAATGCTTCTGCATCTTGTTTACCAAGATGCTAAGTCAGCAAGCGTCGCTGGTCACAAGCAGCACAGTCACGCTGTAGTGTCTGTTGAGAACTCTGATTGGTTCAAGAGTAAAGAGGCATTCATGGCTCTAGTGCTCAAAGCATTCGAGCGCATGTATGACGAGATGAAAATTGAGCACAATGCCACTACAGATTAAGCTGGCACTGTTTGAAATTATCAAGCAGATTGGCGGTAAGGACTGTGAGACAGCCAAGGCTCTGGATGCCATGACTGTCGATCAAGTGCTTGAGATCATTGCGCCGATTTTGAACTTGTACCGAGTTGGCTTCGTCACGTACAACCAAGGTAAGTCATGAGCAACCCACCAAGTAGTTCGATCGAAGGCAACGTTGGCAACGGTCGTGGTATCGTTGACAAGGAGTCTTTTAAGGTTGTTGGTGTCAACAAGAAGGATCTTGAGACCGGCGGGCACGACGAAGAGAAGCGCGGCAGGGGTCGCCCGTCAGTTGACAAGACTTGGACGCAGGTTGGAAGGGATGCCAGCAATGAGCAAGGTCGTCCGCGCTCTTGATTGTAGATGACTTGTAATCACACTTCGTAACTACAGCCGTGGTTACGGAGCCTGATTCAGAGCTGTATTACCTCATCAAGAGGTTTCAGAGCGGCGATAGCCATGCCGGATGGCTGTTCGTCCAAGACAAGAAGATTCAGAAGATAATCTCCGGCAGGTTGCGTGAATACAAAAGGATGTTTCACTGGCTACCCAGTGAAGATCTTGAAGACATCGAATGCGGTTTGGTGCCGCGTATAATCGAAATCATTGGCAACTTCAAGTTGCCCGAACAGGCGAACGACGGTAGAGTCATATCGTACTTCTCGCTCAGGCTTCGTGGCGAGGCTGACTTTCTCTTGAAGAAGGTTACCGATATGAAGCAGATGGTTGACCATGAGCATGGTAAGACGTACTTGATGATGCTCAGCCAGACCGTGGAGGGCATGGAGGATATTCTCCCGCAAGAAGGTGAGTTTGCCAATGACCTTCTTTCGCTGATTGAGGACGGTCGCCAAGGCGAGTTGCTGCGTAAGATTTTTGACTCGATCCCCAAGGATTCAAATGATCGCTTGTGGCTTGAGTGTTACCTTTACCGTGTCAGGCAAATGACATGGGCCGACATTGGCGAGAAGATCGGCTACAAGCAGACTGATTACACTTGGTTGAAAGAGAATACTGCCAGATTCGTAACTAGGCTGAAGTACAGTCTTACGCTCATGGGTGAGAGAGTCAACTACAGGATCTGCGGCATCTACACCGATAGGGGTGAGGTCGCTATCGCTCTCTTCGACTCACAAGACAAGAAGAAGGATGCCATCTGGTCAAAAACATACCAGAGTTACAGCGACTTAGATAAGGTCGAAGCAAAGCTTGGCGATCTATTCAGGCAGTCGGATATCAACTATGTGTTGATGAATGAGGTGGATGTCGAGAATCCTGCGTATGTAATCATCATGAGGTACTTGTCTAAGCGTGAGGCTTTCGTTGAGACAACAGCAATTGAGCCATTCACACGCCTCTTGCCAAGTATGCCTAACCACATAAACGGGGTTGTTTCTAGTGACATCCACCGTCAAGCTATGCTGCTTGCAATGATTAAAAGAGCTTGGATAGATGAACGACGAGAACGAGGGGTTGCCGACAATCAGAATCAGTCTGGCTACGATAGCGTACCACCTATCTAGACTAACTGATATAATCGAGGCTATGGTAAGGGCTAATACGGACGACCCAAGAGCGCCAGTCTCGGTATCCGAATCGATTGGTAGCTGCCCTAACTGTGATTCTACTGATGTAATGCAGGAAGGTGATCTGCCGAAGGCAATCTTTTACTGCAAGTCCTGCAACTCTATTTGGGTTAACAATGCTTCTCAGTTCTTCAGCTCATAGAGAGCAGCTCAAAGGTTCGATCGAAAAGCTGCTGCACTACTTATTCGTGTATGCTAAGTACAACACGAAAGTTGAAGTAGCTAAGACTGATGTTGACGGCACTAGGTATGTTTTGTTTGAAAAAGTATACCGTGTGCCTGGCCGTGTTTCGATCAGTCCTACTCTCTATACTCGCCTGGACGATTGTCACGGCGCTGGCAATTGCTGTCGCGTGCCTTTTGACTTGGTCTATACTGAGTACGATAGGTCGCGCATTGTTAATTACGATGCCAAAGACATTGCTGAAAGGTTTGGCGCTGATAGCGCTAAGAGGTTTGATAAAAATCGCGAAGATCTTTTAGCTAGTCTTGAAGAGTTGTCGGTGCACATTACGGTTGATGGATTCAACCATAAGCACAACATACTCTCGAAGCTGTACGTAAAGCAAAATGTTGATGAATACGAGCTCAGCGGCAGGTGCTCTTGCCCGTATTTATTCATCGGGGGCGATAGATATTTCTGTGGCGTGCACCCATTCAAGCCGCTGCACTGCTGGTATCCTCACATGACGGTTCGCGCAACTGAACCTGAGGATCAAAATGAGATGCCAACCGTTAGCATTGGAAGAATGCAGTATGGTCGCAATTGGGCATTTGGATGTCCAGTCGTTTTAACGCAGGCTAATACTAGCATCGGTGAATCGATCTTCATCGATAAGAGTAATATACCATCTTACTTTGATAGTCAGTTTGGCGATGACATCGCCAAGTTAGAGTGGACATCGAAGTCAGCCGCGTCGCTCGGACTGACATCTAGTGATGCGCTCACTGTTGGTATTCATGAAGATCTTCGTGATAGAGAGCGCGAGATAAGAATGCATATTAAGAATGAGACGTTTGGCCACATTGTTTTGTGGGGTAGCTGATTAGTTGCTGATTGCAGTCATGGTAGTATCCACTACTATGACTTACCGAGGGTGGTGGCGTGCGGAAATCTAGTCTTTCTGATTGATTCTTCCAGACAGGGTGCTATAATCAGGACTGTATGCAAACCTTTCTGCCCTATCCGTCCTTTTACGAATCCCTCAAGGTTTTGGACAACAAGCGTCTTGGCAAGCAACGTCTAGAAGCCATGCAGCTTGTTAATAGCACCCTGAAGCTTGAGGTAGATCCTAATGCCAAGATCGGGTGGGCTAATCATCCTGCCCGTACCATGTGGCGTGGATACCTTGATGCTCTCAAGCTCTACCACAACCTTTCCATCAATGAATGGGTCAGCCGTGGATTCAACAATACCATGAAGCTTTATGACCTCCCTAGCACGGTTACTCTTCCTCCGTGGATTGGTAGAGATGATGTCCATGCCAGCCATCGTTCCAACCTGATTCGCAAGGATCCGATCTGGTATGGTAAGTTCGGTTGGTCTGAGCCTAGCACCTTGGAATACGTTTGGCCCGTCTGATGGAACTCATCGAAAGTTTGCTTGGTGATTATGCTGATCTATTCGATACTGCCGTGCTAGCGTTGATGATTGTTTGCTGCTTCTTGGCCATCGCTCTTCTGAGGAGAAAGAAGTGATTAAGCTCGCACTCAGTCTCTTACTTGCCTGCGTCACTTTATCGGCACAGGTGGTGACAATCATAAACCAGTCTAACACCAGGTATGACGGTTGGACTAGAGTTATGCTTGGGCAGAGGCCGCCGCATTTTACGGGCTGGCTTTTGAATCAAAGCAACGAATTGCAGTTATCCTACGCCGTCGGCCATTGTGATGTTGATGGCAACTGGGCTGTTGATTTACGAGCAGTTCTTATGCCTGGTGAGCACCGTACTATTGATTTAGCCACATTACAGCCTACGGCTAGAGCTGTGCCGCAACTTCCCGGCGACATGGTGAATTACTTCCAGGGGATGCCTCACGTTAACGGCACACAGCTCGTGCCGATGCGCGTTGTGATTGGTCGCGGCAACATCTACCCGCAGTGGCATGACGGCGCAGGCTTCACGAGCCATATCGGAGCCTACGTGACGCAAGACTTGATTGCAAAACTTGTCGTCACTTGGTATCCCGACCAGCCAGGATGGTGTCATGGCAAGGTGACATTGCTGCCTCTAAACTCACACTACATTGGTCTGAATGGCCTCAACATGTCATGGGGCAGCGCATTCGTAATCCCTTACAATGGCGCTGTCGGGCAACTACTGCCGCCATCTTATCCTCTCACAGCCGGTAACGTGGTTGAAATTGACATCACTATCTTCTGGTGGGATAGAATACCTAGTGATAAAGTAGAGTCTTTTATAGCTGATGCTCGCTATCAGGTGCTTGTCCGACTAATGTGATGAAAGTTGATTCCGTGTTAATGCGTAGGATAGTCTACTGGTTCAGGAGACTGAAGCGCATAATTGCAGTAGCTAAACATCTCAAGATTAGAGGCACTACTGTAGCCTACGTGCTTCACCTCCTTGGCATCCGCAAAAAGCCAAAGGTAATAACTGATAGCCAGATAGAGAGAAGAGTTCTTAGCTGGTACAAGAAGCTATCTAGCGCAGGCGCAGTTTCTAGAAAGCTAGGAGTCAGCCAACGGAGGGTCTCAAGAATACTGAGGAAGAATAATATAGAGATCAAGGTAGGTCGCCTGCCAAAGCGGCGACCGAATATGAATGCAGCGCAGAAGAAATTATTCGATGGCCATATAAAGCTAGTCAAGGCTGGCATCAAATCGGTTGGCGGATGGCGTGCACGCCGCGCCGGCATGGGGGTCGATGATTTATACTCAGCAGGGCTGATTGGGTTATGGCGCGCTGTGATGACTTTTGATAAGGATGTCGGGTGCTCCTTTGCAACTCTAGCCTATAAGTTGGTTAGGTACGAGATGCTTGATGCGATTGAGATATCGAGATTCGGGCGACGTAATGTGAATGGTAAGTTGATCGACCAATCAGCATTTTTATCATATGACGATATGTGATTGAATCGTAGTTCAATGCATGGTTATTCATCGCGGCTTGACTGCTGTTAAGGTTGATCACAAGGTAGTTCGTGATATCGATGAGCGAGTGCTCATCGGTACGCTTGGCGTGAACTGCCTTACGTACACGCGCCGCTGCATCGAGTCAGTCAAGACAAAGGCACGGCATGTGACCTTCCTCTACATTGATAACGGCTCAAAGCCTGAGAATGTCGAGCAGATTGAGAAGTGGAATAAGAACAATCCAAATATCGATGGGTTCTACATGGCGTTCAACGGCTGTAATGCCGGTGTAGCCGTGGGTTGGAACCAGATCATCAAGTACGGTGTTGAGAATGGCTACACCAAGATCCTGATCTGCAACAATGACATTGCCTTCGGACAATACACCATTGATGGGATGATCGAAGGCTTTAAAACTATCAAGGCAGAGGTGCCTGAAACTGTGATGGTCACTGCTGCCAACATGACTAGGAACCCATCTGACCTTGCGATTATCAGGCCAGAGTCATCAAAAAGAGAGAACCCAGACTTCTCATGCTACATGATTGAGCCGTCTTTCATTGAGAAAATCGGCTACATCTGCGAGGATTACCAGCCTGCGTTCTTTGAGGACAACGACACTCACTGGCGTATTCTTCTGACTGGCTATAAGGCGTTCAGCACTAACCTTGCACCGTACAGCCACATTGCAAGTCGCACACGGTATGAGAATCCTGAGCTTGTGACCCACGTTAAGTTCAGGGAGAATAGAATCAAGTTCATGAGGAATAACTTGACGCGCACGGTTGCCCAAGAGGGTGCCGATGCTCGCTACGCCAACTGGATTGCTAAGAACCCGAGTGTCAAGCATCCTACCGTCAAGCAGGTTAACGACCTTGCAATCAGTGATGGTTTGATCACTGCTGAAACCATCAACTTCCTTGACAATCTGACCGTTGAAACTGTTAAGATGGAATGAAAATTCTCTATCTCGCCCCAGAGGGATTTGACTACTCTTCTAATCAGATTACTGAGGGACTCTGGCTTCTCAGGAAGACTTGCGCAATCAAAGAATTCTGGTGCACAAATGCCATTGTGCATCATGGCTCTCAGATTGAAAAACTTGATCTGTTGAGTAAGACGGCTATTGAGGATGTCATCCCTGAGGCTGATGTCATCTTACTGTCGTCTGGAGGTGATATGAAGTTCTTAGAGAACTTCGATTACTTCGAAGGTAGGAGAGAGCTGCTGCACAAGAAGGGTATCTTTCTTGATGGCCATGATAGCAACTGCTATCTAGTCGATCCATCAATGTTCAAGCTGTACCTGAAGCGTGAGCTGAGGTACCCTGAAGTGAACGACTTAGTTTGGCACAACGTCAGAAGCTTTCAGTTTGGCGTTTACCAGTTTCATTTCGATCACCAGCCGCAGCCGTATGAGAAGAGAGATGTTGATGTTTCCTTCGTAGCCTATGGAGGCAGTAGCAAGCTGCGACAAGAGTGCGTTGATCACCTCAATGCAATCGCTAAGAGGACTGGATTGAACATTGTTGCCAACGCACCCAACGATGGTCAGCCTCTTTCGATTCCCGATTACAGATCGCTCATGAGGCGATCGAAGTGCATTGTTAGCGTGCCCGGCGCTGGCATTGACACGCTTAGGTATTGGGAAGCTATCGGTTTTGGAGCTGCTGTTTGTACGCCTGACATAAGCAAGGTTCTGCACATGAGGTTCATGCCAGAGCCGCACAGGCACGCATTGTATTTCCATAACTGGCAGCACATGGAAGCGCTGCTAGTTGAGATTGTCAAAAACGAGGGATGGTGGAAAAGACTAACTGGAGCTGCGATAAGACACGCTCAAAAGTATCACTCTACGGTGGCGAGAGCTACCCAGATGTTAGAACTCTTCGAGGAACTCGTCTGAGACCTGAGTTCTTTCAGTATGTATTGCGACTGATTGAGCAGATTAGAAAGGGTGACGTACATGTGTTTTACGGTCGTAATCCCGATCCTGAATCAGCATGAAGCCACGGCTAAGTACGTCCAGTCTTGGTTCGACCACGCGAAGAGTTCGTTCAAGATCCTCTTTATCGACAACGGCAGTACCGTTCCGTTGGTTGAGCAGCAGTTCTACAAGGATTGGAAGAAGGAGTACGACGTTGACTGTGTTCGTAATCAGTCAAACACTGGCGTTTACAGAACGTTCCAGCAAGCTCTCGAGTATGTGAAGACAGACTACATCTTCTACTCGCACAATGATGTCGAGATGAAGATGTACGGATGGGATGTGGCGATTGAGAATTTGCTAGCAGAGCTTGAGCTTATCAACGGCAAGCCGCCAGGTGTCTGTGGCATGTTCGGAGCGAAAGGGCTTGGTACTCCAGACATCTATCGCGCCCCATATCACTTCACGCAGCTCATGAGGTGGAATTGTTTCACCGTGCCGAGTATGGCCGGTGCTGGTGGTCGTGTTGTGAGCGGTAGATACGAGCGCGTTGTGACACTTGACGGATTTACACTCGTAGTGTCAAGGCACATGATCGACAACGCTCTTAAGGGCAAGTTCGATTACGAGAGCTACCCACCGCACCACAACTACGACAACGATATCTGCCTTGACTCGCACTTTGGCGGCTACAAGAACTACGTACTCGACATCGACTGCGTACACCATGGCGGCGTAACGAGCACGCGAGAGAAGTGGGCTGAGGCAATGGGTACAACTGACCTCAGTATCCATCGCCGCGCACACGAAGTCATGTACAAGAAGTTCAAGAACCGTCTACCAGCGAGTGTGATTTGATGAACGCTTTCGACTGCCCTAGTGCTTGGACGAGTGCTGCTAATGAGTACAAGCAGGCTCTTTCGACTGTCATCAAAGATCTTGATGATGTGCGCTGCATCGTTGAGATCGGAGTTGACTACGGCTATAGCTTCTTCACTATGGCGCGTGATTTTCCGAAGGCGAGTGTATTCGGAATCGACGCCTATGTTGAGTATGGTACTGCTCAGCAAGCTAAGAGCCATGTGTTGAGCAACATCGCATCATTCCCGAACGCTAAGTTGATTCAAGGTGATAGCGTTCAGGTTCTTGCGATGTGGCGTCAACCTGAGAACTACCTCGACATTGACATTCTTCACATCGATGGCGACCATAGCTACGATGGTGTGAAGAGGGACTTCGATGCTTGGTCACCTGTTGTGCTGTCGGGTGGTGTCATCATGTTCCACGACATCAACTCTTTCCCGTCAGTGCGTAAGTTCTTCAATGAATTGCCAGGCAAGAAGATCGAAGTTGATCAGGGCGGTGCCGGCCTTGGTATTTGGGTGAAGGATTCAGAGAATTATGAAGATTAGAACAGAGCAAGAGATCTTTCATCAGGCTGCTATCTCTTCTTCAGCTTTGCAGAGGCGTGCTGAGAAGATCAAGCAGCTTGTTCAGAACATCGGGCTAGCTAACGCTGGCCTAGCGCCGGATATCAAGCCTGCTCGTCTCAAGACGATGAACGAGCAGCTTGAGAGTCTTGTTGACAAGCAGTCATATGAGGCTTGCATTTACGCAGTTCTGCGTTGGGTACTTGGCGTAACCAGTGAAATCGACCCCACCAACTTGGAGCTTGGTAAGTGACTGCCACATACACGATCACCCGTAAGATTGAATTCGACGCTGGCCACCGCGTCTATCAGCACGAATCAAAGTGCAACCACATCCACGGGCATCGATATGTTGTCGAGGTTGAATGCACTGGCAGCCTCGACAAGCTCGGTAGGGTGGTTGATTTCTCAGTCATCAAAGGCGTTTTCGGCAAGTGGATTGATGACAACCTTGACCATGGCATGTTGATCTTCAGGGATGATCCGATTGCCTATGAGTGGCGTGCTGGTTCTATGAGTGGGCATAGGCACTTCATCATGGACAAGAACCCTACTGCTGAGAATATCGCTGAGCTGCTCTACTATAAGGCCAAAGAGCTTCTTGCGATGGATGGCGTCAAAGTGAATTCTGTACTGGTGTGGGAAACGCCAAACTGCTACGCAGTCTTCACTGAGAAGTAATAGTAAGCGTTTGTGAATTAGTTGTATCAAGCAGCATGGGCAAGTGTGCTGCTGTCGGGTGCTTCTACAATGAAGTTGACTTCACCCGCATGTGGTATGACTATTATTCTGATCACTTCGACCAGAAAGATATCTGGATGCTCGATGATGGATCAGATGGCAATTTATTTGAAGGATTCAAATGTAATGTTGAAGTGATTAACAGTAAAACGCCTGAGGGCGAAATGCGCGGTCAGGTTGATGACGGCCACATCAGCGGCCATACGATGAGAATCATCAAGCAATTACTTGCATCAGGATATAAATACGTATTGCGGGCTGATGCAGATGAGTTCATCGTTGCAGACCCTGAAATTTACTCTGGCGGCTTGCGCGAATTCATCGATCGATTTGATGGAGAGTTTGTGCAGTGTTCTGGCTACGATGTCGTTGATGTTGGCACCGTTCCTCTGGATACTTCGAAGAGGCCGTGGTTAACTCAGAGAATGACTTGGCATCGTAACTGGCAGCATTACTGCAAGGTAGCGATCACCAGTTGTGATCCTGGATGGGGGGCTGGGTGGCACACTACTAAGTGGACTAACAATTGGGTTAGAGAAGTTGTTCCAACTGAGCGTGAAGATGTGCGTCTCATTCACATGCACTATTCGTGCAGAGAATTACTTCGTCGTCGTTGGCTGAATCGTCGCCACACTGACGGAAGGTATGATGTCCGGAACGTAGAATCGGCCATTAACAATCAATTCAATTCAATCGGTATGCCGAACGAGCAGATACCTGACAAGTGGCGTAGCGCACTTTAGCTAGATGCTTGAGTGTAGTATGAGTTTTGACTACTACACGTAGTAGCATCCATGGGTCTGCCGTCCAACAAGCTGCCAGTTCTTGAAGAGTTCGTCTCTGTGCAGGGTGAAGGTATCAACATCGGCCACCCGTACTACTTCATCAGAGTTGGCGGCTGCCCGTTGCGCTGTTCATTCTGCGACAGCGAGTATTCTTGGAATGCCAGCCAGAATCAGATTGTTGATCTTGAGCTTGTCATCGGCAGGGCGCTCGATGCCTGCCAGAAGTATGGTATCAAGTGGGTGAGCGTGACTGGTGGCGAGCCAATGCTCTACACCAAACAGCTACTCACTATGATTGAGCAGTTCAATGCTAATGGATTGCTTGTTCACATTGAAACGAGCGGTCGTTTCTACGACAAGGTTGTGCATGAGAGGTCCGACCTGTACTCGCCTGACGCAAAGACTCCCTGTACCGGCGAACAGATGAAGGGATACTTTAAGGGTATCGAAAACATGCGTACACAAGATCAAGTCAAGTGCTTGATCTCAAGTAACGAAGATCTCGACTACGCCCATGCTGTCAACGTGCAGCTCAATGGCGCTTGCACGATGGTCTTGCAGCCGTTCAATACCAATATCGTGACCAACAGCACGATCAATATGAGCGATACGATGGCTGGGAACAGAATCACCCAGCATCTTGATGCACCTACTATCCGCAACAACTTGTCAGCTTCACTCCACTGGCTGCTGGAAAGCTATAAGCTTCGCTGCAAGATGGGCGAGGTGTGGAAGCGTACAATCATCACGCCGCAAATCCATGTCCTCGCCTACGGGAACAGGCCCGGAACCTAATGGCTCACACACGCGCTAGGCGGGCTGAGCTGGCAAAGCTCATTCCTGAATACTATCTGAGCGATAAGCGTCTCACAATCCCAGCAGTAGCAGATCATTTCAATCTCAGTAATTCAACAATCGCTAGATATCTTCACAAATCAGGGATCGAGATGAGAAACTCTTGGTCCCGTGAGCCGGCAGTAGTTGATGGTATGAAGCTCTGTCGCATCTGCAATCAGTGGAAAGATGCGAAATTGCACTTCTACAGGAGACACAACGGTCGTCCATACACCTATTGCAAGCCTTGTGATAAGACTAGGGCTACCAGAGTCAATTCGGTCAATCGCAAGAAGAAGAGAATGAGACAAGAGAAGTTTCGTGATGCTGCTAAGAGGGCAAATATCGAAGCTCGCTTGCTTTTGAAGGACGCTGTATCTTTCATTAAGCAAATCAGCGATTACGCACCAATCGTCAATCAGATTGAAGCGTTCTTCATCAACGAGAAGAATACGCTCCAACTGCTTGAGATGATTTGACCCTTGTATCTTTTGGCGGTGGGAAAGATAAACTCTTCGATCACGATACAGGCTGGTGAGTATCGTGAATTAGATGTTGCTGTGCAAAACAGCGCCGGGTCTGCGATCGATCTCAGTAGCGTAACTGCTATCGACTGGGCGATGGCATCGACTGATCGCAGTACGCCGGTACTCACTAAGAGCTACCCAGGCAGTGGCATCAGAATTGACACACCGGCAAATGGTATCTTCACTGTCGTTCTCAGTGGCGTTGATACCAGGAACTTGCTGCCTGGTAACTACTATCAAGAGGCGGCTTATAATCTGGGCGGCAAGACTATCAACACACTTGTCGGAACGATAAGGCTTAGGCCGACAATCATTTAGCTTGCCACGGTTATTATGATTAGAGCATAATACCAGTATACCTAGCTATGGATGATAAGGCGTTAGAGCAAATAGCTTTCACAAATCTTCCGAAGCAGATTTGTCCGATCACTGGTCAGAAGATAATGACCCCTGCGGTAATGCACCGCGACCTCAGCGATTTCTGGCCAAGTAAGTTGGCTGATATGCGCGATGATCGCATTGCAAACTTGATGATTGTCGAGCGTAGCGCACGCGACAAGTACTACGAGAAGTTGAAGAAGGCTGGCGTCTCCTTGTCGTTTAGCGGCGGGCTTGACAGCACGACTGTTCTTCACTGGGCTTGCAAGCTCTTCGGAAGTGTGCACTGCTTGATCTTCGATTATGGCCAGCGCCATAAGATCGAGATCGATCGAGCAATCAATTATTTGAACACGTACCGGGACAGCTTTGATGTGCCCGTTACGCATCAATTGGTTGATATGACTCCTATCAATCAGCTTGCAGTGAGCAGTTTGACTCGCGATGAAGTGAAGGTGCCGCGTAACCAGTCGATTGACGACATGGCGAAGCGCATCCCTTCAACATTCGTTCCCGGTCGCAACCTGTACTTTATGACTGCCGTTGCGCAGTCAGCCTTTGCCTCTGGCTTCAGGCACATCGCTCTTGGCGTGAATGCTCTTGACTACAGCGGCTACCCTGATTGCCGCCCTGAGTTCATTGCCGCAATGCGTGATGCTCTGTCTATTGGCGTATTCAACGGGCACGAGATTGGCGTGCACGCGCCGCTGATGATGCTGAACAAGCGTAACATCATCCGCCTTGGCTTGGAGCTTGGCGTCAAGTACGAAGATACCCACTCGTGCTACAACGGCGTGCTGGGTGGTTGTGGTGAGTGTGATAGCTGCATCTTGCGTCGCACGGCCTTCAACGAACTTGGTATGGAAGATCCTGCTATCGCAAAGTGGATCAAGTGACATGGAAAACAGCAATCTTCAATGGAACGTATCGCAGATCTTGTATGAGCTTTCCTCTTCAAGAGGATTCAGCCTCAATGATCCTAACTTCAACGATACGCCGAAGCGTGTTGCGAAGGCGTTTTATGAGTTGACTGATGGGTACACTCAGAATCCCGAAGAGATTCTGAAGACACGCTTCCCATCAGAAGACTACGACCAGATGATTGTAGTCAAAGACATTGACTACTTCAGCATGTGCGCTCATCACATGCTTCCGTTCCACGGCAGAGTCGCAATCGGTTATATTCCGAATAAACAGACTAAGATCGTCGTTGGTCTGAGCAAGTTGCCACGGTTGGTCCGCTGCTTCTCTCGGAGATTTCAAATCCAAGAGCGAATGACTATGCAGATTGCCAATGCAATCAATGACTCGCTCAACCCTCAAGGCGTTGGCGTGCTTGTCTACAATTCGGTTCACATGTGTTCCCATATGAGGGGGGTCGAGGACTCACACTCGACCATGGAGACATCGGCACTGCTCGGTGAGTTCAGGTCTGACCCCGCCGTGCGCGCTGAGTTCATGTCAGTCGTCTATGGGGGCAAGAAGTGAGAGTTTTCATTGGTAGCTATGGTCAGAAGAGGCAAGAGGATGAATTCATCAGCCACTTGCAAGCTCACTGTTCTGGCAAGTTGTCACTGACCTTCTTGAAGTTCAATACTAGAAGTGGTTGGACGAACAAGCTCTGGAAGACCCCCTACGAGTGCTTGAAGTACTCGATCCCAGAGTTGTGCAGTTATAAAGGTCGTGCAGTTTACATTGATGTTGGCTGCAAGGTGCTTACCGACCTGAGTGATGCCACGAAGATCTTTCGGCAGCCTTATGGTTGGCAGCACGCTATTGGTTACAGGGGAGAGTTTGCTGTGATCGATTGCAGCAAGTTTGATATGCTCGAGTGGCCGAAGATTGAGAAGATGAAAAGGCTAGGCTGGAACGATATGAGCTACGTCAGCCACATGTCTCAGCTCGGGTTGAATGTCTTCGGTACGAACCCTCAATGGCTGTGTGATCCTCCTGAGAACGAGCACATGAAGATCGTCAGGAATGCTATCCCGTTCAGCACGAAAATTTGAGTGCTCGATATCTCTCGAAATCGAGATATCTGTGGTTCAATCGATCGATCAATCGTAACTGATGTAGCAAGTTTCGTTTTGCTGGCTATTGCCTTTGCCATGCGCCGCTGTATGGTACAGGTAGTCGCAGCAATCTTGCTGCTACAAAGAGAAAACCAATGTCCACAACGCTCGAACAGATCCGCCAGAAGGTTCTGAACCGTAAGGCAAATCTCTCAGACGAGGTGGTGTCCGTCAAGTCTCTCTTGATGGATCCTGCCCAGCCTGGGAAGATCATCGTCCGTCGTCCCGGTTCGTCAAAGGAGGATGTTTACTCCTTCGATGACCGTGTGTACCGCCAGACCTCAAACGTCGTCTACGGCTTGCCCGGTGCATACCTGGCCAAGCTCGTGACCGGCGAGAAGGGTGACCCTGGTTTGGCTGCACTCAACTTCAACCACTGGGTTGGCGTCAGCCCTGACAAGGAAGCGCTGCTGCGCTTCGAGCAGCGCGATGGCCAGCGTGTCATGCGTGCTATGATGTCGGCAAGCTGGAACCCCATCCCCTACGAAAACTCCATCGAGGCGCTCATCAGCAAGCTTGGCCCAGACAAGAAGGTCAAGCTCACGCGATTCGATGGCGATGGTCTGGTCATCGACTTCATCACCCGCCGCCTGGACGAAGGCTTGACGGGCATTGACAGTGAGAAGCACCAGCGTCTTCTGAGCAAGGATCCTATCGAGTGGGGCGTGCGCTTCCAGGATAGCGACGTTGCTCAGACGTCAGGTCTCACCCTGTCGCCTTACACACTTCGACTCATATGCACCAACGGTGCCACCACGATGAGCAAGGGTGTAATCATCAGCATCAGCCACACCGGCAAGGAGTCGCGTGAGATCGATGCTGCGATGTCAAATCTGCGGCAAGGTGTCGAGATGATAGACGGCTACAGCAATCGTGTCGTCGAGCAGATCGAGAGGGCGCACAAGATCGAACTCTCGGTCAACCCTGAGACGAACGAGCCTGACAGCGCAATGGTTCGGCTGGCACGCGACATGGCCGTCACCCGCCTGGAGGACAAGTACATCCGTGAAGGGTGGCGTGTCGAGGGCGAGACGATCAAGTCCAACAACTTGTACCGTCTCTCCAATGCGGTGACTCGCGCCGGTACGCACGCAGAAGAGCTGACCGATGACAGCAAGCTCAAGCTGCAAGCTGTCGGCGGCGCGATTCTGGAGACTGCGACGCTCAGCAACCAGTTCTGGAACTGAGATATAGCGGTAGGGGCAACCCTACCGCTATGTTCTCGACCACGATCAACTCGCAAAGCAAAGGAAGCAAAGCAATGAAACCCACGCTGTATGACCAGTTCAAGGTATAACCAACCATGCAACCAGTCTTTCCGATCCCGTTCAACAAGGCGACCTTCTACGCTCTCGATGTTGTGCCGAACCCTTCAAATGAAGATAAGCTCGTGCAGATTATCGATCCTGAGTTCAGCTCAGTGTGCCCTAAGACCGGCCTGCCTGATTATGGCCGTGTCATCCTACGCTACATCCCGAACGCTAACTGCGTCGAACTAAAGGCGTGGAAGCTATACCTGCGTTCGTTCTACGGCGTTGGCATCTTCCATGAGGCCGCCACGCAGGCTATCACTGAGCAGTTTGTGAAGGTTGTGTTCCCCAAGTGGGTGAACATCACTGTCGATTGGGGTGCACGCGGCGGTCTTCACACGACGACTTCTGTCACATGGGATATGAATGAGGGCTACGTTGCCTCAGTCGATAAGTTCCAGTGCGATGTGTTCCTTGAGCACACGAAGAACTGGCACAATATGTGAGTGTAAAAATGCATGGCAATGCTGTTGCAATCGACGGAGCAGAAGGAGAAGAAATGAGCAACGACAACAAGTTTGTAGATGAGGCAATCTATTACGATGACAAAAGGCACTATGCTTGGTTTCGTGGCAGGGTGTGGCTAGACACCGGCCTGCGCGACTATCTAGGGCGAGCCTCTTTGTGGTCCCTGACAAAAGACGGCGAAGGCGTAGGCGCATCGAAATGGACCCCAA
>Ga0194121_10000336_pt1 | contig 83528 bp, 65 predicted proteins | sample TA2MahCa50mmetaG_FD_148609 | JGI IMG/M metagenome (GOLD analysis project Ga0194121, IMG submission 148609) | Freshwater microbial communities from Lake Tanganyika, Tanzania - TA2015020 Mahale Deep Cast 50m | ecosystem: Environmental > Aquatic > Freshwater > Lake | place: Tanzania: Lake... | reverse complement strand
AGAAAATAAATAATAGAATGAAGTTGTAAATATCAAAAAGCTTATAACAGCGTGTATGTGGCAATAGCGGGTGCAGTGGTACATCGAAGGTCTGTGCTTCTAGGAAACTTTATTCTAAACGGACAGGAAAGTGCTTCTAATCCGCTACTGCACATACACGCAAACCGTTAGCGTTCATTGGTAAATGACAACAGAAACATAAAAAACATAAATTTAATAGGTGTCTGCCACGACCTTTAAACTTGTGGCAATAACAATAATATTATAATAAAATGAAAAAAATGATGAGTTCTTTTATCAAAATGGCTTTTGTTTTAATGCCATTCTCACTTTCAGCACAAACTTATATTACCCCTTTTGGAGGAATAACTCTACAAGGAGTCGGTAATACCGAACAAACCGGAACTGCGCATAAGCGAGGAATAAATAATGAGTTTGACACTGACTTTGACCTTCACGTCAAAGTTAAAGGCGAAAGCAAAAGCACTGTGGGTTATACTTATGGGTTTACCTATGGAAATATGTGGAATAAAAGTGGACGCAAATTGAATTTTGGTTTCGAAACAGATATATTTCATAACAGTGCTTCGCACAAAAGCAAATTGTCAAATCCGAATACTGAAGAAGTTACAATTTTGCGTGGTCTAAATGGGGATTCTGTTCATCACCTTGTAGAAGAACATTATGGTGCAGGGCATCATAAATTCGAAAATACCATGACAATGAACAGTTGGAATGCCGCAGCTAACCTTGTTTTGTCTTATGATTTTTCGACCAAATTTTCAGTAAATTGCGGATTAGGGATTGGTTTCTCTGCCGTTACATTAAAAGAAGCTAAAAGTTTACAATCAAGTCCTGCTCCGGCAGATCCGGGATACGAAACAACAAAGGATAACGGTGGCGGTATCGTGAATCATTTTAACAGCCAATCGAACGCTTCAAATAGTCTCATGTTCAGTCAATTCCGTCTCGGCACAAAAGTTCAATTGGTAAAGAATATTGCACTGAAAATTGACGCTCGTACTATGTACATGGGAGAAAGTAAATATGTTTTTGGTAGTACCAAATATTCAGACCATGCACCTACAGACAACTGGACTTATACGATTAATCCAAATCTAATACATACAATTACCTTAGGATTGTGTGTTAATCTGAAATCAAAGAATGACATTCATAATTAACTGTATATGTTGTTGATAATCACACTGCATTTCCATGAAGAACTTTGAAGATTTATTGGAGTAGTAAGGGAAAATGTACGGTTATGAAGTTTGAAAAGCCAACGACCCGCTAACAGCAGTTTGGCAAAATGGCGGGTTCAGTGCTAAATTGAACATTCGGTTTTCAAATGAAGTTCAGTGCTAAATTGAAACATTTGTGCTTTTAAATCCGCCACTTCGCCAAGCTGCAAACCGTTACCAACAAGGCGAAGAAAAAGACAGCGACACTGAAAATGACAATGAAAATGGTTTGAGAATGAAAAACGAAAGAAGAATGAAAGAAAAAAGATTTAGTTTTTTTGCCGACCCGCAAGAAAGAAAAGCGGAAAGCCGACCCACATTTGGCACATTGCCTTTTGCCCGACACACCAGCCAACGCTTCGCAAAAGTCAAAGAGCCAAATTTTCCCACCGCACAAATTATAGTTACATTAATCTAATTCAGGCGCTGGCGGAATAGCTTTCGGAATTGGTCAAGTGTCACTATTGTTGCCATTTGGTGGTCATTAGTCATCATCCTGATGTGATATGACAATTGGTCGGAACGGTTCATCCATTTGGTCGATATAAAGATCCGAACAGCTCAGGAAGGGTCTACGGGCGTCGGATGCAGCGTATGGAAAAGCCCTCAGTCTTGGAAGCCGTCATTTGAAAGGGAGACGGGTTACTGAACCCCATAAAATAGACGTTTTGGCGTCCACTGATTACATTGGTATCGGTGCTCCAGTAAGCGGTCTGCTCGCCGCGACCGAAATACTGACCATTGTCTTTACGCGTGCCAGCAGGCTGAGCATTAAATCCACTCGAATTACTGCCGAAATAGATTGGATCGATCCAGTTCTCTCCACTCCGGAGGGCAATGCCTGCGAAAAAACTACCGCCCAGATCGGCAATCATTCGATCCCAATCGGCATTGCTTGGGATCTTCAATCCGGTGGGGCAAACCCCGCGCGGGTCGGTGACTACCGAACGGTTGTAGAGGGCGCCATACATATCCGCATCCTCGTCGGACGAGGCATAAAAACTCAGGGCAGGTTCAGTAGAATCGGCTCCCCAAATCGAATCAATAGGCTCCAATGGGATGACATCGCCATTGTTGAACCTAGAAACCCGCAGGTTCGACGCCATCCACTCATCGTTACCAATGCGCACCATTTCATAGGATTGGCCATCCGCGTCTGTAATACGGTCGGGCCGATCATCTTTCCCGCAGGATACAGCGATGACTGGGATTAGAGAGAGCAGGAGTCGATGGTATCGCATAGGTACTACTTTGTGACAAATATAGTGGATTCGATCAGCCATCCTTCATCCCCAAAAACAATGGGGGTTGAAACAAAGACCCTACTCGACAGGACTGCCAAAACCTACTCGATACACTCAAAGAATCTAATCAATAGAACACCAAGAATCTGGTTAATAATCGCGCACACAACGGACAGACCCCCCCCAGGCTTTAAGTCCGGTTGCCCTTCGGAAATCGCCCGCGTCGAAACGCAGAAAATAGCCGTATGGGAGGTTGGTGGTAGAGATCTGTGGAGTGAGCAGCAGCAAATTACCACCAAATGCCTGGAAAGTGCCGTCATCTCCAACTCGGGTGCCTGCCGGAAGACCACTAAATCCAAATGCATCGTTACCATAATGCGGGTTAGAGTTGTTATGGGCCACCCATCGGGGATGTATCGTAGTGTTGCAGGATGCCGAAAAGGGCGTATTGATCTGCCGGCACGATTTGAGGGCGCGACCCGTGCCGTTTCGGTTAGAGAACGTATTCGGATAGCCATTGTTCTGGCAAAAATTCGTGAGTGCCAGGTATTCAGCATCAGTCGCTACGTGCCATCCTGCTGGACAAACACCACGGGGGTCGGCCACGGCGTACCAGTTGTAGAGCTTACCGTAGAGCGAATCATAGACCGCACTATCATTGGGTGAGGCCATAGCCCCTGATGTTGCGAGTCGCCAAGACGCCGTATCCAGACCTGTTGGGATGGCATCCCCGTTCCGGTAGCGGGAGACCCTTAAATTTTGTTTGAACCAGCAGACAGCGCGTAACTGATTATTGATCGTTAGGTTGAGCGACAGGGTAGCGTAATTTTGTCCATCCAAATCTGTGGCCCGAGAGGTACCACAGACAAAAGGGGCTGTGGTAGTGAACTGCAGTTGCTGACCGTAGGCAGTGCCCACCGAATTCGTGGCATAAGCCCGAACATAATAGAGCGTGGAGGCGGATAGGCCCGTCAGATTGCTGCTGAATGCTCCAGCGCCTAAACCATCTTGCGTTCTGCTACCCGAAACCGTAGGGTTCGGCGTGGTGGCCCAGCAAACCCCACGCTGCGTAACAACGGCACCACCGTCGGTGGAGATTGAGCCGCCACTCAGTGCCGTAGATTGTGTGATTTGCGAGATCGAGCTGGTTGTGAGCACGGGGAGTCGCGCCAGGGTGGTGAAACTGATTTCAGTGCCGTAGGCGGTGCCCACGCTATTGGTTCCGTAGGCCCGAACATAAAAAAGCGATGCGGAATCGAGTCCAGCGACCGTTGTGCTGAACGAACCTGTTCCTTGTCCCATCAGCTGGGAAGATGCGCCCAATGTTGGTGCAGGATTGCGCGACCAGCAGACCCCACGGGCCGTAACCACAGCCCCTCCGTCAGATAGAACTTGTCCACCCAACACCGCCTGGTTGGCCTGTATCGACGTAGCAGGTGCCGTTGCCATGCCGGGTAAAGTAGACGGTGTGGCAAAACTCTGCTCCGAACCATAAGCGGTGCCAGCTGAATTGGAGGCAAAAGCCCGAACATAATATAAGGTACCCGGCAATAAATTGTTCATCACTATCCCAAACGCACCCGTACCCGAACCAGCCCGAAGGGTATCATGGGCCAGACCCGGCATTCCGGTGGTATTACGGCACAAGCCACGGTCTGAAACCAGAGACCCGCCATCAGACAGCACCTCACCCCCGCCAACGGCCGAAAAAGGACCGGTGGCGGTTGCCACAATGGTGCTGATTTGAGGCAATTCGATGGGTATCTGCAGCGAGCGCTCGTTGCTGTAGACCGTTCCCAAAGATGTTGTGGCAAACCCACGGAAATAATAGGTATTGCCGCGACCCATGGGTGGACTCGTAAAACTATAATCGGCGCTCCCTCTGCCCACAATCCGGTTGGAATCGCTGATCTCCGGACCCGATTGCACGTCCCAACACACCCCACGAGCCGAAACACCCCAACCGGGTGGCTGCATTCGAACCTGAATAACAACTACATCACCATTCCGGCTAAGGGTATCCAGAAACAGCACCGGGGATTGGGCTAAGGGTGTGTAGCTAGCGTTGAGGTCTCCCACCGACAAGGCTCGCAGCCACAAGGTATCAGGTGCACCCGGCAGCGAAATGCCGGGTCGAGAGGTGAGAAAATTACCAGCGGAAAATGAACTGGTGAGAAACGAAACGCGGCGACTCAACGTAATGGCATCTGTGGCGTTCACCACCGTATTTGCATTGACATCCGCCGCCCGCATATAAAATGAATCAACCGAAATGACCATCGAGAAAACCTGCATCACCCGCAGTGCATCGGTAGAGTTTACCCCTCCCCAACTGTAATTGACCGTCGCGTCGATAAAATAATTACCTGCAGAGATATTTTGAAGTTTGAACTGACCCTGTGCATTGGTTGTATCGCGTCCCACCACAAAACCAGGCATGGCGTATAGCTGAACAGGAACACCCACCAGAGGTGTACGCGCCGAATTGTCGTAGCGCAAATAGCCCATCAACGAATGCCCATTCTGAGCATGGGACGGAAATGCCAAGGCCCCTGACAGAATCAGGAGACAAAGCCGCCGATTCAACAATATCAGATTGGATTGGGGATTTCTGGAGAATTGACCCATCATAATGGAAACAGTGCTGAAACATGGGTCAGCTACCGGATTACAAAAATAACGGAAAAAACCGATCTGTAGAGCCAGAATCGGTCCTGAGTAGATTCCTTAACGAATTCTACTCATCATCCTTCACACAACGGACAGAAAATCCCAGGTTTTTGTCGGGACTCAAACGCACGAGTCCATCGCGGTACACATCGAGTTTGCGGTACCAAGCATCCGCCCCGGCCGCTGACCGCGTATCGGTCGTGGAACTCCACCAGGCGGCTGTGTAGCCATAATCCAAAAAGGGGTTGGGATTAAAAAATGACTGGATCAAGCCACGGTATCCTGCCGGACGAGCGGCAAAACCGACCGAATTCAAACCCTTCAATCCCCGAAACCAGCCCACGCTGTCTTTAAGAGCTGGACCCGACAAAGGAGTCCCCCCCAACTCACGATCAAGTCGGCTCCAGTCATCATCTGTGGGTACATGCCAGCCAGTCGGACAAATACCCCGAGAATCGTCGACCGCATACCAATTGTAGTGCAGTCCGAACAAGGTATCGTTGAGTGGTTGCCCCATTTCAAAATAGCGATCACGACCGCCTGTGGTGGCCTGCGCCCATGTTGTTCCAGTGAGCGTGTCGGGAATGGTATCGCCATTGCGGTACACCACCGTCCGGACATTGGAGGCGGTCCAGCACTGCGTGCCAATTTTGACAACGTTGTAGTTGTTGTTGCCTACATCGATAACATCCACTGGACAAACCACAGACTGTTCGGGATTACATCCCATCATAAAGGCCAAAAGCAATCCAAAAATGGACAAATGAAACGCTCTATACGCAATCTGTTTTAGAGCCAGACAGGCGACAATTGAATCAGGAAGTTTGCTCATAGATTGGGGTAATAGGGTGGAAATATAGCAAAAAACTGAACGATTAAGGATGTTGTTGACCAATCGGGATGATGATTCTGGCGCCGGATGGACTGGCAGACATCTGCAAACCCGATACCCGTCGGGCTAAGAAACCACCACAAGCTTGTCCGAATAAAGCACCAGCCACTACATCACCCAACCAATGTTCGCCGCTTCGTAGGCGCTGAATGGCTGTGCCGGCCGCCAAAACCGTTGCTGCTTGTCCGGGCCACGATTTGTTGAAGGGCCTCACTCCTCTTAAATAGGCTGCGGCCGCGAATGCTGTGGCGGTGTGACCACTCGGGAAGGCATTGTGGCGGTAGCTGCCCAGAGGCCCGTGAAATGCATAGGCGTTATCACCCTCATCAGCGGGCCGTTCGCGTTGGAAGGCATATTTGGGAATCTGGATCAGTAAACGTGTCCAGATCACAGATGAGGCTAGTCCCACCCCCATCCGGGCCTGCTTCGCATCGCCGTGGACTTGTGCATGCCACCAGAGGATCGCGGCCAGTGGCAGATATAGTGTTCCATTGCCAGGCGTGGCCAGTACATTCAAACCCGAACGCTCCTGTACGTACCTTGTCAGCCCATGCGCCCTATGAGTCCAGGGATCGAAGGCCACCACCCCTGCAGTCACGGCCAGCGTAAAATACAATTTCTTACGTTCGGTGGCCGTCCAATCCAGAGGGTTTCGAATCAAAGAAAGTCCATCCTCCAAAAATTCGGTGCTTGCAAAATACAGGCTCAAACTATCGGGGGTTGAATAAAATTTATTTATGGGAGCAGACTCCCCGATCGTTGGAATAAATAAAGTTGTTGTCGCGCATGAATCGGGGTGTTCGTGGAGGTCATCCATCTGCATTCGGTCGGACGCAGTCATTCCCGCCGCAATCCCATTGTAAGAATAGAAAAAGAAAACACAGAAACAAATCAGGAACCATTGCGTGTGGACTCCTGCCTGAAAACCGTTTGAGTACCGACAAAAACTTATCACTATAAGGACTTGGATCGATTCCATAATGCATCCCAATCTTCGGGTGATAGGCTCTGCAGTTCTCTTCCCTCGGCCCGTGCCTGATCTTCCATTCCCCGGAACCTGCGAATGAATTTGAGGCTTGCCTTGCTGAGGGCGTTTTCGGGATTCACCGCCAGAAATCGGGAATAATTGACCACACTGAACAATACGTCGCCAAACTCGTCTTCTACCCGCTGCGGATCCCCCATCGCTTCGGCCTCGTGCAATTCAGACCATTCCTCCTGCACCTTATCCCAAACCTGACCTCGATGGATCCAATCGAATCCCACTCCCCGAGCCTTCTCCTGGATGCGCATGGCCTTCACCAGAGCCGGAAGGGAAGCGGGCACTCCGGCCAATACAGAGGTATTTCCCTCCCTCAATTTAAGTTTCTCCCAGTTGCGTTTTACCTCTGCGGCATCGCTGACCTGCACTTCACCGTAAATATGCGGATGCCGGGCTACCAACTTATCGCATACCCCGGTCAACACCCCGGCCACATCAAATGTGCCTTGCTCGCGTGCTATCCGCGCATAAAAAACTAGGTGAAGCATCAAATCTCCGAGTTCGCGGCAAATCTCATCCGATTGGCCTGTGAGAATGGCATCAGTCAGTTCATAGAGCTCCTCGATTGTAAGCGGGGAAAGGCTTTCCATGGTTTGCTCCCGGTCCCACGGACATTGTTCACGAAGCTCATCCATGATGGTGAGCAATCGATCAAAGGCTTTAAGTGCCGAATTGCGGTCGCCCAGGGGGGCGGGAGCGTCAGAAGCAGCGGATGGCCTGGAATTCAGGTCTGTGCCCTTATAGGAAGTTTGCATCCCGTAAAAATACATCCTTTCGTATCTTTGTAGGATTTCACTTTCCTCCTGTTATGGCCGCCGTTTTTTTCCTCACCTTTGCCTTCCTGCTACTAGGATTTACCGGAATGGGAATCCGCCTTCTTATATTGCGCAACGGACAATTCAGGGGAACTTGCTCGAGTCACAACCCCCTGATCGCGGAAAAGGGGGTCGACTGCGCTGGTTGTCCACATCGCTACGAAACCCATTGTCCGGCCGGCAAACGAGGAATTACCCATTAATCTACGCTCCTTGATCCAGAAATTCTCTTTCCTCAAGTCGGCCGGCCTCCACCTGCTGGCGTTGATTTGTTTGTCGACCTACTCATCACCACCCGCGCTTGCCCAGAATCTGCGCAACAACCCCACCTCCAACCACGGCAACAAATTTGAGCAGTTGGGCACCATTTTGCCGGATGCCAACAGCTACAGGACGGCCTCTGGTGCTCCGGGGAATGCCTATTGGCAGCAGCGGGCCGATTACGAAATCGACGCTGAACTGGATGAAGAGGCTCAGATCCTTCGGGGTTATGAGCTCATCACCTATTCGAACCATTCGCCGGATGTACTCGACTACCTCTGGTTGCAACTGGATGAAAACGAGCACCACCCCCAGGCGGAGTCGAACTATTTCAATGAAAGTCGACTAGGCAGACGCATGACAGAATCCGATTTAGAGCGGGTGTTACCCGGGCGGATGCTGGAGGGATATGGTGTACAGATTTTTGAAGTGAGCGACGGAAAGGGTCTCGCGCTGCCCTACACCATCAACCAAACTATGATGCGTGTGGATTTACGTGAACCCCTACGGCCCGGTCAACGCACCCAACTCAGAATTCGCTGGCAATACCGAATTCCTGACCGCATGAAAGTTGGGGGTCGCGGAGGCTACGAGCAGCTGAAGGACGGTAACATCCTGTTCACCATAACCCAGTGGTTTCCCCGGCTTTGTGTGTATAGCGACTACCAGGGGTGGAACCACAAGCAGTTTACGGGCAGGGGCGAGTTTTCCTTGCCGTTTGGCGACTACAAGGTCCGCATGAATGTGCCCGCAGACCATGTGGTGGTGTCGACCGGCACCTGCTCCAACTACAAGAAAGTGTTGTCGCCCGAAGAATTCGCCCGATGGCAAAAATCCCAGAGCGCGACGGAACCCATAGAAATTGTGACACGGGATGAGGCCCTCAGGAAAGAGTCGACCCGGTCGAAGGATCGAAAAATATGGGTTTTTGAGGCCGGGAATGTGCGGGATTTTGCATGGGGCAGTTCGCGACGGTTCATTTGGGATGCGATGGCGGTCGACATAGAAGGCAGGAAAGTCATGGCCATGAGTGCATACCCAAAAGAATCTTATGGCTTGTACCGTAAATACAGCACCAAGGTGGTGGCACACACCCTCAGAGTCTATTCTAAACACACCATTCCTTATCCATACCCGGTGGCCATCAGCGTGGAGGCCTCCAACGGCATGGAGTATCCGATGATCTGCTTTAATTATGGACGCACGCAGGAGGATGGCACCTACTCGGAACAAACCAAATACGGCATGATTGGGGTGATTATCCATGAGGTGGGCCACAACTTCTTTCCAATGATCATTAACTCCGATGAACGGAACTGGAGCTGGATGGACGAGGGACTCAATACCTTTGTTCAATTTCTGGCCGAGCAGGAGTTTGATAATCAATATCCATCACGCAGGGGGCCGGCACACCGGATTGCCGACTATATGCGGCTACCCGCAGATCAGCTGGAGCCCATCATGACCAACAGCGAAAACATTATTCAATTTGGCCCGAATGCCTACGGAAAGCCGGCTACCGCTCTCAATATTCTTCGTGAGACGGTCATGGGTCGTGAACTGTTCGATTTCGCCTTCCGCACCTATGCACGGCGTTGGGCGTTTCGTCACCCCTCCCCTGCCGATTTTTTCCGCAGCATGGAGGATGCCTCCGGGGTGGATCTCGATTGGTTCTGGCGGGGCTGGTTTTTCGATATTGAGCCGGTCGACATCAGCCTCGATTCGGTTCGGGTGCTGACGCCGGCCGACAGCATGCCCTCCAACCCATCCAATCCCTTATCTAACGATCGCAACAGGGACCGAATGAGTCGCGCTTCTGAAGGCAAACACATCAGTGCCCTACGCAACAAAGAGGCAGGCATAAAATTTCTGGTGGACCTCGACACCAGTCTCCGCGATTTTTACTATTTCTACAACGACTCCATTAGAAAAATAGATGAGAGCGACCCACGTCTTTCGTCTGTTCGCTCTTCCGAATCGAACGACTCACTGATCTCACAAGCCCAAATCGATGGTCGCCCCGTATATGCGTATGAATTGCATCTGCGAAATGCAGGTGGTTGCGTCATGCCAGTAATTTTATGGTGGGAGTTTGAAGACGGAACGACGCAGGAAGACCGCATTTCAGCCTACGTATGGCGCAAGAATGAAGAGCAAATTGTGAAAACTTTTGTGCACTTTAAGCCCGTTCGTTCGGTTTTGGTTGACCCACACCGCGAAACCGCCGACATCGACACCCTCAACAATTTATGGCCGAGGGAGGACGCACAAGTCATTCCGGGACGCGTAGCAATCTTCAAAAGCCGCAGTGAATCGGTGGGCCGGAGATCCACACCCGAGTCAGCCAACCCCATGCAAATCCGAACCATGGGGCAGTGATTCGAAGAGCGATTGGAGACGATCGCGCGTCAAAATTTTCTGGATTTGCCTTCCCCTTGCGATCAGCCGTCCCTGCTCATGTGCCTCCCAGTTGCAAACCAAGGTATTGCCCTGCATTTCTTCCACCCTTGCCGTAAATTCGATATGTGCACCGGGCAAGGCTGCAGCCAAATGCTCGACCGAAACGAAGGTACCAATTCCCTCCTCATGATCTTCCTGTGTTTCCAGCACGAATTGGCGGCAGGCATATTCAGCATCCCGTGCAAGAGCAAAAGTGGCATACACGGGGTGAACTGGACCATTGGGAAATATGGCGGTATCTTGCAACGCAACGATGTGAGTCCACTTGCGAATTTCCCCGATCTCAAACACCCTTTTCATGACTATGAACCCATCCTTTCCACCTGAACGCTATTTGATACTTCTCGGGTGATGCGCCATACACTTTCGTCAACACGCCGTATCCGCATACTTTGGTCGAAGTGTTCCACCGATACCACCGTAAATATGGCGCCTGGTCGCAATTCAATTTCATCGAGGTATTTGAGCAAGCCATCGCTGCCCTCATCCACACAAACCACCCGGGCCTGGGCACCCGGCGGGAGACTGTGCATCGACTCGGTAGGACGGTGGGGCATCTGGAGTTGAGCACCCGGGATTAATTCGCCGTGGGGATCCTCTGTTGGATTGCCCAGAAAGGCATCCAAACGCGCAATCAGTTCGGGATGGGATACATGTTCAAGTTCCTCGGCGATTTCGTGAATTTCATCCCAGCGAAAGCCCAGTACGTGCACGAGGAAATGCTCCCACAGTCGGTGTCGTCGCACAATCACCAGCGCCTGCTGCAAACCGCATTCGGTGAGAGTAACGCCCCGATACCGATTGTGGTTCACCAATCCCTTTTCACTGAGTCGCCTTACCATATCACTCACCGACGCGGGACGGGTTTCGATGCGCATCGCAATTGAGTTGGTGGAGGCCCCAATAGTTTCCGATGACAAGGCACCAATCATATAGATAGCCTTGAGGTAGTTCTGCTCGGTACGACTCAACTGCATGCCCAAAAATACATGTTCCCCATAAAACTGAGTAGAGGTACCCTCACATGGGCATGTGCACCACTTGTTTGGTCTTGAAAAACTCATCGCGGAAAAAATCCGAGATCGAATACAGGCGGAATGGGCGGTGGCATTCATCCAACTCCTCCTGCAGATCACCTCCCTTTAAATACAATATTCCGTTGACCAGGGGATGCCTCGATTCCCGTAAAAACTTGCCACTAACCCATGCAGCAAATGGTGCCATGCGGGTGACGGCGCGGCTCACCACAAAGTCGAAACGCTCGCTCACCTGTTCAATGCGCTTCTGTTCGGCCCGTACGTTTGCCAGATCCAAAGCGCGACAAACCTCCCGGACTACCTTAATCTTTTTACCGATCGAGTCGACCAGCAAAAAGTCGGTTTCGGGGAAGAAAATGGACAGGGGGACGCCCGGAAAGCCTCCGCCCGTTCCGGCGTCCATAACGCAACTTCCCGGCAGAAAGGGCTGCACCCGTGCGATAGCCAAGCTGTGCAGAACATGGTGAATTTCAAACTGCTCCATGTCGCGGCGGGAAATCAGGTTAATCCGTTCATTCCAGTAAGAATACAACTCCCGCAGTTGTTCCAATCGATCCATTTGTTTCGGAGCCAATCCTGGAAAATACGAGGCTACCATAGGATCAGGAATCGACCGGCCTACCCGCAGAAGCACGGATTGTCCAAATCAAAGAAAGAACCAGATAAAATAAATCGAGCACGGGTGTCATCAGAAACGACAGGGGGATTTGAAAGCGTCTCATGGCTACGGAAAGCAGAATCCACCGCACAAGCATCTGTACTGCGAAAGCTGATACCATACCCCAGAAAAATAGAGGCTGTGGGTAAGCAACCCAGGCCGTAAGCAAGGCCGACAAAAAAACAAGCCAAGGATTCCACGCCCAAAAAGTCAGAACAGACTGATCGCCGGAGCGAAAAAGGCTGCGGTTGCCCACGTACTTCAGTTTTCGCTTCCAAAACCACTGATAAGTTTTTTCCTCGCTGATGCGCACAAAAGCGGGCGCGTCCAAACAAATCCCGACGTTTTTGGGTGTGGCCGCCACATGCACAAACAAGTCATCCTCTCCCGAAGGATGCCGCACATGCGCGATAAAACCCTTGCGGAAAAAGAAAAGTCCTTTCAAATAACCCATATTTCTGCCGTCGCCCGCATAGGCACGACGGCGAATGGTATGCCCAAAGAGACGCAGATTTTCGCAAAGCGCATCCCATTGCATAATGGCTGATGTGAGACCGGGATAAGGGATATAGCCGGTGTAACCCAATACAATTTCCCGTTCCTGACCCCCGTAAAAGGCCATTTGCATATGTTGAATCCAGTGTTTTGACATCGGGAGGGAGTCGATGTGTCCGAATAACAGGCGGGCATGGGCAGCCGCCTTAACGCCCAGTGCCAGAGCAAATTTGCGATCGGTCGGATGTTTCTCCTGCTCCTGAACGTCGACCACGCGGAGCCCTGGAAAGCGTGCCTGCATAGAAATAATGACGTCCTGACTCTCATCATACGAACGGTCGTTGACCAGCACGATTTCATACTCGGGATAGTCCTGCTCCATCCAAATGGGTAGATTGCGCAGAATCTGATCGGCCTGGTTGCACGCATACAGGATGACCGAAACCGGCTCCGTGCCTGCCTCCAAGAACCCCGGCGTGCGGCCGGTTCGGCGAATGACTGCGAGCCAATACCCCAAATAATAATAGAATTGCAGTAAAAAGAAAAAGGCGAAAACGCCCAGGGCGACAAACATGATGGGCGTGGCCATCTCGGGAGAAACTTCGGGTAAGGAAAACATATTTTTGCGGGGTCAAAAATAATGTAAAGGCCAACATAGTGGGGGACAAACTTATGCACACCATAGAATTCGAACTGGAACACAGCGACCCATTAACATGCGCCCGGGCCGGCACCCTGCGCACCGCCCACGGTGATATTCCCACGCCCATGTTCATGCCTGTAGGAACGCAGGCCACAGTGAAGGCGGTGCGACAGGAATCGCTGCGCGATGAAGTGGGTGCACGCATTATTCTGGGCAACACCTATCACCTCTACCTGCGCCCGGGCCGGACATTGTTAGAATCGTCCGGAGGCCTTCATGCCTTTATGGGATGGGATCGGCCCATTCTGACCGATAGCGGGGGTTATCAGGTGTTTTCTTTGGCCAATCGAAGAAAAATTCGCGAAGAAGGCGTGACTTTTGCCAGCCACATCGACGGGAGTAGGCATGTTTTTAGCCCGGAATCGGTCGTTGACGCCCAACGTAGTATCGGCGCAGACATCTGCATGGCGTTCGATGAATGTCCACCCTACCCGTGCGAAGAATCCTATCTGGAGCAGTCGATGCACCGAACCCACCGCTGGCTCGATCGCTGCCTTGCACGCTGGGACGAAACCGAACCGCTGTACAGCTATCCCCAGGCACTATTTCCCATCGTACAGGGCGGCACCCTCACCCGCCTCAGGGAAGAGTCGGCCCGCTACATTGTGGACCGTCGCCCATGCGAGGGATACGCCATTGGAGGCCTGAGTGTAGGCGAACCCACAGAGCTGATGTACGAAATGTGTGGCCACGTGTGCGAAATATTACCATCACAAAAACCACGCTACCTGATGGGCGTAGGCACACCCTCGAATTTGCTGGAGAGCATCGCTTTGGGGGTCGACTTATTCGATTGCGTAATGCCCACCCGCAACGCGCGCAACGGAATGCTGTTCACCTGGAACGGGGTCATCAACCTCAAAAACGCCCGATGGCGCGGAAATTTCGATCGTTTGGATGCCGAATCAGCCCTGCCATCGGATCGCCACTATAGTCTTGCCTATTTGGCTCACTTATTCCAGACAGCCGAGATGCTAGGGCCTCAGCTGGCCAGCCTCCACAACCTTCATTTCTACATCGACCTGGTTACCCAAGCCCGAGAGCATATATTGAACAACAGTTTTGCATCATGGAAGCAGGAAACTCTCCCTAATTTGGAGCGTCGACTGTAGCGGAAAATTTACGATTCGGGCCGACAGATCTCCCCGTTTTCGAGGAACGACAGGTGTGCATCTACCATTCTCAAAACCTCGGAAACGGACCGAACCAGCAGAAAATTGTTGACCAACTGAAACTGAACAATGCCACTCATATCGATGAAGAACAATCCCCGGTAGGCAATCATGGGGCCATCTGCTGTAAGCGCGCCGTTTGAGTCGAGTTGATAATCGCCCGCGAGTACCCCATACATTCGGCTAATGACCTTGCTGCTGTCTGACAACAAGGGGTAGGTCACCCCTTTAATCCCTCCCTCCGAGGCATCCATCGACAGCCAGACTTTATGGGCGTCCTCGGTGTCAGTTGAACACGCCACTACGGCCACATTGCGGGATTCAAAATCAGCAAGACGCTTTTGAAAGGCGTGCATTTCGACCGGACAAACCGAACTGAAGTCTTTGGGATAAAAAAACAGCACCACATGCTTTTGGTTGATGTACTGATCAATACTAAAGGAATCAACGATTTTGTTACCGCCTACAACCGCTTTGGCGCGGAAGGATGGGGCTTTTCGGCCTACAAGTATTGACATATTGGTATGGTTGTGGGGTCTCAGGGGACAACAGAAAGTTATTCAGTGAAATTTCGCAGATAAGCCTTTAAATATGAAATCCGCAATTCTGTATCAGTTTGTTTACAGAAACAATGTAGGAGTACAAAAGTTTTGCGTATCTTTGTGTCTTAATTTTTTACCCAATGAATACAGGTACAGTAAAATTTTTCAATGAAACCAAAGGTTACGGCTTCATCAAGTGTGATGAGAGTGGAACCGAGTACTTCGTTCACGCTACGGGTGTGATCGACCGAATCCGCGAGAATGATCGGGTGTCTTTTTCCCTGAAAGAGGGCAAAAAGGGCATGAACGCGGTGGATGTGAAAATAAACGCAGAGTAATCTTCGATATCGTTCACGCAGTTAAGCCCCTCGCACAGAGGGGCTTTTTTTTTGAGTGATGAGGTACTTTGATTTCGCCCCGCTAGTATTTCTACCAATCCATCTGTGCCGTTGCCTTAGTGCGCAACAAATGTTTCTATATGCCTGGCCTTCTTTTCGGGGTATATATCCGCTATAGTGATCAAAATACCTGTTTCCTCAACGCCACCGAATGTCTGGTTGATCACCGTACCGAACGTGCGCATACTGGGTGATAAATTCATGTAGGAGTTGATGAGGGGTGGGATGTTCTCTCCAAGCTCGCGCAGACGGCGATTCAACACTTGATACGCTACCTTGTAGTCGGTCCCCCAATCAATCGCCTCATCGGACACATTGCCGACCCGGAATTCTAGTCCCGTTCGGGGCAGAACCAATTGTTCCCTATCCGGGAAATAGCATTTCAGAAAGGATAATAAAATGTCTCTCGCCGTCGGATCAAAATGTGTAAACATGGTGACCTTTCCAAACAAATATCGAATCTGGGGGCGGGTCACAAACAACGCACCTAATCCATCCCACAGATTGTCGAGCGAAAAAATCGATGCCTTGCCTTGCCTTCCGCTCTGGTATTCGGGCCGTACAAAGGACCGGCCCAATTCCAACGTATGGGGCAAAAAGTCGCGTAGAAAACGATTACTAAACTTAAAGAGGGTGGAGGTCGACAAACTACCCGCACCTTCTGTCGAATCAAGCGCCTCTGCCCCCATTCTCAGTCGGTATCCAGCAACTATTTGTGCATCGTCCGGATCCCAAACGATGAGCTGCTCGTATGCATGGGGTCCCTCATCATACGCATCCAAATCCAGCTCCTTGCCGGTTCCCCCACCGGCCTCGCGGAAGCTCCATTCCCGCAACCGACCAATCTCATTGAGCACTATAGGGCATTCGCTCCCTCGAAAAAGGTAGATTTCACGTCCCGCCTTATGGGTCTGCCGGAGCCTATAGGCGTGCGATAAATCGCTGATGAGCGCTTCACGATTAGGGGGATCAATCAGAGGTTTGGCTAGGTCAGGATTCATGTGTTCCGCGAATGAGTTGTGGATGCCTTTCATAAAGTGACCGTTCGATTTGTCGCGCCCATTCCTTTGGATGTTGACCGTCTGTAAAGGTCTGCCAAGGGATTGGGGGATGAAAATAAAGTGTGAATTCTTTACCACTCAACCGAAACATCTCGTCGGCCAACAAAAACATTTCCAGATTGGCCCGAATTCCCAGACGTTTTCGCCATCGTGCCAGACGCAAAAACCGATTAGAGGTAGTGCCACTGATGCTCACTGGCACCACATCTATTCGCAGGCTAACGGCCATTTGAATGAATGTCTTTTTCCAAGGCAGATCACGAATGCCGTCCTTGAATGGCCGCGACACATATCCGGAGGGAAAAATCAATAGTGAATTGCCGACGCCCACTGATTCCTCCACCTCCGAGGTGAGTTGTCGCGACTGCCTTCCAAATGAATTTACCCGTATCATCCATTGCCTGATAGGATTGAGGTGATTCAGCAAATCATTGGACAAGGACCGGAAACCGATTCCCATCCGATTCAAATGCTGCATCAACATCAAACCATCGGGACCGCCTAAGGGGTGATTGGCGACATAGATGCATAATCGCGGCAAGGGGCATTCAGGGGATATTATCCTTGATTTGACCCCGAGCCGCTCCAGTGATGCATCCACAAAATCCGCGGGCTCATCGTGGGCGTGTGCTAGCAGGAATTCATTGAGTTCATCCTCATGCAGAATACGTTTGATGCCCCTGAGTACGCAGCCCGGCAACAGCCGATATAAAGCCGGGTTACGGCTTTTGATGATCCCGGCTGTGTCGATGAATTTTTGCGCGCTCATGCGACCCAAAAATAAAGGTGTTCATCCCCATTCCGATTAGGGGCGAAAGGAAATCCCACCGAATAAATAGAGCATCAGAACCCTGCTGTAGCGCATATTTTGGGGCGACAACAAGATCAAGGGCGTAATGACCGCGACGATATACACCCACAATTCTGGATCTTGTCCTGAAATCGCTGTGAGCGCACCCGCGACTACAGAAATGGAGACCCCAAAGGCATAGTTGATGTACATAGCCCCCCAAAAAAAGCCGGGCTCTACTTCGAAATGCAATCCACACACCGAACAATCCTCATGCATGTCGTAGGCTTTAAGCCAATTCCAGGCCGGAAACTTAAACATATATCCGGTTCGGCATTGTGGACAAAGGCATTTTCCAGCGGCCAACCAAGAACCAGGTCTTTTCTTTAGGTATGATTTTGATTGTTGATGATCCATTTTAACGTTCATCTAATGTGATAACCCTTCCTTCCGCTTTCGGTAGATGTAGACCGCTGAAATGAAACCCACGGCGATAAAGGGCATAGACAGCAAATACAAAATACCCGAATTCAACCCTCTACCCAAGCCTTTTCCACCATCCTTTTGGTTGGCCTCCACTGTAGTTTTACACATGGGACACTGAGCCGTTGATTCGAAGGGAGTCAGGTTCAATAGTATGAAAAGCAAAAAGGTTGTGCAACTGATGTAAGAGGATGGTTTCATTTCAAAAATTCATAATGGGGTGAAATCATCAGATAAACAATCACACCAGTAGTAGTGACATACAACCATATGGGCATCGACCATCGGGTGATGCGCTTATGCGCTTCGATTTGTCCGGTCAACCCTCTGTAAAACGATAGCAATACCAAGGGCAGAACAACGGCCGCAAGAATAATGTGGCTGATCAGGATTGTTAAATAATAGGGACGGAGGGGATTGCCGACCGGAAATCGGGTTTCCACACCAAAAGCATGGAATATTACATAAGAAACCAAAAACAGACTCGATAAACAAAAAGCGGTGATGTTGAGGCGTTTGTGCCATTCTATTTGTCGGGTTCGTACCATCCACCAACTCACAGACAACAACAGGGTGCAGGTACCATTAATCCATGCGTTCAACTCAGGTAGTTTCTGTACGAGTTGAGGCACCTCTTCATTCTTGGGTAGGTTAAACAAAACCACCACCGCTACCAAAACCAATGCGGATACGGTGTAAATAAATTTTAGTGCCAGTTTCTCGTTCATACTAGTTTTAGATTAACAACAAAAAATCACCGCTTTCGTTTGGGAGCCGTATTGGCGTATTCCGCTATTAATGCCCTTACGTCCTCCATCAGGCGATCCGTTTCCTTACGAAGTACGGTTCGATAGAATCCGCGCGCTCTGTGCTGTTTATCGAATAATATGGTAATCTCCTCCTGGCGTGACTGAGGGAACAACTTTTGCCAGTCGGCTCTGTAGACCGCCACCTGCCGATAGAGCGAATCAGACAAACGCGATTGACCCAATACGAATTCAAGGCTTCGTGCTTCGGAGCGGGGTATTTGATTCGTGCTGTTACCTTCCGTGGGATGCACCTGCATCATCCACACCAGCGGATTCTCGCTGAATACGTCCCCTACCCTTCTCAATTGAGCATAGCGCAGCCTCGTTGTGTTGGAATCACCCTCCGGAAAAAAACTAACCACCAATACGCGGTTAGCTTGCCGATCAGCAACCCGGATTAAAGCGGCTATGCTATGGTAAAGGGTATCATCGTTTTCGCCCGCAACCGCTACCGGCATTGCATAGCGCGGACCAAAGACTGGAAGCTTGTGGTATTGATTTTCAGTTGAATTGACGTAAGCGAGATAAATCACCACCGGCAAACCGAGCATCAAAAAGAGCAGAAGCAGCTGTCGCGCCCTGCGGTTCATCAGTCGAGACCCAACATCAGCCAGTAATTGCTCTCATAGATCAGAGCAGCGATTATCCAGGCTATAAAAACAATAGGCAACAAAATGCTGTAAATGAGATTGAGGCGCTCAAATTTCAAGTGCATGAAATAGGCCACAATATAAAAGGCCTTCATGATGGTGAGCACCAAATAGAGTCCAACCTTGAAGGGTTTGGGCATAACCGTCTCTGGAATGACAAGTGCCACGACAAACTCAACCGCTGTGATGCAGGCGAGCACCCAAAATACACGCCAAATGTCTTTTACCTTAAATTCTGATGTATGTTCTTGCGACATAGAGATGATTTTAGTCGGCTATTAAATCAGATAAAACAAGGTGAAAACGAATACCCAGACCAGGTCAACAAAGTGCCAGTACAAGCCCACTTTCTCGATGGTTTCATAGGTGCCCCTGCGGTCAAATACACCGGTTGCTGTCATGATGGTGATAATGATGTTGATAATTACCCCACTGAACACATGGAAACCGTGAAAACCGGTAATGGTGAAGAAAAGATTGGTGAAATTGACCATACCCGGAGAACCATCAGCATTCAAAAAGGGATTACTGCCCCACCAGGCTCCATAATGGTGTAGGTGAGTCCATTCCCAAGCCTGACAACTAAGGAACATCAGACCACCAATAATCGTATAAATCATCCACTTGACCACCTCCTTACGAGATCCACGGTGACCAGCCTCAACAGCAAGCACCATGGTCACCGAACTGGCGATGAGTATGAAGGTCATGATGCCGACAAAAATCAGAGGGAATTTTCCATGAATCAGCGGTATGGCCGAAAAGACCTCATCAGGCAAAGGCCAACTCGCTGCGCTGAACCGAAGGGCTGCATAGGCAAGCAGGAGAGCTGAAAATGTGAATGCGTCTGAGAGCAAGAAAAACCACATCATGAGTTTTCCGTAACTCGCTCCGAAAGGCTCAACACCCCCACCCCACAAGCGGGCGGTGGAATTTGAATCAGCGGAAATCGTCTGGGTTGCGGACATGCATCTTTTTTAAAAAACCAATTGGAAGAAAACGTAGAGGTAAATCCAAAGAAGTCCTAAAAAATGCCAGTAAAGTGTGCCTAGACGAATAGAGAGCATATTTTTGGAGTGCACTTTGTATTGAAAAACCCGGGCAAATATAACGAAGAGAACGACTACTGCGCTCAACATATGCAGGGCGTGCAGGCCGGTAATCACATACAAAAAAGAAGTGGATGGATTGCCCACAACATAAAGTCCCACATCTACCATCTGACGGAAGGCCATCCACTGGGAAAGCAAAAAAAGAAGACCCATAACTAAGGTTAAGATCAAACCTATTTTAAGTTGTCTGAGTTCGTCACGTCGTGCCCGTCCGACCGACCACTGCAGGCTGATGCTGCTCAATAGGACGAGGGCGGTAGACCACCAAAACGCGGAAGGCAGAACATATTCCAGCCAATTTCCATCGGCTCTGCGCACAATCACCGCGGAGGTGAGCCCTGCAAAAATCATAAATACGCTCACCATAAACCCCCAAAGCAAAAATTCTTTGGCGTGCAGTTTGTTTTTCTTGCGCGCCGGAACTGTGGCGCGAGGTAAGGTTGCATCCATATTTCTATACATTATAAGCCACTGACCAAATATTCTATAGTTTAAAACCAATGATCCAATCACCACTGCAATTTAAAGAGCCAGTGTCCCAATTGCATCACAGGCAAATAAACAAAACTGGCCAACATGAGTTTGCGGGCCTGTGACAATTGTTGCTGTTGCACCAATTTCCAACAGGGATAGAGGAATGCCCCGGCCATAAGGATTGAAAGGGCACCAAATCCGAAGGGTGTATACCCCAGGAATGCCGGGGCTAATCCGACAGGGACCAAAAACAATGTGATGAATAGTATGTAGCGGGCCACAAAAATACTCGGGTCGCCACCCCCAGGAAGCAAACGAAAACCAGCTCTGGAGTAATCCTTATGCAGCACCCATGCAATCGACCAGAAATGGGGAAATTGCCATATAAATTGAACCAAAAACAAGATTCCTGCCTCAAAATTGAGGTGTCCGCTGAAGGCGGAATATCCGATGAGTACGGGCAAAGCACCTGGAAAGGCGCCTATAAACACCGCTACCGGACTCACCCGCTTCATAGGTGTATACACGAAACCGTAGCTGAGCATCGCCATAATTGACAATATGGTCGTGAGGATATGGGTGCTTATGTAGATCATAAATATGCCCGATATAGCTGTCAGAAACGCTACCACAACCGCCTCACCTTTCTTCATTCGCCCATCTGGCATTGGACGGTTTCGTGTTCGGTGCATGAGACAATCGCTCTCCCGCTCCAAGATCTGGTTGATTCCGTTGGATGCCCCCACGATCAAAAATCCGCCCAGCGTTAACCCAATTAGGGTCGACCATTCCCAATTGGGTCCAGCAGCAATTAAATAGCCCAATGTCGAACTAAACACTACCAAACTGGCCAGCCGCAGCTTCAAGAATTGGGCGTAATCACGCAACTTATCCATGGATTTGTGTTGTGTTTCGATTCGCTGTAAGGTCATCGGATCTGAACCGATCTGTGGCTGAATTCAGCATTTGTCTGAATACGTGCTCTAACCTAAAAGCTAGTGCCATGGTCAAGGAAAATGAAATGGACCCAAACAGGATATGAAGGGCACGGGGGGTGGCAGGCAAACCAAGGCGTGACAGTAGTCCACCCGTCAGTACTTGTAGCCCCAACAAGATCAACACACCCAACGCCAAGGTTCGGAGCGTACCAGGCCCCAAATTTCGATCCACGGAATAAAATAGGTAGATCGACGCCATCAAAACTACCATCCAAAAATTACGGTGCCATTCATAAACGGATCCCAGGGATCTGAAAAGTTCCGAAGTGTTCAAGTAAATTGTTCCACTCAATCGAACCCACTCATCAACCTGCTCCCGTACTTGCGTCCCCAAAATAATCTGAACCAACATCAAAACCAATACCAGCCACGCCTGCCAACGCAGTGGTAGAATTGTGGAGGGGCTCCCCGTGAAAGCAGGAATCTTAGTATTAAGAGGCATAGCGGAATAACGGGCCTTTAAAACAAGCGCCACAACTGCCAGTGCCAATACAAAATGAAAGGTAACAACCCCGTGGCGAAGGTGAGTCATAACCACCAAGGCACCAACTCCAGCTTGTACCACTACGAGTAGCAATGCAACAAAAGACCAAACCACAACGGACTTGTTTTTACCCCAAAAAGTACGTAGCGCGAAAATCATATGCAGCAAAACGGCCAAGCCCGTTAATGCTCCCAATAGGCGGTTCAAGTACTCGGTCCACGTTTTTACTGCATTGAATCGAGTATCGGCGTAACCTCTGTCCGCATAAATACTCTGATAATCGACTGGTAACTCATTTTCCTGAACAGGTGGAATCCACAGGCCAAAACAACGGGGCCAATCCGGGCAACCCATTCCAGAACCAGAACTCCGCACAATACCCCCCGCCAAAATGAGCAAGCCGAGCAAGACCAACACTAAAGTATTGGCCCGAATGAAAGTCAGATGGACTTCACGGGTAGAGCGCCGATCGGATAGTTGGCTCATACCGATACCAAACTTAATTACGCTTTTCTAATACCCAATACCTGCAACAAACGGCCAAACAACAATGTCTCAGAGGGAACTGCTTCTTTAGATGCATATTGCGGAGCAGGCTGCATTGCTGGTTTGCGCAATTCCTCAGGCAAATCGTCGTCCTTCACCGTTTGCGGAATAAAATCTTTAGGTGCACCTGGGCGGCTGTAATCGTAGGGCCACCGATGTACATGGGGAATTTCTCCAGGCCAATTTCCGTGTATATGCTCAACCGGAGCCGTCCACTCGATCGTATTGGAATTCCAAGGATTCATAGGCGCCTTTTTGCCCCAACGCATACTACCGAAGAAATTCCAAATGAAAATCAACTGAGCAGCACTGCCTAGAATAGCCGAAATAGAGATAAAACGGTTAAGATCCATCCATTCAGCCATATATTCAAAGCCGGTAAAATTATAATAGCGGCGGGGTACACCGTCAATTCCCATGAAGTGCATCGGGAAGAACACCATATAAACGGCAGCGAAGGTCAACCAAAAGTGCAGATAACCCAACTTCTCGTTCATCATGCGCCCAAACATTCTGGGATACCAATGGTATACGCCTGCCAGCATACCAAAAAGTGATGCCGAGCCCATCACCAGGTGGAAGTGGGCTACCACAAAGTATGTATCATGCAAATTGATGTCGAGTGCTGCATTGCCCAAGTAAATGCCGGTAAGACCACCCGAGATAAACAAGGAAACCAAACCGATTGCAAACAATATACCCGGGGTAAACCTAATATTTCCCTTCCATAAGGTAGCGAGGTAATTAAAGGTCTTGACCGCAGAGGGTACAGCGATTACCAGGGTCAGAATCATAAAGACATTGCCCAAAAATGGGTTCATACCCGTCACAAACATATGGTGACCCCAAACGATAAAGGAAAGGAAGGAGATCCCCAGCAGAGAACCCACCATGGTGCGGTATCCGAAAATCGGCTTACGGGCATTGGTCGCTATGACCTCCGAGGTTATTCCCAGGGCCGGCATCAATACAATGTACACTTCAGGGTGACCTAAGAACCAGAACAAATGCTGGAAAAGTATGGGTGAACCCCCGGTGCGGTTCAGAGTTTCACCGGCTATGAAAATCTCACTCAGGTAGAAACTCGTTCCGAAACTGCGGTCAAAAATCAGGAGAACTACTGCCGAGAGCAATACGGGAAAAGAAAGTACACCCAAAATAGAGGTGGTGAAAAAAGACCATATCGTAAGGGGCATCCTGGTCATGGTCATACCGGGTGTACGGAGATTCAAGATAGTCGTGATGTAGTTTAGAGCTGCCATCAAAGAGGACGCAATGAACAGGGCCATACTGATTAGCCAGAGCGTCATACCCAAACCGGATCCAGGCATGGCCTGGGGCAAAGCGGAAAGGGGTGGATATATCGTCCATCCTGCCGCGGCCGGACCGCTTTCGATGAATAGCGAAAGCAGCATGATGACCGTCGATAATAAGAAAATCCAGACGCTCAACATATTCAAAAAGGGCGATGCCATATCGCGTGCACCAATCTGAAAGGGTATGAGCAGGTTGGCAAAGGTGCCGGTTAGTCCAGCTGTAAGCACAAAAAACACCATGATGGTACCATGCATGGTCACTAATGACAGGTAAAAACCGGGATCCAGTCGGCCACCCTTGGCCCAATCACCCAGGATAGACTCCATCCAGGGGAATGTGTCTTCCGGCCAGCCCAACTGAAAGCGGAACAGGAGCGACAAAAGCGCGGCCACAACAGCCATGAACATACCGGTAAGCAGGTACTGCTTGGCAATAATCTTGTGATCCTGAGAAAAAATATACTTGGTGATGAAGGTATCCTTGTGGTGACCATGGTCATGCCCGTGGTTGTGTCCGTGGGCCGTTGATGCAGATGGGTTGCTGTTCGACATGATGCTTGGTTGACTATTATTAAGGTAACAGAATAGATGCGGTTTGTGTTTCGGGCCTCTTGAAATAAGTTCGTTGCCTGGCCAGCCACTGGTCATATTCCGGGCGTGTGACCACCACAAACTTCATCTGCATATTAAAATGTGCTACACCGCATATCTTGTTGCAGGCCAGCACATAGTTGAAATTATAGTTATTAATCTTTTCCCGCATCTCCTCGGTTGTGATGGTTGGGGTGAACACAAATTGTGTGGGCATGCCCGGTACCACATTCATTTGAACCCGAAAATGTGGCAAATACGCGGAGTGAATCACATCTCTGGCTCTCAAACGCAGAACAACGGGCTCTCCGACAGGAAGGTACACTTCAGGCACCAGAAGATCGTCTTTCCCCTCCTTACTTTCAGGGTCTATACCCATAGAATTGGTTGCTCCAATCAAACGGTAATCGTGTCTGCCCAACATACCATCCGATCCAGGTAGTCGCGCCTGCCACCCGAACTGGTATGCAAACAACTCGATTTCAAGAGCGTCTTTACCGGGCTCGCTCTGGGTTATTTCACGCCATACTTTGGTACCATAAAGTATCAAAACTGTGAGCACTATAGCCGGCACAATCGTCCATGCGAATTCAAGCCGATCGTTGTGCGCATAATGCAAAGCCTTGCTTTCCGCGCCCCTTCTTCTGTAAATCCATGGATATACAAATAATATATAGTGTGTTATTACAAATACCACAAAAGTAATCCAAAAAGTAATCACGAGCATCTGGTCGATGACAACACCATGTTCAGAAGCCGCCACAGGTAGGGTATGGCGCATCAACCGCGCAAATTGAAGTCCAACCAAAGCCATACCCACAACCAAAAACACAACAAAAAGACCGGCATTGATGGAATTCCAATTGAATAGTCGAATGCCGCGCAGACGGTACTGCGCCGACAACAAACGACCCGCAAACAAAAGCAACGCGCCAAAAACGATTAACGCTAAAATCATCAGCGCCGATTCACCTCGTGTTGGTCCTCCACCCCCTGCCAAAGAGGCAGTGCCATCGCCCCCATCAGCCGCCTTAGGCTTATTGGCCAAGGCAATTTCTTCTTCTTTTATATAAGCCAACACCGATTTGATCTCCTCGTCGGACCAGTCATATGCCGGCATAGCGGTTTTGTTGTATTGGTTAAATAAATCGACTGCGTATTGATCGCCCGAGGCAATGACCGCGGCTGAGTTGCGGATCCACTTCAACAACCAAGCCCCATCGCGTCGCTTATCGATACCGCCCAAAGCAGGACCCGCCATAGGCTGGTCAATTTTATGGCAAGAGGCACAGTTGTTGGCAAATAACTCCTGACCCGATGGCTGAGCACTCAGGGCCTGCGGGAAAATTCCTGCCGACAAACTGACCATCACTAGAAAAAAAGAACGAAAAACTAGGGTAAAGTACCTGTTCGGTTTCATGCGTTTGAGCTATTTAACAAAGTATAAAAACGGGTGTAAAACTCGATGCGAATATACTATAAAGGCTCAATGAATCAGCCCGAAAAACAGACGAAAAAAGCAAAAAAAATGACTAATTCCGGGGATCCAATGCGCGGCTCACCCGATACCTGAGCACCTCAAAATGTCCTTTCAACGCAAGTGGTTCTTGCTCAGCCTGACGGGTGAGTTCTTTCCTAAGACGGAGGAGCTCAGCCAAAGCTGCCGAACGGGCCAACTGCCCATAGCGCGGCCCCTGTATACCACCCATCATGCCAATGGGGCGAGCCACCTCAATAAGCATCAACAAATACTCCATCTGCAAATTTTGCCGAAACGTATTGAGTCGGAACGGTTCATCGCGATATACCGATTTAGTGATCCTGGCCAGTACATCGGCACCGCCCCATTCGCTGCCATAGGATCGACTGTCCTCAAGCCGCTGCATAGTTGTTGGGTGAAGCAGGTGATCGAGGGCTGCCTTTTGTATCGACCAAACCCTCTGGTGAATTTTCGGATCCTCTGTCTGCGAGAAGAAGTTGAACCCCCTGCGCTGGATCTGCAGATAGGCATACAAGGAATCAACTTGCTGAAATGCATCAGGACCCAATAGCTGAACACAAATGATGTCCAACGCCTTTTTCTGATCCGACACAGGAACCGGGCTGTAAGGACGACCAGCCCCTTCCTGGCCTACGAAAGCACGGTCGATGTATACACCCCCGATGTAGCGACTCAGCACAGAGGCGGTCTGAGCCATTTCCGTCCCCAAAATGGAGTAGGCCTGAACCAATTTCTGGTGTGACTCCCCCCGCTCGCGTTGCTTGAGCATCAATCCGCTGGTCAACTGCCTAACCAATGCCAGGCGATCGGCGGCATATTGTATGGCATCTGAACTCAGATCCCCAACATTAATACGCGGATCTATACCCTTTCCCGGTGAACGCATGTCATCGGCATCGTTGCCAAAAGCCAATTCCCTTTGGGTACTCCGGGCTGCAATGCTCATGAGCCGACCCACTTCCGCGGCAGAATCGGGCAATGCAGTTGAGTAGCCATATTCTATGGCCCATAGGTCGTATGGCCCCGGCCTTGTGGTGAAATACTGTCCCTGCCTGGCTGTGTCGACATGCAAATTAACTGCGGGGTAGTCCATAACCGATCCCAACAGGCCAATGGCACGGGTACGCTCAGCGTTGTGGATATCGCCCGGATCGTGGAGCTGACTCGCGCGCATATTGTGGTTAAGCCCAAGGGTGTGCCCCAATTCATGCATCACCAAATAATAAAGCGACTCCTCCAGATACTGCTTTTTACGTGTGTCGTTGCCCCCCAATCCTTCAATCGCCTGCCAGCCCATCATGATTTGTTGGTGCAGCGACCGGCCGAAATCACATCCGGCAGGACGACCATCATGCGTTCGATGCATGTAGTGTCCGTCATTCAATTGATGGCTTGCCCCGGCCCCGGCTGATTGGCCAAACAAATCCGACTGCTTCAGTCTGTTCAGCACGAATACCTGTTCGAGCATGATGTCGGCGCCCAGGATTTGTCCCGACCGTGGATCCACAAAACTGGGGCCATAGCCTCCGAAGGGTGGAAATGGCGAGGAGGTCCACCTGAGCACGTTGTAGCGCAGATCGCCCGCATCCCAATCGGCCGTATCAGGCTGCTCCCGGATTTCCATGGCATTGCGGAACCCGGCTTGTTCAAATGCCAAATTCCACTGAAGTGCGGCTTTGCGGATGATGGGGCGATATTCGAATGGAGTGGTGTTCTCTATCCACCAAACAATGGGTTCCACCGGTTCGCTGATTTTCAGTTCCGGGTTCTTTTTGACCAGGTGCCATCGATTGATAAAATCGCGGTAGTTGACCGATTCGGTTGATGTCATATCATCAAACTGGGTGAGAAAAAACCCGATTCGTGGGTCATCGCGGCGTGGCTTGTAGTCGCCCGACGGAGCCTCGAGGAAGGTGTGCTGAAGCCGAACTGACACGGAACGGCTATCGGCCACGTCGGATCCTGTGGAAGAAGAACCGAGGTTGTCATAGACCAGTTCCACCACCACATCGGTGTTCCTGGGGTAATTCCGAATCGATAAAACGCGTGACTTTCCCTTATTGAGGTTTCCCAAAACACCTGCCGGCGCACCATCAGTTCTGGGCGGACGTACGCGATCTAATTTCTCATCGATATACAAATTGCCTGCCTCAATCAGATAGCGATTGGTACTGTCGTCGCGCGCTACAATTTTTTCGGACAATAGTAGGGCGTGACTAATATTAGCCTCCGCGCTACGGCTGAGGGGATTTACCGGATCAAAATAGTAGCGGTTGTTGACGAGCTCAAAATCGATCCGGTCAAAATATTTGCGCAATCGGATCAGTTCATTGTAGCGAAAAGACCCTCTATTCATGCCGGCACCCACTGGTCCGTTTTCAGCGTAACTCCAGTAGATGTAGTCGCGATTCAGCTGCTCGCCTTTCACCAGAAGAAACAACTTTCCATCGGTAGTGTCCTGATAGACGATAAACAACCCCTCAAACTTCCTGCAGGCCTTGATTTTGTCTTCTATACCCTTCTCCCGCTTTATACTTGAATCCGCGGCTGTTTTTGCGAATTCCGGCTGTTTGTCGGAATTTCTTCGTTTGGATTGCGCGACTGTATCGGGTAAGAAAGCAACACAGAAACAAAGGAAGAACCATATCGACAAATTAAATGTATGCTTCATCAATGAAGGCGGACCGAACGAACGTGGAGATGTTTCCGAGATGTAGAGCACTGGTTTTTTTTCGCAAAACAAAGGGTTAAGACCGGATTTCCAATCAGAAATTCAATACAAAATCTATTAAATCACTTTGTTCGACGGGGCAAATATGGAAAACATACAGGGAAACCCCGCTCACCAAAAAAAGTGATTTCAAAAATCCAGCCCCCGGAGTGGGTCGCTAACGGGAAACGAAACGTTACCCGACTAATGCCGCTGCACCCCCTACAATCTCGGTGATTTCGGTGGTGATGGCCGCCTGACGGGCGCGGTTGTATTGCAATTTCAATCCCTTCAGCAGTTCACCCGCGTTCTCGGTGGCTTTGTCCATCGATGTCATCCGCGCACCATGTTCAGAGGCATTGGTATCCAGAATAGCACGGTGCAGGGAAAGACGCAGGTAGGCTGGAATCATCTCGGCAATGATTTGGGCCGCATTGGGCTCCAAAATATAATCGGTACGCTTCTTATCAGAACTAGTTTCTCCCGAATCCTGCACCATAGGAAGAAAAGTATGCGCACGATAATATTGAATCACGGGGTTCTTGAATTCGCTATACACCACTTGAACAGAATCATAGATGCCATTTAGGAAGTCATCCATCAAGGCAGTGCCCAGGGTGGCCGATTGATCAAACGAGGGGCGCTGTATGAGGCCAACAAAACGAGTGTCAATCCGCAGGTCTGATTTACGGAAAAAGTCCATTCCCTTTTTTCCCACTGGAATGACCGTGCACATACCCTTTCCACCTGATTGTTTCTGGAAGTTCTGGATAATTTTTCGTGCGGTTTTGATCAGATTGGCGTTGAAACCACCACACAGGCCTTTGTCGCTCGTGACCACCACTACCGCAAGGTGTTGCACCTGACGATCAGTAGCCAAAGGTAATTCGATTTCCCCCTCAAGACTGGCGTTTAGGTTGTCGATAACGGCCGACAACTTCCTGGTGTAGGGCCGGAGCTGTTGAATGGATGTCTGGGCACGGCGCAATTTACTCGCCGACACCATTTTCATAGCCTTGGTAATCTGCTGTGTCGAGATTACCGAACCGATCCGAACACGAACTTCCTTGAGGTTAGGCATTCCGTCGCTTATCTTTAGATGAACTGTAATTTCAGGTCTTTGGCCACCTTTTCGAGCACCGCAGTGAGCGAATCATCATATTTTCCAACTCTGAGGGCGTCGAGCGTTTCCTGCTGCGAGCCCCTCATGAGGTCGAGGAATTTCGATTCAAATTCTTTCACCCGATTTATGGGCACATCCATGAGAATGCCTTTGGTGCCCAGATACAGAATTGCAATCTGCTCTTCAACCCTAAAAGGTGCATATTGGGGTTGCTTGAGAATTTCCACGTTGCGCGAACCTTTATCGAGTACGGCTTTTGTGGCCGCATCAAGGTCGGAACCGAACTTCGCAAAAGCCTCCAACTCCCTGTACTGAGCCTGGTCGAGTTTGAGCGTGCCCGCCACCTTTTTCATCGACTTGATTTGGGCGTTGCCCCCTACACGGGAAACAGAAATCCCCACGTTGATGGCCGGACGAACACCGGCGTTGAAGAGGTTCGACTCCAGAAATATTTGTCCGTCTGTAATCGAAATTACATTCGTTGGAATATAGGCCGAAACGTCGCCCGCCTGTGTTTCAATGATCGGCAGGGCTGTAAGTGATCCGCCTCCTTTGGTTCTGCCCTTTAGAGAAGCCGGCAAATCGTTCATTTCGGCAATGATGTCGTCGTTGTAGTTGAGTTTACAAGCACGCTCGAGCAGGCGGCTGTGCAGGTAGAATACATCGCCCGGATAGGCTTCGCGTCCTGGAGGGCGACGCAACAAGAGGGAAACTTCACGGTAGGCCACAGCCTGTTTCGACAAATCATCATAGATGATCAGGGCCGGACGACCTGTATCGCGGAAGAACTCACCCACCGCCGCACCGGCCATAGGTGCATAGAATTGCAGGGGTGCGGGATCGGAGGCGAAGGCTGCTACGATTACCGTGTAGGCCAAGGCGCCCTTTTCCTCGAGAATCTTGGCAATTTGTGCCACGTTGGAGGCCTTCTGACCGACTGCCACGTAGATACAATAAACGGGTTTACCCGCATCGTAGAATTCTTTCTGGTTGATGATGGTATCGATAGCGATGGCAGTCTTTCCCGTCTGGCGGTCACCAATAATCAGCTCTCGCTGCCCACGACCCACCGGAATCATAGAGTCGATTGCCTTGACACCTGTTTGCAAGGGTTCGTGCACAGGCTGTCGGAAGATAACCCCGGGGGCTTTTCTTTCAATCGGCATTTCAAATAATTCGCCTTCTATCACACCCCGACCATCGATGGGTTGACCCAAGGTATTCACCACGCGACCCAGCATGCCTTCACCCACTTTAATGGAGGCGATTAAACCTGTTCTCCGGGCTGTGTCACCCTCTTTAATACCCTCAGCCGAGCCCAAAAGAACGACCCCTACATTGTCTTCCTCAAGGTTCAGCACCACACCGCGAACGCCCTGGTCGAACTCCACAAGTTCGCCCGACTGAACGCGTGTGAGGCCATACAAACGGGCGATACCATCACCCACCTGAACCACCGTTCCTACTTCTTCCAGCTCAGCGGCTGATTTGTAACCTGAAAGTTGCTCTTTGAGAATCGCTGAAATCTCATCTGGCTTGATATGTGCCATTTCTTAATATTTTTTGATGTAGAGGTTGTCGGAAAATAAGTGCCTGATTTCCTGGAGGGAACGAGCCACACTGCGTTCGTAGCGACGATCTTCCACCTGAATAACAAAACCTGCCATGATCTCGGTATTGATGGTTGTACTGAGTTCAACCGTCAACCCTGTCTGTCGGGCCACTATGGCGGACACTTCGGCAATCAGATTAGGTGGCCATTCCACAGCAGTCTCCAATCGGGCTCGTACGATGCCTTTGTGGGCGCGATACATTCGAGCAAAACTCTGAACCATACCAGGTATAACTGCTTCCCGCTTTTTCTTGATTACGAGGCGGAGGAATGCAGTGGTGAGCGGATCTGCTTTACCTGAATACAGCGCATCCACTACGGACGATTTTGATTCGGGACGGGTTACCGGGCTGCGAAACATAACCAGCAATTCACGGCTGCCCGATATGGCATTCCCTAAGAATTCCATATCACGGTAAACCTCTTCCAGCCTACTGCGCTCGGTAGACAACCGCATAAGCGAGGCGGCATAACGCTGGGCAACGCGAATATCTGCCATGGTTAATGCTTAGTTGAGTTTGATTTTGTCCATTTCGCTGCGCACAAATTCCTCCTGACGGGCCTGGTCGGCGAAATGCCTGCCTAAAACTTTCTCGGCCACATCAATCGCCAGTTTGGCGGCCATGTTTCTGACCTCAGTTACTGCGGCATTCCGCTCGTTGTGAATCGCTTCACGGGCTATCCCCAGCATTCTGGCTGTTTCTTCAGCGGCTTTAGTTTTGGCCTCCGATACGATAAAATCGCGGGTCTTAGCAGCATCCGCCATGATTTTATCGCGCTCGTCTTTGATGTCGGCCAACAGCCTGTCGCGCTCACCTGCCAAACTACCCACCTCTCGACGAGCCTCCTCAGCCGCTTGAATGGCTTTGGAAATCTTTTGGTCGCGCTCATCTACTGCATCCAAAATGGGTTTCCACGCGAATTTACGCAGAACAAACATCAGGATCAAAAACGAGACACTGGTCCAAACAATCAGACCAAGACTGGGCTCTATAAGCTCATTCATATTTAGACAGATTTATATTATAGACTCATTCGGACCGGGCGAGCAGTCCTTAACCACTCTTAGAATTGATGATTAATTCGCAACCAACAGGGACACCACGATTGCGAACAAGGCAGTGCCTTCCACAAGGGCAGCAGCGATGATCATCACCGTTTGAATTTTTCCGGATTCTTCTGGCTGGCGGGCGATGGCCTCAAGCGCTGATCCACCGATGCGGCCGATACCAACACCTGCGCCCAAAACGGCGAGTCCGGCTCCGATTGCGGCAATACCTGGAATTGTCATAATTGTTTTAATTTAGGGTTAAAGGAAATGAGATTTAATGATTTGCTTCGGTATGCGGCTCCTCCAAGGCAAGACCAATGAACAGAGCCGAAAGTAGGGTAAAAACATAGGCCTGCAGGGCAGCGACCAGTAGTTCGATGCATGATATAAAGAGCACAAACGCCAGGGATACCGGGGCAATGAGCAGGCTTTTGAAAATGAAAATGAGGGAGACCAGACTCAAAATAATGATGTGCCCGGCCGTGATGTTGGCAAAAAGACGAATCATCAGGGCAATGGGCTTGGCCACTATGCCAACCATCTCAACGGGTATCATGATGGGGTAGAGCCACATGGGGACATGCGGCGTGAATACATGACCCCAATAGGTTTTGGTGCCGCTGAAGTTGGTGATTAGAAGGGTAAAAACGGCCAATGTGGCTGTAACGCTTATATTTCCCGTGAAGTTGGCACCAGAAGGAATGAGTCCCAGCAAGTTGTTGATCCAAATAAAGAAGAAAGAGGTCAACAGGAAAGGCAGGTATCGTTTGTAGTGGTGACCAATATTGGGGATAGCGATGTCATCGCGCACGAATAAGACGAGGGGCTCTACCACTTTGGCTAATCCCACCGGCTTGCTGTGACTCCCTTCATAAGATTTGGCGCCCCGTGTGAAAATCAAAAGCAACAACAGAATAGCCACCAACATGGAGGCTACATTTTTAGTGACGGAAAAATCCAAAACGGAATGCCCCGCAAGATCTGTGATATTCCCGTGTTCATCCATCGCGTATTCACGTTCACCCCTATTCACGTGGGCATGCCCATGCTCGAATTGGCTCGACATAAATATGTCAAATTGACCTTCACTATATAAGATGATGGGGAGTGGGAGTGAAACGGGATGTGTAGTGCCATCGTGATCTGGCATATCAAACAAATGCCAGTCGTGGTTGTCGAGCACGTGATGCAGAATGGTGGTAACCGGGTTAAATTCCTCTTCAGTAGAAGTTGAATCTTTAAGAGTTGCGGTTTCAGAGGCGAGCGCAGCAGATGATGCAAAAACAACAAACAAAAACAGGGAAAGCAGCGAAAAATTTGATTTACTCAGGTTTTGGCTTAACAGCTTAACAAATTTCACGTGTTTTTGAAGCGTATACCGCATTTATGTTGATTTCGAAATCGGTCGCAAGATAGAGAAAATCCCGAACAATAGCACCCCAAAAAAAATCAGAAAAAAAAGCGCAAATGAAAACAAAAATCCCGGGGACAGGCTGCCCTCCCGTTTGTAAAAAAACGCGATCAGGAACAGGCTAAGAATAAAGTGAATGGTCAGGAATACCAGAGAAATGGGGACTTTAGCTACCTCGTATCGCGATCCCATTACCTTGCGTAAAGGATACAGAAAAAGAAACAATCCACCCACTAAAGAGGCTTGGGTCTTCCATATAAGTTTTGCCTGATCCAATCCGTTCCATTTCTTCACAGCATGACCCCACTCCAAAAAGAGAATACATACCCCGACCACCACCAGATACATGATCCAAAACCTGAAATGGCTGTTGCTCTTGGTTGAGATTGGCATTAATTAGCAGGAATTGTGTTGTTATTTTAGTTCTGCTGTACACAAAATCAAAGGGATGAACCTCCGCAATCTGATCTCTGCCCGGAACCAGACGACTTTTCAAGGGGTTGCCTAAGGTTTTTTCCAACATTTTCCAGACCGGAAAGGGATCGCAGGAGCGAGCGAAACACCCCGATTAAGGCTAGTAAACTAGTTAAAGCTGTTAAATAGGGACGGCTTGTTCCCGCCCAGTCGTCTAATTTCAGACCGACCCATGCCGCGCACAAAAGCATTACGGTCCATTGTATGCCTAGTGACGAAAATTTGGCCCAAACGCGAATGGGTGAGTTGTTTTGCGGTTTTTTGGATGGGAAATCAGACTTAACTTCCTGTACAGACTGCGTAGGCAAATCATCCATCATATGACCTTTTGGATCGATCCTATGCCTCCCGAACCGTTCGCAGTTTCTCGACCCCAGCTGTCTGCATACTACAGACACCAGAGAATTGTGCACCCTCCTCCACTACGAGTCGCGCCGTTTTGATATCGCCGTTAATGCGGCAATGTGCACGCAGAGTGAGTGATTCAGCGGCCTCGACATTTCCCACGACATGGCCTCCCACATCGGCAAACTGACAAATTACGTTTCCCGTAACCTTACTCTTGGGACCTAGAGCCACGCGCCCTGTGGAATTTATGCTGCCCATAAGTTCGCCATCGATGCGAACGTCACCATTAGCGTTTAAGTCACCCTGAATACTGGATCCTTCAACAAGAAGATTTAGGTTTTGTCCGGCCTGAACAATGTTTTTTATCGGATTAATCATTGGGGGAAGTTAGAAAAAAAATGTCAATAATTTAAAAAAGATTCCGGGTTGAGGGCGCTCCCGTCCTGCCACAATTGCACCGAAATCGTAGGAATGTCACCCGATTGATTGAAATCGCCTGCTGATCGACCGGCCAGACCCAACACATCACCGGATTTGACTGATTCTCCTGCCCTGCGCAAGGTTTTGCGTAATTTACGGTAGCTGCTGATGGCATTGCCAGGGTGCTGAACCACTATTACGTAAAGGTCTGAGAGGGAATAGCCTTGAAAAATAATCCGTCCGTCGAGCATGGCATGCACCGGCTGTTCACCTGTGAGGGCAATTTCGAGACCCGCTGACGGATTGGCGGGACTAAAAGGCCGATGTACCCGCCCGACAACGGGCTCAAACAGGCTCTGCCCGAAAAATCGGAATTGTCCACTCACATCCGACAAGCGGGCATCATTGAAATCCTGCTCAATCCACTTTCGCAGCAAGGAATCGGCCGTGCTGCGTACAAACACGTTGGCCGCCTGCGAAATCAAAATGGTGTCGGGCCGAGGCTGCTGACTCATAGAATCGACGGGCACCTTACCCTCTAGAACCTGCGAGAATCCCCTCCATCGTACTTCCGCCCCGGCCATTGACTGCTCCAAAGAGTCGACCGTTTCCAGCAACCGCAACATTTTCAACCGCTGCCCTGTGTCGGCATAGCCCGGAATGTACTCGCGCAATGGTGTAAACACCACCAGAGAAGTAATTAGTAAAGCAAAACCTATGATGGCCGTGCTGAGGATGACGAACAGGTTGAGTCGCGACAGGCTCACAGAGGCCTGCTCCTCAAAGGAGTCATCGTCGAGCACCACCAAGCGGTAGCGCGTGCTCCATTTTTTTTTCCAATCGCCTGTACGAGCCATATGTGACAAAAATAGCATCATTTATCGACCTAAATAGTAAGTCAAAGGACAACGCTTTATAAATTTTGTTTACCTTCGCATTTTATACTTTCTTTCGATCTTTTATGAAGATATTTTTCACAACCTTATTTTCCTTCCTCGCCATCCTTTTGATGGCACCTACTGTAGATGCCCAGAATTGCCCGACGGGACAAACACTCATAACGGTGGCCCTTACACCCGACAACTATCCCGGAGAAATTTCCTGGATTCTGCAAAACCAGATGGGCGACACTCTCATGCGCAGAGATACCGTGATAGGTGGACAAGTAAACCGCGATTCCGTCTGTATTCCGACCGGCACATGCGTTTTCTTCACCATATTTGATAGCTATGGAGATGGAATTTGTTGCGCGCACGGAAATGGCTCCTATCAGTTGCTGCTGAATGGAGTAATCCAGGCCAGCGGCGGACAATTCGGTCGCTATGAGACCAAAACGGTGAACTGCGGCAGCAGCCAGTCTTGCCAACAAGCCTTGGTTGTGGATACAGGCAACTATGTGGCACCGGTGCGCAATAGCTGGTATCGTTTTCAGCCTGACAGCCTGGGCGCCTACATAATCAGCACTTGCGGAGCACCCGCAGCCTGGGATACCCGAATTTGGGTATACAACAACTGCAGCATTCCTCAGCTGATCATGGACAATACAGGAACCATTCTCTACAACGACACCAATTCGGTGTGTGGACAAAGAGCCCGGGTACAGGCATACATGGACACGGCCACCACCTACCTCATCCGCATTGGTGGCGCCAACGCACCTGGCCCGATTCCCTTTAATATTACATTCGCCGGTCCCATTGCCGGTTGTCCGGACTCCAACGCCTGTAATTATAGTCCACTCGCCACCGTATTCGGTCCCTGCTACTACAACAACGACCCAATGTGCCCGCCAGGGCCTGACCTCACAATCTTACAGGGTGTAATTGAAACATCGCTCCAACGCTCTACGGTCAGTAGCTCAACATGCAGGGTTCAGGAGAAATGCCTAACAGGATTTGGTACCCGTACCATTATTCGTTTCACTACAGACATTAGAAATATTGGTCAGAGCGACTACTTCATCGGCAATCCATCAACACACCCTGGTCAGTTTAACACCGTGAATTGCCACAACCACACCCATTATGAAGGCTACTCGGAATATGTGCTTTATCCGGAACCAACAACTCAAGGTACGCGCATACCCATTGGATTTAAAAACGGGTTTTGCGTGATGGATTTAGATTGTCCGCCTGGCATGGCGAAATATGGTTGCAGCAATATGGGTATTACTGCGGGCTGTGGAGACATCTATAGCCGGAGTTTAGACTGCCAGTGGATCGACATTACGGATGTGCCGGATGGCGATTACATCCTGGCCATGAAAGTGAACTGGGACCAGTCGCCCGACGCGTTGGGGCGCTATGAAACCAATTACACCAACAACTGGGCGCAGGTGTGCCTCAATATTTACACCAATGCCCAGGGCAAGCAGTTTACCCGTGATACTTCCTGCGCTCCCTATCGCGATTGTGCTGGTGTGGCCTACGGTAATGCGCTTAGAGATTGTGAAGGCGTTTGTGGCGGTCGGGCTATGATTGGCGATATGAATGCCGACACCCTCAGGAATGCTTTGGATTATGGATTGTATTCCGGAGGATTGCTTCAGGACACACTTAATTATAGTGTTTGTAAGGACGCAACGGGCGACAGCCTGGTTGATGTTTGGGATTTGGTTCACCTGGGCAATTGTCTTCAACTCAATGGAAGCAGTGGCAGTTGCAATTTTCCACAGGGTCTGAGAAATCCGGCCCAAAGCGCTCAGGTTCGAATCGATGTACTCGACACTATGCAGAATTTTGTGGACATCAGCATGCGGAACAATGACGCAGGAATCGTTGCCATGCAGTTTCAGGTACATGGATTGCGTTTTACCTCTGCCATGAGTCTTCTTTTGGGTGGAATGCCAGCCCATCAATTTCAGGTGGGTTCCGACGGAATGGTATTGTTCACCCTGAACAATTTTGCACAGGTAATTCCCCGCTCAGGTTCATGGCGCTCAGCCGTACGCTTGTTTTTTAGCCGAACTACAGATAGCCTGGTTTACTTAGACGGCCCCCGCGTTGCAGTAAACAGCGACCTCCAGAAAAATACATTGCAGACCGATTCTACCCGATTCCGTGTGGCACGCAACACCACATCGGTCAAGGATCTTTCCCGCCGTCCTTCATTCATTGCGTATCCCAATCCTTCTGATGGTCAATTCAGATTGCAGGGATTACCCGATTCGAAGCCTGTTTCCATTCAGGTTTTCGACAACCTCGGTCGCTTGATACAGGAGATCGATGCAATCGACTTTAGCAACGGCAACACCGACCTGGATCTAAGTGGACTCGTGCCAGCCGTGTATCATCTGATGATGAAAGGCAGCAACGGAACCGCCGCACAGAGAGTCTGGATTCGGAAATAGGTCTATAACCCTTAAACAATGATTAGGCGCACAACACATAACGCCGCCACCATATAAAAATAAGGCGAACACTAAATCAAGGCGCTCAATTGAGATAAGACTCAACTGGGCGCCTTTTATATTTATGGGTTAGCGTTGCACCCGCAGAATTCCCTGTAGTGGATTCTTTCCCGGGACTTCAATCAGATAGATATAACTGCCAGCCTCCAGATCCGAAGGTTGATAGTTGTTGGCATAAGCCACCCGATTGAAAACGGATTGACCCCAACGATTGAACAGGCGAACCCGTGCCTGGGGGTATGCCTCAATGTAGCGAATATAGAACGCATCATTAATCCCATCGCCGTTGGGGGTCACCACATTAAACACTTCAAGTTCCAGTTCATCCACCACAAAATCCAGATAATTGCTGCGCGCGTATCTCCCATCCAGATCGTTCACCGTATGCACATGCAAGCGAAAGCGTCCCAATTCGCGGGGCTTCGAGAAATCCACAAAAGTATCTGTAGTGGAGGTCACCCTTTGTGAGTCCAGTCCGACTTCAGGGCGACTCATCCATATTTCATAGCGGGGATTTGACCATGCCTCTGAGTAGGGAAGCCACGAAAGTCGACCATCAAATTGGGTCGCATCCGCAAGGAATCCAGTTTCATCGCGCAAAAAAATTGAACCAACCGAATCGCCCGGGGCACAATCTGGGTTGTAGTAGACCTTCAAAATAACACGGAAATCGCGGCTTTCCCGGGTCGGGTTGGGGTCTTCCGTATAATACAGCGTGTCTTCGATTCGTGACAAAAAGGCGATGTCGGTCCACTGCCGGCCGTCAGGACGATCATTGCGCTGCAAGCGATAGCCCCGAAAAAAATCAGGGTTGATGCCGGGCGGACTTTCCCAGATCAGGTTCACTCCCTGGTTATCGGGCGTGACACTCACATTCCGCATATCCACAGGTCGGGTATAGGTGTAGCAGTTGACGACCCGAATCGTAAGTGAATCGAATTCATCGATTCGGGAGTTGCAATCACCCAAAATGGGATTGCCATCCCTTCCATTTCGGACCACTAAGTGGTGGTCGCCCGGTTGAACCAGCCGGGTGGCCAACAGCAGCAGCAGCGAGTCGCTTCTGTCATCGGTGCAAAATGATTGTACCCTATATATAGGTATGGGCACACCGGTCGGAGAATACAAACGCAGGTCGGAGCCGGCGGAATCGACTGATGCACAGCGAAACTTGCCACGCGTTAGTACCCACAAACTATCGCTATAGCATTCAGCCTCGATCAGCGGGATTCGGCGGGTTGTGTCGATCGACTGAAATCCCAATAGCGAGGTTCCCTCGGTATAGATCAATACATCCCGAATCGAATGCCGGTCGGTTGCCGCTCCGGTACCGGAAGTAAAACCCAGATAGCCCACATAATTGGCCGGTGCATATACTCCGCTAAGCCACACCACACTGTCGATCATCACGCTCACAAACCCACTGTCGTAATCCACCTGAGCCGTGTGGTAGTTATTGGACCGCATAAAATTCAGATTCCCGTTTGTATTGTTGATCTTCACGATACCTGCGATGCACTCATTGTAGCCCGGCCCGCTATAAATCTGAATCTCCGGATTGGCACCGCAACCATTATCCCAGGTATCGAACACCACTTTTAATCCGGTTCCGTTTGTAGGGATGCCTATGCCACCGCCCGTTACAAAATTTGAAGGTGGGACATCCAAAAAACAGAACGCAATTCCATCTGCGGCAGAACCCTCAAAAATGCGAAAATCAAAACGCGCACTCCAACGGGTACAGAGACTCAAATCCAATGGTTGGTTGTAGAACACCCCACCGCTGTTATTAGTGGTGGGTGGGACAAGGATCATTTCATTGCTGAAGGTGTCCACATCGCCGTTGGTGTCGCCGATGCCGGCGGCTCCTATGAGTGACCAGCCAGCGGTGTTCATAAGGGGCTGGCCCTGCAGGCGGGCATACACAAAACCTTGGGAATGTCCGTACTCAGGCATAAAGAAAGCCAGAAACCCGAAACATAGTCCCACCCAAAATAGCGTGCTTCGGGAAGAGTTGCCGAATCTGAACGTCGAATAATCCAGCGTTGGAATTGTCATACCCTTATTCTATTCTCGCAATATTACCACTAAAGCTTCGAGATATCTCATTCCAATGTCCAGAATAGTGTAATGTCGAAAAAAAACGCATATTGCACGCAAAAAATCCTATGTCTGCGCCTATCAACCTGCCCAATCCGTCCACTGCGAATGGCGCTCCTGCAAATCCCGAACAATCCTATGGGGGAGCCCTGACAACCCTCGTGGTCGTATTCTTTTTTTGGGGATTTATTGCGGCCGGAAACAGCGTATTTATTCCGTTTTGCAAGCATTTCTTTCAGCTCGACCAATTTCAATCGCAACTGATCGACTTCGCCTTCTACACGGCCTACTATGTTGGGGCACTTGGCCTATTTGGCTTTGGCATGTGGCGTGGATTCGACCCTGTGACGCATTGGGGCTACAAAAAAAGCATAGTATACGGCCTGCTCTTTTCAGCCATAGGGGCTCTGGTCATGATCCTCGCGGTAGAGGCCAAATCCTATGCGGCCATGCTGGGGGGATTGTTCGTGGTGGGATTAGGGTTCTCCTTACAGCAAACCGCCGCCAATCCATTTGCCATTCTCCTCGGTGATCCCCGCAGAGGTGCAGACCGGGTGAACCTGGGAGGCGGGGTCAATTCATTCGGAACTGCAATTGGTCCACTCGTGGTGGCCTTCGCGCTGTTTGGTAGTGCCCACAGTATGACCGACTATCAAATCCAGAGCTTACCGCTGGAAAAAGTCGTGACCCTCTACGCCGGTGTAGGTGCCCTGTTCCTGGCCGCAGCTACCCTGTTTCATTTTTCCAAACAGGTACCCTCCGGTGTATCTCGCGAACCCATTGAACCCGCACCACGGGCATGGCGACACCTTTTGCTGATGACCCTACTGCTGTTTATTTGGTTTGGATTCATCTTTCATTCCTATCAATCACCGGGTGCGCTGGTTTATGCCCGCCAAGGTGAAGCTGTAGTTGTTGGTGAAAGTCAGGTCGAATTGCTGAGGATGGCGCTCCTCGTTGGGGCGCTGGCTACAGTGATTGGGCATCTATTCTATGCCCGTCACCGGAGCCGACTGAAACCCGATGGTTGGGGAGCAATACAGTACCCCCACCTGTTGCTGGGCATGCTAGCTATTTTTACCTATGTGGGAGTCGAAGTGTCGATCGTGAGCAATCTGTCTGAGTTGTTGAAGGACCCTAAATTCGGTGCCAGGCAGGCCAGCCAGATCGCCCCCTACATATCCATTTATTGGGGCAGCCTGATGATCGGCCGCTGGACGGGCTCCCTGAGTGTTTTTAATCTGAAGGGGACATCCAAAACCATCGCCACGGTGCTGGTGCCCTGGTTGGCCTTTGGTGTTGTTTTGGGTATTAACCTGATCGCGGGCAAGGATATGCAGCCCCTTTATGCTTACGCCATCTGCCTGCTTGTGCACCTGGGCGCCACCCTCTACGGTGGCAATCAACCTGCCCGCAACTTACTGGTGTTTGCCCTGTTTGGGGTGACAGCCATGTTGGTGGGTATGACGAGCACCGGAACGGTGGCCGTTTATGCGTTTTTGTCTGGTGGGCTCGCCTGCAGCATTATGTGGCCCTCCATTTTCACACTGGCTATATGGGGATTGGGCCGTTACGCCGCTCAGGGCTCTGCTTTTCTGGTGATGATGATATTGGGTGGTGGCATTCTCCCTCCACTTCAGGGCAAACTGGCCGACCTCGTGGGCATTCACTCCTCCTATTGGATGGCCGTCGCTGCTTTTGCTTATTTGGCCTGGTATGCCTGGCGTGTCCCTTCCCTATTGAAAGCCCAAAACCTGGATTGACCATGAAAGGCGTTCCATTGGCTGTTTTATTCTTTCTATGCGTCCCGATTTTTGTCGGCGCACAAGTTAAACCTTCCGCAGCAGGGCGCCTGGGTGTTTCCATCATTCCCCAGCCCGAACAATTGAAGTGGAACCCGAAGTCGGGCACGGTGTTGCGCCTCAACGGTAATTCACGCATTTTAACAGAAGGTCGTTGCCCCGATTCGCTGGCGACTCTTTGGCAGCAATACGCACGCAGCATTTGGAAGCAAAAGAAATGCTCTACCAAAGCCAATTTGTTTAAGTCACCCGACCCCATTCATCTGTCGACCAGCGCCCAAATGGGAGCGGAAGGCTACAGTATGGAGGCCGGTAACGGACGGCTATCGATCGTGGCCGGCGACCCCGACGGAATGTATTATGCATTTGTGACCCTACAGCAAATCCTTGAGCAGCACCCCGACGGACAGCTTCCGGCCTTCCAAATCATAGACCGTCCACGTTTCAGCTGGCGGGGTATGCACCTCGATGTGTGCAGACATTTTTTTACGGTCGACGAGATCAAGCGCTACCTCGATCTTTTGGCGCGCTACAAAATGAACCGCTTTCACTGGCACCTGACTGAGGACCAAGGCTGGAGGCTGGAGGTTCCGGCACTGCCCAGGCTCACGGAGGTGGGTGCCTGGCGCAAGGAAACGCTGGTGGGCCGACCCGTTTCCCTTATGCGCTACGATGGGATCCGATATGGGGGTTATTATTCCCGAAAGGACATTCAGGAGGTTGTTCGGTATGCAGCGGAACGGCACATTGTCGTGGTGCCAGAAATTGAGATGCCCGGACATGCACTGGCCGCGCTCTCAGCTCATCCCGAGCTTTCCTGTATGGGTGGGCCGTTTGAACCCGCCACCCATTGGGGCGTTTTTGATGATGTGTTTTGTGCAGGCAAAGATACAGTATTCCGTTTTCTGGAGACCGTGTTGACCGAGGTGGTATCGCTTTTTCCTGGTGAGTGGGTGCATATTGGGGGTGATGAATGTCCGAAAAAACGTTGGGAAGCGTGTCCCGATTGTCGCAACCGCATGCAGGAAGAGGGTCTGGCCGATGCCCATGAGCTTCAGAGTTATTTCATCCGGCGGATTGAGCAATTTTTGGGGGCAAAGGGACGAAAATTGATTGGTTGGGACGAGATCTTGGAGGGTGGACTGGCACCAGATGCAACTGTGATGAGTTGGCGGGGCACCGAGGGCGGCATCGCTGCAGCCCGAGCTGGTCACGACGCCGTGATGTCGCCCGGACAGCCTTGCTACTTCGACCATTATCAGGCGCAGCCCGACTCGCTCGAACCCCTGGCCATTTGCTGCTTCAATTCACTATCGGCGGTCTACGACTACGAACCCATACCGCACGAACTGAACCTGACCGAAGCCCTCCACATTTTGGGTGCTCAGGGCAATGTGTGGACCGAATATATGCCCGATTTTGATCAGGTAACCTACATGGCTATGCCCCGCATGCCCGCCCTCGCCGAGGTCCTATGGTCACCCCCCCAAACCCGCCACTACCCCGGGTTTTTGCAACGCCTGAAAGTTGAATCGCTCTGGCTCGACCGTAGGGGTTACCGCTATGCCAGGCATTTTTTCGACCAATTGTAGCTTTTTTATTGGGTTATATGCCTTGGAATAGCTGATAATTTTATCAAAATTATGCTGATAAAGACCATAATATGAGTAACCGAAGATCTTTTTTACGCAAAAGTGCCCTTGCCGGAGCCCTTACCCTGCTGGGGGTGGGGGTATGGCGGCGGAATGAGAGCCGTGCGAACCACAAAAGTAATGACCCTACAGGTTCAATCTTCAATGATTCCACGCCAACGGTGGCCTTATCGACCTGGCGTTTCGGCTTGAAGGCCAACGCCGAGGCCTGGTCGGTCCTGAGCAAGGGTGGAAAATCGCTGGATGCCGTTGAGGCCGGGGTGCGCGTTGTGGAGGCCGATCCACAGGAGCGGAGCGTGGGATATGGCGGACGCCCTGATCGGGATGGCCACGTGACCCTCGACGCCTGCATCATGGATGAATTGGGTAACGCAGGAAGTGTCGCATTCCTGCAGCACATCATGCACCCGGTTTCTGTAGCCCGCGCCATCATGGAACGCACCCCGCATATCATGCTGTGCGGCTCCGGAGCTCTCGAATTTGCCCTGAAGGAGGGCTTCAAAAAGCAGAATCTACTTACACCGGAGTCGGAGGCCGAATGGCGGCGCTGGCTGAAGGATGCCCGCTACACACCAGTGGTGAACATCGAAAACCACGACACCATTGGCATGCTCGTGCGCGATACGGAAGGTCGGATTTCAGGCGCTTGCACCACCAGTGGGATGGCCTGGAAGATGCACGGTCGGGTGGGCGACTCCCCACTGATCGGTGCGGGCTTGTATGTCGACGGTCAGGTGGGTGCCTCCACTGCCACGGGGCATGGCGAGGAGGTGATTCGTATTGCGGGTTCGCATCTGGTAGTGGAACTCATGCGACAGGGTCGAACGGCCGAGGAGGCCTGCCGCGAAGCCGTGAACCGTGCCCACGCAATGTTTGTGCGCCGTGGTCGCGACCTCCGAGACACGCAGATCGGCTTTTTGGCGATGCGGGCCGACGGACAAGCCGGGGCGTTTGCGCTCCGCAATGGCTTTTCCTACGCGCGCACCCTCGATGGGGGAGACACCCAACTGCTGAATTCTCCCTTTCTACTGCCCTAAGCGGAGTGCTAATAGTCTGTCTCGAAATCGCCCGTTTCACGCCAAGCCTACAAAAGTGAACGCGACCTTGATGATGCCAGTCTGCCTCGAAATCGCCTGTTTCACGCCCGATGCGCTTCTCATTGCTACCGGTGCCGGTGCGCACCGACTCGAATTTTGCGCATCGTATGCCGAAGGGGGCGTTACACCGGTTTCGGGCACTCTTTCACCCCTTCGTGGACTCATTCCATGCCCAGTGCGGGTGATGATTCGTTGCCGGGGCGGGGGATTTGTTTATACCCCCGGCGAACTCATCGAGATGCGGCAGCAACTGCGCCGCTGGGCCGATGAGGGAGTCGATGGGTGGGTTGGAGGGTGCCTAACCCCTGATGGAATGCCCGATTGTGCCGCGATGTTGTCGATCGCCCAAGCTGCCCCATCCCTACCCTTTACCTTTCACCGTGCCTTCGATCAGTGTACGGATTCAATGGCTGCGCTCGATCTGCTAATGGCCCTCGGATGCAGTCACCTCCTCAGCTCGGGGATTCAGACCAGAGGCGCAGCAGAAGGAATTGTCCAGCTCCTTAAGTACATAAAACATATTGGTCGCGATGCAATACCTTCAGGTGCAATTATTTTTGCATCAAGCCAGAGCGAACAGCAACTTGAACCCCCAGATGCCGTTTGTGCTGCATCAACTGAGGCCAGACAGAAGCTTGGACATCCGTATTCATCAACTGTCGCAACACCACAGATCGGTCCCCGGCTGAAGCTGATGGTGGGAGGGGGAATTCGGCGGGAAAATTTAGATGGGTTGTTTGGGCAACTTGGGGACGCGGTCGATTACCATTCTGCGGCTGTGGTAGGTGGGTCTACACATTCCACATCACCCGACCCCCAACCCGATCCGGAAGAGATTCGGTTGATGTTAAATTTATTAAAATAACATAATTAAAATAATACGAATTATTCACCCCCGTTTCAAGTCAATTCCCAACTTCTCTCCAGAATTTCGTATGTTCATCTGCGTGCCCAACTCTAAGATCTGCCAGAATATCTTACTCAGTATCTACCTGCTGTGGGCCATTCCCCAGCAGGCGGAGTCACAGTCCATATCCAGCGACCGCTGTCTGGCACCCCCGCCGCCCGACTTGGAGTCACCCTTATGGAATATCCGCAGCGAATCGGGCATTGAATTAAACGATATAAAAGCTCCATTCACCCTCTACGACGCCCTCTGGCGGCTGAAAAAAATAACACATCCCTACAACCGTCAAACATCGGATAGTCTGCAGTGGGTGGAACAACAACTTTGGATGTGTCGACTCGATTTTGAGGTCGACTCGGCGCAAGCGGTGCGTGGTGATGCCCGGATCGTATTCGAAGAAATCATGACCCACGCCAGGGTGTACCTCAACGGCAAACGGCTTGGGGTGACTAAAAACGCGTTTCATCCCCACAGTTTTGAGGTAGGACGCCTAATGACCACCGGCACCAACCGACTGGAAGTGGAACTACTGCCCATTCAAAGGCTCAACGATTCCCTTTCCTCGGCTCACCTACCGCTACCTGAAGGGCACAGGACCTTTGTCCGACAAGCAGCCTACACCTTTGGCTGGGATTGGGGGCCACGACTAGCAGCGGGGGGCATTACAGGAAGTGTGCGGATGGAGTGGACGAAAACCCCTTGCATCAGCCAACTCACCCACCGCGTGCTGCGTGCCGACACCGCCATGGCCGAGATTGAGGCGGAGGTACGATTTCGGGGGGCACCCGCCGGATCGAGGATCCGATTGCAGCTTACAGGTCAGGATTGCCGACTCGAACAAACCCAACCCATGCTCGGTCGGGCCGACACCGTGTTCCGCACGCGGTTTGTCGTACCCCATCCCCATCTGTGGTGGACATATGATTTGGGCCAGTCCCACCTCTATCGGCTCACGGCAACACTCTACCTGCCCGATGAGCCCGAAAACGACCTCTATCTCGATCCCATTACAGAGCGTCGGCAGCAGCATGTGGGCCTGCGTACTGTGGAACTCGTGAGGGCATCCGACGACAGCGGTAGCAGCTTTTACATCCGCCTGAATGGGCACCCCCTATTCGTGCGTGGCGCCAATGTTGTGCCGGGTGGATATCTGGTCGACACCCGCATGAGCGACCCAATTTGGGGGCGGCAGCCCGAAATAGCCCAAGTCGTGTGGGCCCGTGCGGCGCACCTCAACATGCTCAGGTTATGGGGGGGCGGACAATATCCGAGCAATGCCTTCTACGACTGTGCTGATAGTCTCGGCATCCTCCTATGGCAGGATGCAGCCTTCGCCTGTGCCATGTACCCCATCGATAGCCTCTTCAGACAAGAAGTTGAACAGGAACTACGCCACCAGATCGGGCGGCTGAGAATTCACCCCAGTCTCGCGCTGTGGTGCGGCAACAACGAGAATTTCGAGGGATGGCACAATTGGGGCTGGCAAAAAGGCCTGAAATACAGCACCGAAGACAGTGCACAGGTGTGGAAGGGGTATGAACAGTTGTTTATGGAGGACATCCCCCGCTTCTTACAGGAACTCGACCCCGGGCGGCCCTACACACACAGCTCACCTCTGACGGGTTGGGGACGGCCGGAAGCCTACTGCCAAGGGGATGTTCACTTTTGGGGCGTTTGGTGGGGACTCGATTCATTGGAACTATACACACGCAAGGTAGGTCGATTCGTGTCGGAGTATGGTATGCAGAGTTTCCCCCATGTGGCCACGCTCAAGCAGTTTGCAGGAGATGATGACGCAGACCTGTTTTATGAATCGCCCACCATGAAACATCATCAGCGGCATCCAACGGGGTCGGCGACGCTCAACACCTATTTAAGGCGCGACTACCCTCCAGCCACCAATCCTCGGCAGTATGCCTACCTCACCCAATTGCTGCAGCATAGAGCCATGGAAACGGCCATTAAAGCGCATAGAACGGCTAAGCCCTACTGTATGGGCACCCTGTTTTGGCAGTGGAATGACGCATGGCCCGGCATCAGTTGGAGCGCGGTCGATTATTTTGGTCGACCCAAGGCGGTCTACCACCGGCTCAAGACCCTATACCACCCGGTTTGGGTGGATATAGACACGGCCGTAGCAAACATAGGCCAACTTACGACAACGCACCGACCGCGACTAGTGGCGGTGAACGATACCCGCGGGCCTGTAGAAGTGGAGGTGACGCTGCAGTTGTGGCATAGCGAAGCCGGAAAAGCGCTCAGAAGCTCCCGAAAAAAAGTCATCATCCCCCCTGGTGCATCGCTATCCGACCCCTGGCCGCGTTCGGTGTTGGCCGACAGACGGCTGCGGAAACCAGGTTATTTCGTGGTGGTGGAATGGAGCAAGGATGGTCAGAAACGAAATAGTAATTGGTGGATTCCACATCGACCGCTTGAACAAAAATGGGTAGATCCACAACTCGAGGTACGGGCCGCGGGCATGGGCCTGCTCGAGATCCGCAGCCGGCGCGCAGCGCGACTCATACACCTACAAATGGACAGCCGGATCGATGACGACTACTTCGACCTGTTGCCGGGACAAACAAAAATTGTGAATTTTATACCCAATCATGCTGAAACCTATCCTCCGAGGGTGCAACCCATTACTTTTTACGATTTGCTTGGCACTGCTACCGACCGCAGGCCTGGCCCAGAAAATTAATTCAACTGACCCCAAACCGGCTGAGGAATCGCCCCGCCTGGCCGGACATCCATTGGGTAAGGGACACGATCCGGTGACTTTTGTGAACCCCTTTGTGGGCACGGGCGGACATGGGCACACCTTTCCGGGGGCCACGCTGCCCTACGGGATGGTCCAACTCTCACCCGATACCCGCATCGACGGCAGTTGGGATGGCTGCAGCGGCTATCACTATTCAGACAGCCTTATCTATGGGTTTAGTCACACCCACCTCAGCGGGACCGGTGTGAGCGACTACGGCGATATGCACTTCCTTCCCCTCACCCAGAAACCTGCAGGTAGTCAAACGCCCATGGGTATACCGTTCCGGCACGAAAAAGAAAGCGCCGAAACGGGCTACTACCAGGTGAACATGGAAAATGGGGTTCGTGTTGAGTTGACGGCCACGCTGCGCACCGGCCTGCAGCGCATCCAATTCCCCGACCGCGCAACCGATCAGCTGCTGCTGCTCGACCTCAACCACCGCGACCCCCTGGTGGAGGGCATGTTAGAGGCCGACGGGAATCGACACATGCGCATAGTACGCCTGAGCAAGGCTTGGGCCCAACTGCAGCATTGCTACGCCCGGGTGGCCTTTTCAGCGCCATTCAGCGTGGAAGCCTCATCGACACCCAACCGGATGCTCCTCAGGTTTCAACTCAAGCCCGGTGAACCCCTAATCATTCAAACCGGTATCGCGCTCACCGACACCACCGGTGCCAGGCGCAACCTGGAGACGGAGTGGGCTGATTTTCAATTCGACAAAATCCGCCGGTCGGCCTACAAAGCCTGGAATGATGAATTGACCAAAATCATCATCGAAGATTTCAACGATAGTCTACTCCGAATCTTCTACACCGCTCTTTATCATGTGATGATCCACCCGAACACAGCCTCTGATGTGGATGGGCGCTACCGCGGGCACGACAACCAGATTCACCAAAGCGAATCTACCCAATACACCGTTTTTTCGTTGTGGGACACCTTTCGTGCGGCGCATCCCCTCTATACCCTGATCGACCGGCGGCGCACCACCGATTTCATACGCAGCTTCCTGAACATCTACAAGCAGGGCGGACGCCTTCCGGTGTGGGAACTGGCCTCGAACGAAACCGATTGTATGATCGGCTACCATTCGGTGAGCGTGATTGCCGACGCTATGGCCCGTGGAATTGGTGGATTCGACAGTGCTCTGGCCCTCGAAGCGATGTGCCAAAGCGCTCGGTTGAACCGCCTCGGATTGGAGGCCTACCAAAAGCGCTGGCAGATTACGGCCGACGACGAGCACGAGAGCGTTTCGAAGCAATTGGAGTATGCCTACGATGACTGGTGCATTGCCCAAGTGGCAACCCAACTCGGCGATCATACCGTCGCCAATGAATTCTCCCTACGCGCCCAATACTGGAAAAACCTGTTCGATCCCCAAACCGGATTCATGAGACCCAAGAAAAACGGGGGCTGGATTGAGCCTTTCGACCCCCGAGAGGTCAACAACCACTTCACAGAGGGCAATTCCTGGCAATACTCGTTTTTCGTGCCCCACGACATACCCGGCCTGGTGGAGGCCCATGGTGGTGTAAGCGCTTTTGAGGCCCGCCTCGACAGTTTGTTCACCACCGATTCGCGCACCACAGGGAGGGAACAGGCCGACATCACCGGGCTCATCGGGCAGTATGCCCACGGCAATGAGCCTAGTCACCACATGGCCTTCCTCTACCACATCACGGGTCGCGCCGATAAGTCACAACAACGAATACACCAGATTCTGAGGGATTTCTACCGAAATACCCCCGATGGCTTGATTGGCAATGAGGACTGCGGACAAATGAGCGCCTGGTATGTGCTAGCCAGTTTAGGCTTATACCCTGTGGTCCCGGGCGCATCGGAATGGCTGGTGGCGGCGCCTTTGCACAAACAAGCCCAAATCTTCCTGGAAAATGGTAGCCAGATCGAATTACGAACCAAGGGCGAGGGCATATACCCGGCGAGTTTGCACCGCAATGGGGTTCGGGTGCAGCAACTACCCATTCTCAAACACCACGAGTTGAGTGGGCTGCAGATGCACATTCGTCTCGACCCCGATCCAGGCCAGTGTCTGCCACCCGCCACCTGGCCAAAATACCGCGTTGGCACCACCCTGTTTGTGAACCCGATTATTGAAACACCGGGCCCGGTCTTCGACAGCATCATCCAGGTGCGCATCTACCATCCGACCTTCAACAGCATCCCACAAAAAGAGCCGAAAAGCGGGAAAAACCCCGTCCAATCGCCCATACTGGTGTTCTATACCACGGATGGAAGCGATCCGGTGCCAGGTCAATCCACGCAACTTGCCAACCCCGCCCAGATAATGCTAACGGAAAGTACCCACATCAAAGTCATGGCCACCGACACCTCATTTGAAAACCGGAGTGCCGTGGTGGAGGCGCAGGTCTACAAACGACCCAACCACTGGCAGGTGCGCAACCTCAACGAGCCCAACCGCATGTATACCGCTGGTGGGGCGGCTTCGCTGGTGGACGGTCAACGAGGTTCAGTGAACTGGCGCAAGGGCGATTGGCAGGGCATACAAGGCAAAGACTTCGTGGCCGTGGTGGATCTCGGCACCAAGACAGAGCTCCGCTCCTTGTCGGCCGGCTTCCTACAAGACACCCGATCCTGGATTTTATTGCCCACAGATGTGCGGTTTTACGGTTCAAACAATGGTAGAAAGTTTCGTTTGCTGGGGAATTTCACCCACAAGGAGGCCGACAACCGAATGGATGTTTTTTTACAAGAAATGGGTGGCAAACTTGCGCGACCGGAGCGTTACCGCTACATCAAACTGGAAGCTCGTCAGTATGGCAACCTGCCTTCCTGGCACCCCGGCGCGGGCTACCCCACATTTATTTTTGTTGATGAACTACTGGTGAACCCGGTACCCTGATCCGCCTCCCTGGTATACTTGGGATCAATTATTTGTACTCATGGAGCGCTACTGAACCCGGCACCCTGATCTGCCGCGCTGCAGTCAAAGAAAATAGTCGCAAGCGATACTACCCTAACTACATCAGGCAACTCCCAACTGCTTTGTCGACGATCTGCTCGGTCTGCTCTGGGTAGGCCATCGGCTTAAGAGGGCGCTTCAAATAGTCCATTGTATTGTTTGTTTTACCCGCCACCCCGCCATTTATCAGAAATTTGACGATATTGCAAAGGCTAATCCTCTACGAAACCCCTGAAATTCGCATTTTTAACCTCCATTTATGTTTTGCCAAAATCCCTACCAATCCTAGTACCAACCCATCAGCATTAAACCCCTGACATATCCATTGGTCTTATCCGATTTGGTTCCGATAAACAAAATCATTTACACAATTCATCATTAATCAATTATTATTAATCATTTCCCTTTCATCGCTTATTGTCTTTCCCAATCGATAGCTACCATATGAATCTACGTGCTCTCCTGATATTTCTTGTTCTTTTCCTGAGTATCCGAATCAGCGTCGGACAATTGTTGCCGCCAGAGCGTTACTACTCTGCCGATGGCCGAATCCTCTACGGTGGCGGGAGTCCAGACCCCGGATGGTATGAGTTAGACAGTATCAGGCAGGTGAACCTGCAGTTTCCCCAAACCAATTATTGGAGCCTGTTGCAGGCCAATTATACCAGTGAAACACTCATTCCAGCCACCCTAACAGTGGGAAACCTTACACTTGACAGCGTTGGAGTACGCTTCCGGGGAAATACATCCTACACCACCATCACCAATTCCCAGAAAAAATCGTTTGCCATAGAGACAGATTTTGTGCGAAGTGGACAAAAACTGATGGGTTACAGAAACCTCAAATTCAACAACGCCCATACCGATGCCAGTTTTATGCGTGAGGTGCTCTACAACCAACTCGCTATGCGCCATATACCCATTGCCAAAGCCAGTTACATACGCCTGTCACTCAACGGACAAGACTGGGGCCTGTATCCGAACATTCAGGCGGTCGACAAAACCTTTCTAGATGAGTGGTTTTTGAGTAACGACGGCCCACTCATCCGGGCAACGCGACAAACCGCCGGAGTCCCAGGCGGCCAATGGGGCGACGGCACGGCCGGCATGAACTTCCTTGGGGTCGATACCAACCTCTATAAAAACTACTACTACCTGAAATCGAGCGATTTAGCCCAGCCGTGGACCTACCTCATGCGGGCCTGTTCGGTGCTGGCCCAAACCAGCGTCACCAGCATTGATACCGCGCAAGCCTACCTTGACATCGACAAAATCCTATGGTTCCTGGCCACAGAAAACATCTTCACCGACGACGATAGTTATGTCTATAAAGGAAAGATGGACTACATAGTCTATTACGAACCAGAAACAGGCCTCACCACCCCGCTGGAATATGATGGTAATTCCACGTTCATCACGAACAACGCAACATCCAGCAGCTGGGGGCCATTTAAAAATGTCACCAACGCCAACTACCCACTATTGAACAAACTGTTGAATATTCCTCAGTGGCGGCAGCGCTATCTGGCCCACTACCGGACACTGCTTCAGGAAGTATTCAACCCTAGTATCACGAATCCCCTGATTGACAGGCTCAATACCCTTATTGCGGCGCAGGTGGCCTCAGATCCGAAGAAACTATACACCACCTCCCAGTACACCTCCGGGGTGCCTGCGCTCAAGACTTTTGTTCAGAACCGCCGAAACTATATGCTGGCCAACGCCGAAGTGGCTCTGGTAGCCCCTCTGGTCGACTCAGCACATCACTTGAACAGTCAACTCCAGCTGCTGACCGCTCCCATTCCGGGTGAGGTATCGTGGGTACGGGCCTTCATGGCCCAGGGGGGTACACCCATACAGGAAGTGCGTCTGCACTACAGCGATCGGGTGGTGGGTCGGTTCACCTCCGTTCCAATGTTCGACGACGGTCAGCATCAGGACCTGGCCGCAGGCGATGGTATTTATGGAGCCCAGCTCCCTGCCTTCACGCCATTTAGTTTAGTACGCTACTACATCGAAGCCATTGGGGCCAACAGTGCACAAAGTCGCTCGTACCTCCCTACCGGCGCAGAACATGATGTATTTGTGTTTCGGATTCAAGGCCAGCCCTTGGGTGGAGGAGTCGTGATCAATGAATTTGTGGCGAGCAATCAATCGGGGGCGCAAGATGAAAGTGGTGGATTCGCCGATTGGGTTGAACTACACAATACTTCAGCACAGGCCATCTCCCTGAGCGGCTGGTATTTGTCGGACGACCAGTCGAACCCACAGCGGTGGCGCATCCCTTCGGGCATTTCAATTCCGGCGGGGGGCTACCTCATCATTTGGACGGATGCAGACTCGTTGGATGGTCCACTGCACACCAATTTTAGACTTTCAGCGGCGGGCGAGGATGTGGTGCTGAGCAACAGCAGCGGGCAACTGGTTGATCTGGTGAATTTCCCCTTACAGATCACCGACACAGCCTATGCCCGCATCCCGAATGGCACGGGGCCGTTCACCTACCGCTCGCCAACATTCGCGGCCAACAACCAAGGCAATCCCAATGCTGTGCACACCTTGGCACCCCTACAACTGCTGCTCTATCCCAATCCCGCGCGTGACTGGCTTCGGGTGGTACTCCTTGCCGATGGCAGTTCCTCCACGACCTTGAACCCGTCCACTTCGGGCCTTGTATCACCCCCATCCGTGCGCGTCCTGGATCTACAGGGTCGTGTATTACCAACGGAGGTGCGCATCTCTGGAGAAACAGAGTGGATGGTGGACTTACAAACGATCCCTGCGGGACTCTACATTCTGGAGGCGAAATACGGGGGGCGCATACAATTCGCCCGATTCGTCTGCGTCCACTAAAGGCTCGGCTGACTGTTAGATAACCCAGCGCTACAGATTCAACAAACGGTATCCCAGCCAAAAGCCGGGGAGTCCAACACTCAGGCTCATGAGCATATAGAGCAGTGCATAATTGAACTGCCCGGCTTGGGTCAGCACAAACACCTCACGGCTCAAAGCTGAGAAGGTGGTGAATCCCCCACAAAATCCAATCATACCGAAGGCATAAGCACTGTTTTTGAGCGTCGTGTCGACCTAGCCTACACGTATGCTCTATGCCCAGATGAACCCAGCCAGAAAACTACCCAGCGCATTCACGATTAATGTGCCCCAGGGTAGCCGATTGTCCCATACATGTGCGGGTTTGGAGTCCGGCCCCCATAGCGTGCCACACTTCCCGCAGCGCCCCCAATCGCCGCCCAAATCTATACCGGCATCGGGCTCAATTTTTGGGTTTGGATGACGCGTTCGTCCCAACGTTGGATCCAGTCTTCGTCACATTACCCGACTTTTTCGATTCGCTGTTGGCATTCGCACCCTTTGAGCTGCCCACTGCAGAACCTGAAGAGCGGATAGGAGCCGCTTCCCGCTTGCTGTTGTTCGCGGGAGCCGGTGTATCATCAGCCTTTCCCATCATAAAACGAAAAGCCCCGGGCAGGCGCTTGGCCCAATCGACTTCGCAGTGGCGGTGACCAGCCGCAACCCGACTTAGGAACTGTTTTGGGGTATATCCGGTAGCCAAGAAGATGGAATCGGCCTGCGATTGTGGAACGAGGTACATGGCGTCGAGCTCCTGATCGCCTGTATCCATATAGAGCCTTCTTCGCGCGGGTGGTGGAATCGACTTCCTAAGGTATTCGAGCAACACAGGTGCGTGGTTGGTTTTGGCATCGAATCCCAAGAGCCAATGTGTGCTCAAGCAAGCCGCACCCTCGAAAACCTCCGGATACTCTATCCATCCATACAGTGAAATCAAGCCACCCATACTACTGCCTGCCATATAGTTATGTCCCGATTCCTTATAGGTCACATAATGGGTGCGGATGAAAGGTAGTAGCTCTGTGACCAGAAAACTGAGGTAGGCATCTGATTCAACCATACCATCGGGGAACAGGGGTTCACCATCGGGGCGGTGCATCGACAAAAGTCCCGATCGTTCGGAATCGTCGAGGTTGTCGATGGGCTTTTGCGGGGAATATTCAACATGGCGGAAATCTGGGCGGTTCCACACGCCCACTACCAAGGTGGGACGCACAAGTCCCTTGGCTATGAGGTCGGAGAGGACCTCATCGACCCGCCATTCGGTGCCGTTCCATGTACCCGATTTATCGAAGAGCATCTGACCATCGTGCATAATCAATACATCGTGGGGGGTCTTACCATCATAGGTGGGTGGGAGCCACACATCCACTGGTCGAGATGGCACCCAGGTAGAGGACACGTCGGTGTGGCGTACCACCCTTCCGGTCGATGGAACCGGAACCTCCTGTGCATGAGCATGCGAAAGCATCAAGATGCAACATACAATAGTAGGAATTCTCATGAAAAAGTGTGATTCGTGGGGGTGTACTAAAGACTTACCTTCAGAACAACAGAAGACATGGGGGGTATGTTGAGTGATTCATTCCAGTTGACCGCCTCCCCGGTCGGTGCCCGTTGAAGCATCCTTTGTCCCCTCAGTACTTCGTCATAATCAGCCGCATTCAATGTGCGGGCGCGGTTACTTCGGTTGATGACCAGCAGCACCTGACCGCGGCGGGAGGTGCGTGCCATCACATACAATTCATCATCGGGCGCGAAGTGGAGGGTGCCACCGATGTGGATGGCCGGTTGTTGCGCACGCCATCGCAGCATAGCGCCCATATAGGACTGCATCGACTTCTGTGCATCAGAAAGTCCGACACCAGTAAAGGCATCCACCGCATCGCCCTTCCACCCGCCGGGGAAGTCACTTCGGATATAGCCGTGGTGACCACGAGCATGACTGCTAGAGGCCAAAATCTCGGTTCCGTAGTACCATTGCGGCACACCTCTCACTACACTTAAGAAATTTATAGCCATAAACATGAGTTCCGTGTCTTCATTTAATTGTGTAAATATTCGGTCCATGTCGTGGTTGTCGCCAAACACCATCAGTTGACGGGGATTTTGATAGATAAAATCGTTGGCCAGGGTTTCATAGAGCCGTGCCATCCCCTCCGAGAAATCGGGTCGCGGGGGTGCGGTAAGCGCCGCCACCATTCCGGCCTGTAAGGGAAAATCCATGACCGAACCGAGGCATCCACCCGCCGGAGCCTGACGAATGCCAGGGTATGCCTGCCAGCGCGAGGTAATCAGCGGATTAAGGCTCCATTCCTCCCCCACCAGCGACATCCTTGGATATTCTTCCATGATGCGGCACGACCATTTCGACAGCAGGGAACTGTCGCTGTAGCTATACGTATCCTGCCTGATTCCACCCAGTCGAAGCGTTTCGATCCACCAAATACTGTGTTGGATGAGGTACTGCACCACCTCGGGGTGACTGCCATTTAAATCGGGCATAGATTCCACAAACCAGCCCTGAGTCATGTGCCCATAATCGGCCTTACTCGCGTAGGGGTCGTGGTGGACCGTACGGCGGTGGTTGCTGATCTCAATGGGTGACTTCCGGTTGATCCATCCCTTAAGCGGGGTTTTTTGTACCCATCTGTGTTCACTCCCGATGTGGTTGAGCACACCGTCGAAAATCAGCTTCATGTTGCGCGCCCGCAGCGAATCCGCCAAGGCTATATACTCGTTCAGGGTGCCAAAGCGTGGGTCTACTTTATAGTGGTGGGTAATGGAATAGCCATGGTAGGAAGCCTCCGGCATATCATTTTCGAGCATAGGTTGCGGCCAGACAGTGGTAAACCCCATCGATTGGAGGTATCCCACCCGATCGATCATCCCCTTTATGTCGCCACCATGCCGGGCATAGGGCTTCATGCGATCGACCTCCTGCTCACGCATGCCCGCCACCCGGTCGTTGCCCGGATTTCCATTGGCGAAGCGGTCGGGGGTTATGAGACAAACCACGTCGGAAGCATCGAAGCCCGATAGGGAATCGGGCGAATCCCTACGTGCTTGCAGGGGATAGTTCAATTCATAGAGGAGCGTGGGTTTCCCTTTTTCCGACAGATGAAACTTCAGCGGCAACTCGCCAGGATTGGCTTCGGATGAGATGTTCAGATGGAGGATCAGGTAGTCGGGGTGGTCGCCGGGGATCACCGAATCGAGGTGCACCCCAATATAGGTAAACGAAGGTTGAGTGGCGGCAATGCCCGGAGCCTCCAGTATTAGTTGTAGTCGCGGCTGTCTCATGCCCGTCCACCAATTGGGCGGCTCGGCCGTCACCCCCTCCGAATGGCTGTGCGAACACTTTCCTTTGTCGTGCCCCCAGGCCATACTGCTTGTAAACAGAATCAGAACATGCAAATATATTTTAATGTTATTGTACTTTATCATTTAGTTAAAGTAAAATAACACTAATTCTTAATACAGCGAATGTTCAACCCGGATTTCTTTGGTACATCCACCACGAAGGCTGCCCCTGAATTGTGGCGCAGGTTAAATGCGGATGCGTTCCACGGGTTTGACTCGGTTTTGCTCCACCAATACCCCTGATAGGTCAAACCAGCATCGATGCCCCGGTCGTCGGTGGAGCCACCAGGCAGAGCCCGATAACCCCCACCGTCAACGGCAGCTGTGTTTGGCTGTGACCAGAATTGGGTGCTTTTCAGGATTCCCCCGGCCTGGGCAGTCCCGTTCAATCGGGAGGTGAAGGTGGTCCACTCCTCCGAAGTGGGGATGCGCCAGCCAGTTGGGCAAACCCCACGAGGGTCAGTAGCCGCCTTGAAGTTGTAGAGTCGGCCGTAGGTGCTCAGATAGGAAGGCTGACCTGTATAGGTTCTTTGTAGGCCGTCGGCATTCAAAGACCATTGGGATGGATCGCTGCCCCAACGGATGCTGTCGCCATTCGCGTAGCGGGTCACTCTCAGGTTGCGCAACATCCAGCAGTAGCCGCCAATCTCCCGTGTCAGATAGCTGTTGCTATCGATGTCATACGCCGGCGCGAGTCCACATCCATCCGTTCCCCTGCCCGCCACAAACTCCAATGCGCGGCCATAGGCGGTATCGACCTGGTTGATGGCGAAGGCGCGCACCTGATAGGTTCGCCCGGAGGTTAGTCCCGTCAGATACCCCAAAAACAAGCCCTTTCCCGGCTTCACGGTGAGGGTATCGCCCACATACAAATCGGGTAGGGTGGAGTCAGACCAGCACATGCCCCGCATCAGAATCGGGGCGCCACCATCAGAAGTAACTTGTCCGCTTACCGTAGCTTTATTGGATGCGATGTCGAAGACCTGCAGGGTGGTGACGGTCGGCGCCACTGGCGGGGGGTCTTCCCCGCAACAGGCAAGCAGGAGTGTCCCAAAGCCCATCGTCATGATCCGCCTCAGGCTTGTGAAAAGTAGGGTGATGGCGTGGCGCATGTAGTATTGCAGGGAACGTAATGTGAAAACAAAAACGGTTGTGGGGTCGCGGGTATCTTAATTATGGGGTAAAGATAGGAAAGTACAAGCTGAAAATGATGCCGCTTGGGGTTATGTTGCTTGGCTTTATTTTCATTAGCATCAGCAAATGTTTCATTCTATTTGTATATTTGTTGTATCCAATCAGGTTACCGATCGTGCGTATTCGTCCGATCGGATGAAAAGGGAATCCGGTACCAGTCCGGAACAGTGCCCGCTGCTGTAGATCCCCTCAAAGCCCCGAAGATTGTGCCACTGGGAAACCGGGAAGGCCTTCGGAGGTGGGATGAGTCAGAATACCTGCCCGATTGGATGTAAACCCCCGGCTTTCGGGATTAAAAGCGGGGTGTACAGATGCCGTTGGGCAGTGACGAATTTTATCGCCCTGCACTATTCTGTATGCCCGGCCTATAATGAGAGGGCCTCAAAGCATGACGCGCACCCCAATCCTCCGCCCGTGCACCCTGTTGTGGGTGTGTTTGATGCTCCCCCTGTCTACTTGGGGCCAGAGTGGTAGGACTAAGAATCCCGGTGCCATTCGCGATTCGGTGAACCACGATTCTCATGGGGTCAGACAATCTTCATTGTACCATTCGGTCGACAGTCGCCGCGTTTTGCCACTAATTCAAGTTTGGGAGCGACGCCCCGAGGCGCGTAAATCGGTGGGTTTGATGTCAACGGGCGATAGTCTTCAGCAGCGGATGCAGCCGGGTTCGGATGTAGGTCGCGACCTGCAGTGGTCGAGCCCACTGGCCATACACAGCCGCGGACCCGGACAACTCAGCACACTTGCGGCTGGTGGACTCCCCACCACGCACCTGATGGTGACCTGGGAAGGCATGAGTCTCGTGAACCCGATGAACCAAACCCCCGATTTGGGCCTGATGCCCTCCTGGCTCACAACAGGTGCACAGCTCGAAGCTAGGGCTGCAGGCGGACGAATCAGCGGGGGATCCGGGGGCGGAGTGTTGTGGATTCCGGGGGAAGGCCAATGGGGAGCCTCGCCCGCCAGCCTGTTCGTTACGACCGGCTCCTTCGGTGCACGCTCGGGCGGTATCGGAACGACCCTTCACCGCGGAACGTTCACCTACCGAATGCGGGCCTATGCCCAGCACTGGGATCTGGATTTCCCCTACCCCACCACGTCGGCACCTGATGCGCCCATTGCCCGACGCAGCCATGCAGCCCAATCGGGGACCGGCCTTCGTGAACAGCTCGGCTTTCAACTGGGTGAACACTATTTCCGACTGGGGCATTGGGTGCAGATGCACTGTCGACAGCTTCCAGCGGCCCTCACAGCCGCGCAGTCGCGTGCCGAGCAGGGCGACACCCTCCACCGGGTGAGCCTGAATTGGAGTCACGCCCATGGTCGACATTTATTTTGGGGAAATGCAGGCTGGAGCCGTGACGACAACCACTACCGCGACTCGTCGACCCAGGTGTATGGTTGGCATCGGGTTGAGGGCCTGCAGGCTTGGCTGGGATGGCGTCGCGATTGGTCGAACTGTTGGCTAAACAGCCACCTTCAGCTGCAAAACCACCGTGTGCGCTCGTCGGCCTACACCACAGGGGTGCATCAATCGAGGCTGGCCTTGCAATCGCTCTTTGGCAGGCAGTGGGGACGACACACAGTGAACTTCGCGGTGCGTATAGAGCAGGTCGACGGGCGCTGGCTGACGCCAGTTCCCGAAATCAGCTGGTCGGCCCCCACGCTCGTTGGAAAAGTGCAGGAAAGCGCCCTATCAAGGCCTGAATCCTTAAATTTATTGGCTCTTGTCCAGAATAATGAGACAGGTGAGGACGATAAACGCATAAACACCAGTCCATCAGCTACAGACTCTACCCTCTCCTTTTCAGGTACTTGGAGTGCCTCCCTTTCCGGCTTGCAGCGAATTCCCGGGCTCAACGACCTGTATTGGCAGCCCGGGGGTAGGCCCGACCTGGGCAACGAGTTGGGCTGGTCGGCTCAGGTCGGACGTAGCATCACCCTATCGAAACCCCATCAGCCAACCCTGCTGCAAATCAACACCCGCTTGTTTATGAACTACCTCAAACACCAGATCGTGTGGCTTCCGGATGCAGAGGCAGGGTACTGGCGGCCCACCGCCCTTCAGGAAACCCGAAGCGGGGGACTGCACCTCGATGCACGAGCGCGCCAAAGCATACGGAAATCGATTCTGGAAGCGCAACTGCAATATGCCTTCACACGTAGTTCGCAGATGCCCGACAGCCGGCCTCTCCCCTATCTGCCACCACATGTAATGCTCACCGCACTGCGTGTCATGCATCCCAAGAGATTCGTTGACCTACGCCTGCGGGTGGTGGATCGCAGACCTGATGTCTTCGACCCCAACGACACACGCCTGCGACCCTACACTACCCTTCGATTGGGTGCGGGATGGCGACTGCCCGGCAAGGCTCAGCGCTGGCATCTCAGCACCACTGTCGACAACCTCCTGAACACCCGCTATGAGCTTGTTCCCTATCACCCCATGCCCGGCAGGCAGTTGAACTTCACTATTATGTTCGAGTAAATCAATTATTTTTTTTATTTTAATCTAAAATATTTTCAATGAAACCTATTCATTTAAATAACATTTTGTCCAGTTTTCGCATGCTCTTCCTAATTCCAGCCCTGATTATAGCTGGTTGCGAAAAGGACAAACCCATCCCAGAGCCGGGGGTCGACTACAGTTCAGGCATCTATGTGGTCAACGAGGGTCCGTTCGGGCAGGGGACCGGAAGCATTACCTACCGAAGCCGCAACTCCCAAACCACCATACAGGATATGTTTGGAGCCGTGAATGGCCGTCCCCTCGGTAACATCGCGCAGAAAATGGGTATCTGGGGCACGACCGGACTCATCGTGGTGAACAATGCGGGAACCCTCGAATGGGTGAACCTCAAAGATTTCCGGTCGATCGGCACCACGACTGGATTAGAATTGCCGTCGGCCCTTCTCATCGACAGCGCACGGGGCTTTGCTTATGTGACGGAATGGGTGAGCTTCACCGACCACGGCCGGGTTGCACTAATCGACCTCAACAGCCGGCAAATCGTGCAGAGATTTGATGTGGGGCACTTTCCCAATGCGCTTGCTCTGCAGGGCAACCGCCTGCTGGTAGCCAACGGTGATGAGCAAACCCTCACAGAAATTGACCTCGACAGCCAGAGCCTATTGGGAACCCTCTACGTGGGCGATCGTCCACAGAGTTTCGTGCGGCGTGGAACCGAATTGTGGCTGCTGTGTGGTGGAACCCCATCCTGGGCAGGAACCGAAACGGCGGGGTCGCTTTGGCGGTTAGTGCCCGGACCGGCGCGGGGCTACAATCTGTCCTCTTCGACACAGCATCCGACCGACCTCAACCTACACCCCGACGGTCAACGGTTTTTTTCCAGGCTCGAGGGTGGCCTCTCCCTGCTCATTCCAAACGATGACCAGAACCGCCTCGACGTTCAATCGGTAGCCACACGCAACCTGTACCATATTTCGGTGGATCCCTTCGATCAGCGCGGTCGCATTTACGGCACCGATGCGGGTAATTTCCAATCGAATGGCAAGGTCTATGTCTTCGATCCCTCATTCACGCTGGTTGATTCCTTCGCGGCCGGAGTGGGCCCGGGCTTCATCGCCTACAAGCAGTGATGCTTGAATTCACTAAACCCCGATATTGTGCTTTTGGCCTACCTTCACCACCCGCCTTTCTCGAATCCGCGTCCTGTGATAAACGATTTCATTCAAAGACCACGTATCTTGGATATGACCGCATTGGACATTCACTACCACCCAAACCAGCATTAGCACCAAAAAATAGGATTCCGCTATGCTTGGCGCCATTTTCACCCCAATCGTTTTTCGCTTATTCCGTCACAAAGGTGCATTGCTCGCCTTTTGTTGTTTCTTCGCATCAGGACTGAACACCGTTCCTGCCCGGGGCGAGGCAAGCCGGCCCACGGTCTATATTTTTTTGGCAGAAGGATGTCCAGTCTGCCAATTTTATACCATTCGCCTTCGCGAACTACAGCAGGAATTCGGCGCACAGGTGCGCTGGGTGGCGGTATTTCCCAATCGGTTGTCGACCGACACCACCGCCCTCCAGTTTTTGTTGAACCACGATCTGGCCATGCAGATCCGGCTCGACCCGGAGCAGGCGTTTTGCAAAGTGTATGGTGTGTCGACCACGCCAGAAGTGGTGGTGAAAGACGAGCGCAACCGCTTGAGGTACAGGGGACGAATCGACGACCGCTATTACGCCCCCGGCAAGCGCCGGCAGAATGTGACCCGCAACGACCTGCAACTTGTGCTGCAACGCTTATTGAAAGGAGAGGAGTTTCCCTTCCAACAGACCGAAGCGGTCGGCTGTTTATTGAACGCCATCCCCTAAAATTCAATTACATCCATAAAAATTTACCTCTATTTCAATTTATTTTGATTATAAAAACAAACTTTTTTCCAACTGTCATTGTCCCAATTACAACCATAAAATCTTTTATTTGATTCCATTTTTTAACCCCCAATCTATGCACTCTAGTTACCCCGCAAATCAGACATTTAAATGGGAACTATTTAACACCAAGCGCATCAATCAGCTTCCCGTTTTCCTATTCCTCCTGATTCTGTGGGTTGGAGGAACGAGCATATGTGCGAAGGGACAGGTTACCTGGAGCGGACAAGTAGCGTCGATCATCTACAACAACTGCACCTCGTGCCACCGCCCCGGGGAAATTGGTCCGATGCCCTTCACCTCCTATCAGGAGGCATCGGCCTATGCGTCGATGATCGCCTTAACTACACAGGCGCGCAGCATGCCGCCGTGGCAGGCCAACCCAAACTACAGCCACCTCCTTGGGGAGCGTGTGCTCAGCGCACAAGAGATCCAAACCATTACCGACTGGGTTCAGCAAGGGGCGCTCAGGGGGAATCCTGCGCAGGAACCGCCAGTACCCCAATTTCCTGCCGGGTCGCAACTCGGATTGCCCGATACTGTGATTTCTATGGCGCAGTCGTATGTACACCAGGGCAACAACCAGGATATGTTTAGGGTATTCGTGCTGCCCACCAACCTTGGTCAGCCCCGGAAAATTAAGGGCATTGAGTTCAGACCGGGCAACAACCGTATTGTACACCATGCCATACTCGCAACGGATGTGACCGGCCAAGGGCGAAGCCGCGACCTGGCCGATCCCGGTTATGGCTACACCCAATTCTTCGGCTTTGGTTTTACTCCAACGGAAGACAACTGGTTCGGCTGGGCCCCCGGCGCCATTGCCCAAATGTACCCCGCCAACATCGGTAAAAATCTGCCTGCCAACGCCGACATCCTGGTGCAAATGCACTACGCCCCCAGTCCCGTAGCCGAATCAGATTCGAGCCACATCAACTTATTTTATGATCGGGATACGGTTGTGACCCGCACCGAGCGCATCCTGCCGATTACACCCCAGCAGCTGACCAATGGACCGTTTATCATCCCGGCCGAAACCGTGCGCACCTTTAGGGGGCGTTTTCAGATTCCATACGAGGTATCGCTGATGAGCATCTTCCCCCACAGCCACCTGATTGGCACCTCCTGGAAGGTCTATACCGTTCGACCTGGCAACGATACCGTACCACTGATCGAGATTCCGCAGTGGGACTTCAACTGGCAGGGTTTCTACCATTTTCCCCGCCTGATCCGCATCCCTGTGGGTTCCGTGCTGCATGCCGAGGCCACCTACGACAACCGCGCGTCGAACCCCAACAACCCCAATTCGCCCCCCGCCACCATAACGTGGGGCGAAAGCACAACCGACGAAATGTACCTCTGCTATTTCGGCTTTGTGCCCTATGAAGCTGGTGATGAGTTGATTGCGTTAGGCACGGTCGACGAGGAACGGCTGCGGCGCTTTACCGCACGCATCTACCCGCCTTATCCCAATCCGGCCAGGGGACAGGTGACAACCGAATTCCAGTTGAACATCGGTGGCCAAACCTCCATACATCTCATGGGCGCCACCGGCCGTCGTGTGGAAACGCTTAAGTCGGGCTGGTATCAACCCGGGCTACATAAAGTTGAACTGCCCCTGCCCGATGTTCCGCCCGGACTCTACTTTTTAGAACTCGAATCGGACGGACGAACCGATCGTGTGAAGCTGATGATTCGGTGATTTTGCCTCGAATCAGGTAAACATATGAATGTCAATGGCGATAATTATATGAAACTTCGAATACTGCTGATCGTTTTGGGCGCCTGCATGAATATGCGCGCTGTGGCTCAGGACACCCTTTCGGTTTTGTTTTTGGGAAACAGCTACACAGCCGCCAACAATCTGCCCCAACTCGTGCAAAGCTTGTCGACCTCCGCCGGCAAAACCCTGATATACGATGCGGCCATGCCTGGGGGATTCACCATTTCGGGTCATATGAACGACCCCACCTCCCTCGGAAAAATCAACCAGGGGACGTGGGACTACATCATCGTACAGGAGCAGAGTCAGGTTCCTACGATTGATTATTACCGCTACAACCATATGTATCCGGCTCTGGCCCAACTGAAAAGCCTGGCGCAACAAGCCAACCCATGCGCCCGGCTAATCACCTACATGACTTGGGGCAGGCGATTTGGGGGACAGCAATGCGACCCCACCAATACCTATTGCAGCCCGGTATTTGTCGACTTCAACCACATGCAGGACTCGCTGACCCGCACCTACACGGAAATCAGCAACAATCTAAACCTGCAATGTTCCCCAGTCGGCGTAACCTGGCAGAACATTCTCAACGACACCAGCCTCGTTTTGCACTCGTCCGACAACAGCCACCCTAATCTCGACGGTAGTTATGTGGCAGCCCTAAGCTTGTTCAGCTGCATCTGGAAGCAGCCCAGCCTTGGAAACACGTACCACGGCGGACTAGCATCATCACGTGCATTATACTACCAACAGCAATCGGATCAAACCGTGTGGGGGCGGGCATCTGAATGGAATCTGACGATTAACGAGCCGGAGGCCGTGTTTAGTCACACCCAAGTCGGAAACACCTTCACCTTCAGCAACACATCGACCCCGGGCGCGGGAGGCAGTGGTAATTTAGGTCATATGTGGGATTTTGGAGACGGACAAACCTCAGTGGTTCGCGACCCGATGCATACATATACAGTGCCCGGCAGTTACACCGTCCGCCTGATTGTTTCAGAATGTATTTTTTCGGACACTCTTACAGTAACCCTGAACATAACGGCAACAGGCATCGGGCAGGCTGAGTCTACTTCCGCCCTTGCATACCCCAATCCGGTGGAATATGAACTGAAAATCGGACGTGATGAGCGGGATCTCGGGAAGCGCTTCAGGGTTTATGGCAGCCTCGGGAATGTTTGTCATGAAGGCATCGTTAGCAGCGTTCCCACATCGGTCGACACGCGCCACTTTCCCACCGGGATGTACGTTCTACTGGTGTATGGCCCTTCGGTGACCTGCGCCCGATTTATTAAAAAAAGTACTCTGTCTACCCAATAAAAATCGAATAGAGCAGGCCAACGAGAGCGGCACCCAACAGGGGACCAACTACTGGAATCCAGGCATAAGACCAGTCGGCCTCGGCCTTTTTACCTCTAAACAATACATACACGAGACGGGGGGCCAAATCCCGGGCCGGATTGATGGCATAACCGGTAGTTCCCCCCAGGCTCAGGCCGATTCCCCACACCAGTAGGGCAACGGGCAGTGCCCCCACAGAGCCTAGTCCTACCACCCGTGTGGTTTGTCCAACAATCTCCAATTTTGGTCCCGCCAGAAACAGCGCCACCCCCACCAGCACCGCCGTAGCCAGTGCCTCGCTAAACAGATTATGGGGTACAGAAGTCAAGGCTGGGGCGTTACAAAAACAACCACGGATGGCTGCCTCGTCGCCCTGCAGACGAATGTGCATCCAATAAAATATATAAGTAAGGGCCGCACCCGCAATGGCACCCGCCATTTGCGCAGCCAAATAAATCGGCAGCATCTGCGCATCAAAGCGACCGGCGAGGACGAGACCGAGGCTCACGGCCGGATTGAGGTGAGCACCCGAATAGGGAGCCGCCAGGGCGACCCCACAAAACACGGCCCAGGCCCAGCCCGTTGTGATCATCAGGAAGGGGCTACCCTGTTTCTGGGCATGGGTGGCGGGAAGGGTGACGTTGGCCACGACCGAAGTACCCAGCAAAATCAGGATGAGGGTACCGAGAAATTCAGCGATAAAGGGTGACATAAAACATGTAAGGATTGAGAATAGAAAGAAATTCAACAATAATCGGGGACATTAATCATATTGGGTTTTAGGACTCGGGCAGTCGAAAATAGCGGGCCACATGGGTAAAATCATTAATCTGCTGCTCCGCCCATTCGGGAGGGCGTGCCAGAATGTCGGCCATTTGCGCGACAACACGGGGGGCGAGGCGCAGGCTCTCCTCCACGTCGAGGAACAGACAAGGAGTGCGACGCGCCAGAACATCTTCAAGGGTTTGAGCCATTTCGCGTTCAACAGCCCACTTCACCTGGGCCGGACACAAAAATAGATGCTCACTGATCGATTCAAAATCGGTGGGTGCATAGCGGGCGCGCATTTCGTCAAGATCCGTGCCGTAGTTGCCGAGCGGAGCGGGTGGTTCCGTAGACCCGGCATCATCGCCAACGACAACGCCGACAACCGAGCCAGGATCGTAGCCGTGTATGGGGATGGTGGCCGTCCGGCAAGGCACGTCGGGTAAATCCGAAATTGACTGAGCCGCGTCGACCGCGTCTTCGGCCATTTTCCGGTAGGTGGTCCATTTCCCACCCAGCACATGAATAAGTCCACTTCGGGCCACGTGAATTTGATGCGTGCGACTCAGCTGACTGCTTGGTGCGTCGGCATCTTTGGAGATAAGTGGACGAAGTCCACAAAAAACACTGCGTACATCTTCGTTTGTGGGGGGGCGTGTCATGTAGGTGCCGGCGTGTTCGAGGATGAAATCGACCTCCGACCGGCGGGCCTGAGGCTCGGCAGGAGTATCGGCCACCGCATGGTCTGTTGTTCCAACCACTACCTTTCCCTGCCAGGGAACGGCAAACAACACCCGTCCGTCGGCCGTATGCGGCACCAAAATAGCATGCTGTCCGCTCAGGAATGCCGCGTCCAACACCAAATGCGTGCCCTGGGCGGGACTCATCTTGATCTGGGGTATGGGCTCATCGAGCTTCATCAGTTCCGAGGCAAACACTCCGGTGGCATTGATGACAACACGGGCTGAAAAGGAAAGGGTTTGGCCGGTGAAGGCATCCAACATCTGTACACCACCCATGGTCTGTTTATTTTTCATGAAACCTGTCACCGGGGCATAATTCAGGAGACAAGCGCCGTGGTCTACCGCCGTTCGTGCCAGTGCGATGGCCATACGTGCATCGTCGAACTGACCGTCGGAGAACATCACCCCACCCCGGAGGCCGACCGTACGCACATTGGGAATAAACCTTTGAGTTTCGTCGCGGCTCAACAAGCGGGTGGGACTCAGGCCCAATTTTCCGGCCATCAGATCATAGATTTTGAGTCCCGCCCCATAGAACGGTGTTTCCCACCAATCATAGGTTGGGATCACGAAGCTACATTCGCGCACCAGATGTGGGGCATTTCTGCACATGATACCCCGTTCCTTCAGTGCCTCAAGCACCAGGCGTACGTCACCACTCTGCAGGTAGCGAACGCCACCGTGAATCAGCTTGGTGCTGCGCGAGGAGGTGCCTTTCGCGAAATCGTACCGCTCCAACAGCAGGGTTTTATAGCCGCGTGATGCGGCATCCACAGCTATGCCAAGGCCAGTGGCCCCACCCCCAATCACAATCACATCCCATGGTTCCCGTCTCTGGATGGCTTTTTGCAGTTGCTCTTCGCGGTTCATGATTGAGCTTTGGTGAGTGCAGTACTGGCTAATAGCTGTGGTGGATCCGTTTCATGCTTTAGCTATGCTGGATGCAGTTCTGTCTATTAGCTGAGGTGGATGCTGTTTATGCTTTATCTGTTGTGGTTGCGTTTAATTCTCTAGCTGTGGAGGATCCGCTTCATGTTTTGGTCCCACTGCTGCCAGATTTGTGCCCGGTCGCTCAGTTCTGGGCTGCGGGGGTGAAACACCCGGTCGTCGCGCAGCAGATGCTGCAGTTCACCAGTACTACTCCACACCCCCGTGGCTAGTCCAGCCAAGAACGCCGCGCCCATGGCGGTGGTCTCTGTTTGCATGGGACGGACCACTGGCGTGTCGAGCAGATCGGCCTGTAGTTGCATAAGGAGGTTGTTGCGGCTCGCACCGCCGTCGACCTTCAGCAGGGGTATTTTCGTTTGGCTGTCGACCTGCATCGCTTCTATGAGTTCGGCACTGCTGAGGGCGATGGCCTCCAGAGCGGCCCGGGCGATGTGTCCCGCCTGCGTTCCACGGGTGATGCCCATAATGGCCCCCGTGGCGTCGGGCCGCCAATAAGGCGCTCCTAGTCCCGCCAAAGCCGGGATGATGGTGACGCCCCCATTATTGGGTACGCTGAGGGCGAGTTCCTCTATTTCGGCGGCGGATTGAATGAGGCCCAGCTGGTCGCGTATCCATTGGATGAGGGCGCCGGCCACGAAAACGCCACCCTCGAGGGCGAAGGTGGTTGTACCGCTCCTGCGCCACGCTACGGTGGTGAGCAAGCGGTGGGTCGACACATGGGCTTCAGCTCCTGTGTTCATCATGCAAAAGCAACCCGTTCCGTAGGTATTCTTAACCGCACCCGGTTCGATGCACAGTTGTCCGAACAAAGCCGCCTGCTGGTCGCCCGCCACGCCGGCTATGGGGATGCTACGACCTGTAAATTCAGCCAAAGTATGGCCGATGACCGCACTGGAGTCGCACACCTCGGGCAACATGACCTCAGGGATCCCCAGAATACCGAGCAATTCGGGATCCCATTCGCTGCGGTGGATGTCGAACATCAGGGTTCGGCTGGCATTACTGGCATCGGTGGCATGCACAGCGCCTCCGGTGAGTTTCCAAATCAGCCAAGTGTCGATAGTTCCGAATAGCAATTCGCCACGTTGGGCGCGCGCTAGGTAGTCGGGCTGCTGCCGGAGGATCCATGCGAGTTTGGTGCCCGAGAAATAGGGATCGAGGAGCAGACCTGTGCGTTGGCGGAAGACTTGGCTGTGGTGGCTGGCGAGTTCGGCGCAATCAGGGGCGGTGCGCTTGTCTTGCCACACGATGGCGGGGTGGACTGGTTTTCCGGTGGAGCGCTCCCATACCACGGTGGTTTCCCGCTGGTTGGTGATTCCCACAGCTGCCAGTTCGTTGGGGTTCACACCGGTAATGACGGCCTTCAGGGCCTCCAGTTGGGTGTTCCAGATCTCTTCGGGATCGTGTTCCACCCATCCCTCGCGGGGGAAGTACTGGGTGAATTCACGCTGTGCGGTGGCTAAAGCCTGCCCGTTTGCATCAAACAACAGCACTCTGGAACTGCTGGTGCCGGCATCGAGCGCCAAAACATAGGGTGGGTGCTTCATATGGGTAAATGTACAAACAGTGCTCCGATCTCCCATATGCTTACGTTTGAAAGGAATCAAATTATGGTAGAAAAATGTTCTTATTTTTCGACGTTTTTGTGGGATTTAGGGGAACCAATTAGCCTCGTCCTTTGTTTTGTTCGACATTTCCATTATTTTCTTCTACTGAACCCCAGGTTTTCGTCCGCCCCGGCAGCACCGGTGCGCATGGTAGTCCACCCCAACAGCTCCCTGCCCTATGCCTGAAATACTCCTCGAAATCGACCGTACAATCGTTCAGTTGGGCAAAAAATCCTGTTTGGGGGCGCATTTTTCCCCATCCGAGGAGCAACAATGGCGGGGAATTCAGCAGTTGCTCGACATCGACCATGATGCGACCTTGGTACTAGGGATTCTCCTCGCTCATCAGCGCGAAGGAAGGGGGTATTCAGAGGATGATCTGCAAGAGAAGACGGCCCAATCGCATCCCCCTGTGGAGGTGCGTTTGGCCATGCAAAGTCTGTTCGAAAAGGGCTATCTGGTGCGGGGAGATGAAGAACGCAGTGATGGTGGACTGCAAATCAGCCTACCGCTTGAGGGCTTTCTGAAAACCCGGCAGCCGCACTACCTTGAAATTTGTAAGACCGGCGACCAACACCCACTTCTGAACAAGGCCGTGGGGTGGTACAAACAAGACCGCGGGCACTTTTTGTTTGAGTCGATGCAGGGCCAAATTTTCCGGAGTTTGGTCGACTACCACGACGATCCACTGGCGCGCCAATTGAGGCGCCTTACGGGGCAGGTCTACGAGCAAATGGCTCTTTTAGCGACAGCTGCTTATTCGTTGGCGCAACAAAAATCGATGGATTTGAGCGATTTGGTGGGCGACCTCTTTCCCAACCCGGTCGACCACTTGCTCTACACTGCCACCTGGTCGGACCCCAAACACCCGCTCTACACCCAAAACCTGCTGACCCACACCCAACTGATCGACGGACGGGTGATGCGAATCCAACTGCACCCCAAAGTAGAAAGCAAGATCATCCCAGCGGCACTGCGGCGCTCCATACGGATGCAGACCCCCACCTCCCCCTACTTCGAAATCATCGACCACAAATCGATTCGACCCATACCCCTTCAATTCACAAAAGGCTTCGATGCCGAACGGCAACAACTCAGCGGCCTCCTGGGCGATGAGCGACTGCGCTCCTATTTTAGCAGACTCATAGCGGGGGGTATGATCCCCGGATTACAGGTAATGCTCACCGGCGCTGCGGGTACGGGCAAAACCGAGTTGGTGCGCCAACTGGCGCGACAAAGCCGACGCAACCTCCTGATCGTGCGACTCGAAGAAACGCGCGACAAATACTTCGGGGAAAACGAAAAGAACATTTCTCGTCTGTTTGCCGAATTGAAAGTTACCGCCCGGACGATGTCGCGCCTGCCGATTATCCTGTTCAACGAGGCCGACTCCTTCTTCTACGCCCGCGCCAATCGGGGTAACAGCCTCGAAAACCTGGAAAATTCCATTGTAACCCAGTTCCTCAACGAACTGGAGCGTTTCGAGGGGATTTTGTTTGCGACCACCAACTACACGGCGTTGATGGACAAAGCCTACGACCGTCGCTGGGCCTTCAAACTGAATGTACCATCGCCCGACACCGCCGTCCGGCAACTGCTCATCTCCAAACTATTCAAGGACTTCGCCCCTGCCGGGGCCCTGAACAGCATCGCCGCCAAACACGCCTTCGCACCAGCGCAACTCAACAATGTATACCGCAAGCTAATCCTCTACAAACCGGACCTGTGCAATGCTGAGCTGATCGAAAAACTGCTTCTTCAGGAGACGTCGGGCTGGGCCCGCGGCCGCAATCCTGTGGGGTTTTGAGGAAGGTCCAATTAGAGGCAACACTAAGGGTCAATTTCTCTGGGTAATTACATCTTGAGTTCAATTTGCCTCTGAAAAAGTGTATTTTCACCTTATTTAACGTTTTTCAGTTTCGCCAAAACATCGGCAGTGAGCGCATCCATTTTTGAAAAGGCGAGCCATTTTTTGCCTAAATCCTTTAAAGATGCCCCTAAGTGATAGAGTTCTTTTTGGTCAATAATCAAAAAGTGTATCAGCCTCTTAATTATTGAAGTAACTGTGTATTCCAGCGTAATCGACCCCCACTCCGGGTAAATTGACCCCCTACGTTTTTCGGGGGTTTGAATGTCCAAATACAACGTTAAAAGCTACCAGCAGCCGCTACGAGCATCCATTAAGCCACCAAACTTTCAGCGAGCATAAATCGCTCGAGCTGCTCGATGTCTGCCAATGGGGGTTTGCGGTAGTAGATACCCCGATCCGATCCCTCCCGCACCCCCCTCAGAAATACATAGAAGACCCCGCCAAAATGCTTATCGTAATCAAATTCAGGGATCCTGTGCCTCAGATAGCGGTAAAGAGCCAGAGTGTAGAGGTAATACTGCAGCGTATAGTTGCGCTCGGTCATGGCTTCTTCCAACAAAGGCAGGCTGTAATCATCGACTGAGTCTCCTAGACGATCCGACTTCCAGTCGAGGATGTAGTAGCGCCCTTCATGCTCGAAAAACAAGTCCACCACCCCATTCAAAAGACCCTCCAGCGATCCGGATTCCGGGATGTTCAAACCGATGGAGTGATGAGTAGCCCACTGCCACAGTCCGGCACAGTCCATCTTGCGCAAAGGCAGGTGAAACGACGCCTCGTTGAGACGGCGGTTGCGTGCGACCGCCTGTAATGATGGTTCGTTCGCACCCAAAGGCGTACTGGTGAGTATATGCAGCATCTCCTGCATCCGCATATGCCCATCTCCCTCTGAAGTGCGCACGCTGGCGGGATAGCGCTTCAAGGCCTGCTGAATGTACCGTTGCCATTCCTCGTGCGCCACAAAATCGATGCGTTCAAACAATTCGTGCAGCATAATACCCGTTTGGGTGCCGCTGCGCAGTTGATGGAAAATGAACCGATCATAATCGGTGTGGGTAGTCGATTCCTCCCGCCTTGCCCGCCACGGGGATTCGCCCTTTTTGCTCAATCCGGAATAGCTCAACTTGCGCCAGTTCAGGTCGGGCAAATCGATCTGGGGTGCCTCAGGTGCCTCTACCACTAGACCTGCATGTGGAGTGTTTGTTCCTGATGCATCGACCCGTTGGTTGAATCGGAATTCGGGGGCATGCGGAGTGAAATAATACCACGGACAACCGTCTTTGGTGTTCTCTTTGTCTCCTCCTTCCTCTCCACGCGCAATGACTTCCGCACCGAAACCCACATAGTGAAAGCTCTCGGTCTGTCCGGAATCTCTATACGCTTCCAAAAGATGGCCCTGAGCCGTAACCCATGAATTTACATTGGCTTTAGGCTTTGAACGGGTGAATACAAAGGCCTGAAAACGGGCCCGGGTGATGGCCACATACAACAACCGCATATTTTCTTCCTGCTTCTGTTCCCGAGCCAGAACAGACGGTTCCTTATCGCCTATCTTCATGCCTATCACCGCATCTTTCTCGGTGATGTAGTCGATCGTTCCAGAGCCCGAATCCGAGTCCGAAGGTTTGTCTGCCTCCGATTCGAATTGGTCGACCGTTGGTCTACTCCCATCCGAATCCGCTAAACGGAATCGCGCTATCTTGAACTTATCGGTCGGTTCCAAATCCAAGTAGGGGGCGATGACCAGGTCATACTCCAACCCCTTGCAGCTGTGCAGCGTCACGATTTTGACCGCCGATTCATCACTCTCGATGCGCTGCAGGTGTTCGTTTTCCTCGGAGCGTTCGCCTTCCATGCCCCGCTTCATCCAGAACAATAGTTCCTCGGGCGACAACTGCTTCTCATTTTCGGCCTCGTGCAGCACCTCCATCAACTGGAATACATTGGCCACCGAACGCTCCGAATACGCCAGTCCCCCATTCAAATAAGCGGTAACCAGACCACTTCGAACCACAAATTGATGCAGACAAGCATAGACACCTCGATCTTTCCAGAGCGACTGGTAGGAACGGAATTCGTCGAGCAACTCATCGAATGCCAGTGTGTCCAGATCCGACCAAAAGCGGCCGCCGAGGGCGGTGAGGAGGGCGCGACGAATATCGCCGGGGGTCATCCTACATACACCAAGCAGCACATAATAGACGTCCAACGCCTCGGCCGATTCCAAAATGCGGGCATCGCCCACCACCACAGATGGGATAGACCTACGTGCAAGGCGCTCCTTGATTATACGGCCTTCCCGATTAGTGCGCACCAATATGCCGATTTGTCCTGCCTCTACCCGCTGATTTTCATAACTGCCAAACCACGAATACCCCTCTTCTTCACTCTGGGGGCGGCGCAACAACTCAGCCACCAAGGCAACCGTGCGCTGCACAAGGTCTGGTGCATCCTTGCACCACAAAACCCTAATGGGGTCAACCACCTTTCCTCCATAGCACAAGCCGCCCTCCCGTTTGGGCTGAGCGGGAGCTTTCACCGGTTTGTAGTGCATTTCCTGATTGTGAAACAAATTGAACGCGCCTTTTTCTCCTGCGGGCTGGAAGTATTCATTCATCGCTGAGATGTAGCGCTCAGTAGACCTATAGTTATTCGGCATGAACCACCCGTGCTCTACACTTCGGGAGGCATAGAAATAATTATTGAGGTCGGCCCTTCGGAAACCATAGATCGACTGCTTGGGATCCCCGATGTAGAACACCACATGCCCGGTTCCGCACACGCCGAAGACATTGGAGAAAATATCAAACTGCCAGGGATCGGTATCCTGAAACTCATCGATGAATACGGCACGAAAACGCTTGCGCAACAATTCTGTGAGTTTGGGTTCGCCACCGTTTTTTTCAGAACAGATGACATTGCGCATACTCTTAATCATATCGTCGAAGGTCATCAGGCCGTCTTGTTGCTTGCGGTTTTCCAATTCTGTTGCGATCTGCCTGTGCAGGATTAACGAGAGGCTGTTCACCGCCCTGGAAATACTGGAATCGACATACTCTTGCCTCGCTTTCTTGGTGTTTGTCGGAATAAATTTTAGTAGCTCACGAAACCAAATCGTCCACTCAGGAATGGAATTGAAATTGCGAATCACTTGTCCATCAACTAAGATTTGTTGACCGTTCAATCCACCCTGCACCAGATCGCGGACACGCTTCATACTGAAGCCCTCGTCGAACAAGAATTTTAAAACGTCCTCCGGAAGTGTAGTGACCTTCTGGCGCCATGCATCGTGGAAGGCGTCGTCGACAAGAATTTTCCAGGCATCGGGCTCCACGGTTTTGGCTCTGAACATCTGCCTCGACTCGAAGGCATACTCGGCCAGCATGCGGGCACAAAACCTATGGATGGTATACACACTGGCCTTGTCGAAATCCAAAAGCGCATCCTTGATGAGTTTAAGAAGTACTGAATCCTGTCCATTTGCTTGTTCCACAGCCTCATCGACCACCTTCTGCACCCCCGAATCCACATCCTGAACATTATGGCGGAGCACGCGTTCGGCATCGCGCAAAAAATTCCGGACACGCATATTCATTTCAGCGGCTGCGTCGATGGTGAAGGTCACCATCAGAATCTGATCTATGCTCATCTGCTTGGTGAGAATCATACGGAGGACGAGCAATGCCACAGAATGGGTTTTGCCCGTACCCGCGCTGGCTTCAATCAGATTGGTACCCTCCAGAGGCACTTCAAACACATTAAACTCCTTTAAATCCTTGTTCATATACAACATTATTTCTTTGCTTTCTGATCATTTTTTTGTGGCTTTGGGGGATGGACCATATCCCAACGCCGGAAGAACTCGGTCGACAAATCCTCAATGAGTTGGTTAACCTCCCGCAGGCCCTCTTCCGTAAACAACACCGCTTCCCCATTTGGCCGCTCCACAATGGCTTCCCAATAGGCATCATCACTAATTGGCAACTCGGGATGCTCCTCACCTTTAGAGGCGTGGTAGGATCGCTCTAAATTTTCGAGGGTAAATTTCTCGGGCTTTTTCCGCTTGTATTCGGCTAAGGGCAGGTAAAATGGTAGTGGTTTGCACTGCCCAACTTCAAAATATTTCAAAAGGAGTGGAAGATGTATGCGGGCAAAGTCCTTGAGCTCCTGATCACCCATAATGCGCGTAACCTTAACCTGAGCTACCGTATCGACCAGATAAATCATCAGCAGATTGCAGCATTCGCCAGCTGATTCCTCTTGAGCCAGGGCCAAGAGCAGTCGAACCCACTCCCCCATGGCATGCTTCATAATGTTTTTCGAAGGCACCACCAGCACTATGTCATTTCCGTACAGTTCTATTTGCCCCACGATCTCCCGACCTGCATTCACCTGATAATTCACGATGAGGATACGCATTTCTGCGTCACCCAACTGACGGTTCCGCTCTTCGATCATAGGCTGGACCTTCTCAAACAAGGAATCGGTAAGTACCGGCCCCATATGGGCAAGCGGCAGTTGACCAGTCCGCTTACGGCGGTCGATCCATTGCGATCGAACCTCCTCCGCCGACAAACCGGCGTGGATGAATTCGGCCTGAATCATGTATTTCTGCAGATTATCGAAGTCGAACCATTCATGTTCGCGCAGGCGCTCCTCCTCATCACGGAAGTAGATCCCTTGCTGATGGTTGAAATAGTCGCGCACCGGATGCTGGAAGAAGCTACACAACCGATCCAGATTCAGCGAATCGATAACTTGAACAACTTCCCTTCCTGCCCCCACGATCGAGGGCTGACTTTGCGGGCTGCACCACAACCGGGTCAGATAATTGGGGGGAAGAACCGAGTCCGGATGATTGTAGGCCCTACTGAAAACGTGCAAGGGGTGGATGCACACCGCTTTTTGGCGGTAAGTAATGGGATTGGTGCATTTGGTGGAGATGTAGCTGATGAGCTCATCCACAAGGAATGAGGGGGGAATCTCCGAACCCCGTTGGGCGTCGCGGGCTAAATAGCTGATATAGAGGATGTCGCGCGCTGCCAATATGGTCTCCAGAAAGAGGTGCTTGTCGTTTTCACGCAGGTTGCGGTCACCCGCCTGATGTCGTTCGCCACCGAGCAGGCTGAAACTAACGGTACTGTCCTGCCTCGGAAAGCGGTCGAAGTCCATGCCCAAAAGTGCAATGAACCGAAATGGTACACTGCGCATGGGCACCATCGAGCAGAAGCAGATTCCTTTGTCGGTGTAGAGGCTGCTCCGCTGTTCGAGCGATAGGCGGACCAAAAAGACTTGCCGGAAGGTCGTAAAACCTATTGGCTCCTCTCGTGACTCGTCATCTTGGGAAAACAGCTCCCGGCGCAACAAATCCAGGTGCAGCAGATTGTCTTGCAGCCTCAGAAACCGACGGTAGTCGTCATCGTCTTCCTCCTCGGCCAACACCAGCTCGCGCACACAGTCGTATAGATAGTCGGCCCAGGCCGACAAACTACGGGGCTGTTTGCGGGCCGCTACTCTCTTTTTGAGGGTGCGCACAAAATGGGCCAGCCGGATGCGGTCGGCCATATCGGCACCCTCAGCCGTGTCGAGGGGCAGAACCACCCGACCATCGATTTCGAAGTCCACCCCGCCCGACATACACAAACCATAGATCATCTTCTGCAGGCCGTAATCCCAACCCACCATCCAACGCTCAGTATCGTCTGCCTCCATCTCCACGGCCGTTTTGGGATCCGGCTCCATACCATAGTAGATTGCAGCCTCCCGAACCGCACGGCGTACTTCCTTCATGTCCTGTATCCCAAATCGCGCCCGAACCCGGGGCGAATCGAGCAGCGACAACACCTCTTCGGCTTTGAATGTGTTTGGGTCGATCGATAAAATACCCCGGATGTCGGTGAACAGGGTGTTTCCGCGGTCGATTGATTCATCGGCTATGGAGTAAGGGATTTTTACCGGGCCCGACTCAAATACAGCACGAATGAAGGGTGCATATACATCTATATCAGGTGTCATGACCACCACATCGCGTGCACCAAGGGTTTGATCGCCCGCAAAGACCTCCAGCAAGCGGTTGTAGAGCACCTCAACCTCCCGTGCCGGAGTGTAGCATCCAATAAATTGAAGGGATTCGTCGCCCTCGGGCAATCCTGAAATTTCCGAACGTTCCGATTCGGTCTTATTCAATCGAATTTCGTTCTGTACCCGTTGCAAAAGACTTTGGCCCTCTCCCTGATCTTGCTCGGACGTGTCCACGTCGAGACTCTCATATAGGTTGACGTATTCATCGCGTTCGGTCAACAAACTAAAACTCTCGCGCAGAATGCGTCCCCAACTCTGCAGGAGTGGGTTCACCGACGAATCCTCGTCACCCGCCGGATCATAACTTCTGCCAATCCATTCTGACATTTTCCGGTTCACAGGTGAATCCATCCAAAACCGATTGGGGGCCGGATTCAGGAGGTAGAAACGAACAGGTATGAACAAAGAGAGCCGATAAAACAACTCGAGGTAGAAGGGGGTGACAATAGCCAGACCAAAAAAGTTCATCGCCTGAAATTTCTGCTGCACCTGTGTCTGCCCTGCTTCCGATTCAAGGGCCGTCAACACCGCCTGGGCCATCCGGGTACGATCGGCAAAGCTATTTCCGAGTCGAAACTGCACCCTTGCCCACAAAGCGGCCTGCCAGTCAGTCCCCCTTGCATCGCGGTTCCATTTTTGAACCGTCGTATGCCGGTAGATCTGGTATTGATCGAACTGATCGGCCATTTCCATAGCCAGTGACATACGGCGGGTCTCACTGTCGCTGTAATAGCTGGCGATTCCAGGATGTTCAAACTGGAATTCAGCGTCTGAGAGCGCTGAAAACACCACCCAAACCAAGGTATCGCGTTCCAGAGCAAGGGGTGCGGCCGGACACAACAGTCGGTATATTTCAACCAATACGTCGTTGGTTCGCAAAAAACAATCGTTGAGGGAGACCCCGCGAGCGCGTGCCAGACGCTCGTGCAACCAACCGTCCATTCCATCGGTTTGGGTGATGATCCATCGCGGGTCGAACACCCCACCCCCCTCGCTGTCGAGGTCGACCACCAATCGATCAGATAATTTCTCAAGCGCGGAGGATGCATACAGCTCTAGTGCCATGTTTTTGGTTTGCTATTAAGGTTTACTTCAGTCGTTCTGCAAGTCCGGATATGCGTTGAATTCTGCGTTCCATCCCGGCCCGGAGCACCGATTCGGTTCCCCACATCACCACCTGCCTACGGGCACGGGTGATGCCGGTGTAAATCAATTCACGGGTGAGCAGTTTGTTCTCTTCCCGTTCGGGCAATACCACCAGTACACGGTCGAATTCGGAGCCCTGACTCTTATGTATGGTCATGGCATAAGCCGTTTCGCACGCGTTGATGGCCGAGGGATGGAATGAGCGCAACCCTCCCCCTTCTTCACCGCTTTCAAACCATACCCGCAATTGTCCGTTGTGGGTCGGATCGGGGCGCACCAGTCCCACGTCTCCATTGAACAGGCCAAGGGCGTAGTCGTTGCGGGTCACCAGCAGAGGTCGATTTCGATAATACACTTCTCGTTGTCCGACCCGATCCGCATACCGCCTCCGCATGCCCTCCTCAATCTTCAGGTTCAGTGCATAGAGTCCCTGCTGCCCCTCCCTAACGGGCGTGAGTACACGGTATCCCTTAAACCATTCGAGCGCTTTGGCTACATCCTCTTCCTCCACATAAGCCTGATATGCCTGAAGAACATCCTCAAGTACAGTTTCCCAGAAAACTGAGCCGCTATCGGGGTACCAAAACAATTCTTTTCTTTCGGTCGGATCGCGGAGCAATTGCACCGCCTCATCTGCTTGTCCGGCCAGAACTACACGTGCCAAACGCCCTACTCCACCGGCTGTGTCGAAGCGGTGACTATAGCGCAGTTCGGTGATGCACCGACCCATAGGAGGTAAGTCAGCTGCCTCCGCTTCTGCCCCGAGTTGCTGGAAAGGCCGCGGCACAAAAGAGTTGATGAGTTCGCGCTCGGCCTTGGAAAAACGATTCAATTCGTCTGCCGAAGCACACAAATCCCCCAAGAGGCTACCCGATTCCACAGAAGCCAGCTGGTCTTTGTCACCTAGCAACAACAACCGCGTTTCTGGCCCGCAGGCCTCCATCAATTTGGCAAACATCGGAACATCCACCATCGATGCCTCATCCACCACCACCCAATCGAAGGGCAGGTGCCGATCCCGATTATGCTTAAAATATATGGAATGGGGCACGTAACCCAGTAGTCGGTGCAGGGTAAACGGCTTTAACTGATTCAACCATTGCTGCAGGTTTTCCGGGAGATGTGACGATTGCTGGCGGATCGACTCCAGCATCCGCATCGACGCCTTTCCGGTGGGGGCGGATAAAGCTACCCGAGCCTGTGGGTTAAGGCGATATACCCCTTCCAGCAACCGTACGAGGGTGGTTGTTTTGCCCGTTCCTGGCCCACCCGTGATAATTCCAAAATCGCTGCATAGGGCTCTGACCACCGCAGCGGTTTGCCAATCGGTCTGTTCCTGACGCCAATCTTCTCCTGCACGCGCCCCATAAGCCGGCGCATATCCCGCTGCCAACAAAGTCTTTAGGTCATCTGTGCGCACGCTCCATTTCAAGTGGGTTTGTTCCACGCGCGCACGGATTCGCTCCACGATATCTGTCTCATAACGAAAATACCGTTGCATATACAACATTTCGTTGTACAGCACAAAGGGCCTGTTCAGCGCCTCATCACCGACCGATACCCATTTTACCGCGTCTCCATCCAACCTAAACTGGTCCGACGCACTGTCACTGACTGCCCCTAAATCTGAACAAGGCACGCATATATGTCCATCGAGAATCCGATCCATCAAGGATGTAGCCAGACCCCGAACCGCAGGATCCGGAAAAAAATCTGCAAATTGGCGCGACAAATCGGAGGGTGCCCGGGACATAATCAAAGGTTTAAAGAAAAAAATCAATGTACAACAAAACTAGAAATACTTTATGTCATCTTATGTCACACTAAATTCGAGTAAAAAGAAAAGAAGAACAAGACCACTGCAATACTATAAAGCAAAGGTGTCATCATATGTCACACTAAATCGAAATCTGAAAAAACCCGCATATTTACAGCCCGCATGAAAAATTCCCTGCTGCGCGTCCTCTATTCGGCCATTCCGGCCAAACGCTGGTTGTTTGAACCCCTTCGCAGGAGCCAACTGCTGCCCAAAAGCATCTACCGACATCTGTTTGTGAACGGAAGTATGCGCATTAGGGTGGATACAGGTCAGCATTTTTACATGCAAAACAATGGGCACTATATAGAAACCCTCCTCTATTGGGGTGGAATAGAGAAGGGCTGGGAACGCGTGAGTGCTTCTGTATGGATGGCGCTCTGCAGTCAATCGAACTACATCCTCGATGTGGGGGCCAATACCGGCATTTACAGCCTTCTGGCGTATGCGGTGAAACCCCGGGCCGACATCTGTGCATTCGAACCAGTGCCGGGCGTACTCCTGCAACTGCAACTTAACAATGCACTGAACGGCGACCCCATTCGCCTGTTTCCGATAGCATTGGGACCGGCAGATGGGGAGGCAACGCTCTACGATAACCTCGACAATCACTACGAAGCATCATTGGTGGCCGATCCGCATGGTAAACAACGCCCGCAAAACGAGTACAAAGTGGCCGTTCGGTCTATAGACAGCCTGCTGACCGATGGCACCCTCAGTGGAATCGACCTGATGAAGGTCGATGTTGAGAAATTTGAGGCGCAGGTTCTGGCTGGTTTTAAGGCACTAGAGCGCTACAAACCGGCAATCCTAATCGAAATTCTCGACGATTCCATTGGTCGCGACATCGAACAGATGATCAAAGGGCTTGGCTACCATTATTTCAACATCGACGAAGAACGTGGACTTCAGCCCGTAGCGTACCTCGGCAAGAGTCACTCCTACAATTTCCTATTAGCACAAGACCGGCATCTGCCCGCGCTGAAGCCGTAACCACCCGATCCATATCGCCTAAAATTGCTGAATGTCACTTAATTAGTGAGGATCTAAAAGACAATTGGGATTAGCTTTTTATGCTGAAGCCTCCTTATAACAATTGCTGGATGGGAATTGAGCTGTCGGACAAATTCTCTTCTTGTTGTAACCATTTTTCAGTTTTTTCATCAGACATAAGCTAGTTTAGCTTTTTACTCTGAAGCCCTAAATAAATTTACTACTTTTGTATTAAGCTGATTTGGGGAGGGCTTCAGTACAAGAAAGGTACAAATTTGTACCGAATAAACGTATAGCATCACAAAACAAATAATAACTTTGTACTAATAAAAAAGCCCTTTTTTCAGGGCTTTAAGTGGGTTTAATACTTGTTTTGTGTTTGGTTGTTTT
>Ga0194121_10000333_pt1 | contig 83949 bp, 81 predicted proteins | sample TA2MahCa50mmetaG_FD_148609 | JGI IMG/M metagenome (GOLD analysis project Ga0194121, IMG submission 148609) | Freshwater microbial communities from Lake Tanganyika, Tanzania - TA2015020 Mahale Deep Cast 50m | ecosystem: Environmental > Aquatic > Freshwater > Lake | place: Tanzania: Lake... | reverse complement strand
ACGCCCAATAAATCCGGACAACGCTTGAAGCCTATGTATCACCGCGGCTGCTGGCACATAGTTGGCCGCTCCTTCTTCTGCAGGTACCGTCATTTTCGTTCCTGCTGAAAGCGGTTTACAGCCCGAAGGCCTTCTTCCCGCACGCGGCGTTGCTGCGTCAGGCTTTCGCCCATTGCGCAAGATTCCCCACTGCTGCCTCCCGTAGGAGTCTGGGCCGTGTCTCAGTCCCAATGTGGCTGACCATCCTCTCAGACCAGCTACCCGTCGTCGCCTTGGTGGGCCGTTACCCCGCCAACAAGCTGATAGGCCGCGAGACCCTCTCGAATCGGAATTCCTTTCGTCAGAAAGCCATGAGGCTCTCCGACGTTATTTGGTATTAGCAAATGTTTCCATCTGTTATCCCAAAATCCGAGGCAGGTTTCTCACGTGTTCCTCACCCGTTCGCCACTAATCGGTGGAGCAAGCTCCACTTCATCGTTCGACTTGCATGTGTTAAGCACGCCGCCAGCGTTCGTCCTGAGCCAGGATCAAACTCTCCGTCAAGAAAAACTCAAACGTCTATTTTCATAAATGTCTGAGTAAATCTAGGAAAGTCCACGACGACCAGACGGAAATACATCTGCTTTGTTGTCGTCGTATCCTGCCGACGATATTCAAACCGAGTCGAATATCGCCGGTATTAATAATTAAAAGATTGAGGCCCGGCAAACAAATGCCGAACACCCAATCAGAATTGACGGACAATAATCGGCGCGCCCATCCGGGCGCGACGACCATTGACCGCACTGGCGTTCAATCTTCTCTTCCGTTTTCAAGGAGCATTCACTTCGGGCATTCGACAAGAAACTTGTCGGCGGTGCCCCACCGCGAATTGGTGTCGCACTTGTTCAAAGTGCGAGGAACAATACTAGCCGTGAAGCCGCCTAAAAATCAACACTTTCAGCCCTTAACATCGCCGAGCGGGGTAACTAATGTCGGGGTGTGACCGCGGTGGCCTTCGACCCCTTTGACGCCGAATTTCGGCGCAATCCCCACCCGATTTACGACCAAATTCGGGCCGAAGAACCGGTGTGTTTCACGCCGCTGGGTTTCGTTGTGTTGACCCGTTATGACGACGTCGTGCACACCTTGCGGAGCAACGATTTCAGTCGGGACATCGAGAAAAATGCGATCTTGCCGCAAACGCCGACGCGCGAGTTTCGTCGCAAAAGCGTGCGCAATAGATCGATGCTGAACCTTGACCCACCCGACCACACCCGGCTGCGAAGTCTGGTTTCGAAGTCGTTCACACCGAGCGCAATCGAGCGGCTTCGACCGCGAGTACAGCAGCTTGTCGACGCCGCCCTGCATTCGGCCAGGCAAAGCGGGCACCTCGAGTTGATCGAAGAATTCGCCTTTCCCGTGCCGTTTCAGGTGATCTCGGAATTGCTCGATATGCCGACTGATCGGGCCGACGAGTTGCGCGAATGGTCGCAGATCATCACGGCGACGCTCGAATTCACGACGGGTGTCGCCGAACTTGAAAAGGCTCAGGTCGCCATCGCCAAGATGCGACCGTATCTCGACGAGATCATTTCTCGACGTCGCAAGAACTTGGGCAACGACATGCTCTCGTCTTTGATCAGCGTCGAAGAACGGGGGGAACGACTGACCAACGACGAACTAATGGCATTCGTGATACTGCTGTATATCGCCGGGCACGAAACAACGGTCAATTTGATCGGCAACTCGATGCATGCGTTGCTCACGCACCCACGACAGTTTGCGCAGATGAAAGCTCAGGGTTGCTCGTCGCAGATGGTCGACGAGCTGTTGCGATTCGACGGACCTGTGCAACATACGATGCGAACGCCGGTGGTCGACACCGCAATCCAGGTCGACGGACGACCGGTCAAAATCAAGCGCGGCTCATTGGTCTTGGCGAGTCTGGGCGCGGGCAATCACGACCCGAGTATTTTCGAGAGACCGCATGTGCTCGATTTTTCTCGCAAAAACGCCAACCGTCATCTATCGTTCAGCGCCGGCGTGCACTATTGCTTGGGTGCGTCTCTGGCGAAACTCGAAGCCGAGGTTATGCTCTCGAGCCTGGTCAAGAGTTTCGACAAGATCGAAGCCTTGGCCGACCCCGAGTGGCGCGACCGCCTGACGATTCGCGGCGTCACCAGATACGAGTTGAGTGTTCAACCCTTGATATCGACCAGGTGATAACCGGTCTTGCCTTTGCGCAACAACAGCCAACGGTCGTGCAGCAGGGCGATCTTGCTCAAGTTGGTCTGATCGTCGACCTGGTCGCCGTTTGCCCGCACGCTGCGCTGCGACAACAGTCGTCGGGCTTCGCTGTTTGAACTCGCGAGTTTGGTTTCAACCAACACGGCGATCGGGTCACCGAGCGCGGCGCGCCCCATCTGCGTGACGGCGATTTCGCTGGCGATCAGATGCAATGTCGCCGGCGTCGCCGACATCGGGTTCGCTCCGAACAACACGGCTGCGGCCTCTTCGGCGGCTTCGGCCGCCTCTTCTCCGTGCACCAACGCCGTCAACTCGCGGGCCAACGATCTCTGCCCGATTCGCGTTTCCGGGCTTCGCTTTTGCTCGACGACGATCTCTCTTGTCTGATCGATCGGCCGCAGGGAGAATTGCAGCAACATTTTTTCGATGTCGGCGTCGGCGATCTGCACGAAATACTGACGAAACTGATACGGCGAAGTGCGGCGCGCATCGAGCCAAACAGAACCGTCGACGGTTTTGCCGAATTTTGTGCCGTCGGTGCGAGTCACAAGCGGCCAGGTCAACCCGTATGCGGTCCGACCCAATGTCTTGCGAATCAGATCGATGCCCGCGGTGATGTTGCCCCACTGATCGGAACCGCCCATCTGCATCTCGCAATCATGGTGCTCGGCAAGATGTCTGAAATCGTTGGCTTGAAGCAACATGTAACTGAACTCTGTGTAGGAAAGACCATTCGCGTCGGCGATGCGGCTCTTGACGGAATCCTTTGCCAGCATCTGATTGACCGTGATGTGTTTACCGACCCCGCGCAGAAAATCGAGCATCGAAACTTTTCGGGTCCAATCGGCATTGTCGACCAACACCGCCTGCGTCGGGCCTTTTTCGAAATCAAGAATGCGTTCGAGTTGGCGTTTGATGCACTGCACGTTGTGGTGCAGGGTCTCGGCGTCGAGCAAATTGCGCTCTTCGCTTCGACCCGACGGGTCGCCCACCATGCCGGTGGCGCCACCCGCCAGGGTGAAAGGTCTGTGCCCCAACAACTGCATCCGGCGCAAGGTGATTTGTCCCAAGAGATGACCGATGTGCAACGAATCTGCGGTCGGGTCAAAACCGACATAAACCCCGAGCGACGACCGGGCGGCCCGCGCCGAAATGGCGGCCCTGTCGGTGCTGTCGTGAATTAGACCGCGCGCGCCGAACTCTTTGATGAAGTCTTGTGCGCTCGCCACACGGCAATATTAGGCGCTATCTGGAACCAACCACGGACGCTATTCGCGCACGCATCACCGTGATCGCCGACCTCAACGCCTCAGACTGGACCGCGCCCGGCACAGGACCGGCACCACCAGCCGACGTGCGGCGCGAAACGCCGACACCGGCGCGCAAAAGGTCGACCGCCTCGGCGCCGAGCAGCGCATCGTTTCTCACCAGTTCTGAAAGTTCGACGGACTCGCGAATCGCTCGGCTGACGAGTGCCCCGACGTGGGCGTGCGCTTGCCGAAATGGCGTGCCTTTGGCGACAAGCCATTCGGCGAGATCTGTGGCACCCAACATTTCTGAGTCCGCGCTGGATTTCATTTTGGCGGTATCGAGTTTTGCCGTCGCGATCATTCCGGCGATCGCCTGCAGCGCCAAACCAACTTGATTCACCGAATCGAACAACGGCTCTTTGTCTTCTTGCAAGTCTCGGTTGTAGGCCAGAGGCATCGCTTTCAGGGTCGACAACAACCCGGTGAGATTGCCGATCAATCGACCCGACTTGCCACGAGCCAGTTCGGCGATGTCGGCGTTCTTCTTTTGCGGCAACATCGACGAACCCGTGGAATACGCGTCGTCCAACACGGCGAAACCAAACTCTTGCGAAGTCCATAAGACCCACTCTTCGCCCAATCGCGACAGGTGCACGCCGATCAGTGCCAGGTCGAACAGCGATTCGGCGACGAAGTCGCGATCCGACACTGCATCCAGCGAATTCTTGAAGCGATCGGCAAAACCCAGTTCCTTGGCCACGAAGTCAGGATCTATGGGCAACGATGAACCCGCCAATGCGCCCGCGCCCAGCGGCGATACATCCAGACGTTCGATCGTCTGCGAGAGTCGATCCACATCGCGCAGAAACGACCAGGCATGCGCCGCGAAATGATGCGCCAACAACACCGGTTGAGCCCGCTGCAGATGGGTGTATCCGGGCAGGTATGCCGAATTCGTCGACCAACCCGCTTCGATCGCGCGTTGGTTCAAAACTTCGCACAGTTCGAGAACGAATTCGGCGATGTGAGCCAACTCGCGTTTGCACCAAAGTCGCAGCGCCGTGGCGACTTGGTCGTTGCGACTGCGACCCGTGTGCAGTTTTGCCCCCGTGTCACCGGCAATCTGAGTCACCCGACGCTCGATTGCCGTGTGGATGTCTTCATCGGAGGCGACGAACTCGAATTTTTCGGTCGCCATCTCATCGGCGACGGTGTTCAAGGCGGCGATGATCTTCTCGGCCTCGCCGGCGGTGATCAGTTGCGAATGTGCCAGACCTTTGACATGGGCGATCGAACCCGCAACATCGTCACGCCAAAGTTTCTTGTCGAACGACAGACTTTCGGTGAACTTGAGCAACGCCTCGGCCGGGCTCGACGTGAACCGGCCATGCCACAACGGTTGATCAGCCATTCTTCAAGCCCGCCAACTGCCGAATGTCTTTGGCCAATCGCCTAGCCGAGTATTTCGAATTGGCCACGCAGAACATTGTGTCATCGCCGGCGACCGTGCCGAGCAGGCCATTCAACCTCGATCTGTCGAGTGCCGACGCCACGACGTGGGCGCAACCGGGCGGGGTGCGCACCACCACGATCGACTCGTTGAATTGCACCTCGGCAACCCATTCGGTCAAAACCCGTCGCAATTGATCCGACGGCGAGAGACGGTCGGGTTCGAAACGCGGCAGCGCATACATGGTCTCGCCGCCCGCGGTGCGCACCTTTACCGCCCCGAGGTCTTCGAGGTCTCGCGAGACTGTGGCTTGAGTCGCCTTGATGCCTTTCTTGCGGAGCAGCTCGCGCAGTTGCGGCTGACTGGTTATCGCTTGGGAACCGATCAGTTTGACGATCAATTGCTGGCGCTGAACTTTTGAACTCATATTGTCACCCCCATCAGATGAGCGAGCACCCCCCTTGCGGCATGCATTCGGTTGTGCGCCTGCAAGACGACCCGACTCTGCGCACCGTCGATCACTTCGCCGCTGACCTCCACTTCGCGGTGTGCGGGCAGACAATGCATGAAGATCGCATTGCTGTCGGCGGCGGCCATGACCTTGGCGTCGACTTTGAATTCGGCGAGGTCGTGCAGACGTTTTTCGGTTTCGGATTCTTGCCCCATTGAAACGAAGGCATCGGTGTGCACGGCGTGGGCATGCTTGGCGGCAAGAACGGCGCTGTCGTGTTGCTCGACCGATGCCGCACCAAGTTCTTGAAGGCGGGTCAACTCGCTTGCAGATGCTCCGTAGCCCTGCGGACAGCCGAGACGAATGTGCATTCTCTCGAGTGCGCAGGCCTCGCTCAACGAGCGCGCGACATTGTTGTAATCGCCGACCCAGGCGACGGTCTTGTTGTTCAGGCCACCCAGTTCTTGGCGCATCGTCAGCACATCGGCGATGGCCTGCAATGGATGCGACTGTTCGCTGAGCATATTGATGATCGGCACGCTCGAGACTTGCGCCATTCGTTGCAACACCGAGTGGGCGAAGACTCGCGCGGCGATCGCATGGTGGTAGCCCGCCAAGATGCGCGTCACGTCCTCGACGGTTTCGCGCTCGTCAAACCCAACTTCTTCGCCGCGGGTGAAAATCGGGTGACCACCCAACTGCACCACCGCCATCTCCATGCTGTGTCGGGTTCGGTTGGACGGCTTTTCGAAGATCAAAGCCACGCCCTTGTCGGCCAATGGACGACCGAGTTTCGCGATGTCGGCCTCGGCGAGATCCAAGACTTGATTCAAGTCACGCGCCGAGAGGTCCGTGACGTCCAAAAAGTGGCGCGCGCTCACAACAGCTCTGCCATGATCGAAATTGCCTCGTCGATCTCTTCAGGACTGACCGTGAACGGTGGCGCGAGGCGCAAGGCGTGCGAAGTCACGCCGTTGACGACCAGACCTTTGCCAAGCAGTTGCGCGGCAACTTGCTTGGCATCGAGTTCGGGCGACAATTCGGCGGCCAACAGCAGTCCGCGACCACGCACGTCGACGACTTTTTTCAGTTTTCGCAGTTTTGCGGCGAGTTCTTCGCCCTTCTTTGCGACGACTTTCGGTGCATCCATGTCGATCATCAGTTGTATCGTGGCGCGAGCAGCGGCCGTGGCCAACGCGGTGCCGCTAAAAGTGCTGCCGTGGTCGCCCGGCTTGAAAACTGCGGCGATTTCTCTGCCCGCCCACAATGCACCGATCGGCATGCCATTGCCCATCGCCTTGGCGAGCATCACGACATCTGGCTTGATTTGGGCGTGTTCGAAGCCGAACCACTTGCCGGTTCGGGCAAATCCGGTCTGAACCTCGTCGATCATCAAAAGTATCCCCCGCTGAGTGCAGATTCGGCGGACATTCTGCAGATATTCGATCGACGCCGGCACTACGCCACCCTCGCCTTGCACGGTCTCGAGCAATACAGCCGCCACCGAATCGTCCAACGCCGCCTCGAGCGATGCGAGGTCGTTGTACACGACGTGGCGAAAACCATCGGGCATCGGTGCGAACGGCTCGTGCTTCTCGGGCTGGCCGGTCGCCGCCAGCGCGGCGAGCGTGCGACCGTGAAAACTTCCGAGGCTGCTGACCACGACGTGTCTGCCTCGCCCACCAAACTTGCGGGCGAGTTTGATTCCCGCCTCGTTGGCCTCGGCGCCCGAATTGCAGAAAAAGACCTGCCCGTCGCCGGAACCGCCGAACGAACCGCTGACGAGTTTGTCGACCATCATCGCCGTCTGCGTGGCGACGGGATTGGCAAAAAAATTGCTGACATGCAAGAGCGTGCCTGCTTGGTCGGCGATCGCCGCGGCCACCACGGGGTTGCTGTGCCCGAGCGAGGTTACGGCGATGCCACAGAGAAAATCCAGATATCGCCTGCCACTGGTGTCCCACAACTGGGTGCCTAGTCCGCGCTCGAACATCACTTGTGGTGGCCCGAATACCGGCATGAACGGGCAGAAATCTCGACCATCGAGCAACGAACTCGCCGTCTTCTCGGCGGCGAATTTGTGCGTCGTCTGGGTCTTGGTCATGTCGCTCATCCCTTCAACACCATCGTCCCGACCCCGGCGATCGTGAACAGTTCGAGCAGCAGCACGTGGGCGATTCTGCCGTCGAGAATATGCGCGTGACCGACCCCTCTTTCGATGGCGTCGACGCAGCTCTGGATTTTCGGAATCATGCCGCCGTCGATCGCCTGCGTCGACAGCAGTTTTCGCAGTTGGGATGTCGTCACTTGTCGCAACAACGAATCGGCGTCGTTCTTGTCGGCGCGCAAACCGGCAATATCCGTCAGATAAATAAGTTTCTCCGCCCCCAACGCCTCGGCCAACGCACCCGCCGCCGTGTCGGCATTGATGTTGTAGGCCTGACCGCTCGAGTCGGTGCCGATCGTCGCGACGACAGGCACCTGTGAGTCTTTGAGCATCTGACGCACGATGGTCGCGTCCACTCTCGTGATTTCGCCGACGAAGCCCAATGCTGCGTCATGGGGTGAAGCGGTGAACAGCCTTGCATCTTGACCCGAAACACCCACGGCGGGTGCACCGTGCTGGTTGATCGCCGAAACGAGTTGCGGATTCACCGTGCCCAATAGGACCATGCTGACGATCTCCATCGTTTCGGCATCGGTGACGCGCAGCCCGTGGCGAAAGTTCGGCTTCTTGCCGAGGCGCTCCATCATCGCCGAGATTTGGGGGCCTCCCCCGTGCACGACAACCGGTCTGAAACCGACCGCGTGCAACAATGCGATGTCCTTGGCGAACGCCTCGATGCCGTCTTCGCCCGACGCCCCGGCCAGGGCGTTGCCACCATACTTGATGACCATCGTCTTGCCGGCGAATTTTTGGATGTACGGCAAGGCCTCGAGCAGCAGGTTGGCGACCCGGGCTTGATCGACGACCGATCGATCGACGGTGGTTCTGAGTTTCTCGCTCATGGAAACAGACCAACCTTGGTCAAGCCATGGGACTCGTCGATCTGCAGAGCCACATTTGCCGCCTGTACGGCGCCGCCTGCCGCGCCTTTTGTCAGATTGTCGATCGCCGACAGAATGACGACATAGCCCGTGCGTTCGTCGTATCGCGCCGACAAAAGAGCCGAGTTCGAGCCCAGCGTGGCTTTGGTCGAAGGCGAAGTCGGTCGAACGGCGACGAATGGTTCAGATCTGTAGGCACGACTCAATGCGGCGAGCACCGAGGCGGTCGTCGTGGTCGAGGGGTTGACGGGACGCGCATAGCAAGTCGCGAGAATGCCACGATTCATCGGCGCGAGGTGCGGGGTGAACAGGATCTGTGCGCCCGTCACCTGTTCAATTTCCGGTGTGTGTCGGTGGTCGAGCAAGCCGTAGGCCGTGAAGTCCTCGTCGACCGCGCAAAACGAATTGCCGTTCTTCAGGGCTCGACCCGCCCCCGAGACGCCCGACGCGGCGTCGACGATGATCCCCGATGTTGAAACGACTTTGGCCATCACCAATGGCGCCAAGGCGAGGCTCGCCGCGGTGACATAACAACCGGGTACAGCGATCAACTTTGCGCCGACCAACTCTTGGCGATACAACTCGGGCAAACCGTAGACGGCTTTCTCGAGCTCGGCTGGCTGGTTGTGCTCGAACCCGTACCACTTCGGATACAGCGAGGCATCTTTGAGACGAAATGCCGCGCTGCAGTCGACGACCAGACGAACTTTGTCGACTAGCCGGGGCACCAACTGCAGACTCGCCTCGTGTGGCAGGGCCAAAAATACGACGTCGCACTTGAGGGCTTTTTCGAGGACGAATTCGTCCAGGACCAAGTTCGGATAGGCGGTCGTCAAGCTCGGATAAAGGGTCGATGCGAGGGTGCCGGCCTGCGAGTCGCCGGTGGCGTACGAAACTTCAAACTCGGGGTGCGCGGCGCACAACCGCAGCAGCTCTGCCCCGACGTAGCCGGATGCCCCCAAAATGCCTATATCAAACATGATGTATGATTATACAGCCTATTGCATATTTATGCACGCATTTTCGTTAGGGCGATTTCACGCTCATTTTGGCAATCTTGGCGAACGTGGCAGCCCTCGAAGTGATCGTTGACAAGGCCCAAAGACTGCATCGCCGCATACATGGTGGTCGGCCCCACGAACTTGAAGCCGAAACCACGCAAAGCCTTTGACAACGCTTCGGACTGCGGGGTGCGAGCCTTGATATCGGTTGTCCGTTGCGGTGCCGACCAACCACCACCCAACTTGATCTCATCGCAAAACGACCAGACCAAACCGCGCAGCGATCCGAGTTTCGACTGGACGACAAGGGTCGACCGAGCGTTTTGAATCACAGCCTCGATCTTGCCGCGGTGGCGCACGATACCGGCGTCTTGCATCAGGCGATCGACGTCTTTCGAGTCGAATTCGGCGACTCGAACCGGATCGAAATTTTCGAATGCGCGCCTGAATGCCGCTCGCTTGCGCAAAATTGTGAGCCAACTGAGCCCCGATTGAAAGCCCTCGAGGCAAATCTTTTCGAACAACAATTGATCTGCGACCACCGGCCTGCCCCATTCAGAGTCGTGGTAGCGAACATATTCGGGGTCGTCGCCGCACCAACCGCATCGAACCAAGTTGTCCTCTCCCGTAAGCAAGGTTGTTGTCGGCAAATCCTGGCCCAATCGGACTCGAAATTTGGCTCCGCTATTGGCGCAGGTGGGCACCGAGTTTTGCTGCGGCGTCGAGGCAGCGCCGACGCGTGGCGGTGACTTCGGCATCGGTGAGCGTGCGATCGATGGCTTGCAGACTCAGCCTGAATGTCAGACTGCGACTGTCGTCGCTCACGCCAGGGCCGCGATAAACGTCGAATAGTTCCAGGTCGACCAGTTCGTCGCCGGCGCTTTGGCGCAGAGCCTTGATGATCGTCGCCGCACTCCGGGAGTTGGGAACGACAAACGCCAAATCAAAGTCGCTGCGCGGAAAACGACTTACCGGCTTTGCGGTGACCACAGTCGGCGGCGCGGCCAAAAGCGCGGAGAGATCAAGTTCGAGGCAAGCCACGGCCGTGTTGATTTCGTGTTTCGCCAACACTCGCGGATCAAGCTCCCCGACGAACCCGATCACCTGACGCCCGCGACGCAGGGTCGCGCTACGCGCCGGATGAAAACCTGGTTCGATCGTCGATTGGTCGAGTTGTGCGCCGAAATTCATCACCGCCGAAATCTGGCTCCACCAGTCGAGCGCCAGGCGGCTCGACTCACCAACGGCCACGAGGCAAACCGATTCGTATTCATCGGGCAAATCATCGGTCGAGGGCTGTTCGCCGGAAGGATAGACATGGCCGAGTTCGAAGAGCAAAATGTGCTCGGCACGGTGCGAGATGTTGTATTTGATCGCCTTCAACAGACCAGGGCGCAAAGAAGTTCTCAACACGCTTTCTTCGAACACGAGCGGATTGGCGAGGCGAATCGAGTTGCTTTCGGAGACGCCGGCGCGAGCCAAGTCGCCGGGGGCCAAAAAAGGGTTGGGCATCGCCTCGCTCAGCCCGAGGCTGCAGATCAACTCACGAAGTTCGCGGCGTCGCTGCTGCAAAACCGAAAGGCGGCCGTGGATCGTCGACTGGGGCACGAGTTTGCCGAGGTTTTCATAGCCATAGTAACGGGCCACCTCTTCAACCAGGTCGATTTCAGACTCACAGTCCGGTCGCCAAGATGGAACGGCGATCTTCAAGACCGGTTGCTTTGTCGTAGTGACAGACTTGGCGATGAAACCGACTTTTCCGAGCAGATTTGCGACCGCCCTGGCCGAAAGGCTCGTGCCCAGCAGTCGATTCACTTGCCCCAGCCGCAGGTTGACGGGACGTTGTCTTGCCGGAAGATGTTTCTCCTTGATGTCGGTCGCCCCGGCGTGGACCACCAGATTGGGGCAAGATTCGCGCAATATCTTGGCGAATCGCGCGACTGCATGGTCGATGCCGTGCGGGTCGACACCCCTTTCGAATCGCATCGACGCTTCGGAGCGAAGACCCAGACGGGCCGCCGTGCGCGCCACGCCCGCCGACTCGAACCACGCCGTTTCAAGCGCGACGACGCTCGTCGCGGCGTTGATTTCGGTGGCGGCTCCGCCCATCACGCCGGCAATCGCGATCGCTTGATCTTTGCCATCGCAAATCAAAAGGTCGGTTGCCTCGAATTCTCGTTGTTGTCCGTCGAGCGTCGTCAAGGTTTCGCCCTTGCGCGCGCACCGAATGCGAAAACCCCCGTTCACCGTGGTGGCGTCAAAGGCATGAGTCGGTTGGTTCAACTCGAGCATCACGAGATTCGAGGCGTCGACGACATTGTTGATTGGTCGCATGCCGCAATTGGTCAATCGTCGGGCGATCCAATCGGGAGAACTTTTGACTTCAACTCCGGAGATTACGGTCGCGTTGTAACGCGAACATTTCTTTTTGTCGACGATCGCCACCTTCAACGATCTTTTCGGGCCCCGTTTAGCGTCGTCGCCGGGTGGGGCGACAATCTTGATCCCCAGGTGCGCGCCGAGATCTCGGGCGACGCCCAAGTAGCCGTTGCAGTCGGGGCGATTGCGCGTCACATCCAAACTGAAGAGCGAATCGCGCTTGATTTTCAGGGCGGCGAACACATCGAGACCCAACTTGAGACCGGTCGGCAAAATCAATATGCCGTCCGAATCGGTGCTGAGACCAAGTTCGGTGCCCGAACACAGCATGCCGTGGCTCTCGATGCCAAATATTCCGCGCGCCGTGATGACTCTGCCGTCTGGCATCGTCGTGCCCAAAGTCGCCAACGGAACCAGGTCGCCCGCCTTGATGTTGAACGCGCCGCACCAGATGTGCAACTCGGCGCCGTCACCCGCATCGACAAAGACGCGATGCACCTTCGCCGCGTCGGGATGGCGCTCGGTGCGCAAGACCTTGGCGACGACGACACCCTTCACCGACCGACCAATCGTCTCGATGCTCTCCACGGTCAAACCCAAACTCGTCATTGCCCCGGAAATTTTTTCGATGTCGGTGCCGAACGGGCCGAATTCATTCAGCCATGAATTCAAGATCTTCATCAGAACTGCCTCAAGAAGCGCAAATCGTTGGTGTACATCTCGCGAATGTCGTCGACCTTGTGTCGCTCTTTTGCCATTCGATCGATGCCGAAACCAAATGCAAAGCCGCTGAATTCTTCGGGGTCGATGCCACCGCTGATCAGGACATTGGGGTGCACCATCCCGCAACCACCGAGTTCGATCCAATCACCGTCGGGCGTGCGAATGTCGAACTCGGCGCTCGGTTCAGTGAACGGAAAGTATGAGGGTCGAAGTCGGCTGGTGAATTCGCTGTCGAAGAACGCCTTGGTGAACGCCTCGATTGTGCCCGCCAAATGGGCGAAGGTGATGCCGCGGTCTACGACGAGCCCTTCGATTTGGTGAAACACCGGCATGTGCGTGGCGTCTGGTGTGTCGCGCCTGAACGCCCGCCCCGGCATGATCGCGTAAATCGGTGGCTTCCATGTTTTCATCACGCGAATCTGAACGGGTGACATGTGGGTGCGCAACAATGTCGAGCCCGGCTCGCCGAATTCAAGAAACATCGTGTCGAACTCTGACCGCGAAGGGTGCGACCTGGGCATGTTGAGCGCCTCAAAATTGTAAAAGTCGGTTTCAACCTCGGGACCCTCGGCGACCTGAAAACCCAGACCAACAAAGACATCTTCGAGTCGTTGGGTCGCCTGAGTGACGATATGGCTGTGTCCGCGGCGGCGAGTCGTCAAAAGCTCGCTCAGGTCGATGCGCTCGTTTTCGACACGCCTCAGCAACTCTTGATCGGCAAATTCGGTGGTGCGAGCCGCCAATGCCGCGGCGATCTCGGTCGTGGCGTTGTTCAAGTATTGACCGACCGCGCGTTTGTCGGCGGTCGAGGACAACTTGCCCATCTCGCCCTTCAAAGCGACCAGACCGCTGGTTTTCCTGCTGAGTTCAATGCCCAAATCGCGCAGTGAAGCAGAGTCTTGTGCCGCCATGATCTTGGCCAACGCGCCTTCTCGCGCCGTGTCGATCGCCCGTCTCATCGCGTCGACAGGGCTGTTTTCAGACATCGTCCTCAACTTTAGCCGTCTGTCGGTTTGGGGTGATGCTAATTTTCGCGCTGTCGCTTCAATTCAAAGCACAACAGCGTCGCGGCCATTGCGACATTCAGACTTTCTCCCCGACCTGAGTGACTTATCGTCAGCCAACCGTCGAATTCCTCGGTCGATGCGAGACCATGCGCCTCATTGCCAAGCACGATCGCCACCCGACCAGACAGATCGGCGTCTCGATAATCGACGGAGTTTTGATCTGCATGGCTCGAGGTGCCCCAAATTTGGAAACCCAGATTTCGAATATCTCGGAGGTTTGCCGACTCGTAAACCGGGATGTTGAAGATCGCCCCCGCCGACGCCCTGACGACCTTGGGTGCGTACGCCTCGGCTGAACCCGGGGTCAAAAACACCGCGCTGGCGCCGGCCGCTTCAGCCGATCGCAAGATGGTGCCGAGGTTTCCGGGGTCAGCAACGCGATCAGCAACCACGACCCAAGCATCTCTTTGCGCACTGATTTCTGATTGCGTTCGTGTCGGCTTTTTCACGATCGCGACGACCGGTTGAGGGCTCGAAGTCGAAGCCACGCGCTCGAGCACGCCTTGCGCCAGTTCATAGACCTCGCCCGAAGTCGCAGGGACCGCTCTCGCGCCCGGAGCGATGAATTGCGACTCAACGACGCAACCCGCGCGAACGGCGTCGCGAATCAACGTTTGACCCTCGACAACGAACGCGTTTTCGCGAATTCGCTCGGACTTTTCGTTGACAAGTTTGCGTAGTCGCTGAACCCGATTGCTCGTGAATGCGAGTGGCGCCAAAATCAGACGAGAGCACCCTTTGCGGTCTCGACTAGTTTTGCAAAGGCCTTCTTGTCGTTGACTGCGAGGTCGGCGAGGATCTTGCGATCGACGACCACACCGGCCTTCGACAAACCGTCGATGAACCGGCTGTAACTCATGTCGTTCATGCGACAACCTGCGTTGATCCGCTGGATCCACAAACTACGGAACTCGCCTTTCTTCGCGCGACGGTCACGAAACGCGTATTGCCCCGAGTGCAATACCTGTTCGTTGGCCGATCTGAACGTGCGACTTCGATCGCCGTAATAGCCCTTTGCCTTTTCGAGAATCGCCCTGTGTTTCTTGCGGGCGTGAACACCGCGCTTGACTCTTGCCATTTCGGTCTCCCTTCTCTGAGACTGTTTGAGTAGTTCTCTCTATTCGACTCAGCGCTCGGCCAGCAGTCGTTTGATGTTTTTGACGTCGCCCTTGTGCACGTTCACCGTTCCGTCGAGACGGCGCGTGCGCTCGCTCGATTTGTGTTCGAACAAGTGCTGACGCATCGACTGTTGACGACGAAGCTTTCCGGTACCCGTCTTTCTAAACCGCTTTTTTGCTGTCTTCGATGTTTTCATCTTTGGCATTGCTGCTCTCCGTTTCGGTTGAATTCTGTGTTGCGGGTTTTGCCACCGCGGGTTTTGCCACCGCGGGTTTTTGGGACGCGGATCGTTTCGCAGCCTTTTTGTCGGGCGACAAAACCATCGTCATGCTCCGACCCTCGAGCCTCGCCGAGGTGTCGATTTTGGCGATCGGACCGAGTTGCTCGATCACGGCGTCGAGAATCTTCGAACCCAATTCGGGGTGGGCCATTTCACGACCCCTGAATTGCAAGGTGACTTTGACCTTGTGCCCCTCGTTGAGAAACTCGAGCATTCGGCGAACTTTCGTATTGAAGTCTCCTTTGGCAATCTTCGGTTTGAACTTGACCTCCTTCATCGTGATCTGCACCGTCTTCTTTCGAGACTCTTTGAGCCTCTGGGCCTCCTCGTAACGGAACTTGCCGAAGTCCATGATGCGACAAACGGGTGGTTCGGCTAGCGGGGCGACTTCGACGAGATCTAGATCGGCCTTGCGTGACCGCTCGAGTGCTTCTTCGATGCTGACTACTCCAACTTGTGAACCGTCCGAATCGACGAGACGAACCTCTCGGGCTCGAATCTTCTCGTTGTAACGAGGTTCATTGATTGGCGTTGCTATGACTGGTCACTGCTTAACAAGCGGCTGTGCCTCCTCTATTGATTTGGATATGAACCGAAATACGGAGGTCGAATCGGGCGTTGGGCTCGGGTCGAAGCCGGCCGTGGCCACGCCACTGCAAACAGCTCGACCTGATCGCACTCAACTACTCGGCTCGGCTTTCGAACTTCGTAAATTTCGTGGCTAGGTGGGAAACTAGTTTCCACTTTTGCTGCGCGGTCGCGACGAAAACTTCGCGCGACTGCTTGGGGCATAATGGTAGCGCAAATGAGCGAGAATCCCTCACCAGAACAGGAAAAGGCCTTCGCCGAGGCGCGCGCCCGCCTGGCCGAGACACCGGCGCGAATCGTCATCGCCAATCACGTCGTTGGTCTTTACGAATTGGCGGCAATTCATCTCGGCTCGAACCCGCCCCGACTCGAAGAAGCACGGTTGGCGATCGATGCTTTGGCCGCGATCGTCGACGGGTTGGGTGATCGTCTGGGCGATCAACACGAAACATTCAAAGACGCCCTGAAGAACATCCGGCTCGTCTATGTGAAGATCGCATCGGCGTGACCAGTCTTATTTGTCGAAGCAGGCACCGGGCTTGAGTCGCGCCCCGTTGAGCCATTGTTCGACGCTCATCTGGTCTTTGCCCTCGGGCTGAACCCGCAAGATTGAGATTGCACCGTCGCCGCAGACAACACTGCAACTCGTCTTGGTGGTGTTGACTATTTCCCCGGGTGATCCAACGACTTGGGCGTCGACCAGCTGAATCGCCCGCATGATCTTGAACCTCCTCTTTTCCAGAAAAGTGAACGCTCCGCCGACCCGAATTTGACGGAGTATCTTGCTCGCCGATTCGCGCCAATCAACCCTCATCTCGGCCGATGAAATCTTCTCTGCGTATGTCGCCGCGCCAGTTTGATTGGTCGCCGAGTCGAAACCCCGCTCGAGGGTTCGAAGCAGAAGTTTGATCCCGAGATCGTTGAGTTTTTCGCGCAGCCCCGACAGATCGTCCTGATCGGCAATTTCGATCTCTTCGCTGGCGTAGATCTCGCCCTCGTCAAGAGCCTCGACGACTCGAATAATGCATACCCCGGTTCTGTTGTCACCGGAAAGAATCGCCCGTTCAACCGGCGCGGCGCCACGCCAGCGGGGCAACATCGAAAAGTGAACATTGATCATCGGCAGAGATTGCAACGCCGGAGTTCCAAAAATCTCGCCAAAGGCGACGACCACACCGAGGATGTCGTTTCGATTTTCGGCCAACCGAAGCGCCTCGCCCGTCGAATGCGAAACCTTCAGACCCAAACTCAGGGCCGCTTTCTTGACGGGACTTGGGCTCGGCTCGCCACCTCGTCCGCGACGCACATCTGGACGCGTAACCACGAGTTCGATTTCGAAGCCCGCGCCGACGAGGGCACGAAGCGGTGCCACCGCGACTTCGGGGGTGCCGAAATAGACGATGCGCCTGACCTTGGTCGAGGGCATGACGGCTAACGAAGTCACGACAGTTTTAAGTGCGTTGCTTCACTTTCGCCCGGGTTCTGCTCGCGTTTTCGATATTCGAGAAGCGCCTGCTTTCTTTGATCTGGGGTCATCCGTTCGAACATCAACACTCCGTTCAAGTGGTCGATTTCGTGTTGGAACAATCTCGCCAATACTTCATCGGCCTCGATTTGAACGGTGTTGCCGTCGAGATTCGTGGCCTCGACCAGGACCAGTTTCGGTCTGACGATCTCGACGTAAAGGCCCGGAATCGACAAACATCCCTCGTCGTGAACCCACTCTCCGCTCGACTCGACGATCTTCGGGTTGATCAAGACCTGCGGCGAATCGTCGACGTCGTAGACGAACAGCTGCTTTTGCACGCCGATTTGTGGCGCGGCCAAACCCAAACCCGGTGCTTCGTACATCACCGTGAACATTTCGTCGGCCAGCTTGACCAACTTGGCGTCGATGTTCGTGATTTGGGCGGCGCACGTCTTCAAGACCGGATCGCCATATGTTCGAATGTCGTAACTCATCGCGGCAATTCTACCGATGACGAACTAACCGGGAGGTTCGTCAAACTCGGGGCGGGTCGACATGGAAAACCAAACGCGACCTGGGCGGACGCGGAGCCTGAGCGATCGTGCGAGAAATTTCCTGCCAGCTTCGCGCTCGAATCAGACCAGAGTCGTTCTCATGGACGAAGGTTTGCAGGGTGCTACCAAGTTGAAGACCCCCGCTGAGCGACTCGATGAAGGTTCTACTTCCCGCACCCGAGACCCGAACGATCGACCCGAACGGCGGAAAACCGAGCATCTCGCGACGCGATCTGTCCTTCGCCCGGTAATGCGAAAAATCGCCGGTGCTGAAACCGGCCAGCAGCTCGTTGTCGGGCGAATGGGTCTGGATCATGATTCGCGGTTGGTTCTCTGATCGTCCCACCAATCGCGCCGCGTGCACGATCAAAGTGGCGACAATCTCGTTGGCCCGATAACGGGGCGCGAGCAGTTCGGTGTCGATGTCGAGAAAGACGACGGTGTCGGCCGAATGCAGTCGATGCAGCACCGCCTCGGTGCCGACGAACACATTCGCCCGATGATTGAAGCTCTCGGAGCCGGCGGTCACCTCGACGACCGATCGCCCGGCTGATGCTTCAAGTTCTTCGCGCAGTCGACTCACACCCGGTTTTATCAACGCCGGCTTGCTGGAGCCGCACCGTTGACAGATGATCGGTCGCTTCGCCCCGCAACGCGGGCAGTCAAGTGTCGCCTCATCGAGTTGACCAAGCGCAGCCTCACAGGTTTCGCAGCGCAGGATAGTGCGACACGACCCGCAGGCGATCAATTTCGCTCGACCCTTTGCGTTGTGGACGCACACGACGCGCCTCGAATTGTCGCGCAATTCTTCGATCAATTCTGATGTGAGCAACGATCTGCCCCACTTTTCATCCAGGTTTCGATCGATGAGAGTGAATCTGGGCCAAGGGTTTTGTGCGTCGACGACGACGCGCTCACCCGCCCATTCTCGGGCCGTCAATGACGGCATCGGCGACATCAAAATACATTTCGAATCTGATCGCCGTGCCCGCTCGATCGCCACATCGCGCGCGTGCCAGGTCGGGCTTCGCTCTTCTTGCAACAAGTCGTCGTGTTCGTCGACCACGACCACACTCGAAACGCGGGCCATTGGCGCCCAGACTGCGCTTCGCGTGCCGACGACGATGTCGACGCCGGCGCGGGCCGCCGCCCAATCTTGTGGCCACTGCGCCACCGAGAACTTGTTCGCCTTCAACGCCGGGACAAGAAGCTTGACCCGACTTTGCGTCGGCAACACGACGAGCGTCGGCCCATCGGATGCGATGGCGCAAACCATCGTTGCGAGATTCGTCAGCGGAGCGACTTGAATCAGTCCCCCACCGTGTCGATTGATTTCATCGACTGCGATCGACGCAAACCGAACTTCGCGGGTCGTATATCGAGTCGGCGGAATATTCGTGATCAGCGTCTTGGGCGATGCCGTGGCGATCAGCGACCGCATTCGACCAGACCAGCGAGTCGACGCCCAATCCGCCAGATCGACGATTTCTTGGGTCGCACCTAGACCCAGCACTCTGGTTATCTCGCGGATCTTTTTGGGCTCTAGACCAGCACTCGGGCGACCGATTGCGACCACCCACCCCGCGACATTGCGTCCGTGTAGAGGCACCCTTACTCGCACGCCAATTTCAACCCGGTTGGCCAGCGACGACGGCACCAAATAGTCGAACGATTTGTCGACGCCAGTTACATCGGGCACGACCTTGGCGACCCGAAGCATGGGCGGCGCGGGTTGGATCAGAGCCTGACGGCTGCCTTGAACTCGTTGAGACGCGAGAGTTTTTCCCAGGTGAAATTCGGTTCGTTGCGACCGAAATGACCGTAGGCGGCGGTGTTCTGATAAATCGGACGCTTCAGATCGAGGTCGCGCAATATCGCCGCCGGGCGCAGGTCGAACGTCTCGCGCACGGCCGACGCGATCAATGATTCGTCGACGGTGTTGGTGCCGAAAGTTTCGACAAAAATGCTGACCGGGTGAGCCATGCCGATCGCATAGGCCACCTGCAACTCGCAGCGCTTCGCCGCTCCCGACGCGACGACGTGCTTGGCAACCCAGCGCGCGGCGTAGGCCGCGGATCGATCGACTTTTGAGGGGTCTTTTCCGCTGAACGCGCCACCACCGTGACGCCCCATGCCGCCGTAGGTGTCGACGATAACTTTTCTGCCGGTCAAACCCGTGTCGGCATGGGGACCGCCCTTGACGAATTCCCCGGTCGGGTTGACATAAACGGAGTATTCGTCCTTGGCGAACCGCGCCGGGACCACCGGGCGAATCACCTGCTCGATCAGGTCCGGTCGAATGACCGTGTCACGATTGATGCCGTCGGCATGCTGGGTTGAAATCAAGACGGTTCTGAGCCTTATCGGCTCGCCATTTTCATAGTCGAAGGTGACTTGAGTCTTGCCGTCTGGTCGCAGATATGGGATTGCACCCGACTTGCGAACCTCGGCCAACTTTTCGGCGATGCGGTGTGCCAACCAAATCGGCAGGGGCATCAACTCTTCGGTTTCCGTGCAGGCGTAGCCGAACATCATTCCTTGGTCGCCGGCCCCCTGGCTGTTCAGTTTGTCTTCGCCGCTCTTGCCGGTGCGAATTTCTTCGCTGACATCGACGCCTTGGGCGATGTTCGGGCTCTGCTCGTCGATACTGACGATGACGCCACATGTATTGCCGTCGAAACCGTAGAGGGCGTTGTCGTAGCCGATGCCCTTGATGACTTCACGGGCGATCTTCGGGATATCGACGTAGGCCTTCGTCGTGATTTCGCCGGCGACGACGCACAAACCCGTGGTCAACAAAGTTTCACAGGCGACCCGACATTGCGGGTCTTCCGCCAGGATTGCGTCTAGAACCGCGTCTGAAATTTGGTCTGCCATCTTGTCGGGGTGACCCTCGGTCACGCTCTCCGATGTGAATGAATACTTGCCCATTACAAAGCAGATTTAGGCATCGGGCGAATCTGAGTTTGCGGCCTGCTCGGCGTCTTGCATCGCGTCAAGCTCCGCCTGCTTCTCGGCGGCCAATGCGGCCTCGTTTTCGGCTATGACTTGTTCGATGGTTTTGGCTACGAGTTGAATCTTGCCCGAGGCGATCTCTTCGAAGCTGATCGAGAGCGGTTTGCGCGCCGTCGAACTGACCTGCGGCGGCACCATATTGCCCAAACCGTCACCAAGTTGGTTGAAATACGAGTTGATCTCGCGGGCGCGACGCGCCGAGAGCGTGATGAGCGAAAACTTCGATCCTGTTTTTTCCATCAGCGACTCGATAGCGGGGCTCATCATCGTGTCTTCGGCTGTCACATTCGCCTCCTGGCGTGGTTTGCGCGGCTAAATTGCGGTCTTCAAGTATAGCCGTGGATCACCCGGCAATACGCTGTTTTCTCTCGTAGGCGATGATTCGACTCATTTCTTCTACGGTGGATTCGAGATCATCGTTGATGATCACATAGTCGGCGATTGCTTTGCCCACCGGCTCTTCTTCTTCGGCCTTGCGTAGACGCTTCTCGACTTTCTGAGCGGCGTCACCCCTGCCCCGCAGTCTGGTCTTCTGCTCTTGCCTTGATGGCGGCAGAATGAACAACAGCAGCGCACTCGCGTTGATTCGCTTCACCTGCTGGGCGCCGTCTACTTCGATTTCGAGCACGGTGTCTCGACCCGACGGCGGATTGGGTGTCGGTGTGCCGTAATAGTTGCCGAGGAAGTCCGTCCATTCGAGAAATCCGCCGGCGGCGATGTTGTCTTCGAACTCTTGACGCGAGACGAATTCGTAGGCTTCGGCCGACTCGCCCTGCCGCCTCTCGCGAGTTGTCCATGATCGACTCAACCAGAGTTGCGGGTCGTGCGCAACAAGTTTTTCGACGATCGTGCTCTTGCCGACACCACCGGGGCCCGATACGACGATGACCAGGGTGCCGTCGTCGATGCTCACTTTTTGAACTCCCGCAACAAGACCCTCGAAAGTTCTGGCGTCAGATCGCCGAACCGACACCTGTGTTCGATGTTCAACGCGTCGAGGCCTTCACGAGCCCGCACCTTGCCGATCTCCCGAAGATTTTCGAGAACTTTGACGACATAGATCTGGGCCAACACGGCATCACCTTTGCGATTCAACAAGTCCCGGAGGTCGAACCTTCCCTCGGCGATTTCTGCAAGCACGTCGCTGATCTCTCGACGCAAGCGCGACGCTTCGGCGAGCAACAGCCCTCGTGTTTCCGAGGTGGTTGGCGTCGGTGCCATGACATCATTCTAGATTGATTCGTCGCCGCGAAATTGTCGGCGAGATCGACGCGGTGCAAATTCGAGTCAGGCGCGATGCGCGGCAGAGGTTACCTGCGACCAGTCGGTGATCCCGCGCCTGTCGGCCCACTTGTTGAGTGCTTTGAGTATTTTTGCCGGCGCCTTGGGGTCGGCGAATGTCGCTGTTCCGACTTGCACTGCGTCGGCGCCCGCCATCATCAACTCGACGGCCGACTCGGCGTCGACCACGCCCCCGACACCGATGATTTTTGCGTTGGGTAGCGCCGCGCGCACGTCATAGATGCACCTGACGGCGATCGGACGAATCGCCGGGCCCGACAGGCCGCCGCGACCAGTGCCGAGAGTGGGCCGCCCCGTCCCTATGTCGATGGCCATGCCGCTCACCGTGTTGACCAAGGTCAGCGCCTGCGACCCGGCCGCCAACACGGCGCGCGCGATATCGACGAGCAGATCGGTATTTGGGCTCAACTTGGCCCACAACGGCACGCCGAACCTTTCGCACTGTTCGATTATCTGACCAGCCAACCTCGAGTCGTGGGCGAACATCGTGTGGTCGCCGCCCAAATTCGGACAGGAGAGGTTCACTTCGATCGCGGCTATTCGATCGGCTACCTCGGCCAATTTTTCGGTGACGACCCGATAATCGTCGACGCTGTGCCCCCAAATGCTGGGCACGACTTTCGCCCCCGCGCGTTCGAGCGCGGGCAGGTCGTGCTCGATGAAATGATCAACACCCGACCCCTGCAGCCCGACGCTATTCAACATTCCTGATTTGGTCGGGTGCAGACGGGGTGCTCTGTTGCCCGGCCATTCGAAATGTGCGACAGACTTCGTCACGACCGCACCGAGATCGTGCAATCCGAAGTAATCGGCGAACTCGGCGCCGTAACCCGCGGTGCCTGACGCCGTCATCAGAGGCTGATCAAGTTCGACCTTGCCGAGGCTGACTGGTTTGCGCTTCACGCGGATTTTTCGCCACGCACTCGCGGTCTCACTTTCTGCCGTGAAATTCTTGCAACGACGTCACGGAAAACGGTCGATCACGGTGTTCGAGCATTCCCTGCACGGCCGCGGTTGCCGCACTAAGCGTGGTCAGCACCGAGACGCGACAATTGTTGGCTGCTTTGCGAATCGCCTCGCCGTCGCTGCGGGTGCCGTGACCGCGCGGCGTGTTGATGACCAGAACGATTTCACCCGCCTCGATCAGTTTTACCGCGTCGTCGACAAGAACCGGGTCGATGCCGCGCTCAGAAAACTTGCGCACGACCCGCGCCACCTCGCAGCCGTTGTCCGTCAAGAATTTTGCCGTACCCGAAGTGGCGGCGATCTGCAGACCAAGTTTTGTCAGGCCCTTGACGATTTCGACACCACCCGACTTGTCGCGATCGTTGAGTGAAACGAAGACCAGACCGCTTTGCGGCAGCGTGGTGCCAGCGGCGAATTGAGCCTTGGCGAATGCGCGGGCGAACGAGTCGTCGATGCCCATTACTTCTCCCGTCGAGCGCATTTCGGGGCCGAGCGCCGTGTCGACCTCGACGAAGCGGTTGAACGGCAACACCGCTTCTTTCACCGAGACATGCGAACCGTCGACCCGCGGATTCAACAGACCTTCACGCCTCAACTCGGCGAGACTCGCCCCGAGCATGACGCGACTGGCGACCTTGACCAGCGGCACACCCGTTGCTTTGGCGACGAACGGCACCGTGCGACTCGCCCGAGGGTTGGCCTCGATCACGAAAACTTTCGGACCTGCGACCGCAAACTGGACGTTGATCAAACCGACGACCTGCAGCGCCTTGGCGATTTTGACGACCGTCGCCTCGATTTCGTCGACGATCTCTTGGCCCAATGACGCGGGCGGGATCGCGCATGCCGAGTCACCCGAGTGGACACCGGCCTGCTCGACATGCTCCATCACCCCACCGATCAGCACCTCGTCTGCAGAGTCGCGAATCGCATCGACATCGACCTCGATCGCGTCTTCCAAGAATCGGTCGACCAAGACCGGTCGCTCGGCCGACAGCCCGCCCTCTTTGCCGAGTGAACCCGTTTGGCCGAGTTCGCGCATCGCATTTTGCAGGTGCTCATGATCTTGCACGATCTGCATCGCCCGACCGCCCAAGACGTAACTCGGTCGAACCAAAACGGGATATCCGATCCGCTCGGCGATTTCCGCGGCTTGCCTCAGATCGCGCGCCGTGCCGCCCGGCGGTTGGGCGATACCCAACGATGCGCAAAGTGCGCTCCATCTTTCTCGATCCTCGGCGATGTCGATGCTTTCGCTGTTGGTGCCGGCGATCAAATGAGGCGGCAGTTCGGCAGAAAGTTTCAGCGGCGTCTGGCCGCCCAACCCGACGATCACCTTTGGAGCCACGCCTGATGACGCCGTCTCGGCATCGATCACGTTCATCACATCTTCGTGGGTCAACGGCTCGAAGTAAAGCTTGTCGGAGGTGTCGTAATCGGTAGACACCGTCTCGGGGTTGCAGTTGAGCATGATCGTTTCGTAGCCGGCGTCGCGCAGGGCGAAACTCGCGTGCACGCAGCAATAGTCGAATTCGATGCCCTGACCGATTCGATTCGGCCCGCTTCCCAAAATCACAACTGACTCTTTGATCGTCGCATGAATCTCGTTTTCGTCTTCGTAGGTCGAATAGTGATAGGGCGTCTCCGCCGAAAACTCCGCGCTGCAGGTATCGACCGTCTTGTATGCAGGGACGACACCTGCGCCGATTCGCGCCTCGCGCACATCGGCTTCACTTCTTCCCCACAACCACGCCAACTGGGCATCGGCGAACCCGAGGCGCTTGACCCTCGACCAATCTGACTTGGTGAGTTCGGGCAGCGCCGCGTCCTTGATGTGCTCGCGCTCTTCGACGATCATCGCCATCTGATCGAGGAACCACGGGTCGTATCTGCAGGCGCGGGCGACGACTTCGATCGGGACCTTTCGTCGCAGACACTCGCCCACCTGAAAAACCCGATCGGGTGTCGGTATCGCGATCTTTTCGAGCAGTTCCCTGTCGGTGAGATTCTCGAACATCGCCTCGGCGGGATCGCAATTCAAACCGAAACGACCGATTTCGAGCGATCGCAGGGCCTTTTGCAAACTTTCGGTGAAGGTTCGACCGATCGCCATCGCCTCGCCGACGCTCTGCATTTGGGTGCCCAACACGCCCGAGGTGCCGGGGAACTTCTCGAACGCCCAACGCGGCACCTTGACGACCACGTAGTCGATCGTCGGCTCGAAACTCGCCGGGGTCTTCTTGGTGATGTCGTTGGCGATCTCGTCGAGGGTGTAGCCCACCGCGAGTTTGGCGGCGATCTTTGCGATCGGGAAACCCGTCGCCTTCGAGGCCAGGGCCGAACTGCGCGAGACGCGCGGATTCATCTCGATCACAACCTGTTCGCCCGTGCTCGGGTTGACGGCGAACTGCACGTTCGACCCGCCCGTTTCGACGCCGACGCGTCGAATGCAGGCGAAGGCGGCGTCGCGCATTTTTTGATATTCGAAATCTGACAGCGTCATCGCCGGGGCGACCGTGATCGAGTCGCCCGTATGCACGCCCATCGCGTCGACATTTTCGATCGAACAGATGATCACGCAGTTGTCGTGGCGATCGCGCATCACCTCGAGTTCGTATTCTTTCCAGCCGACGATCGAGGTTTCGATCAAGACCTCCGAAATCGGGCTCGCCGCCAAACCGTTGCTGACCACCGCCTCGAACTCTTCTGGCGTGTGCGCGATTCCGGTGCCGCGACCACCCAAAATGTAAGCGGGTCGAATTATCACCGGCAAACCAATTTCCTTGAGTACTTTCTGCGCCTCGGCCATGGTGTGGGCGACACCCGACTTGGGCACGCCCAAACCAATTTCGATCATCGCGTCCTTGAACTTGCCCCGGTCTTCGGCCGTGGCGATCGCCTCGGCGTTGGCGCCGATTAGTTCCGGGGTGCCCGGCACGCCGACCTTGCCTCGCCCGAACAACTCCATCGCCAGGTTCAGCGCCGTCTGACCGCCGAGTGTCGGCAACACGGCATCTGGTTTTTCGCGCTCGAGAATTTTTTCGATGAATTCCGCCGTCAGCGGTTCGATGTATGTTCGGTCGGCGAAATCTGGGTCGGTCATGATCGTCGCCGGGTTTGAGTTGGCGAGAACCACGCGGTAACCCTCGGCGCGCAAAACCCGACAGGCTTGCGTGCCCGAATAGTCGAACTCGCAGGCCTGTCCGATGACGATCGGCCCCGACCCCAGCACGAGAATCGATTTGATGTCGTCGCGCCTGGGCATTATTTGTTCCTCATTCGCTTCACGAATTCGGCGAACAGATAACGACTGTCGTGCGGTCCGGGTCCCGCCTCGGGGTGATACTGAACGCTGAAGGCGTTTGCATCGAGCACGCTCATGCCCTCGTTGGTGTTGTCGTTCAGGTTGACATGGGTGATCTCGGCTTTGCTCGCCAGCGAATCGGCGTCGACACAGAAGTTGTGATTTTGGCTGGTGATCTCGACGGTTTTCGTCGCCAAGTTGCGCACCGGATGGTTGGCGCCATGGTGACCGAACGGAAGTTTGAACGTCTTTCCCCCGAGGGCGAGAGCCATCAACTGATGGCCGAGGCAGATGCCGAACATCGGCACACCCGATCCCAAAAGTTCTCGAATCGTCGCCGGCGCTCCGTGCACCATTTCGGGATCGCCCGGGCCATTCGAAAGAAATATTCCGTCGGGAGACAGCGCCAAAACTTCGCCCGCGCTCGTGGTCGCCGGCACCACGTGCACCGTGGCGAATTCCGACAGGCAGTTGAGAATCGTCGTTTTGATGCCGAAGTCATACGCCACGACTTTGAACCTGCCCGAGCCGTGCACATAACTTTTGGTGGTCGTCACCTGGGCGATCAGGTTTCTCCCGGCCGTGCCCTTCTCGCTTTGCGCCGCCTTGCGCAGTTCAGTTTCGCTCGCCGTGCCGAACGCCCCCGGCATCGCCCCCTCGTCGCGCAAGACCCTGGTCAACTTTCGCGTATCGATGCCGGCGATGCCGGAAACTTCGAGCCGTTTCAAGAATGAGTCGAGCGAATCGTCGCTACGCCAGTTGCTTCGACGTCGCGCCAGTTCGCGCACGATCACGCCCCGGGCGAAAACCTTGCGTGATTCGCTGTCTTTGGCCGTGGTGCCGTAGTTCCCGATATGCGGGGTTGTGAATGTGATGATCTGACCGGCGTATGACGGGTCGGTCAAAATTTCTTGATAGCCAGACAGACCCGTATGAAACACGACCTCCCCACGGGCGATGATCGGTTCGGCCAACTCAGACGAGCCGGCGCCGATCGCCTCGCCTTCGAACACCGAACCGTCCCGCAACACGAGCAGCGCCGGGCGAATCTTGCGGCTCATCGTTGCGCCTGACCATCGACGACGGTTGTCGCCCCGTTGAAAATCGTGTGGCGCACCCGACCCTGCAAATTGCGACCGACATACGGAGTGTTGATGCTCTTGCTGACCATCCGTTCGGGGTCGATCGTCCATTTGATTTCGGGATCAAACACGCAGATGTTGGCGACGGCCCCGGCGACCAGATCAAGACCATGACGATCGTCGATTCGCGCGATCTTGGCCGGATTCCAACTCATCAGCGCGACCACATCGCGAACCTCGCACGCGCCCTCGGCGAGCACGACACCCAGCGCCGTCTCCAGACCCAACATTCCCGGTGGGGCCATGTCGAGCGACATTTCTTTGTCGCGACGCGGGTGCGGAGCATGGTCGGTGGCGATGGCGTCGATGGTTCCGTCGATCAAACCCGCCTTGAGCGCGGCGATGTCGTGCATCGAACGCAACGGCGGATTGACCTTGAAAACAGGATCGAACGAAGCCAGCAATTCTTCGGTCAACGACAAATGATGCGGCGTCACCTCGGCGGTGACCGGCAACCCGTCGCGCTTGGCGGCCCTGACCAACTCGACGCTTCGCTTTGTCGAGAGATGCAAAAAGTGCATCGCCGCGCCGGTGATGCGCACGAGTTCGATGTCGCGAAAGACCATCAACTCCTCGGCGATCGCCGGCCAACCGGGCAACCCCAGGTTGGTGCAGCACTGACACTCGTTCATCACGGCACCTTTGGTGAGTTCGGCGACCTCGCAATGCTGGGCCAGCGTCACGCCAAGACCTTTGGCGTATTCAAGCGCCCGACGCATCAACGAAGCGTCTTGCACCCCGCTGCCATCGTCGGTGAACAGCGAAACTCCGGCCGCCGACAATTCGGCCATCGGAGCCAACGACTCGCCCTGTCGCCCGAGTGTTATGCAGCCGCTCGGCACGACATCGACGAGGCCCGCGCGTTTGCCCTGCTCGCGAACGAAGTCGATCACCGCGACCGAGTCTTGCGGCGGGTCGGTGTTGGGCATCGCCACCAGAGCCGTGTAGCCGCCCAGCGCGCCCGCGCGACTTCCCGTTTCGATCGTCTCCGCCTCTTCTTGGCCCGGCTCGCGCAGGTGGGCGTGCAGGTCGACGAAACCGCTGGCGACGATGCAACCGCTCGCGTCAAGTTGAACATCGCCCTTCAAGTTCTTGCCGACTTGGGCGACGAGACCGTTCTCGATTTTTAGATCGAGCGCCTGCTCGGACGCGCGGTTGACGATCGTTCCCCCCTTGATCACGATCGTCTTGGTCATGCTTGACCCGCGAGGTTCGAGCCGCTGCCCAGAAGTTCGAACAGAACCGCCATGCGTACCGCGACACCATTGGCGACCTGGCGGTGAATCAGAGAATTCTTCACGTCGGATGGATCAATCTGCATTTCAACCCCGCGATTCATCGGACCGGGGTGCATGACGATCGCCTGGGCCTGCAGGTTCATCACCCGCTTTTGCGTCAAACCGTATTGCTCGCTGTATTCGCGCAACGTTGGCACATGTCCTTGCGACATTCGCTCGCTTTGCAACCGCAACATGTACAGCACGTCGGTTTGCGGCAGTACTTCGTCGAGATCATGCGACACGGCGACGGGCCAATGCGAGACATCTGGTGGCAAAAGCGTGGGTGGGGCGACGAGCGTGACGGCGGCGCCCAACATCGAAAAGGCCTGGATATTGCTGCGTGCGACCCGCGAGTGTTTGATGTCGCCGACGATCACCATGCGCATCCCCGAGAAACTTTTTGCGTGCGTCGCCTCGCGGATCGTGTAGCAGTCGACCAGCGCCTGTGTCGGATGCTGATGCGCACCATCCCCCGCATTGATGATCGAGGCTTTGGTCCACTCGCTGATCTGCCAGGGGATGCCCACGGATTTGTGCCGAACGACGAAGACGTCGACACCCATGTCGGTGATCGTGGCGACCGTGTCGCGCAGCGACTCGCCTTTGTTGACGCTCGAGGTCGAAACATTGAAAGTCATCGTGTCGGCGGAAAGTCGCTTGGCCGCCGTTTCAAAACTCAAACGCGTGCGGGTCGAGTCTTCGAAGAACAAACTGGCGACGGTTCTTCCGCGCAATGCGGGCACTTTGGGTACTGGGCGCTGGTTGATCTCGACCATATGGTCGGTCAGGTTCAACAACGCATTCAGGCCGTCCAGGCCCAACTCATCGATCGACAGCAAATGCTTCACCGGCTCGCCTCCGAAACCGGGGTAACCGTCACCCCGTCGCTCGTCACCGCAACCTCATCGCCATGGTGGGTGGGCAGGTTCTTGCCGACAAAATCGGGGCGAATCGGCAACTCCCGGTGGCCGCGATCGACGAGCACCGCGAGTTGAACCGCGCGGGGTCGACCATAGTTGTTGAGGCCCTCCATCGCCGCCCTGACGGTGCGTCCGGTGAACAGAACATCGTCGACCAACACGACCGTGGAGCCCGAGAGGTCGAAGGGAATATCGCTGATCGCCCCCAGCGACACGGGTCGAATACCGATGTCGTCTCTGTGCAGGCTGACATCCAGCGCGCCGAACGGCACGGTGACGGTCTTTTCGATTTCGTTGATTTGATCGGCGATCTCTTTGGCGATCCAGGTTCCGCCGCGTTGCAGGCCGACTATCGCCAAACCCTCGACACCGTGATTGCGTTCGATGATCTCATGGGCGATTCGCACGATCGCCCGCTTGACATCCGCCCTGGTCATCGCTTCATACGACGACGCGCCGACAACCGACTCTGCCACTGTCACTCCTTCGTTCGAGCCTCACGGGACTCATTTTACGAAATGATGTTTTTGGTTCCCGCTCAATATAGCACCCGCGGCAGGGCGCATGTTCGGATTACAAACGCTCGTATACCACCCACCAAGAATTGGCATAGGTGATCTGAAACCGATCGGCGAACTTCGCCCAGATTTGCGCCGATTTCTGGTCTAGCGACTTGGGCAAAAGAACATATTCAATCTCGTCGACAAATGGAAGAGCATCGCCCGCGGCGAAAGGGTCCGTGCCATAAAGGGCGCGCTCGAATGGCACCGGAAACGCATAAACTCTCTCGCGACGGGCCATGTGCGCGGTCAACGGATGAAACGCGCTCACCACCGCCGCATCGGGCACTTTGCCCATCGCCTCGTGCGCGGCGACGACAAACTCGGTCTTTGAACCGTTGTATTCGATGCTCGTCCGCGAGCCAGGCAGGGGCGCCCAAAAAAAAGCGGAAAAAAGCGAGGTTGCGACGCAGGTCGCGACCAGCCCGACACGAAACTTTTCTGCAAGTCGACCCACGGCGTGAATCGTGCCGAACACGAGAATCGGCACGATGACGAACGAATAGTGGTACTCGATATGAAATTGATAATAGAAGGTGCTGATCAAGTTCAACCCGACGACGAACAAGGCGATCGCCGCGATCTCGGGTGCGGCGATGAAGATGAACGCCACGGGCAACGCCATCTGAAACAAGTAGTAGGGTCGCGATTCACTGCCCAGGTGACTGACGACCTGCATCGGATCGCTGAAAATGGTCTTGACAAAACCGGCGGGCCCGCCAAACGGGATTCGCCAGGAATTTCTGAACCCGACACCGTTGATTCCCTGCTGAATTCCGAAGATCGCCAACAGCATGTACCACAGCGAGGCGACGCTCGTGACCAAACCGACCTTCTGATTCTTGCGCCAGGCGATCCAGAGTCCGAGAGGCGCGATCACGAGTGCGACATCTTCTTTGACGCTCAGGCTCAAGACTGCCGCGACGGCGAACAGCTTCCAGCGCGACTCCATCGCCGCGTAGAGCGAGAGGGCGACGAACAAGCCGAGAAACGCGTCGGGGTGAAAATTCTCCAAGCCGGTCCAGATGGTCGCCGGGTGGAGCAGATAGACGACTGCAAAGATCGTCGCGTAAACCTCGCTGGCAAGTCGCCTGCGCGCATACAAGAAAATTGGTATTGCGCCGGCGGCGATCGAGACAGACTGGACCACGAACAGAAACGAACTCGAGCCGACGACCCAATAGAAGGGCGCCAAGAACAGCAGGATGAAACTCGTGTGGTCTCCGAACAAGTTTCTGCCCATCAGCGTGACGAAGGGCGAATTGAGTCGCGACAAGAGCCAAATGCCCTGGTCGTAGAGACCGAAATCGTAGGCCGATGTGTTCAGGCCGCGATGCAGTTCGATGCTCATCGCCGAGAGATACAGAGCGGCCAAAAAAATCGCGGCGCCGGTTGCCGTCTGCCACACCGTGATTTGCGAGGCCCGCGATTTCAGGTTTCTAATGATTTGTCGTCTCACCGAAAACCTTTCACCGGTCGTTGTTCGGTCAGTTTAACCTCGCGTCTTTTTTGCGATCGCCGAGAGCACTCCGTTCACAAATTTGCCCGATTCCTCTGTCGAAAATCGCTTGGCCAGTTCGACCGCCTCGTTGATCACGACGGCGGTCGGCACCTCTGGTCGGGCGACAAGTTCGTGGATCGCCAGGCGCAAAACATTGCGATCGATCGCGGGCATGCGACCGAGCGTCCATGAATGCGAGAACTCGGTGATCAGTTCGTCGGCCTGCTCCCGCCCCGCCTCGACGGCTTTCGCCAATTCGGCGACTGCATCTTGCACCGCCAACACCTCGGCGCCGATCACCTCGGAAACGGGGATGCTCCGCGACTCGGCCTGATACAAAAAGTTGAGCACGCGCTCGCGAACGGTGCTGCGTTCGTCTTCCCCGACGCGTCGTGTGCGGGGTTTCGACATCAGACTCTCGTTATGTAGTCACCCGTTCGGGTATCGACCTTGACGCGGTCGCCGATGTTGACGAACAGCGGCACCTGGATGACTTTGCCCGTTTCGAGGGTCGCGGGTTTTCGGGCGCCGGAAACCCGGTCGCCTTGAATGCCGGGCTCGGTAATCGAAATGTTTAGTTCGACCGTGACGGGGATTTCGACGCTGACGACCTCGCCGTCGTATTGGGCGATCATCGCTTTTGCGCCCTCGACCAGATAGTCGGCCGCTTCCCCGAGTGTTCGCGGGGCGAGATTGATTTGCTCATAGGTGTCTACATCCATGAACACAAAATCGTCGCCCTCCCTGTATAGAAACTGCATGTCGGATCGCTCGAGAATCGCCTGTTCGACACGCACACCTGCGTTGAACGTGCGCTCCAAAATGTTTCCGGTGCGCAGACTGCGAAGTTTCGTGCGCACGAACGCACCGCCCTTGCCCGGCTTGACATGCTGAAAGTCGACCACGGTGAACAGGCCGTTGTCGATTTCGAGGGTGATGCCGTTTTTCAGGTCGTTGGTTGTAATTGCAGGCACTTGCGATCCTTTTTGCTTGAAGTGAGTATTCGGCAACCGTCTTGCGTCACGACGACAAGGTCTTCAATCCGCACGCCACCGAGCCCTTGACGATAGACCCCGGGCTCGACGGTAATCACCTCGCCCACCTCGAGCGGCTCAGAAGAACCGGACCGCACCCATGGCATCTCGTGTATCTGCAGGCCGACACCATGGCCCGTGCCGTGGGTGAACTCGTCGCCAAAACCGGCGTTGACGATGTGGTCACGACAAGTCTTGTCGACGTCTTCGGCCGCGACACCCGCGCGAACCCGGGCAAGTCCGAGCAACTGCGACTGGCTCACGACTTCGTGCATCTCGCTCAAAACTGGATCGACTTCGCCGATCAGATATGTGCGGGTCATGTCTGAGTGATAACCGTCGACCAGACCTCCGACATCGACCACCACGCTGTCGCCCGTTTCGATTCGACGACGCACGGGTCGGTGATGTGGACGAGCGCCATTCGGACCGCTGGCGACGATGGTGTCATAACTCGTGAACTCGGCGCCGTGTTTTCGCATGCGGTAGTCGAGTTCGTCGCGGACATCGCATTCGGTCAGACCCGATGAGAGCATCGGCACGACTTCTTCGAGCGCCTTGTCGGCGGCGACGGCGGCTAGATGCATGCGCTGAATTTCGGGCTCGGTCTTTCGCCGGCGCAACTTCGGCACGACAGGCGAGACTTTGACAAGTTCGACCGAAAGATGCTCGCGCCACGACTCGTATTGACCGAGCGTTATCTCGTTGGCATCAAAACCCAGGGACCCGAGACCACTGGCGGCTTTGACCACCGCGTCGCGAATCGCCGCCGCGCTCCGCTTTTCGACGATTTCGCACTTGGCGCCAGACCGGGCGATTTGATAACGGGCCTGTTCTCCGTAGCGACCGTCGACCACCAACACCATGTCGTCGGGTCGAACCAGCAGGGTGCCGGCAGAGCCGGTGAAACCGGTGAGCCAGCGGATGTTCGTCAAGTCGGTGACGAGCAACGACCGGCAGTTGTCGGCGACGTTCAACTGTTGACGAACCGCGTCGTCCCGACCCGACAGGCGCAAGACCGAAAGCGATTCCACCGACATGATCTATTTTTCGGTCGAAAGCAAGGTTGCCACCGCATGCACGGCGAACACGTAAGAATTGGCGCCGAAGCCGGCGATCGTTCCGGATGCCACCGGTGCGACGACGCTCTCGTGTCGCCATGGCTCCCTCGACGACGGGTTCGACAGGTGCACCTCGATGATCGGCCCCGCAAAGCTGGCCAATGCATCGTGCAGGCTCCAGGCAAAATGAGTCAACGCGCCAGGATTGATGATTATCGCGTCGCATGTGCTTCGAGCAGCATGGATCGCCGCGACCAATTCGGCGGCGCTTTGGGCGCTCACCTTTTCGGTGGTCAGGCCGAGTTGTTTGGCCGTTTCATCGACGCGAAGCATGTGATCGGCGAGCGAATCGGTGCCGTAAATCTCGGGTTCGCGCTGACCGAGCAGATTGAGGTTCGGCCCGCTCAAAACCAGAATCTTGCGCGAACCCTTCTTTGCGGCCATGTCTCTCAGATTACTTCTCGACCAGTTGCATCGCGTCGAACGCCCGGTGCAGCTGCTGTTCCGAGACGTCTTTGACCGTTTCAATGCCGGAACGACCATCGAGCACGAAGGTCAGGCCGGTGACGGCCTTCTTGTCGCCGTGCATCAACCGGATCAACTCAGAGCGATCAATCTTGTTCTCGGGTTTCACCTTGAGACCATATGTCTGACCGATCACTTTGTAGTGCTGATCGACTCGGGCCTGGTCGATTCGACCCAGGACATGGGCCAGGTGGGCGGCGAAGATCATGCCGATCGCGACGGCCTCGCCGTGGGCCAACGAAAAATTGCCGGATCTTTCGAGCGCATGCCCGAGAGTGTGACCGTAGTTCAAAAGCGCTCGTCGACCACCCTCGCGCTCATCGGCCGAGACGATTTCCGCCTTGATTTTTACGCACCGGGCGACGCGCTCGGGCATCTCGAGTTTCAACAGATCATCGCCCGAAAGAAAGTGATATTTCGCGATCTCGCCGAGCCCGCAACGCATTTCGTTTTCTGGCAATGTCGCCAGTGCGTCAAGATCACAGATCACCCCTCGCGGTTGCCAAAACGCACCGATCAAGTTTTTTCCGGCGCTCGTATTCACGCCGGTCTTGCCCCCGATCGCCGCGTCGACCATGCCGACCAACGAAGTTGCGACATGCACCACGGCGGTGCCGCGATGCCAACCCGCCGCGGCGTACCCGGCAACGTCGGTGACCATGCCGCCGCCCAAACCAATCACCACGTCTTCACGCGTCAAGCCGAACTCGGCGAACTTCTGCGACACAAATTCGATCGTCTGGAGGTTCTTGTTCCGTTCGCCGTCAGCAATCGGCACCGTGATCGACGGAATGTCGAGTTTGACCGCGAAGCGAATGTTTTCTTGCGTGACGATCACCGCGCGTTGCGCCGTCTTGGGTATCACCGTGTTGATTTCTGAAATCGCGCCGTGACCAATGAATACGGGGTAGGACCTCTCGCCCAATTCGACGATGACTTTGTTGATCGTCATTTCTTCGCCGCCTTTGCGATATCGCCGATTTCGCAGAGGCGAACGATCTCGGCGACGACCTGATCGGCGTCACGCGACTCGGTGACGACCTTGTGCGTGGCGATTTCTGCGTAGAGGCTTTCTCGATCCGAACGCATCTTGGTCAGCATGCCGACAGGATCGTCGGCAAGCAACGGTCGATGCTGACCGGCACCGGTTCGCTCGACGAGCGTTGGTGTCGATGCGTCGAGCCAAACAATATTTTTCGTCGATGACTTCAGCAGTTCGCGGTTTTCTCGACTCAGAATCGCCCCGCCGGCGACGGCCAGAACAATGTCAACGTCATCGCTGCAGGCCTGGCCCAGAGCGACCGCTTCGAGGCGGCGAAACTCGCTTTCGCCGAGTTCCGAAAAAATCTCGCGCACTTTGCGGCCGCTTCGCGCCTCGATCATTTCATCGGAGTCGACAAATTTCAGACCCGTGAAGTTGGCGAGTTTTCGACCGACAGTTGTCTTGCCGGTACCCATCAGACCAATCAAGACAACCATCGTGCGCCCAGACTTTCGGGATTCGAAGTTTCGTGCAACCTGCGGGGACGAGCTCAAACGATTCTCTTGGCGAAACTTTGGGCGTTGTTCACGAAATCGTCGATATTGTCGCCGCCGAAATTTCTCTGCGCCTCTTGGGCCAGCACCAGGGCGACCATCGTTTCAGCGACGACCCCCATCGCCGGCACGGCCGTGACATCGGTGCGTTCTTTGAAGCTGACCGTCTCTTGTTTCGTGACCGTATCGACCGTTTTCAGCGAGGGCTTGTTGAGCGTCGCCAACGGTTTCATCGCCGCCCTGACGACCAAAATCTCGCCCGTCGACATGCCGCCCTCGGTGCCCCCGGCCAAGGTGGTTCGGCGAATGTATTTCTTTTCGGCTTCGCTCCAGATGATCGCGTCATGGGCGTTGCTACCGCGTCGCGAGGCGACCTCGAAACCATCGCCGATCTCCACGCCTTTCACGGCCTGAATGCTCATGACCGCCTGCGCCAGAAGCCCGTCGAGTTTTCTGTCCCAATGCACATAACTGCCCAAACCGACGGGCAACCCGTAGGCCAACACCTCGACGATGCCACCCAAACTGTCGCCTTCCTTGGCGGCCTGCTCGATTTCTGTGATCATGCGCGCCTCGGCAAGCGGGTCGAAACAGCGAACGGGCGATTCATCGACCTTGTCGAGGTCGAGCAATGTCGGTCGGACGACGTTCTCGCTTCGGGCCGAACCCAACTGCAAAACATGCGAGATGACCGATACCCCGATTTCTTGCAGCAGCAGCTTTGCCAGCGCTCCCGCAGCCACGCGGGCAGCGGTTTCTCGCGCACTCGCCCGCTCGAGCACATCTCGGGCATCGTTGAAGCCGTATTTTTGCATTCCCGTCAGGTCGGCGTGGCCGGGTCGGGGCTGGGTCAATGGTTTCTTGGTCGCGCCGGGCGCCGGAGACATTTCTTCGTGCCAGACGTCGCTTCTGAACCACTCGCTGTTCTTGATTTCGATCGCCACGGGCGAGCCAAGTGTGCGACCATGGCGAACTCCGCCGACCAGCACGACCTCGTCCTGCTCGAACTTTTGACGCGGGCCGCGACCAAAGCCGAGTCGGCGCCGCGCCAACTCGTCGCTGATGTCACCGGTCGTGACCTTGAGACCGGCCGGCAAACCTTCGACGATCACGACGAGTGCTTGACCGTGACTTTCTCCAGCCGTCAAGTAACGAAGCATGACTTTCAGGCTACCTTTGCATCGCTGACAGCGCAGTTTGTCGCATCAAGTCGACGTCTCCGGCGACACCCAACCAGACCTTTTGTTGGAGCGCAGCCTGATGAACCAACATCGCCAAGCCATCCACGACTTTTGCCCCGACATTTTCGGCCGCCGTCAACAACGGGGTCATCAATGGCCGATAAACCGCGTCGACGACGACATGTTCCGCGTGCAAAAATTTTGTGTCGATCGGCGACTCGGTAGCAGCGCCCTGAAGATTGCTCGGGTTGAAACCCACCGGTGTCGTATTGACGATGATCTGGGCCTGCTTGACGGCCGACTCGACGTCGCTCGGTTCGACGACTCGGCATCGACCGTTCAACTTTTTCGCCAATTCGTTCGCTCGGGCAGCCGTGCGGTTGACGACCGCGACATCTTTGGCGTTATTGAGAACCAGTGCATGTGCAACCGCCGCGGCGGTGGAACCGGCACCGACGACCACGACCCGACACCTTGCCAAATCCGCACCCGTCGCTTCGACGATCGCCGCGCAACAACCTTGGCCATCGGTGTTCGTCGCATGTATCGAACCATCGGGTCGAAAGTGAACGGTGTTCGCCGCACCGATAATCGCCACGGTTTCATCGACGTCGCCGATCTCGCCGACGATTCTTGCGACCTCGGCCTTGTGCGGCATCGTCACCGAGAGACCGACGACGTCGAAGCGAGGCAGAATCGCGAAGGTCTCGCGCAACCGCCCCGACTGAACCAAAAACGGCAGGTACAACCAGTCCACGCGCATCGACCTGAACGCCGCATTATGAATCGCCGGCGAGAGGCTCTGCGACACGGGATCGCCGATGATCGCCGCCAAAGATGTCATGGGAGGACGCCCGCTTGGCGCGCCGCCTCGACATTTTTCTCGTGGTCTTGCAAGGTCGCGGCGAAAGTATGGCCGCCGTTGGCGTCGCTCAACACGTAGTAGATGTACGCGCACCGCGATGCCTGCTTGATCCCTTTGCAAATCGGGTCGCTCAGGGGCGGGTTCGGTGCCGGGTTCAGCGCCGCTCGAATCGCCGCACGACCGGGGTTGGCGATCGGGGTCGGCGGCAGACCCTTATATAGATACGAGTTGTACTGCGAATCGGTGGCCATCAAGTCGCTGAACGAGACGCCTTCAGCGGCGTTGTAATAGAGCGTTGCGTCGACTTGAAGCGGCATGCCACGCTCGAGCCTGTTGTAGATGACCCTCGCGATCTTCGCCCGATCCACTTCGAGTTTGGCCTCGCGTTCGATCAACGATGCGATGATCAAGACTTCATACGGCGATCGCCCAACTTTCGTCGTCGACTCTTCGATGCCCTCCTGGCGTCCGACGCGCTCCATCAACCGCAACATCCGATCGACTATCGATGCGGCACCCTCGTCACCCGATATCTGGTATGTGTCGGGGAACAACAAACCTTCGAGGCGAAATGGCGCACCGTCGGTTCGACCGGGGTCGGCGGGCCCGAACAACGAAACAAAGTCGGGGTTCGCCGCAGTTGCCAGAAAATCTTCGGCTGAAATGCGCGGAATTTTTTCGCCGAGACGGGCCGCGATTTTTGCAACCGTGAAACCCTCGGGGAAAGTCACCTTGGTGAACGTCATCGATGGGCTGGTGTTCAAAACTTTCATGATGTCGCCGACATGGCTGCGCGGGATTAGTTGGTAATAGCCGGGCTGCAGGTCGATCCCGCCGTTACGCGCGACATACCAGCGAAAGACCCCGGCGTTGACGATGAACCCCTCGTTTTGAAGACGCTCGCTCACCGCCACGAGCGAGTCGTTGGGGTTGACCGTGAAGTTCGTCGCCGATTGCCCACCCGCGCCGACCAGATCGGGCGGGTTCAGCTGTCGCAAATACCAGATTCCGATCGCCCCGACCGCCACGATCAGACTCATCACGACCGCCAACACGATCAGGACGATGCGCGGGTCGGGTCGGTTTTCGACGATGTCCTGCTCGAAGTCGCTCGAGCCCCAGGCATCCGGGCCGTCCCACGAGTCTTCTTGCCATTTGATCTCTTCGGGGTTCACGACTTTTTCCTGTCGGCGTGGTCGAGCCAACCCTGCAGCATCACGGCGGCGGCGATCTTGTCGACGATGCGACGGCGAGCCTGGGCCTTCATATTCGCCATGATCATCGAATCGTTCGCGGTTTTTGAGGTCAACCGCTCGTCATACGAGTAGATCGGCACGGTCAGCGTGTTTCTCATCTCGGAGATCTCATCTTGCGCGCTGTTTGCCGCCGTGCCCAGTTTTCCCGACATGCTGATCGGCATTCCCACGACCACGCAGTCGACCTCGTATTCGTCGATGAGTTGTTGAATCTTCTTGTGATCTTGCGCCCGGTTCGGGCCGCGGACAATGACCGTGAGTGGTGAGGCGATGGTTCCACTGCTGTCGCTCATCGCCACGCCGACTCGTTTCGAACCCAGGTCGATACCGAGACTTCGCATCAGCGGTTCACGAAATACTTTTTGCGGCTTGTGTCGCCAATCGCAGAGCCTCATCGAGGGCCGCCGCGTTCTTGCCTCCCGCAGTCGCGATTTCTCCTTTTCCGCTACCGCCACCACCGACCAGCTTCGCCGCGTCGCGTATCAAGTCGGCAGCCGATGCCTTGATGTTTTTCCCGAGAGCGGCGACCAGGGCCACACCGCCGGTCGGCGCGACCCCACCCAAGACGACCACTTTGATCGAATTGTCGGCCCTGATCGCGGTCGCAAGTTCGCGCAAATCGGTTGCCGACAAATCGTCGACCCGCTGAATCACGACACCGTCGATGTTTTTCCGGATCAACTCGCTGGCGCGCGCCCGCGCAGCAGTGGTTCGCAGCGTCTTCAACTCGGCGTTGACGCTTTTGATCTCGTCCAGTTTTCGCGAGACGACCTCGACCAATGTCGCAGGCCCGGTATCGAGCAGGCCGCCAAGTTGACGAATCGTTCGCGCCGAATCGAGAACATATTCGACCGCGTTTTGACCGGTGACCGCCTCGATTCGCCGGAGGTTCGAGCCGATCGATCCTTCGGCGACGATCTTGATCAAACCGATGTCGCCGGTCGCAAAAACATGGGTGCCACCGCAGAGTTCGATCGAGTCGCCCGCCTCGAGCACTCGAACCACGTCGCCGTATTTGTCGCCAAAAAAGGAGATCGCACCGGCTTTCGTCGCCTTGTCTTTTGACGTTTCATAATTCTTTACCGTCGAGTTGGCGAGCACTTGCGAGTTCGAGATTCTCTCGATCTGCTCTATTTCGATCGGAGTCAACGGCGCATAATGACTGAAGTCGAACCGGAGATGATCAAACGAGACCATCGAACCCGCCTGTTTGACATGATCCCCCAAGACCTTTCGCAACGCGTAGTGCAACAAGTGGGTCGCGGTGTGATTTTTGCGCGTCGCCCTGCGTCGCTCGGCGTCGATAGCGGCATCGACCTTGTCGCCGGCATTCATCTCGCCGCCGAGAACACCCACATGTTTGCGAAGACCCGGCAGCGCGAACACGGTGTCGGTGACCCTGATTTCACCCGTGTTCGAACGAATCACGCCGTGATCGCCGACCTGGCCGCCGCTCTCGGCATAAAAGGGTGACTCGTCAAGAAACACTTCGACCTGCGAATCGCCGATATCGAAGATCGCCAGGACCTTCGCCTTGCAACTGTCTGATTCGTAGCCGACGAATTTCGTCTGACCGTTTCGATCGAGCAGCTCTCGGTATTGCGCCATGATTTGGTCTTGCCCCGCCGCGTTCTTTCGGGCCGCCTTGGCACGTGTTCTTTGTTCGTTCATCTCGACTTCGAACCCCGCCGAATCGACGGTGATACCGCGTTCACTGGCGATCTCTTGGGTCAACTCGAGCGGAAAACCGTAGGTGTCGTGCAGCAGAAAAGCACTCTGGCCGCCGAGTTGGGGCGCCTTCTTGCCGGTGCCGATGCGCGAAAATTCTCCCTCCAGAATGTTCAAACCGTTTTTCAACGTTTGTCTGAAACTCTCTTCTTCCTTGGTCAAAACGCCGAGAATGAAATCCTTGTTCTTGACCAAGGCCGGGTGGGCCTCGCGCATGATCCCAATCGCCGTCTCGACCAGTTGTGGCATCACGAGTTTGTCGGTGCCGAGCAGGTAGGCGTGTCGAACCGCACGCCTGAAAATGCGACGCAACACGTAGCCGCGCCCCTCGTTGCTCGGAAACACGCCGTCACTGACGAGCATCGTCGACGATCGTGCGTGCTCTGCCAGCACCCGTAGCGAGAAACTCGACTTGTCGTTGTAATCTCCGGCCAGGTATCTTTTCCCCGTTGCCGACTGCGCCTGCTCGATGATCGGCCAAAACACGTCTGTTTCCCAGATCGAATCTTTACCCTGCTTGAGCACCAAGATTCTTTCGAGCCCCGCCCCCGTGTCGATCGAGGGTTTGGGTAGCGGCGTTCGGGAACCGTCCTTCTCTAGGTTGTACTGCATGAACACCAGGTTCCAAAACTCGAGAAATCGCTCGCCGTGCGGGTCGTTCAGCGGCCCGCCAGCAGGACCAAATGCCTCGCCTCGATCGATGTGTATCTCCGAGCACGGGCCGCATGGACCCGTCTCGCCCATCTGCCAGAAATTGTCGGCGTCACCGAGACGCTGAATTCGATCCATCGGGACGCCGACTTGCTCGTGCCAGATTTGCTCTGCTTCGTCGTCGCTTTCATGCACGGTGATCCACAGTTGGTCGCCGTCGAAACCAAACACCTCGGTCGCCAGCTCCCAACTCCAAGGAATCGCGTGTTCTTTGAAATAATCTCCGAAACTGAAATTTCCGAGCATCTCGAAGAACACGCAGTGCCTCTTGGTTCGACCGACGTCGTCGAGATCGTTGTGTTTTCCGCCGGCTCGGGCGCACTTTTGCACGCTCACCGCGCGCTTGTATGGTGCGACCTCGTCGCCGACGAAATAGGGCTTGAATGGCACCATCCCGGCGACGGTGAACAAGATCGTCGGGTCATGCGGAATGAGGCTGGCCGATTCGACTTTTGCGTGACCGCGTTGCTCGAAAAACCCCGTGAACGCCCGGCGGAGGTCGTTTGCACTGCGAATTTCGGCCGTCATACGAGACGATCCTACTATTCACCGCTCTTGGCGAACGGCCAGGATTATCTACTCGCGGGTTCGTTTCGCGATTTCGCTCTCTTGTCCGTGAGTCGACGGTTCGTAATAAACGGCTTTGCGTGCCGGTGAACCATCAACTTCATCCGGCAAGTATTGCTGCTCGACCCAACCTCGCGGATCATCGTGCGGATACGAATAGCCGACGCCGTGACCGAAATCTTTCGCCCCCTGGTAGTGGGCGTCGCGCAAATGCGCGGGCACCTCGGCGCTGACTCCCCGACGAATGTCTTCTCTGGCCGACCAGATGCCGAGCGCGACCCGATTGCTCTTCGGCGCATTGGCCAAATAGACGACCGCCTGGGCCAAATTCAATTGCGCCTCGGGCAAACCAACATGCTCGAGCGCCGTCGCCGCGGCGACGGCCACTACCAGCGCGTTCGAATCAGCCATGCCGATATCTTCGCTGGCCAAAATCACGAGGCGTCGGGCGATGAACCTCGCGTCGTCTCCCGACTCGAGCATTCGCGCCAACCAGAACAACCCTGCCTGTGGATCTGATCCACGAATGCTCTTGATGAATGCCGACACGACGTCGTAATGATCGTCGCGACCGTAGCGCAGGGCGCTGACACCGAGCGCGGCATCGACATGACCCATCGTCAAGCGACGATCGTTCTCATGCGACAAAGCGCACGCCACCTCGAGAGCGGTCAACGCTTGACGGGCGTCTCCGGCGCAGCGCTGGGCAAGTGCGTCGAGCGCATCGGCGTCGGCCTTGACAGACTCTGCCTCGACGCCACGACGCAGAAGTTCCAACACGTCACCCGGCTGCAACGGCTCGAGGCGAAAAAGAGTCGAGCGACTGCGCAACGGCGCGTTCAGTTCGAAATACGGGTTCTCCGTGGTGGCGCCGATCAAAGTAATGACACCCGCTTCGACCGAGGTCAACAGCGCATCTTGTTGGGAAGTCGAGAATCGATGGATCTCGTCGATGAACACGATCGTGCCCTTTCCGAGTTGTCCGAGCCGTTCAGCGGCGAGATCGATCGCCTCGCGCACATCTTTGACGCCCGCGCTGACGGCCGAGAGCCGTTCGAAAAATCGATTCGTCGTCAACGCCACGACCTCGGCGAGCGTCGTTTTCCCCGTGCCGGGCGGCCCCCAGAAAATGACCGAAGAAATTCGGTCGCTTTCGATCAGCACCCTGAGCGGCGAATGCTCGGCCAGCAAGTGCTGTTGACCGACGATTTCGTCCAATGATCGGGGGCGCAGACGCGCCGCCAACGGCGCTTGTGATTTGAGGCGTTCAGCCGCGGCGGCGGTGAACAAATCGTCTTTCATTTCGCGGCCGGGGGCAACAACCTGATTCCGAGTTCCTGTAGCTGTGCGGCGTTGACCGTCGTCGGGGCGTTGGTCATCGGATCTGAGCCGGACTGGGTCTTCGGAAAAGCGACAACTTCGCGGATGTTCTCTTCGCCCGCCAAAATCGCCACGAGCCGATCGATTCCGAAGGCGAAACCGCCGTGCGGTGGCGCCCCGTATTTGAACGGTTGCAGAAAGAAACCGAATCTTGTGTCGGCATCTGAGTCGGAAATACCCAATTGCCTGAACACCCGACGCTGAAGCTCGGGCTCATGAATTCGAATCGAACCCGAGCCGAGCTCCCATCCGTTCAAAACCAGGTCGTAGGCCAGCGCCCTCACCGACAGCGGATCGCGCTCGAGTCGGTCGAGATCCTCGGGGTGCGGGTGGCAGAACGGATGATGTCCCGGTTGGGGTTTGTTGGTGGTCGGGTTGATGCCGACGAACAGCGGAAAGTCGACGACCCATACATATCTATAGGGGCCCTCGTGAACGGGAGGACGGCCCAGGTCATTGCGCAGTTGGCCGAGCACGTCGCAGGTGGTCGACCACGAATCGGCGACGATCAGAATCAAATCGCCCGGCGTGGCGTGTGTCTGGCTCAACAACGCCGATTGTTCCTCGGCCGAAAAAAACTTGGCGACCGGTGAGTCGAGCACGTTCGCCTCGCCGACCTTGATCCAAACCAGACCCTTGGCGCCCATCTTCTTGGCTTTTTCGGTCAAGGCATCGAGTTTGCTGCGTCCGCTTGCGGCCTGTCGGGGAAATTCGGCGGCCCGCACACAGATGCCCTTGATCGACTCCGCGCCCGCGAACGCCTTGAACGAGGTGGATGAAAAAGTCGCGGTCAACTCGAACAACTTCATCTCGAAGCGAAGGTCGGGTTTGTCGGAACCGTAGTTGTTCATTGCGTCGGACCATCTCATTCGCTCGATGGCTGGCGGCTCGACGCCCGTGGCGGCCTTTGTCGCGGCGACAACCGCCGTCGAGATCATCGACATCACGTCGTCTTCGTCGACGAAACTCATTTCGGCGTCCAGTTGCATGAACTCGTATTGACGGTCGGCCCTCAGGTCCTCGTCGCGAAGACACTTGGCGATCTGGTAATAGCGATCGATGCCGGCAACCATCAGCAATTGTTTCCAGAGTTGCGGCGACTGGGGCAACGCGTAGAAAGACCCCGGCTCGTTGCGCGACGGCACGAGAAACTCTCGGGCGCCCTCGGGGGTGCTGGGCATCAGCAACGGTGTTTCGATTTCGGTGAACCCCTGCGACTCCATGGATCCTCTGATCGCCGAGTTGACCACCGCGCGCAAACGGAGGTTCTTCTGCATTCTCTCGCGTCGAATATCGAGATACCTGTACTTGAGGCGAACGTTCTCGTCGACTTCATCGCCCCGCTGGTCGATCGGAAACGGTGGTGGTTCGGCGTTGTTCAACACCTGAATCTGGCAATCGACCAACTCGACCTTGCCGGTCGGAAGACTTTCGTTGGCCGTGCCGACCGGGCGAAGGTTCACCTTGCCCCTGACTTGAACCACCCATTCGCTGCGCACATCGACCTTGTTGTCGACGACGCACTGCACGACGCCGCTGAAGTCGCGAAGGTCGAGAAACGCCAGATGCTCGCCGTGCTCTCTCCTTCGCCCGACCCAACCACAAAGCGTCACCTCATCGCCGACGTTTTCGGGGCGAAGGTCGCCGCACAGATGCGATCTCATCGCGGTGGCTTGCAAGTTCTCGTGTGTCTTGGTCATCGTCTCAACACCTTCAAAACCTCGCCGACGAGATCGCTGCGCGGGATCGAATATTGTTCGCCCGAATTCATCGGACGCAGCGTTATTGTCGAGTTTTGCGCCTCGCCCGGGCCGATTATCAGCGCCACCGACGCACCACTGCGATCGGCCGCCTTCATTTGGGCCTTCATGCTGCGCAAGTCGTAGGCGCGATCGGCGGTTACGCCGCTCGCACGGAGCAAGTTGCAGATCGTTTGGGCGTGCATTCCGTCGACGGTGTCGACCACGAAAACTTCGACTGTGTTTTTGGGTGCGGCGAACGCGCCCTCGGCGTCGCAGGCCAACAACGTTCGATCTAATCCGAGGGCGAACCCGATGCCGGGCGTGGCGGGGCCACCCAAGGCCTCGACCAGCCCGTCGTACCGCCCGCCACCACCGATCGCCGTGTGCGCCGATTCGAGCACGGTCGAAACGAATTCAAAAGTCGTTCGTCGGTAATAGTCGAGGCCGCGAACCAGACGGTTGTTGACCTGATAAGGGACGTTCAACGCCTCGAGGGCCCCGAGCACGCTCTCGAAGTGCGCCTTGGCCTCGCCGCCGATCGTGTCGCGTATTGCCGGGGCGTTGGCGATCAACTCTTGATCGGGCTTGCGTTTTGAATCGAGCACCCGCAACGGATTGCGTGCCAGAGTCGCCCTGCTTTCGCTGGACAGCGTCGACTCGTGGCGCGAGAAATATTCGAACAGCACTTGGGAATACCTTGCGCGATCTCCCGCATCGCCGAGGGTGTTGACCGAAAGTTTGACTCGGGTGAGCCCGAGATTCGAGAAAAATTTCGCCCCCAGGCCGATCACCTCGGCATCGAGAAACGGGTCATCGGTGCCGAGGGCCTCGATGCCCACCTGATCGAACTGCCTGTACCGACCCTGTTGGGGTTTCTCGTAACGAAAGTTTGGTCCGGCATACCAGACCTTCCATGGCGTGGTCGGTCGATGCTCGACAAACGCCCGACAGACGCTCGCCGTCTGTTCGGGTCGCAACGCCACGTGTCGCCCACCTTTGTCATGGAAGTCGTACATTTCTTTGCTGACCACCTCGGTGGCCTCGCCGAGGCGCAAGAAAACGTCTAGGTCTTCGAACATTGGCGGAATGATCAGTGTGTATCCGGCGGCCTCGACAGTCTTGGCGAATACATCTTGGAATGCGCGCCACCGACCGGAGTCGGGGGCCAGAATGTCGCGCGTCCCCGGAGAAGTCTTGAATTCAGGCACGCATCAAGGCTAATTGTTCGGCCGAATCGCCGAGGGATGTCCGCCCTGCTCCGACTCGAGTTCGCCCATCGCGCTGCCGGGCAGATATCGAGTCGCGTCGTAAACGCCGTCAATGCGTTTGATCACCCGCAACACCGACTGCAGGTGACCGGGGTCGGCGAGCTCGAACTCGAATCGCATTCTGGCCACCCTGTCGGCCCCAGTGTGGGTGGTGCATGCGACGATGTTGACGTGCTCGTCCGACAACGCATTCGCCACGTCGCGCAACAATCGCGAACGATCCAACGCCTTCACCTCGACGGCGGCGATGAACACCGTCTCGCCGCTGTCGGCCGACCAATCGACTTCGACCACGCGCGTCGCATCTTGCGTCGCGAGGGCGACCGCATTGGCGCAGTCGGCTCGATGAACCGTCACACCGCGACCCTTGGTGACAAAACCCATTACCTCGTCCGGAGGAACCGGCGTGCAACACCGCGAAAGTCGCACCAGCACATCGGGCATTCCCTCGACGTGCACGCCGTTCCGTTGCGAAGTCGTGCTCCCCGAGGCACCGAACGTCGACATCGAAAGCTGATCGGGTTGTTCTCCGTCGCGCATTCGCCTCGACATTCGTTCGACCAGCGCCACGGCATCGACGCGTTGGTCGCCGATCGCGACGAACAATTCGTTTAGATCGACGAACTTCAGGTCTTTGACTTGATCGAGCAATATTTGCGAGGTCAACATCTTTTGCGACGGCAAACCCACCTGCCTCAGGCGTTCGACGAGTTCGTCTCTTCCTGTTTCGACTAGATCTTCGAGCTTCTCTTTGGAGATCCAATGCCTGATCTTGCTCTTGGCCTTGGGCGAGACGACGAAATTCAGCCAGTCTGGCGATGGCCCGCTCGTCTCGCCTTTCGAGACGAGAACCTCGCAGGTATCACCCGATGCGAGTTTGTGGTCGAGCGGCACGAGCCGACCGTTGACCCGTGCACCCATGCAACCGTGACCGACCTCGGTGTGAACGGCATAGGCGAAGTCGACCGGCGTCGACAATGCGGGCAGGGTGATGACCCGACCTTTGGGGGTGAAGACGAACAGTTCGTCTTGCTCCAGGTCGGTCTTGAGAATCTCCAAAAACTGGCCCGGGTCTGAGACCTCGCCCTGCCAATCGATGATGCGATTCAACCAGTCGATGTCGCCCTGTGAAATATTGTCTTTGTAGGCCCAGTGCGACGCCACGCCCCACTCGGCGCGCTGGTGCATTTCACGCGTGCGTATTTGCACCTCGATTGGTTTGCCGCCCGGGCCGACCACCGTGGTGTGCAGCGACTGATACAAATTGAATTTCGGCATCGCGATGTAGTCTTTGAAGCGTCCGACGATCGGTTTCCAATGCCCGTGAATCGCGCCCAGAACCGTGTAACAGTCTTTTTCTGATCCGACCACGATTCGAATCGCCAGCAGGTCGTATATATCGTCGAACTCGCGACCCTTTTGCACCATCTTTTCGTAGATGCTCCACAGGTGTTTGCCACGGGCAGCCATCTCGGCTTTGATCTTGACCTCTTCCAACCATTGTTGAACCTGACCGATGGTTTTTGCCAAATAGACGTTTCGTTCGGGTGCGCGGGTGGCGACGAGGTGGTCTAGCTCGGCGTATCGCTTCGGGTAAAGCGCGGCGAACGCCAGATCTTCGAGTTGTTGTTTGATTTCTTGCATGCCGAGCCGATGCGCCAAGGGGGCATAGATATCGAGCGTCTCTTGGGCGATTCGCCGCTGCTTTTCATGCGGCACCGCCGCGATCGTACGCATGTTGTGCAGGCGATCGGCCAACTTGATCATCAACACGCGAAGGTCGCGCGCCATCGCGACCAGCATCTTGCGCATCGTCGCCGCCTGCTGGGCCTCTTTCGAATCAAATTGCAGACGCTCCAGTTTCGTGACACCGTCGACGATCGAAGCAACCTCGCCACCAAAACCGTTCTCGACATCGGCCAGGGTAATCTCGGTGTCTTCGACCGCGTCATGCAACAAGGCGGCGACGATCGAAACCTCGTCGAGGCCGATATCGGCGACGATGCGCGCCACGGCGATCGGATGGTTTATGTAAAGTTCGCCGCTCGAGCGACTCTGGTTGGCATGGGCGGCACGGGCCATTTCGTAGGCCGAGTTGATCATCGAAACCGGGCCCTTCGGATGGCGCGATTTATAGGCGCTCAGAAGCGGCGAAAGTTCTTCGGCAATCGTCGTGTTATGGCGCCGCCACGGCAGCACCCTGGATGAGGTGGCCATTACCCAAGCGTAGTGCTAGCGGCGTTTTTTTCGGGGTCGCGGCGGATGAGTCAGCGTCGCGGTCGCGCGCTTGGCCACCGATTCGCCCGCAGATTCGCCGAGCGGAGTGCTTTCGACAACGGAAGTCACAGCGTCCTGCTGACGCTTGGGTGACGCGTCGACGCCCATCAGCGCCGCCATTTTTTGCCCGGTGGCTATTTGATCCTTGAACGGCTTGTATTTCGGCTCGTTCTGTTTGAGCAGATCCAGCAACGGTACGGCGATAAAAATCGACGAATATGTGCCGGCGAGCATGCCGACCAACAGTGCAACCGCGAACTCTTCGAGGTTTTTGGCGCCCAGGGCGAATGATCCGACGAACAACAACGCCACGACGGGCAGTGCCGACGACAAGGTCGTGTTCAGCGAGCGCGCTAGCACCTCGTTGGTCGAGACATTGGCGATGTTCGCAAAAGATTGACGCGAGGTCGAAAACTTCTCCGCGTTTTCTTGCACCCGATCGAACACGACCACCGTGTCGTAGAGCGAATAGCCCAAAATCGTCAAGAACGCCACGACCGTGGCGGGGGTGACTTCAAAATCGAATATCGAGTAGATGCCCACGCTCAACAACACGTCGTGCAGCATCGCGATGATCGCCGTGATCGCCATCTTCCACTCGAGCCGCCACGAAATATAGAGCGACACGACGACGAAGAATACGAGCAAGGCCCGGATCGCCTTTTCGGTGATGCTTCGCCCCCATGACGAGCTCACCGAGGCGACGCTGACCTCCTGCAATTCCGTTTTCGCCAGTTCGGCGAAAGACTTTTGCACCGCCAGTCGAACCTCTTCCGGCTGGTCGCCGACCTGCACGCGCATCACCTGCAATTCGGAACCCGTCAAAAATTGAACTTTGGCATTGGCTGAATCGATGCCGTTTCGGCCGAGAACCTCGCGCGCGTTGGCGTCGGTCAGCGAACCTGCCGGCACTTCCCAGGCGACCCCGCCGCGGAAATCGATGCCCAGTTCGAGGCCCTGCACGACCAGCGAAATCGCGCCCGACAAGACCAAAACCAGCGAGATCACAAAACCCACAAGCCGCTTGCCGATGAAATTGACCGTGGTTTGGCCGCGATACAGCCGACCAAAATCTTTGAGGATGCTGTTCATCACATCACCTCGGGCTTCACCGTCTGGATACCCAAAACTTTGCGACCCTGCACGCGCTTGGAGCGGGCGAACAAAAGCACCGCGTTGCGGGTGAAGAAATATGTGATCAAGATGTCGGTCAACGCGGAGATGCCGAGGAAGAAGGCGAAGCCCCGCACCGAGCCGACGGTGAGATACCAAAGTGTTATCGCCGCCAAGAACGAAACCGTGTCGGCGGCGACGATCGTGCGCCAAGCCGACTCGAAACTGCGCAACGCCGAATTTTTCAGAGTCTTTCCGTTGCGAATCTCGTCCTTGATTCGCTCAAAAAACACGATGTAAGAGTCCGCCGCGATACCGATTGAAACGACGATGCCCGCGATACCCGACAACGACAAGGCCAGACCGTTGGTGCGCGACAAGAGCGAGATTACGCTCCACAAAAAACCGATCGAAATCGTCATTCCGGCGATGACGAACAAAGCCATCGTTCTGTAATACGCCAGAAGCAGGAGCACGACGAGCAGGATCCCGACGATTCCCGAGATGATCGCCGCGCGCAACGAGTCGGATCCGAGGGTCGCCGAAACCGTCTGGGCCTGCGAGACTTCGAAGCGAACGGGTACGGCGCCGAACTCAAGAATCTTGGCCAACTCGCGAGCCTCATCGGCGGTGAACGAACCGCTGATCTGCACGGTGCCACCCGTGAACTCGGGTTCGTTGACCGTTGGCGCCGAGATAACCGTGCCGTCCAACACCATCGCCAATTGTCCGGTCGGGCATTGGGCCGTCCTGTTGAAACACGCGGCCGCGAGTCGGTTCCAGAGTTGGTCGCCATCGACGCCGCTGCGCAGGCCGACGACGACCGCCCATTGACCGGTCTGCACATCGGCTTGAGCGTCATTCTTGAAAACTTTTCCGGACGCACCCGCCGGACCCACAACATAGGCGATGCCCGCCTTGTCGAACAGGATCACGGTTTGGGTTGGATCATTGGGGTCGTCGCCGAGACCCAAATTGGCCAACGGATTCTCGGTCGTGACGACAATCGGTTCGGTGTTCGTCGTTTCGGGCACTGTCGTCTCGTCACCAATCGTGCCCGAAATTGTCGTGTCCGTAATTGTCGTGGGCGTCGAAACAATTCGCGATGCGCCGGGCCCACCCGAAAAAACTCCTGCGCCATCCTCGACAGAGTCGCCGGTCGCCGGCACGCTGGTGCCCGGGCTTGAACTGGTTGTCGCGTTCGGAAGCGTCGTCGCTGTTTGCGGCAGCGTCGTCGTAGCCGCGTCCGGGTTGTAAATGCCCGACTGGAGTACGGGACGCAACAGCAACTCGCCCGTACGACCGATGATGTTCAGTGCCTGCTGCTGGTCTTTGACTCCGGGCAAATTGACCACAACGGTGTCGCCCTGCAGAATGATTTCTGGTTCGGCCACGCCGATCGAGTCGACGCGAGCCCGAATGATCTCGACCGCGACATCCAGGCCGGTCGCGTCAAACTCGCCGTCCGGTTGCAGCGTGACCGAAGCCCCTCCTTGAAGGTCGAGACCGAGCGCCGGCGTATTGCCGGCGGCGAGATTCGCCGCCAAACTCGCCGCAACGAGAAACACAACCAACACCAGGGTGATGACTTGACGGCGTTTATTCATCGGGTCTGATCATTTTCGCTGGTCGAGATTTACTCTTCGGACTTTTGACTTTGAGTCGAGACCTTGCGCGAAATCGAACCTTTGGCCACGCGAATCTCGACTTTCTCGGCGATTTCGATCCACAAATATTCGTCTTCAATCGCCGAAATGAAACCGTAAACACCCGAGTTCAACACGACCTCGTCGCCCTCGACGACGCTCGTCTGCAGTTTTGCATTCTCTTTCTGGCGCTTGCGCTGCGGGCGAAGCAGCAAGAAATACATCGCCACGAAAATCAGCACCAATGGCAACAAACCCACGATCGGATTTCCCGTGTTCTCGGCCGCGGTCGCCGCCAATACGCCCGAAAACGGTGCACCAATCGCAAAAATCATGGAAGACATAGGCGATAAGTCTAGGGGTTATTGCTTCTGCGCGGCAGGCTCGGCCCAAATGCCAAGCACTGATTTGCGGAGTCTGTCGAATTCGCCACCGATGATCGCCTCGCGCATTTGGCGCATCAAGTTGAGGGTGAACGCGATGTTGTGCATCGATACGAGTCGGGCCGCGGTTGGTTCGTTGACTTGGAACAAGTGGCGAATGTAGCCGCGCGTGTGGCGTTGACAAACCGAACACGCGCATTTACCGTCGATCGGGTCTTGGCTCGTCGCGTACTCGCTGCGCGTGATGTTCAGTTTTCCGGCACTGGTCAACGCCGTGCCATGTCGACCGAGGCGGGTCTGCATCACGCAGTCGAATTGATCGACGCCGAGATTCACCGCTTCGATCAGCGATGCGGGATCGCCCACTCCCATCAAATAGCGCGGACGATCTTTCGGCAGATGCTCGATCGCCGCGGCGATGGCGTGGATCATTTGTGCGCGGGTCTCCCCGACCGAGAGACCGCCGATGCCGTAGCCGTCGAAATCAAGGTCTGCCGCAATTTTCGCGCTCTCGGCTCGCAGGTCGGCGTCGATGCCGCCCTGCACTATGCCGAACAAGCTCTGGTCAGATCGAGTGTGCGTCGCTTTGGCCCGCCTCGCCCAGTCCGATGTTCGTTTCAGCGCGAGCCGAATGACTTCGTCCGAAGACGGAAATTCGGCGCAGACATCGAGCACCATTTGAATGTCGGCGCCGATTTGTTGTTGAACCAAAACTGCGCGCTCGGGTGTGAGTCGATGCATCGAACCGTCGTAGGTCGAACGGAAAGAGACGCCGTCGTCATCGACTTCCGGGTTCAACGAGAAAACTTGGAAGCCGCCCGAGTCGGTGAGCGTGAGACCCCGCCATCCGGCGAATGCGCCGAGACCGCCCAAGTCTTCGACGACTTTGGCCCCCGGCCGGAGCATCAGGTGATATGTATTGCCGAGCACGATGCGCGCGCCCAATTGCTCGCAATCTTGCGCGCTCAAATGGCGAATCGCCCCGCGGGTGCCGACGGGCATGAAGCAGGGCGTTTCGTAATCACCTCGATGCGTCGTCGCCACACCGGTGCGGGCCGAGTCTTGCGCCGCGATCTGACGAAACCTCACCCCGAACATCGGTCTCCACGGTAGCCAAGAGACTCTGCCAGCAGATCGATTCGTATCGAGCGCGCTCTATAGCCGGCGGTCGAGAAGCATCGCGTCACCAAACGAGAGCATTCGATATCGTTCGCCGATCGCCGCCGCGTAGAGGTCGCGCCATCGATCGCCGACGAACGCATCGATCATCATCAGCAGCGTCGTGCGCGGCATGTGAAAATTCGTCATCATCAGATCCACGACCTTGAACTCGTAACCCCGGGAGATGAAAAGTTTTGTCCGACCCTCAAGCGCACCCGAGGTCGCCGCCGACTCAAGGGCGCGGGTTGCGGTGGTTCCGACGGCGATGACCCGCTCGGCTTTGCCGCATTGCTCCAGGGTTTCTTCGCTCACCTCGTAATGCTCGCTGTGCATCGGGTGACGAAGCGGGTCGGCCTCGGTTACCGGGGCGAATGTGTCCAGGCCGATGCTCAGATCGACCCGCAATATTTTGACTCGATTTGATTCGAGCGCGTTCAAAAGTTGGGGCGTGAAATGCAGGCCGGCGGTGGGCGCGGCCGCCGACGCGGGACGATTCGCGTAAACCGTTTGATAGCGATCGGGTCGGTCCAATGAACTGGTGATGTAGGGCGGCAAAGGTATCTCGCCATGTTTCACGAGCAGGTCGCGCGCCGCCGAGTCGTTGTCGGCCACGAACTCGACTTCGAAGGTGTCTCCCGCCTCGGTTCTTTGACCGACCCGAACCAACTGCGTTCCGTCTCGGGCCGACAACAGTTCGCCCGGCTTGAGTCGCTTGGCCGGGCGAACCAACGCCTCCCAAACGACGGCCGACCCGGCGACCCGCTCGAGCAACAAGACCTCCGCCGCGCCACCTGTTCTTCGAAACAATCTCAAGCGCGCGGGAATGACTTTTGTGTCATTGACGACGATCACATCACCTTCGTGACAGAATTCGACCAGATCTTGCACTCGTCGATGGAGCGGAATGCTCTTGGCGCCCTGATCGACGAGCAGTCGCGCCGAGTCGCGCGGTTCGATCGGCGTTTGGGCGATCAGCTCGGGCGGCAAGCCGTAATCAAGCTCTTCGATGCGCACGAGGTGCCGAGTTTAAAACAGTTCGGGTTGACCTTCGGGTGGACTCTGACCCAGATGGCGCCAAGCCGAAGGCATCGCCACTCTGCCCCTCGGAGTTCTGGCAAGCAGACCTTGCTGGATCAAGAAAGGTTCGTAGACATCTTCGATCGTCTCGGTTTGCTCGCTGACCGAGATCGCCAAGGTCGACAACCCGACGGGACCGCCAGCAAACTGCATGCACAGCGCCGACAAGATCGCCCGATCCAACTTGTCGAGACCCAGTTCGTCGACCCCGAACACTTCGAGCGCTTGTCGCGCACTTGCTTGGGTCACCTTGCCGTCACCGCGCACTTCGGCGTGGTCGCGAACTCGACGCAGCAGTCGGTTGGCGATGCGCGGTGTGCCGCGCGACCTGCGGGCAATTTCATGGGCCCCGTCCTGATCGATCGTCACCTTCAAAATCTTTGCCGTGCGCAAAACGATTTTCTCAAGTTCGTCGACTTCATAAAAATCGAGCCGGGCGACAAGACCGAAACGATCGCGCAAAGGCCCCGTGATCATGCCCGTGCGCGTCGTCGCGCCGATCAATGTGAACCTGGGAAGGGTCAAGCGAATCGAAGACGCCGATGGTCCCTTGCCGACGACGATATCGATTTGAAAATCTTCCATCGCCGGATAGAGAATCTCCTCGACCTGCCTCGACAATCGATGAATCTCATCGATGAACAGAACGTCGTTGTTGTCCAGTTTGGTGAGGATCGCGGCCAGGTCTCCGGCGCGCTCGAGCGCCGGCCCGGAGGTGATGTGAATCTTCGCCGACATCTCGACGGCGACGATCCCGGCCATCGTGGTTTTTCCCAAACCGGGCGGACCAGCCAACAAGATGTGGTCGGCGGATTGTTGGCGCTTGCGCGCGGCCTCGAGCACGATGCCCAGATGCTCTTTGAGCTCGCGCTGACCCACGAACTCGTCGAGCGACTTGGGCCGCAAACTGACGTCGTCTAGATCTGCCGGGTCGGTAGTGATCGCCGGATCGGTGAACTCTTCACGCACGACGGGCCCCCAGCAAGGTCAGCGCCTCGCGAAGCATCACCTCGGGCTCGTCGCCGACCTTGATCTCGCGCAACACATCGCGAATCTCATCGGCCAGATAACCCAGGCCCGCCAGAGCGTCACGCACATCGCCGATAACCGAAGAGCCGCCAACTTTGTTGGTGGCGTCGAGCACGTGCAGTTGCAGTCGGCTCTTCAATTCGATCAACAGACGCTCGGCCGTTTTCTTGCCGACTCCGGGCACGAGTGTCAGCGCGGCAATATCGCCGCCGGCGACGATGTCGATCAGCGCCCGCGGCGAGTGCGTGGCCAGGACCGCCATCGCCATGGTCGGTCCAACGCCGTGGGTCGCGATCAAAACTTCGAAGCACTGCCGCTCATCGCGGTCGGAGAACCCGAACAACGATTCGGCGTCTTCGCGCACGTGATGATGGATGTAAAGAAACGCCTTGGTCGTCGGCTCCAGTTCGCCGAGGGTTTTCGGCGTCACGTGCACGAGATAACCCAAACCGTTGACCTCGAGCAAGACTTTCGACTCGCCCAGCCGCTCAAGCACGACCCCACGCAACGAACCGATCATGCGGTTGCCCCGCCCGTACGCGAGAGGTTGCGCGTGCCTCTCTTCTTCGGGTCGTGCGTCGCCACGGCGATCCGGACCGCCAGCGGACTCGAAGCAACATGGCACAACGCGATCGCCGCCGCATCGGCCGCATCGGCGGGTTTTGGAACCGTGCCCAGACCGAGGCGCTGCTTGACCATTTTTTGGACCTGTGCTTTGTCGGCTCCACCCCAGCCGACGACCGCGAGTTTGACTTGGTTCGGCGAGTACTGCACAATCTCGATGCCGCGCCGGGCCGCGCCGCTCAACACGAGACCGCTCACCTGACCCACGCTCATCGCGGTGCGAACATTCGCTCGAAAGAAAACACGCTCGATCGCCAAGACGTCGGGCGAATACTGGTCGAACAACGAATCAAATTCTTCGGCCACTTCGGCGAGTCGCTCCGGCATCGGCTTGGTCTTTGATGTGGTCAAAACCCCGAGGCCGATCAATTTGATTTCGGTGTTGTGTCGAACCCGCAAAATCGCATAACCACATCGGGTCAGACCCGGATCGACACCCAATACTGTTGACTCGACAGGTGGTGGGGCGAACATATGTTCATCCTAGTCTGGGCCGCTCTAGGCCTGGGCGACCGCCTCGATCAATTCGGCTACGGGTCGGAAAGTGACGCCGAGTAGCGCCCGATGGACGTACTTGACCACACCCTGCGGATCGATCACGAACACGCTTCGCCGTGGCAGACCGAGTGGTCCGACCGTGCCATATGCCTTCGCCACCGATTTTTCGGTGTCGGCCAACAACGGAAACTTGAATCCCCGATTGGTGCTGAAACTCTCGTGGCTTGCCACATCTTGGGCCGAGATCGCCAAAATCTGTGCATTGACCTTCTCGAACTGTTGAAGTTCGTTGTTGTATGAACAAAGTTGCTTGGTGCATACGAGCGTCTCGTCACCCGGATAAAAGACCAGGACAACCGTCCTGCCCTTGAACTGCGCGAGACCGTACGACTTCGAGCCCGTACCGGGCAGGGTGAAGTCTGGGGCTGTCGAGCCGACTTCAACCGGTGAACCTGCGGCCACCTGTTACCCCACTTCTTGCATCAACGACTCGGCGATGTCGAAATTGGCGAACACGTCTTGAACGTCGTCGTTGTCGTCGAGTTCGCCCATGATTCGCAAGATCGCCCTGGCCTCGGCCGCATCGGTCACGACGACTGAATTCGACGACAACATCGTCGTCGACGCCGAGATCACATCGACTCCCGCCGATTCGAGCGCCGCCTTGAGATCGAAAACTTGGCTTGGATCTGCGGTCATATGCCACATTTCATCGTCGGGCGAAACATCTTCTAAACCGTGCTCGAGCCCGACTGTCATCAACACGTCCTCGCTCGTCGACTTGGGTACGAGCAAAACGCCTTTGCGCGAAAACTGCCACGCCACCGACCCGGGAGCCGCCATCGAGCCACCTTGCTTCGAAAAAATCATGCGCACATCGGCCGCGGTTCGATTGCGGTTGTCGGTCAGAATCTCGATCAACATCGCCACCCCTCCCGGCCCATAGGCCTCGTAGGTCACCGCTTCGTAGGCTTCGCCGTCGGTTTCGCCGGTGCCGCGTTTGATCGCCCGATCGATCGCGTCGTTGGTCATCGAAGCCGCCTTGGCTTTGGCCACCACCGTGCGCAACGAGGCGTTCGTCGCCGGGTCGCCACCACCCTCGCGCGCCGCGACTTCGAGCAGGCGCGAGAGTTTGGCGAAAGTCTTGCCGCGCACCTTGTCGACCGCGGCCTTTTTGTGCTTGATCGTCGCCCACTTTGAATGACCGGACATCGTTAGATCTCCTTCAAGAAAAGTTGATGGACGCGGTCATCGCGCGAAAGTTCCGGATGGAACGAGGCGACCATCACATTGTTTTGACGCGCGAGGACGACGTCTTTGTCGAGTTCGGCCAACACGGTTACCCCCGACCCGAGTTTTGAAATTCGTGGCGCCCTGATGAACACGGCGTGAAACGGCGTGGAAAACGTTTTCACTTCGATATCGGCCTCGAAACTGTCGATTTGTCGGCCATACGCGTTGCGCTGCACCTCGATGTCGATGGCCCCGAACGAAAGTTGATCGGCGCGACCATCCAGAATCTTTTTCGACAACAGAATCATCCCCGCGCAGGTTCCGAAAACGGGCATGCCCTCGTGCACCGACTTCTTGACGGGCTCGAACAACTCGGATGATTCGAGCAATTGCGAAATTGTCGTCGACTCGCCGCCGGGCAAGACCAGGGCGTCGACTTGACCCAAGTCCTCGGGGGTACGGACCTGAAGGCTCCTGACCCCGAGCGATTCGAATACCGCTTCGTGACTGGCAAACGCGCCCTGCAGCGCGAGAACACCGACCGTTTTGTTCGAGTTACTCGCCGACGAGCGCACCACCTGGAGGCCTCGAGTCGTTCACCAGCCGCGCTCCGCGTATCGCTGTTCGATTTTGTCCATGCCGATACCGGTCATCGGTACACCCAGATTTCGACTCACCTTGGCGATGATGTCGGCGTCGCGGAAATGCGTTGTCGCCTCGACGATCGCCTTGGCGCGCGGCGCCGGGTCGTCGCTCTTGAAAATTCCCGATCCGACGAAAACGGCCTGGGCACCCAACTGCATCGCCAGTGCCGCATCGCTCGGTGTGGCGATGCCACCCGCGCAGAACAATGGCACCTGCAACCAACCTGTTTCGGCGATCTCTTGCACGAGCGGCAGAGGTGCCTGGAGTTTTTTCGCCCAGTCGAACAATTCGGCCGAGTCCGCCTGTTCGATCTTGCGAATGTCGCCGATTATCGAGCGCAAGTGGCGCACCGCCTCGACGATGTTTCCGGTGCCGGCCTCGCCCTTCGATCTGATCAGCGCCGCACCTTCACTGATGCGACGGAGCGCCTCGCCAAGGTTGGTCGCGCCACAGACGAACGGCGCCGTGAACTTGAATTTGTCGATGTGATGCGTCTCGTCGGCCGGTGTGAGAACTTCGCTTTCGTCGATGAAGTCGACACCGAGAGATTCGAGCACCTGTGCTTCGACGAAATGCCCGATGCGCGCCTTGGCCATCACGGGAATCGAACAAACGGCTTGGATGCCGTTGATCATCTCGGGGTCGCTCATGCGGGCCACGCCACCATCGCGGCGAATATCGGCGGGCACTCGCTCGAGCGCCATCACCGCGCATGCTCCCGCATCTTCGGCGATTTTCGCCTGCTCGGGATTGACGACATCCATGATCACGCCGCCCTTGAGCATTTCGGCCAGACCGCGCTTGACGACCATCGAACCTGTGGCCGATTTGTTAGCCCTGTCGGTTTCGCGTTTCGCCATTGTCAAACCTCTCGCGTGGACAGCCCCATCGTACCGAACCCGTTCGCGGGATTTTTGAACAAATCGTCACGGATAAGCCACGCTCGCGGGGTCGATACCCGCGGGCACGTGCGCCGCCGACTTGGCCCGAATTACTTCAACCCAAGTTCGACCCGGCGTCATCTTGATCACGGCGCCCTTTGTGTCCTTGAACACATATGGCTTGAGCGGGTCGGTTCGCTCCCAGGTGCCCTGGATCAAAACGCCGGCCGTGTAAACCCAGACTTCGCCGCTGCCGATCGTCTTGGCCACCGGGCTCGAACCCGACCTGCCATAGACGACCGACATCAAGATCACGTTCGCCGCGTTGATGCGCACATCTTGCATGTCGACATGCCGCTTGTCGCCCTGCGAACGGACGAACGCCAGATTCTCGGCGCTCCACTCCCACATCACATCGACACCGTCCATTGAGATCTTCACGGCGGCGGTCGGCTTGGCGTCGCTCGGCGTCGTCTCGCTGTCGGCTCGATACTCGAATTGCGGCTGCGGCGCTTGGGCGCCGGCGGGGGCGAGCGTCCAAAGTTTTGTCGTTTCGGCCAGCAGGTTGTGCGGCGCGACGCGGCTCGACTCGCGTCTGTAGCCGCCCGCTTCGTTGGCCGCCGAATGACTCAAGTCGACCATCGTCGATTTGCGAATTGCCGCCGTCACCTTCGAGTTGCCGCCGCTCCAAACGAACAACGGGCCGTTCAACGATGCCAACAAATCGATGTCTTGCATGCGACCGCTGCGAATCGGGCCGACTGGATCGCTGCCCTGCGAATGAAACACTGCGGCGAACCGCGTGAGTTGCTCGACGTTTTCTTCGAACACGATGTCGGCTTGGTTCAACCCCCACTGCGGGCGCGATTTGGGATGGTTGTCGATCTTGACGACCATCGCCGGTCGGCCGATCACGGACTCGTCGGGGGCTTGCGCGCCGGTGAGCGGCGCGCGCACGATCGGAATCGTCGTGGTGGTCGTCTCGGCGACCGTCGTCTCGGTTGATTCGGCGACGGTCGGCTCGACGATTGTCTCCGAAGACCCGCCGCAACTCGCGACTACGAGCCCGAAGATCGTCAGCGCAACATAACTTGTTCGCAAAACGCGCATTTTTACATCTCCCTTAAGAGTGCTATTCGCTCGGAGAGCGGTGGGTGTGTATTGAACAGTTTATGAAATCCAGCGAGTCGACCTGCGTCATTCACCCCCGACAATGGTTGCTCAATCCACATATGGGCCGTGGCCATGCTGGCCGAGTGCGTCACGGTGCTGTCTTTCTGAAGCTTTTCCAGCGCCGAAATCAAGCCCGGCGGATAGCGGGTCAATTGACAGGCCGAAACATCGGCCAAAGTTTCGCGACGACGACTGACGCTGGCCTGCATGATGCGGGCGATTATCGGCGCGAGGATCAACAACACGAAGCCGATCAGGGCCAACGGGTTGCTCGAATTGCCGCGGTCGGATGACCGACTGACCCGCCCGCCGTTCCACCACATCATGCGAATCGCCAAATCGGTGAGGATCGCGATCGTGCCGACGAGCGTCACCGCCATCGTCGAGACCAGGATGTCGTAGTTGCGGATGTGCGAGAGTTCGTGGGCGATGACACCCTCGAGTTCGACGCGGTCCAACAATTCGAGAAGTCCGCTGGTCACCGCGATCGCCGCATGTTTCGGATTGCGGCCCGTGGCAAACGCGTTGGGTGCCGGATCATCGATCACATACACGCGCGGCTTGGGCAGACCACCGGCGATGCACAGACCCTCGACCAAATTGTGCAGTCGCCGATAGCCGACCTCGTCGGCCGGTTTGGCCCGACTCATCCGCAAGGCGATCGAGTCTGACTTCCAATACGAGGTGAACGCCATCAGCGCAGAAAAAATCAGGGCGATCGACGTACCGACAACCGGGTCACCGAGAAACTGACCGACCGCCACCCCAGCCAGCAAAGTGAACAATACGAACCCGAACAACAGAAATATTGAACGGCGTTTGTTCGACGAAATGAGTTCGTACATCGTGCGGCGCGAACTTAGAACTGAACTTTTGGCGCCGACTTTTCGGCATCTAGAGCCTCAAAGAACTCGCTCTCTTCGAATTTGAAGAGCGACGCAAAGACAACGCTCGGAAAGGTGTGCACGGCGTTGTTGTAGGTCAAAACGGCGTCGTTGAAAAACTGTCGTGCATACGCGATGCGGCTTTCGGTATTGCTCAACTCTTCCTGCAAATTCAGGAAACTGGCGTTGGCTTTCAAATCGGGGTACGACTCGGAAAGCGCGAACAACTGGCGCAAGGCGCCCGACAAGGCGTTGTCGGCACCCGCCTGGCCGGCGACCGTGCTGGGCGCCGCCATCGCCAGGTTGCGGGCAATGATCACATCCTGCAAAGTCTTCTGCTCGAAACTCGCATAACCCTTCACCGTTTCAACGAGATTCGGAATGAGTTCGATGCGACGCTTCAACTGCACGTCGATTTGCGACCATGCATTCTTGACCTGGTTTCGTTTTTGCACCAACGAGTTGTAGATCAAGACGGCGAAAGCCGCCACCACCAGAACCAAAACCACGATTATCCAAGTCGACATCTGTTTCTCGCGCTTTCTTTGAAATTATTCTAGTGGGTGCTCACGAGAACTGCGGTTTTCGCAAGACTCGGTCTGAGAACATTCGCACGATCCTACTTTTTGGATGATGATCGGGATCGACGCTCTCGCGCTCCAAAACCTTGTGATAAATCTCGACATAGATCTCGGCCAGATGGCGCATCGACAGTTCCCTCGCCCGCTCGAGACCACCCAGACGCAGTCGTGTCGCCAATTGTTTGTCGTCGATGATGCGTGTCAACGCCTCGCTGAGGGCGACTGCATCGCCGGGTTCGACCAACAACGCGTTCACTTCATCGGTGGCGACATTCTTGTAGCCGTCCAGCGCACTGGCGACCACCGGTGCGCCACTGGCCATCGCCTCGAGCACGACGATGCCGAACGACTCGCTGTGCAGGGAAGGTGCGCAAAAGACCGCGCATCGCGCGAGACGATCTATTTTCTCGGCGTCGGTGATACGACCCAGCCATGAAATGCGCGGGTCGTGCGCATACTTGGCCTTGAGGGCGTCGATTCCTTCCCCGTCCGAGGCGACCCACAACTCGGTGCCGTCGGCGAGTTTCTCGAACGCCTCGAGCAAGACGGCCAAGCCTTTGCGCGGTTCGAACCTGCCGCAAAAGAAGACGGCGTTGGTCGCGCCCCGACTCGAGTCGTCACGGAAATAGAGATCGTTCTCGATGCCGTTGAACAAAACTTCGTAATCTCCGCCCAAATATCTGTATGCCAGTTCTTTGGCTTGGGGCGACACGGCTGCTCGGGCGTCGAGAAAATCCGCGATCCAGTTGACACCTTTGCTCAAGCGGCCGTACCACGCGATATCTCCGGCGGCGTGAAAGGTGCCGATCATCGGGGCGAGTCGAACCAGCAGCGCCGTCACGGTCGGCCCCGGCGCGATCGGCTCGTGCAGGTGCAGCACATCGAACGATTCGTCGTTGATCGCCCTGATCGTGCGCAACGCCGCCGCGGGGTCTGGCGCGAGCGGCACGACCGAACCGTTGGCGGCAGTCGGCAGGCTGTTGCCGAGCGGGGTCACGAACGGCTCGGGCGGCGGGCCGTCGCACGGGCCGAGAACGCGGGCCTCGTGCCCCATCTTTCGCAATTCGCGGGCCAGCCCCAACACCTGCACCTGCACCCCGCCCGGGATCGTCAGACTGTACGGACAAACGAGGCCGATGCGCAACATCTTTTTGCGCACATACTTCGTGCCGACCTGCGAGCGTTTTGGCATCGCCGACTCTGAACGATTTTTCGAGAGCGACTTCACGGGCTACACGGTACGACCATAAACTGGCATGCGACTAGGTCGATTAAATGGCGTCAACCGATGGCTATCGTTCGACAGTCTTGTCGCTCGGCCAATTCGGTTGGAACAAGTGCCATTGATCGGGGGCCCGTTTGATCAGGCTCTCGATCGCGTGCGCGAGTTCTTGGGTCAGCCGCGAAACATCTTGACGAAGTGAACCCACCCGCGTCACCTCGATTGGCGGCATGACCACGGTCTCATGTTTGTCGAAGCCCGGCGAAAAATACGTGCCGATCGGCAACAACGCCGCCCCCGTGCGCAGCGCGAAGAATGCCGGGCCGGCGGGCAGGGTCGTTGACTCGCCGAAAAAATCTGCGCTCACGCCGTTGCCCTGCAGATCTCTGTCGCAGAGCAAAGCGACGATCTCATTTCTTGCGAGCGCTCCCTGCACCGCGAGGCCGGCACGGTCATCGAGCGGAATCACCGAGACTCCGTAACCTTTGCGCAGTTCGGTGAACATTTTGAACACGGGTTCAGACTCGAGTTTTTCGACCACGGCGTGAAGTTGATGGCCCTGGTGGATCAGCCATCGCCCCGACCACTCCCAACCGCCCAGGTGGGGCAACGCCAAAATCACGCCTTTGCCTTTGCTCAGGGCGTTCTGGACGTGTTCAAAACCCTCGACGTTGATACCCGACTCGATCTGCTGCTTGTCCAGAAACGGCACCCTGAAAGTTTCGATGTAGTAGCGCGCGTAGCTTCGATAGGCCCGGTTCACGACTCGCCTTAGTTCTTTGCCGCGCAAACTCGGGTCGACACGGCGCATGTTTGCGGCGACGATCCGCCTCTTCGCACGCAGACAAAGACAAATCATCGGCACGATGGTGGCGTCGATGATTCGGAATACGAACGAAGGTGCGACCGCGGCGAGCCGAGAAACTATTCGGTAACCAAGAATCACTGAACCCGACGGCGACGCGAAGCCCGCAAGCGACGATCGTCGCGACGAGCCCGACGCGAAGCGCGACGCGATTGCCTCAAAGCAACCTTGTCGGCTACAGCCGGGGCGACCGCCGCTTGGTTCCAGACATTGAAGAACCTTTGAATCGCCGTGATGGTGACAAGAACCAGCATCACTGCCATCGCCCAAAACAACAGCGCATCAAACAGCAGACCGACACACAGCAGGATGATTCGCTCGGCGCGTTCCATTAGCCCGCCCGTTGCGGTCAGACCCAGCGACTCGGCCTTGGCTCGTTGATACGAAATGAGCGACGAAACAGCCATCACGGCGAAAACCAAAACCGACGCATACGCGCCGCGCTGGTAGGCCAAAAACCAGGCCACACCCCCGAGCAGAATCGCATCGGTGACGCGGTCGACGGTCGAGTCAAAAAATGCGCCGCGCTGACTGGTCTGGTTCGCTGCCTTGGCCAACGCGCCATCAAGTAGGTCGGGCAGGGCCGCCAAAACGACGAGCAGCAAACCCAGGCGCAAGACCCCGAAACCTATCGCCACGGCCGCGCCACATGCCATGACGACACCAAAAAGCGTCAGGTGATCGGGCGAGATTCGCGTGCGCCGAAGTTGTTCGCCGACGGGTCGCACGAACTTCTCAACCTGATGGCGAAACCTGCCGTCGAACATCCTTCAATCTTAACGGTCGGGATTATCTTCGACCAGACACTCGACGACGCGCGCATCGACGGCGTCGATCAGCACGAGACCCCGTTGCAGTGGCGGCTCTTGCGCGCTGTAACACATCACCCGCCAGGTCGGTCGACTTCTGAACCCCCGCCAAACCTGTTGCGCCGATGCGTGCCCGACGGCGAAGCCCACCGCGCGGGTCGCGTGTATCAGCGCAAGTTTTTCGTCCACGGTCATGCGCCAAGACGCCGACAAAGAAAACGCGCCGACCAACGCGAGCAGCACCGCGGCGCCGAGAAAGCCCCTGCTCACCAAGCCAGACTCGCTCGCGCCCCGGGTGAACCAGAGCAACGCCGAAACCGCGGCGAGGGACATATATATCACGCCCGGAATGCGACGCCGGCTGTTGTCAGGAAACTTGTAGGGCCCGACAAAGGCCGAGACGTTGAGGTCTTCGGGAAGTTCGTCGCGAACCTCGTCGCGACTTTCGTTGCTTTGATTCGTCATGCTCCCGCCGCTCAACTCTGGTTGGCCCAGGCTTTTCTGATTCGATCGGCGCTTACATCGAGCGCCTCGGGCAAGATTTTTGTGTTCGCGGTGGAGACCATGAAATTGGTGTCGCCTCCCCATCGACCCAACACATGCACATGCAGATGCTGGGCGATGCTGCCACCCGCCGCTTCACCGATGTTGATGCCGACGTTCATCGCCTCGGGCTTGTAGACAGATTTCAGCACCTTAACCGCGGTCGTCACCGTCGACCACAATTCGGCGGTCTCGTCAGGATCGAGGTTTTCGAGGTCGGCGACCTCGCGATATGGCACGACGAGCAGATGACCCGTTGTATACGGGAACGCGTTCATCAGGGCAAAAATCTTTGCACCGCGATGCACGATGTAACTCTGCTCGTCGGTCAGGTCGCTGCGCAATATCTGCGTGAATATCGATGCGTCTGATTTCCTTTGCACACCCTGACCGTGCACGACATACTCGGCGCGCCAGCCATTCCAGATTCGTTCGAGCAGGTTCATTTAGCCGACATCCGCGGCGAGTTGATCGATGAACTTGGCAAGACCCACGTCGCGGCGCACCTCGCCACCCCGCGGGTTGACGCCGACCGTCGAATTCTTGAGATCATCGTCGCCGACCACCAAGACATACGGGATGCGCTCGAGTTTCGAGGCGCGAATCCGCTTGCCCAACTGTTCGTCGGCCACGAGTTGGTCGACGCGATAGCCGGACTTGGTCAATTGATCGACGACCTGCGCGGCATAGCTTTCGTGGGCCGAAGCCACGGCGAGGACGCGCACCTGCACCGGCGCGAGCCAAGTCGGGAAAGCCCCGCCATAGTGCTCGAGCAACACGCCGAAAAACCTTTCGATCGAGCCGAACAACGCGCGATGCAACATGATCGGGCGCGTTCTTGAATTGTCGCTGGCGATGTATTCGAGACCGAAACGCTCGGGCAGGTTGAAGTCGCACTGAATGGTGCTCAACTGCCACTTGCGGCCGAGCGCGTCGCGAACATCGATGTCGATCTTGGGTCCGTAGAAGGCGGCGTCACCCGGCGAGACGGAATATTGAAACCCGTGGCGATTCAAAGCCTCGGTCAGCGCGTCAGTGGCTTTCTGCCAGATGGCGTCCGACCCGAGGGACTTTTCGGCGTTGCGCGTGCTCAACTTGAAATCGAACTCGGTGAAACCGAACCTGCGCAAAACGCTCAGCACGAAGTCGAGCAACGAGGTGATCTCGTCGGCCATTTGCTGTTCGGTGCAAAAAATATGGCTGTCGTCCTGGGTGAAGCCGCGAATTCGCAACAAGCCGTGCAGTGTGCCGGCTCGCTCGTAGCGGTAGACCGTGCCCAGTTCAAAAAGGCGAAGAGGCAACTCCCGATAGCTGCGCTGGCGATCCCGATAGATCAGACAGTGCATCGGACAGTTCATCGGCTTCGGGAAATAGACGCCGTTGTCCATCTCCATCGGCGGATACATGCCGTCTTTGTAGAACTGCAGGTGACCCGAAGTCTCGAATAGATGCGCATTCGCCAAATGCGGGGTGAAAACAAATTTGTAGCCGCCGTTTTGATGACGCTCGCGGCTGTAGTCCTCGATCAATTTGCGCACGATCGCACCCTTCGGGTGCCAGACCGCGAGCCCGCCGCCCAACTCCTGCGGAAACGAGAGCAGGTCCATCTCGACGGCGAGCCGACGATGGTCGCGTTTCTCCGCCTCTTCGAGCCTGTGCAGATGCTCGGCGAGCGCCGACTTCGACTCCCACGCGGTGCCGTAGATGCGCTGCAACATCGGACCCTTTTCATTTCCGCGCCAATACGCGCCAGCCACCTTCATCAACGCGAAGTGACCGAGACGACCCGTCGAGGGCACATGCGGTCCTCGACACAAATCGACGAAGGCCTCGCTGTTGCGATAAACGCTCACCGCGTCGGCGCTGCCCGCTTCGAGGGAGTCGGTCGGGTCGGCGTCGCCCTTGGTTACTCGCTCGATGATTTCGCATTTGTACGGTTGGTCTTTGAAAAGTTGCAACGCCTCTTTGGCGGTCATCTCTGCGCGCACGAACGGTTGATCGGCGTCGACGATTTTCTGCATTTGCCCCTGAATCGCCACCAGGTCGTCGTCGCTGAACGTCTTGCCGCCGGGCAGTTCGAAGTCGTAATAGAAGCCGTCTTCAATCGCCGGACCGATCGAAAACTTCGCGCCGACGAACAACTGCACGACGGCCTGGGCCAGGACATGCGCCGTCGAATGGCGCAAGACATGACGACCCGCGTCAGAATCGGCGGTGACGATCGCGACGCTGGCACCATCGGGCAACGGCAAATTCAGATCGGACTCGACACCGTCGATCACCGTGGCGACGGCGGCCTGAGCCAGACGCCTGCCGATCGACGACGCCAAATCGAGCCCGGTCGAACCTGGCGCAAGTTCGCATGTTGATTCGTCGGGCAGACGAACAGTGATCGTCGAAGCCGCCTTTGTCACGCGAACAGTCTAGATTGCGACGGTTTTAGATATGGGAACGATTTGCGCTCGAACGCTTGGGCGCGTAGTCGTGGACATATTCTTGCCCGGTCAGCGCCTGGATCTTCGTCATGATCTCGTCGGTCAACTGACGCAACACCTCGGGATCGTCGGCGCGCTCGAGATATTTGCGGGTGTCGATCGGGTCGCCGATCTCGATCCTGCATCGCCTGCCGAACTTCGGCATCACCGTGTCGGGCGCCATGATCGCATCGGTGCCCGTGATCCCCACGGGCAACACGGGGCACCCGAACTTCAGGGCCAATCTCGCCGCCCCGGTTCGACCTTTGTAGAGCTTGCCGCTCCTGCTTCGGGTTCCCTCGGGAAAGATCCCGAAGAGTTCGCCACGCTCGAGCACTTTCTCGACCACGGACATCGCCACGGTCGCGTTTTCTCCGCCGGTTCGATCGAGAGGGATCATCCCGATCTTGGTGAAAAGCCAACGCGTCTTGAACGAGTCCATGTATTCGCTCTTGCCGACGACCGACATGTTTCGCGGCGAGAAGGTGAGCAAGAACACCGAGTCGAGGAAACTAATGTGGTTGGCGCAAAGTATCGCCGGCCCCGTCGTCGGAATCTTGTCGAAATCGATGAGAGTGAATCGCCACAGTCGTTGCGCCGTGAACCTGCAAAAAGGCCTGAAGCGCGTCTGAAACTTCGTCGCCCCGACATACTTTGACGGGTCAAAACTGACTTTCTTCGCTCGCATCGTTGTTGTCTCTCGTCGTCTCTCGTCGTCTCTCGTCGTCTCTCGTCGAGTCTCGTCGTCTCTTGTCGTCTACCGGTCTAGTTCCACGCCGAGCAGACTCGCACCTGCAACAACACTTTGTCCGGCGACGGCTACTGCGTCAAGTGTGGCGATCGCTGCGGGCGTGTTCAAGTCGTCATCGAGGGCGTGGCGAACCGCCTCAAGCCCGGCCTGCCCGTCACCCGACTTGGCGCTCGACCAGGAGGCGAGGCGCTTTTCTGCCGACGGCATCGCCGATGAATTCCATTCCCACTCGGTTCGGTAATGATTGGCGATCAGCGCGAGGCGAATCGCCCGCGGATCATGGGCCTTGCGCAAACGATCGACGAATTCAAGGTTGCCGAGGCTCTTCGACATCTTGCTGCCGTTCATCAAGACCATCGCGACATGCATCCAATGACGAACGAACAATTCGCCGGTCGCCGCCTCTGACTGCGCTCGTTCGCATTCGTGATGCGGAAAGATCAGGTCGCTGCCCCCGCCATGCAGGTCGATCGTCGTTCCGAGTTCGCGCAACGCGAGCGCCGAGCACTCGATGTGCCAACCGGGTCGACCCGATCCCCACATCGTGTTCCAACTTGGTTCATCGGCGGCCGACGGTTGCCACAACACGAAATCGAGCTGGTTTCTTTTGTGCGGATCCTCGGTCTTGCCGCCGCGCTCGGCGGCGAGCCGTTTCATCGTCTGTTGGTCGTAGTTCGAAACGCTGCCGAACGAATCGAACTTCGAGACATCGAAGTAGACGCTCTCGCCCGCCTGATAGGCGAAACCCCTGTCGAGCACCATGCCGATGAACCCCCGAATATCCGCGATCGCCGACGATGCACGCGGTGTGCTGTAGACGCTCAACGCGTTTAGAGCCTTCATGTCGGCCTCGAACCTCGCCTCTTCACCGGCGGCCAAATCTAGATAATGAACGCCGAGTTCGCGGGCCTTGGCGAACAACGGATCATCGATGTCGGTCACATTGCGAACACATTTGACGAGGTGCCCTGCATCGATCAAGCGGCGCTGTAAAACGTCGTACGAGATGAAAGTGAATGCGTGACCGATGTGGGTCGCGTCATACGGCGTGATGCCGCAGGTGTACATCAGAACTTGTTTGCCTGGTGAAAAATTTACGACACTTCTTTTTGCGGTGTCATACAACCTCATCGTCAAACGGCATCACCGGGCAACCGAATGCCCGTGAGTCGGGGTGCGACACGGGTCTTGTATCGCACGTTCAACTGCAACAACACCGCGGTGAACGCCTCGATCGCCATGGCGTTCGACAAGGTGCCCGAATTCAGGGGTCGACAGCCGGGAATTTTCGCGACGATCTCGCAAACCGTGGCGATCGCCGTCGGGTCGTCGGAACAAATCAGGACATCGCTGTCGACCTCGTGACCGAGACGACCGAGTTCGGTCGCCGGCAAGTGCTGAAATGCGACGACGACCTTCGACAGCGGAATCTCGGCCTGCACATGGGCGGCGATACTGCCGCGTGGCGTCACCAGAGGCTGAAACTCTTTGCCCACTCGCACCAACGCGTTGGCCATGGTCACCACGATCTTGCCGGCAAGATCTTGTGCGTGTTCGTTGACCACCGTTGCCGCCGAGTCCCACGGCGTCGCGATCACGACGAGATCGCACTTTGCCGCCGAGTGGTTAGCGCCGCCAGAAAGATTCAATTTGTAATCGGGCCACTTTTTCTTTAGCTCGTCGCACACCGACTGGGCCCTGTTCGCGTCGCGCGAGCCCAAGATCACCTCGTAGCCGACCGACGCCAAACGCAAACCGAGCGCGCCTCCGGCGGGACCGGTACCGCCAAGCAAGCCGATGCGCATACTCCGCAACGATATCTGTTCGGACCAACTACCGTTAAACGCGTGGGTATTCTCGCGGGCAAGAATCTGGTCATCACCGGCGTGCTGACCGATGCGTCGTTGGCATTTGGTGTCGCCCAACTCGCCCAACAAGAGGGTGCGAAGATAGTTCTCACTGGTGCTGGCCGCGGCCTGTCGATCACGCAGCGAGCCTCGAAGAAACTCCCGCTGCCCGTCGAAGTCGTCGAGTTCGATGTGACCGTCGATGAACACACGACTTCGGCACGAAGGTCGGTGCAGCAGATACTTGGCACGGTCGACGGCGTTCTGCACTCGATCGGGTTCGCGCCCGCGGCCTGTCTGGGCGATGATTTCATGCAGGCCACTTGGCAAGATGTCTCGACCGCGCTCCAAATCTCGGCCTATTCGCTCAAAACTTTGGCCGACGCCTTCGTGCCCCTGATGACCTCGGGCGGTTCGATCGTCGGCCTGGACTTCGACAACACCGTCGCCTGGCCGGCATACAACTGGATGGGCGTGGCCAAGTCGGCGCTCGAGAGCACGAACCGTTACTTGGCAAAGGCTCTCGGACCAAGAAATATCCGCTGCAATTTGATCGCCTCCGGCCCGATACGAACCATGGCGGCAAAATCGATTCCGTCATTCGCCGCATTCGAGGACATTTGGGGCGCCCGCGCCCCGCTCGGCTGGAACGTCAACGACTCGACGCCCGTGGCGCGCAGCGCGGTGGCGCTTTTGAGCGATTGGTTTCCTTCGACGACCGGCGAGATCATTCATGTCGATGGCGGTTTTCATTCAACAGGTGCCTGACCGTTGAAAAATTTCGCACGAAGCATTCGCCCAACAGTCGCGAGCATCGCGATTTTCGCGACGGTTTCCGTCGGCATCATCGCCATCACCTCGCCTTCACCCGTGTCGGCGGCGGTGAAACAAAACAAGGACTTCGCGCTCGACGATCAGTGGGGCCTGCAAGTCACGAATGTCAAAGACGTGTGGCCGATCGCCACCGGCTTCGGTGTGATCGTGGCGGTTGTCGACTCGGGCTCGGGTCCCAACCCCGACTTGGACAACAATCTTCTGCCCGGGCGATCGATCATCAGGGGTCGAGTCGGCGATGACACGAGCGATGTCGATACGACGGGGCACGGCACCCATGTCGCGGGGATAATCGCGGCTCAAATGAACAACGACATCGGAATCGCCGGGGTCGCCCCGAACGCGCAAATCTTGCCGGTGCGAATTCTCGATTCGCGTGGCGACGGTTCAGAACTCGATCTGGCCGTAGCGATCAGGTTTGCCGTCGACCAAGGTGCGCGAGTGATCAACCTCTCGCTCGGCGGCAAGAATCAAACTTCGGCAGTACAGTCGGCCCTCGAATACGCGGCGAGCAATTCGGTTTTGGTGGTCGCGTCCGCGGGCAACGGGGGGCCAAATGCAGGCACTACATACCCGGCGGGCAACGATTTGACGATCGCCGTCACGGCGGTCGATCAAACGCTGAACGCGCCCTCGTTCGCCCAACGGGGCTCGCATATCGACATCTCCGCACCCGGTATCAACATCTGCTCGACGATTCGTACCGATATAACGGTCAACGCCACCCGCCGATGTGCGGGTGCGACCGAACCTTTCTTGAACATGAGCGGCACCTCAATGGCGGCGGCCTTCGTCAGCGGCATCGCGGCTCTCGTGTTCAGCGCACGACCCACCTATTCGGCACAGCAGGTTCGCGAAGTGATGGTCGCAACTGCACGTGACCTTGGCCTGGCGGGTCGCGACGAAACTTTCGGAGTCGGGCTGGTTGACGCCTACGCAATCTTCAAGAGCCTCGGATACTTCCCGGACGAAGTAGTTTTTCCGACCGTCTCATCGCTTGGTCATGTCGGCGAAGAATCGGTGGGCGGAACAGTTCAGATTCCCGAGAGCGAAAGACTGCAGTGGTATCGATGTCTCTCGCCTGGCGAAGCAACTCTGGTCATACCGACCGACTGCAAGGCGATTTCGCGCGCTCAGCGACCTGTTTATTTGCCGACCCGAAAAGACATCAATGCGTTCTTGCGTTTCGGAACCCTGATCTCGGTCAACGGAGTGCCACAACTGAGGTTCTCGGCGACCACGCCAAAGGTCACTGCGATCTGGACTTCTACCTCGACGATGGAGGTCGGCGGAAGTGTCGCGGTCAAAGATTTGGTGGTCAGCGCGTCACCGGGCGCGACGACGGCAAGAGTTGTTTCGGGTTCGTGTCGCATCGCAAAAAATGTTTTGACGACTTTCGAAGCCGGAGTGTGCAAACTTCGCATCTTCGCACAGGCAAAAAAGCCGTACCCGAAGTTGTCTCAGACGGTGGTTGTCACCGTGGTTCAAAAGGTCTGATCAAGACGCACGATGCCCAACCGACTCGCCGACGAGACCAGCCCTTATTTGAGGCAGCATCAGCACAACCCGGTCGAATGGTTCAGCTGGGGTGCCGAGGCGTTCACCGCGGCGAAAAATCGCGATGTGCCGATTCTGCTTTCGGTCGGCTACTCGGCGTGCCATTGGTGCCATGTAATGGCCCATGAATGCTTCGAAGATGCTGAAACGGCGTCGATCATGAACCGCTTGTTCGTCAACGTCAAAGTCGACCGGGAAGAGAGACCCGATATCGACTCCATCTATATGGACGCCGTGCAGGCGATGTCTGGCCGGGGTGGCTGGCCGATGACCGTGTTCATGGACCACGATGGACGGCCGTTTTTTGGCGGCACATATTTTCCGAAACCCTCGTTCTTGAAACTTATCGGAGCGGTCGACGACGCATGGCGAACGCGACGCGCCGAACTTGAAAACAACATGGTGGCGTTGATCGAATCGATCGGCAGAACGGCGCAGATCGCGCCCGATAAGTCTTTGCCCGATCGCGGCCTGATCGACACGGCGTGTGAAAGCTTGATCGAATCGTTCGATCCGCGATGGGGCGGCTTCGGGGCGGCACCGAAGTTTCCCAGCACGATGAACATCGATCTGTTGTTGCGCAAATATTTGACCGCGCCGAACCCGAAACTCGAGACGGTGATCACCACGACACTCGATGCGATGGCATCGGGCGGAATGTACGACCATCTGGGCGGTGGCTTTGCCAGATACAGCGTCGACGAAAAGTGGCTCGTGCCCCATTTCGAAAAGATGCTCTACGACCAGGCGCTGTTGCTGCGCGTATACGCGCACGCGGCGAGGATTTTCCCCGAGAGATGCTACGAACAGGTTTGCGAAGAGATCGTCGAATATGTGCTGCGCGATCTGCGCCACCCGTCGGGTGGGTTCTTCAGCGCCGAAGACGCCGACTCGATGGACGATGACGGTCATTCGCACGAAGGACACTTTTATGTTTTCACGCCCCAAGAAGTGCGCGAAATATTGCCGCCCGACGAAGCCGAACTCGCGCTCGACTATTTCGAGATAACCGAGTCAGGCAACTTTGAGGGGAAAAATATTCCGACCAGGCTCAATCATCGCGGCGACCTGCGACGCGACCTGCGACTGAACCAGATTCGCTTGAAGCTTCTGCAAGCCAGGAGCCTTCGTCCTCGCCCACTGCTGGACGACAAAGTGCTCACCGAGTGGAACGCAATGATGACGGTCTCGTTGGCCGAAAGTTCGTCGCTGTTGAACCGACCCGATTGGCTGGTGTTCGCCGAACAGAACGGAGAGTTTCTCTACCAAAACCTGCGGGTCGAAACCAAAGATCAAGGGTTCGAATGGAGGCGCAGTTGGCAAGAGTCGGGTTCGCCCAAGTCTCGGCACCATGCTTTGGCCGCCGATCTCGCCCACTTGGTCGATGCGTTCACTCGACTCGGTGAAGCGACCGGCCGATCGATTTGGTTTGCAAGGGCGACCGAAGTTGCCGAGCAACTATTGACCGACTATTGGGACGCGAAAAACGGCGGCGTGTTCACGGTCGCCGGCCGCGCCGAGAAACTCGTGGTGCGCCAAAAGGATCTGCTCGACAATGCGACCCCCTCGGCCAACTCGACCGCGGCGACAGCGCTGATCAGGCTGGGGTCGATTTTGGGCAACGACCGTTTCAAAGAATCGGCCGACAAAATTCTGCGATTGTTTTCGCGCATCGTCGGTGGTGCACCGAGTGCGTTCGCCAACTTGTTGATGGCCGCCAACCTGAGGCATTCGGGGCTGACCGAGATCGTCGTTGCCGGCCAACGCAACGACCTGGTCGAATCGGCCAAGCATTGTTGGCTTCCCGATGCAGTTTTGGTGCATGGCGAACGGTTCGATTCACCGCTGTGGCATTCAAGGGTCGACGGCTTGGCCTATGTGTGCCGCGACTATGTCTGCAGTGCGCCCGTCGACAATTCGGAAGATCTCGTAACGGTCTTGGGTCGAGACCGTTAGAAACTATTTTCGCGAATCACCTCGCGGGGTTTGCGCCGCGCGCGACGGGCACTCCCGCCCTTTTCGGTTTGCACCACCGAATCGGGCCAACCAATCGCCACCGCACCGATCAACTGCATTTGCTCGGGTGCGTTCACCTCTTGCCTCAACTGTGCTTCTCCGTTGAACACGCCGAAAAACAATGCGCCAAGGCCCAGGTCGTGGGTTGCGAGCAACAACTGCATGGTCGCAAAACTCGCGTCCACCGTCCAATATGGTGTCGACCACGCCGAAACATCGTCGCCCAGATTTGTCGGCGCCTTGTCGGGCTCGCCGTAGCGTTGGAGATACGCCTGCGGATCGGCGAACACGAGGGCGATCACCGGCGCGTTCAACAAGTTCTTCCACCTGAAGTTCTTTCGCCTCGGCTCGGGCAAAGTGATGTCCCAAAACTTTTTCGTGTTTGCCTCGCGCAACACCACCAAATGCCAGCCCTGGGTCTTGCCCGCCGATGGTGCCCATGTCGCGATCTCGACGATGCGGTCGATCAACTCGGGCGCAACGGGCTTGTCGCGAAACGATCGCACCATCTTGCGCGATCTTGCGCAGTCCGCGAACTGCATCGGTGGTTGCTAGTGCTTGCCGAGTTTCAACAAGTTCTCGGTCATCGTCCAACCATGCACGACCAGGGCGCCCGACTTCTTCGTCGAAAGATTCTTGAACAATTCCGCCAACTCGGCGGGTGCCTTGCCCGGTTTGAGCGACTCAAAATCAAGGAAGCCGCTTTGACCGTTGCTCTTGATCAAAAACGACTGGTCCTCATATTGCGCCTCACAGCCGAATCGACGGGCCAGTCGCTTGCCCCAGGCCCGTTCTTCGCCCACGGCACGGTGGTCGGGTCGGGGAATGATGTCGGTCAGCGACTTGAAGGCCTCGAGCGCATCGACACGAACAAAGCGCGAACCGACCACGACATCTTCGTCGGGAAACGCCATCAACGCACGGTGATACGCCTCGCTCATCAAACCTTTGAGCACCTGATCGCGCTTGGCCGTCCGCTTGACGCTCAACATGCCGAGCAGCACGCAGGGCGTGCCGCCGATTCTCTCAAGCGTCGAGAACATGAAGCCGTTGAGTTTTCCGTCGAGTTTTGCGCTCGCAAAAAGTACCCAGTCTTCTTTGGCCTTTGAAATCGCGCCGATGCCGAACGCGCCACCCATGGCGGCAAGATCGTCGAGGTCTGAATCAACCAGCGCCGAGGCATCGATGGTCTTGACAACTAACGGCATACCTCCTTAAGTCTGCCAGCAAAAACTCCGATTTCCGATGACTGATTTTTTGTAGTGTCAGCCGATGTAGACGCTGTCGCCGTAAGAGGCGCGCAAAATACCGATTGCGCCGTCGATGTCGACGTTGTATTCGGGGGCCAAACGCAAACTCTTGCCGCCCGGCATATGCAAATGCACGGGTGTCTGTCCCCCGTGGTCTTTCAACAACTCCTGCAGGTTGAAGATGTCCTCCTGCGACAAGGCCCGGGCGCCCAGTTCGATGTGCAGGCTCATATCGCTGGCGCGCATCGGCTCGACGATCTTGATCTCTTGGGCGTTGAACGCGAGACGAGATTCTTCGCGCCGATCAAGCCGACCGCGAACCGTGACGATCGCGTCTTCATCGATCAAGTGCTTGAAACTGGCATAGGTCTTCGGGAACACGTTGACGTCGATCGAGCCCTGCAGGTCTTCGATCGTGATCACGGCCATTTGGTCGCCTTTCTTCGTCGTTTTTCGATTCACCGAGGTGATGACGCCACCAAGAGTCAGATACGAATTATCGACCTTCTCCTCGAGTTCGGCCAGTGAACACTCGACCTTTCGTCGCAGTTGACCCTCGACACCGCGCAACGGATGATCGGATACATAAAGACCCAACATTTCGCGCTCGACTTTGAGTTGTTCGGCCTTTTCGTAGTTGATTTGCGGAATCTCGGCTTGTTCCGAGAATGCCGTCTCTGTCTCGCCTGCGCCGTCGAAAAGACTCATCACGCCCTGGTCTCGTTCGCGACGACGGTTGAGCGCATTTTCGATGATCGTTTCGAAGACGAGCAAAAGCCCCTTGCGCGGATGGCCCAAAGAGTCGAAAGCCCCCGCCTTGATCAACGACTCGACGGTGCGCTTGTTGAGCACGCCGATCGGCGCACGGTCAGCGAAGTCATAAAAGGAAGTGAACGGCCCGGTTGCCTCGCGAAACTCGACCAGCTGGCTGATCAAGGCTTCACCCACGTTGCGAATCGCGGAGAGACCGAAACTGATCACGCGCTGCTGACCATCGCCCACGGGAACGAAATCGACACCCGAAGTGTTGATGTCGGGTGTTTTGACGACGATATTGCGGGCCCGCGCATCGGCCAGAAAGATCGCTGCGCGGTCGTAACTCGCCTTGACGCTTGTGAGCAGACACGAGAGATATTCGATCGGGAAATTCGCCTTGAGATAGGCGGTTTGATAGGCGATGAAGGCATAGCCGTAGGCGTGGCTTTTGCCGAACGCGTAGTCGGCGAAGTTCTCGATCGAGTCAAAAAGACTCTCACCCAGTTCCTTGGAATACCCGTTGTCGAGACAACCCTGCTCGAAACTCGCGCGCTGTTTTTTCATGTCGGCGCGATTCTTCTTGCCGCATGCCTTGCGCAGGTCGTCGGCCTTCTCGAGGCTGTAGCCGGCGAACTTCTGCGCCACGCGCATCATGCTCTCTTGGTAGATCATCAGACCGAAAGTGTCGTCGAGCAGTTCGCGGGCATCTTCGTGAAAAATCTGGGGTGTTTTACGGCCGTTTTTGTAGTCGGCGTAGTCGTTGTGCATGTTCGCACCCATCGGACCAGGTCGATAAAGGGCGACGATCGCCGCGATGTCGTCGATCGTGCGTGGCACCATGCTGCGCACGAGGGCCCGAATCTTGGTCGATTCGAGTTGGAACACGCCGATCGTGTCGGCGCGCTGCAACAGGGCGAAGGTCTTTTTGTCGTCGAACGGCGCTTTGTCGATGTCGAAGTCCGGGTTGCCGAATTTTTGGATCATCTTGTTCGTATCGGTGATCACGTCCAGGTTGCGCAGACCCAAGATGTCCATTTTCAGCAGGCCCAACTCTTCGACCGCGTGCATTTCGTATTGGGTGACGATCGGGGCCTCGTCGGCCTGTTGGCCTGGTTCGGCTTTTCGCTGGATCGGCAGATACTCGGTGAGTCGTTCTTTGGTGATCACGACGGCGGCCGCATGGATGCCCACGCTGCGCTTGAGCCCCTCGAGCCCTCGAGCCGTGTCGATGATCGTCTTGACGTCGGGGTCGCTGTCGTAAAGGGCCCGCAGGTCGCCCGCCGCGCGGTAGCCGTCTTTGTATTGCTCGCTTTCTTCGAAGCAGTATTTGAGCGGCGTGTCGCGCCCCATCACGACCGGCGGCATGAGTTTGGCGATTTTGTCACCCAGACCATAGGGAAATTTCAAGACTCGTGCGGCGTCACGAACCGAGTTGCGCGCCTTGATCGTGCCGAACGTGATGATTTGGGCGACGTGATCGCGACCATATTTCTCGGCCGCATATCTGATCATCTCGTCGCGGTAGCGCGAATCGAAGTCCATGTCGATATCGGGCATCGATTGCCGACCCGGGTTCATGAATCGCTCGAACAACAGGTCGTACTTGATCGGATCAAGATCGGTGATCCGCAACGAGTACGCCACGGCACAACCGGCGGCAGATCCTCGACCCGGACCGACACGAATCGATTTTTCGCGGGCGTGTCGCACCAGATCGCCGACGATCAGGAAATACGAACTGAAACCCATCGTTTTGATCGTCAACAATTCGTAGGCGATGCGTTCGACGACCTCGGGCGCGAGCTTTTCTCCCCAACGGTGTTTTGCTCCTTGCCAAGTGATGTGCTCGAGATACGCGTGATCGTCGGCGAAACCGTCGGGAATCGGGAAGTTCGGCAAAACGGGCACGTTGAACTGGATGTCGACCTTGGCCCGTTCGGCGACCCAAAGAGTGTTGTCGCAGGCCGTGGGTTGCTCACGAAACAACCATCGCATTTCTTCGGCCGTCTTCAGATAGTGCTCGTGCCCTTCAAACTTGAGTCGATTCGGGTCGTCGATCGTGCAACCAGTTTGCACGCACAACAACGCGTCGTGGGCGGCGCTGTCTTCGCGACGCGTGTAGTGACAGTCATTCGTCGCCAACAACGGCGCACCGAGCTTTTTTGCGATCTTGATCAGTTTCGGGTTGTTCTCGATCTGCAGTTTGATGCCGTGGTCTTGCAGTTCGACAAAGAAGTTTTCCTTGCCGAAAATGTCTTGCAGTCGCGCCGCGGTCGATAGCGCCTCTTCTTCTTTGCCGTTCATCAGCGCCTGCAGCACGTGCCCACCGAGACAACCCGAGGTCGCGATCAGACCACCGCTATATTTCCTGAGAAGTTCCCAGTCCATACGGGGTTGGTAGTAGTAGCCCTCGAGAAACGCCAGGCTCGCCAACTGAATGAGGTTTTTGTAGCCCTGGTTGTTTTCGGCGAGAAGTGTGAGGTGGTAATAAAGCTTCTTGCCCGCTTCGGTGTCGCCACCGCTGTCGTCCATTCGTCCGCGCCTGGTCGGGCGTTCGTGTCTCGACTCGTAGGCCATATAGGCCTCGGTGCCGATTATCGGTTTGATGCCGCGTTTCGTGCACTCTTTGTAGAAGTCGATGACGCCGTACATGTTGCCGTGGTCGGTGATGCCGAGCGCGGGCTGACCGTCGGCCACCGCGCAATCGACCAGTTCGTCGAGTCGCGATGCCCCGTCGAGCATCGAGAACTCGGTGTGCACATGCAAATGGGTGAACGCCTTGCCCATTACAGGTATGTTCCCGGACGGTCTCCTGGTTGGGCGTTGGGGTTTTGCCCCGCTTGAATTTGTCGCTGCTCGGCAATCTGTCGCATCGAAAGCTGCTGGGCGAACATCGTGGCTTGGATGCCGTGAAACAAACCCTCGAGCCAGCCGACAAGTTGCGCCTTTGCCACCCTCAACTCGGCGTCGGACGGCACATCGCCGTCGTTGAAGGGCAGGGCAAGCATGCGCAACTCTTCTTGCAGATCGGGCGACAACGCCTCGGCCAACTCGACGATCGATCGATCGTAGATTTCGGCGAGCCGTTCGCGCGACGGCGTGTCGAGGGTCATCGAATGAACTTCGTCCAAAAGTTGTTTGATCATCGACCCGATGCGCATCACCTTGGCCGGCGCGGTGACGGTTTCAAGAACCACCTCGTCGGGCTCGCCGACGATCTCGGTTTGCGGAATCTCGGGGGATTTTTCTTCTGAATTACTCATCTTGGGTCGCCAAATTTATCATTGAACTGCCGTGGCGAGCAACGGTACATCCAATTCATCGTCGGTCAAAGCACCATGTCGACACTGCAACAATAGCGCCCCCGTTTCGGCGATATCGTCGAAACTGATCGGCTCGCGGGCGACCAACGCCACGTCGCCGAGGCGCTTTTTGGTCGCGACCCCGAGCCGCGGCCCGAGCCAGTTCTCCTCGATTATCTGTGCCTTGCTGACGACCCATGCCTGATCGGCGTGATGTGCCGTCGCCCGAGCCAGAAGTTCTGCGCTTGCGCCGTTGCGCGCGTGCAACCACCTGAACCTGCCCTCGCCCGATTGATATGCGGTCAAAGCCAAAACATCGGGATGCGGCGAGATCGTGTTTTCACCGACCATCACCTGGCCATGATCGGCCGTGACGAGCAAAGCCGAGCCACGGGTCAGAGCCGCCTGCACGCCGTGCACGATCATGTCGGTGGTTCGCAGCTCGGCCTCGTAGAACTCGCCGAAGCCGCGCTCATGGGCGATTTTGTCGACGCCGTCGTAGTAGGCATAGACGAATTTTTCCCCCGCCCGAAGCAGTCGACCCACTTCTACGGCGATGCTCGAAGGTGTGCGCCACCCCATCGGCCTTGCACCTCGCAAGTGCGCCTCGGTGAAAGCCGTGCCCTCGAGTTCGGCTTTGCTCAAGACCGGCACGCTCGCACCCATGAACGGCGGACACGGCTGAACGACCTCGGGGCGATAGAGGTTTCGCAGATCTCCCTTTTCGTCGCCCCATCTCAGCATCTGCATGACTTGTGCGCCCATGTCGATTCGGTAACCGACCAGACCGTGTTCGGCCGGCGCCAACCCAGTGGTGATCGAGGCGAGGGCGCTTACGGTGGTCGTCGGCGCCACCGTGGTGATCGACGAACCTTGCATCGCCGCCAAGGTCGGACAATTGGCGAGGTTCTTTTGCAACTGGTGCCAACCCAGTCCATCGATCACGAGCAACACGACCTGTTTGCAGTTCTGCACGCACTTCGGCATCCAGTCGGGAAGATCGCGGGTGCCACCTGGTCCGAGAATGGTCGGAATGATGCCGGTGATACACGCGCCTTTGTAGTCGGGAAGACGCGGACTCGATGCTTTCGGTGATTTCATCTCGTGACTCTTGAGAGTAGTTCAGCGATGTGCGCCCCGCTTTTTGTGGCTTGGTGAAAAGTCATAGAATGACGCCGTGCGCATTTCTACTCGCGGTGACTACGCCTGTCGCGCGCTTCTCTCGCTGACTCTTCACGTCAGCGATGAAGGACCAACCTCGGTGCGCGACATCGCCGAACGAACCGCTCTGCCCCAGCCATATCTCGAGCAGATTCTGTTGGCGCTGAAGGGCGCAGGTCTCGTCAAGTCGAAACGCGGTGTGGGGGGCGGCTATATCTTGGCCCGACCCGCCGACGAGATTCGACTCTCTGAAATCATTTCGGCCGTGGACGGACCAATCTCGGTCGGAGATTTCGGTGAACCGCACAAAGACGGGGCCTGCGATCACGACGGCCAGTGCGTGTTGTTGGCCGTCTGGAACCTGGCCAGCGAATACATGCGAGAGCACCTCGCCAAATACACGCTTGAAGATGTCGCCGCGATCTCACGCGGCGAGGCGGCCTGGCCCTCGGCCAAAAAATAGTTTCACGAACATTTCTTGAGAACGCCCGCAAAATCTGCGGGCAGTTCTGCGCTGAAACTCATTTGCTTTCCCGAGATCGGATGATCGAAGCTCAACGACGTCGCATGCAACATCGGGCGTGGCGAAGACAAGACGCTGCGCGCCCCGCCGTAAATCGAGTCACCGACGACGCTGTGTCCGAGAGTCGCAAGGTGGATGCGAATCTGGTGCGTTCGACCCGTCTCCAAACCGCATTCCAGAAGCGAGCACGGCACCGGCGAATTGAACGCCCGTCGCACTTCGTAGTTGGTGCGCGCAGTTTTGCCATCTGCGACCACCGCCATTTTTGTCGGATCGCGCTGATCACGACCCAACGGGGCGTCGATGACACCCGAAACCGCGCTCATGTGGCCCCAAACCAAGGCGAGATACCGACGCGAAACGACCCGCCTCGCAAGCGCGTCGACCAATGCCTCATAGGCCCGTCGGGTTCTGGCCATCATCATCAAACCCGTCGTGCCGGCATCGAGGCGATGCACCACGCCGGGGCGAAACGGATCGCCGACATCGGCGATTTCGGGAAATCTGGCGAGCGCGGCATTGACCAATGTGCCAGTCGGGTTTCCCGCGCCGGGGTGAACCACGACTCCCGCCTGCTTGTTGAGCACGATCAGGTCTTCGTCGAAATAGACGACTTCGAGCGCAATTTCGGGCTCGGCGAACGGCAGTTGTTTCCTCGGCAACAACGAAAGATCGACGACAAGTTTTTGGCCCTCTCGTGCCTTGACTTTTCCGGCGACGACGAGATGTCCGTCGAGTTTGACGGCGGCGGCTTCGATCAACGAAGATGCGGCGGCTCGGGGAATGTCGGCGATGATCGAAACGATTCGGTCAATTCTCTCGCCCGCCAGTGCCGCCGGCACGGTTTCGTCGATGACTCGTGCGGCCCAGTCGTCGATAGCCGGGTTCTCTGGCGTCACGACTGCATCGACTTCGAACGCAGATGCGTCGTGTAGAGCGAGAGGATGATCAGCAATGCGCCGATCGTGACCGCCGAGTCGGCGATGTTGAAGACCGGGAACCATTGCAGGTCGATGAAATCAACCACCGAACCACCCAGCCAGGCGTCGCCGCGAAACAGTCGATCGACGACATTGCCCATCGCGCCACCGATCAACAACGCCATGCCGAATGTCGAGCGCCTGGATTGCCGTCGCGACAACCCACGCCAGAGCCAAATGATCACCGCGATGGCCAACAACCCGATGATGCGACCCGAGCCTTGCCCACGCGAGAACGCCATTCCTGAATTGAACACGAGATTGAATCGAAGCGTCCACACGAGATCGATCGTGCGACCGTTCGCCAGTTCGTTCAGCGCCCAATGCTTGGTCGCCTGATCGAGAATGAGGACGACGGCGACTACAAGTTTGACCAACGACCGGGGATCGTCAGTAGGAGCCAATGCCACCCACGCGCTCGACCACCAACTCGGTCGTCCACGGAAGCGCCTTGAGCCTCTCGCGAGGAATCGGCAGACCAGACCGGGTCGAATATCCGTAGTCGCCGGTCTCGAGCCGTTTCAATGCGTCATCGATTTCTTGCACCGTCTGGCGGGCGGAAGCAGAAAGCGTGAGATCGCGCTCGCGCTCGACGACCATCGTGTCGCCCTCACCACCTTCGTCGTCGAACTGCACGTCGCCCATTTCGGAGTTTTCGACGATCGCATTGGCCTCGTTTTCAAGTTGGTTGGCCTGGCCGAGCAACTTTCGACGTTCGGCGATCAACAACTCGCGCTGCGACTTCAGGAACTCGATGTTGAATTCCTTGGTCGGGGTTATGCCATCTTGCATGACCCCCTTGATGATCGGCGGTTTGGGAGGTGCGACCCTTTTGCGCGTCGACTCGATTGCCGCCAAGCGTGCCGCCTCTTTGGCCGCGAGTCTGGCCGCTTTCTCGGCTTCACGGGCAAGTTTGGCCTCGAGCCGTTGCTTCTCTCTGGCTGTTCGCAACGCGATGCGTTCGGCGAGTCTTTGAGCCTTCAGCTTTGCGCGCTCTTTGGCCAGACGCCGGGCTTCTTTTTGTCTTTCTCGTTGCAACCTCTTGCGCTCGGCAATTGCCAGTCGCCTGTCGCGCTCGCGCTGTTGCTTGAGTGCTTTGATCTTTTCGCGCCTGAGTCTTTGTTCGAGTTTCTTTTTCTTTTCGAGTTTCCTGCGCAGTTCGAGCCTCTTGCGCAACTCCTTCTTGCGGGCCAACTCCTTCTTCCGCGCCAACTCCCTCTTCCGCGCCAACTCCCTCTTACGAGCGAGTTCCTTCTTACGAGCGAGTTCCTTCTTGCGGGCGAGTTCCTTCTTACGGGCGAGTTCCTTCTTACGGGCGAGTTCCTTCTTACGGGCGAGTTCCTTCTTACGGGCGAGTTCCTTCTTACGGGCGAGTTCCTTCTTACGGGCGAGTTCCTTCTTAC